>Ga0224495_10002630_pt1 | contig 11586 bp, 10 predicted proteins | sample SF_Jul11_sed_USG_FD_168128 | JGI IMG/M metagenome (GOLD analysis project Ga0224495, IMG submission 168128) | Sediment microbial communities from San Francisco Bay, California, United States - SF_Jul11_sed_USGS_4_1 | ecosystem: Environmental > Aquatic > Marine > Sediment | place: USA: California...
ACGACTCCACTGTTGCGGAAATGCCCCGCCATCAGAACGATCTCGTGATCGTTCACGCCGCGCTTGACCACCATGTTGACCTTGACCGGGCTCAGACCGACGTGCTGTGCGGCGGCAATGCCGTCCAGCACGGTTCTGACGGACACATCCGAATCACACATGCGCCGGTAGGTTTCATCGCTCAATCCGTCGAGGCTCGCGGTGATCCGCGCAAGTCCCGCATCCTTCAGCGCCTGCGCTTTCTGGGCCAGCAATACCGCATTGGTGGTCAGGGCGACCTCGACCGGTTTGCCTTCGAGGGTTTCCAGTTTCGCGAGCGCTTCGACCAAGTGTTCGATGCCCCGGCGCAGCAGGGGTTCGCCGCCGGTCAGACGGATCTTCCGCACTCCCCACTGGATAAACAACTTCGCCAGCCGTTCGATTTCCTCAAAACTGAGCAGTTCGGCACGCGACAAAAACGGGTGGTTCTCGTCAAACACTTCACGCGGCATGCAGTAGGTACAGCGCATGTTGCAACGGTCAGTGACCGAGATGCGCAAGTCGCGCATCGGCCGTTGCATGATATCGGTGACGCCCTGCCGGTTTCCCTGGCTTGCACAGCCTTGGGTGGCAGGTACGATCGGTATGGTTTTGAGTCTTTCAGTCATGGTGCATGTTAATGCGCAAGAGAAAATCTGTCACCTGTTTGGACATTACCTGTTCAAAGCGATCGGTTCCGCCTGGTCCAGTATGTGAGAAACGATATTTTCAATATCGGAATATGAAAAGCTGAAAGGTACATCCGCTGGGAGAGCGCCATCAACAACGACTGTCCGGATTAGCGGGTCGCGCCTGTATAAGGGTTCGGCTGAATTGTCGGCGCGGATCACTTCGAGTCCGGGCAGTGGCGCGTTGTCGAAACCAATCGCCAGAACCAAGTCGCATTCGGCGAGGTGCCCCGCCAGTTCGACAGGATCAGGTTCCGGTTGGCCGGGTGTTTCGCACAACAGCCCCCAGCGATCGCGGTTGGCGATCAGCGTCTGCCGGCAGCCGCTCTGGCGCAAGTTGCTGGTTTCCGACCCCGGTTTGTCGAGGTCGAACGGCTTATGCGCATATTTCACCGCAGCGATCTCGATCTTCCGGAAGCTGAATTCCCCGGCAAGGCGGGATACCAGCTCGCCGCGTCCGCTACCGTAACCGCAAATGCGGAACATCTTCATGCAACTCTCCAAGGCGCTGACCTGCCTTCAATAGGATTAACAATTAGAGAATCGCGTTTATTTTCGATAACCGGTTGATTCAATGACTATCCAATTCGTTTATTGCCGTTACAAGGATGTGATTTGCAGGCATGGAATGATTGGACTATGAATTAGACCACATCCACCATTTTGCCGATATTAGCCGAAATATCTAGGTCATTTGGTTTTTGAAATGCATATGAATCATCGTTACAAGCAATTTGAAAAGATGCGCAAACGCGCCGCGCGGTTTAACATAGCGCACTTCATGAACCTGCCTCCCTAAAACAAACCATATCCATGGACATGCATAGACTTACACCCGATCAAATTGAACAAGGGCTGACCGACAAGGACGTCGCCGTCAGAAAGATTTTTGCGGAACGCCGCGATTACACGCCAACACCTGCTCAGATAGAGCGCGGCCTGACGGATGAAAGCAGCGAGGTTCGTGCGAGATTTGCCGACCGCAAGGACTATCGGCCGACAGCCGAACAGATCGAGCGCGGCCTGACCGATCCGGAAAGCAATGTCCGGTTCACCTTTGCCGAGCGCGAGGATTACACACCCACCCCTGCGCAGATCGAACGTGGGCTCAAGGATAAACACCGTTTCGTCAGGATACTGTTCGCACAGCGTATGGACGGGAATTTCTAGGGCACGAAAAAAGCGCATCTCGCACCAGACAGCATAAAAAAACGGGCATCCGAAGATGCCCGTCAGTATTGCCAGAGGCTGCCTCACATGCGAAGGTCAATCAGGCGATCGCCCTCACACGTAAACGGCATCCCTTAGAACTTGAAATTACCCCACAGCCAAGTCTTCTTGGCGTCTTGTGCAGCGCCAATTGCGGCATCGGCAGTGAATTTCGCATATTTCAGGCCGACCGTATAGTTCTTGTCGATCGGATATGCGGCCAGCAGATCCAGTTCCTTTCCATAGTTGTTGGCGCCGCCGTTCGCCTTATCCGCCTTGAAGGTGTGGTAAACACCCAGAAGGTTGACCGGGCCCGCTTTGCCGCCTGCAGAAAGATAGGTGTCTTTCAAACCACTACCATTTGGCGTGCCCGTGGCGAACTTATCTGCCCAGCCGTTGAAGGCATGTAACGTCGCCAGTGGCGTCTGGAAGGCCCTGTTGTTGACTGTGTCTCCGCCCAGGACTTCATAGCCCAGCTTGAAGGTCGCGATCCCGGTCAGGTCCATGCCGCCCTCGACGAACATGTACTTGGCCGAGTAGGTTACCGGGTTGGTGTTGGCGCCCTTCTGGCTCGCGTATTCAGCCGTGTAAAGCAGTTTGTTGCCGCCCATCGGGGCGCTCCCGTTCAGCCTGGCACCAACTGTATTGGAAGAGTTTCCGGTCACCCCGGAATTCTTGTCGTAGTCCAGCTTGTAGTAGTAACCGGTTATGGTGCCGAAGCCCAAGCCCGCATAGTTCGCGTTCAGCAGGACGTGCTTCGACTTGTGATTACCAGCTTGCCCAGCGTTGTTGTTCACAGGAGGTTTAGATTCATCACCGAAGATACGGTTGACGTTGGTGATATAGCCTACCGTGATCGTGGTGCTCGGCACCGCTTTTGTGACAACCGTCAACCCATCATAGGTCTGTTCGTTCTGGCGCCAGCCCACATTACCCACAAAGCGCGCATTGTCCAGGATAAGGCGCTGACGCCCCCACTTTACTGTAGTGTCGGCCAGGCCGCTGTAGCTCAGGAAGGCTTGGTTGACTTCGGTGCCCTCTGGATCGAAAACGGCCGCCCGTGTGGTGTTTCCGTTGGTGGTGCTGTTATATCCCTTGGACAGTTTTCTATTCAGAGATTTCACGGATTCCATTTCGACCATGGCGCCGAATCCGGCGAAGGTGTCTGTTGTGTAACCCAAACGTGTACGTATCGTGTAAGCGGTACCTTTGTTTGCCGTGGCAGCACCGGTTGTGACATCCTCATAGCGGTAGTTCACGTCGGCATTCGCTTTGCCCCCGGTCAGCGCTTCGGTGATCGTATCCGCAGCCCAAACGCTTGAGGTTGCAAACAGTGCAGGCAGAGCAGCCGCCACCGCCAGAGCAATCAGTTTCTTTTGCATTTCATTTCTCCCATAAGTATTTCCGTTTATATCGGCATCTCACAAACCGCCGATTCAATTAAATTCCCTAACATTTATCAGGGGATTCAAAGGCGAATTATCCCTAAACAAAATTGGAAGGGCAAGAAAAACCACATTTTAACTGTTGACAAGTGTTGTTTTATTACAACAGATTTTTCGTGATCTGCCAGATGGGCCGGAAGGATGGCGTGCAAAATCCAGAGTCTTTGCAGAGGGGGCTATCTCCCAGAGATCCCTTGATCTTTAGGGGCTTACGGAGTGTGCTACCGGAAAGGTAGGTTCTTCAGCCCGGGTGCGGCATGACCTGGTCGGGGTGAGAGGATTCGAACCTCCGACTCCTGCGTCCCGAACGCAGTACTCTACCAGGCTGAGCTACACCCCGTTATTCAAGCAGACGATACTAGTATTGCCGCGTTGCGGCAAATCTTGCCAATTCTAGCAAACATTGCTTGTGCTTTGAATCATTCAGACCGGCAATGGCCGCAATCGCATCCTCCGCCTCGCGCAAAGCCTGCTGGCGGGTGAAATCGAGCGCGCCGGTCGCCTGAATGATCTGCAGTACCACATCGAATTTTTCCACATCGCCCTGCTCGATCGCGGTACGCACTACGGCAGCCTGCTCCGCTGTGCCGTGTTGCATGGCGTAGATCAGCGGCAGGGTGGGCTTTCCTTCGGCAAGGTCGTCGCCGAGATGTTTGCCGGTCTCCGTTTCATCGGCAGAATAATCGAGGACATCGTCGACCAACTGGAATGCGGTGCCGATATGCATGCCGTATTTTGCCGCCGCCTCTTCATCCGCAGTGGAGGCCTTGCCAAGGATCGCACCGAGCCGCATCGCCGCCTCGAACAGTTTGGCAGTCTTGCAATGGATCACACGCATGTAGTTGGCGGCATCCACGCTTGCGTCGTGACAATTGAGCAATTGCAGCACCTCACCCTCGGCGATGATGTTGGTGGCGTCGGCCAGTGTCTGCATCACGCGCATCTCGCCTACATCTACCATCATCTGGAAGGCACGCGAATAGAGGAAATCTCCGACCAGCACGCTGGCGGCGTTGCCGTACAGCGCATTGGCGGTATCGCGTCCACGCCGCAATTCGGATTCATCCACGACATCGTCGTGCAGCAGCGTGGCGGTATGGATGAACTCCACCACGGCCGCCAAGTCGTGATGGAATTTCCCGCGGTAACCGAAAGCCTCGGCGGACAGCACCACCAGAGCAGGCCGCAGCCGCTTGCCGCCGCTGTTGATGATGTATTCGCCAACCTGGTTGATCAGCAACACTTCCGAGTGCAGCCGCTTGCGAATCACCTGATCCACCGCAGCCATATCCGCCGCGAGCAATTGCTTGAGGTTTTCCAAAGTTGATTTCTTCCTGATCGGTTATGTTGCAGGCCATCTGGCCTCGATTAGCGGGTAAACACGCCTTATTTTTTAAGGTAGCATTGTCGCATACAATTTCTGTTCGTCGAATGGCTCTCGCATGAAAACAAATATTCTATCCATTTTGATCTGGCTGTGCGTCGCGCTGCTGGGCGCGGCTGCCGTAGGAGGCATCGCGCTGAACCGCGGTGAATCCATCAATGCACTGTGGTTCATCACCGCCGCGCTGTGCGTGTACGCCATCGCCTACCGCTTCTACGCCGCATGGATCACCAGCAAGGTGCTGCTGGTCGACCCGACGCGCGCCACGCCTGCAGAACGGCTCAACGACGGGCACGACTACATGCCCACCAACCGCTGGATCGTATTCGGCCACCACTTCGCCGCCATCGCCGGGCCCGGCCCGCTGATCGGGCCGACGCTGGCCGCGCAGTTCGGCTACCTGCCCGGCACGCTGTGGATACTGGTCGGCGCGGTGCTGGGCGGCTGCGTGCAGGACATGGTGACACTGTTCTTTTCCACGCGGCGCAACGGGCGCAGCCTCGGCCAGATGGCACGCGACGAACTCGGTGCGATCGGCGGTGTCGCGGCGCTGGTCGCAACGATGCTGATCATGATCATCCTGATCGCGGTGCTCGGGCTGGTGGTAGTGAACGCGATGAAGCACAGCCCTTGGGCGACCTCGACGGTCGCTGCGACTATTCCCATCGCGATGATCGTCGGACTGTACATGTACAAGCTGCGCCCCGGCCGCGTGCTGGAAGGTTCGCTGCTCGGCGTAATCCTGCTGCTGCTTTCCGTCGCCGGCGGCGGCTGGATCGACCAGCAGCCAGGACTGCGTGAGTTGTTCGACCACCCCGGTCTGCCACTGGCCTGGGCGGTGATCGCCTACGGCTTCGCCGCCGCCATCCTGCCGGTGTGGCTGCTGCTCGCGCCGCGCGACTACCTCTCCACCTACATGAAGCTCGGCACGGTGATCCTGCTTGCGCTCGCCATCGTCTGGCTGCAACCGACCGTGAAGATGCCCGCGCTGACCCAGTTCACCGACGGCAGCGGCCCGATCTTCGGCGGCAAACTGTTTCCCTTCGCATTCATCGTCATCGCCTGCGGCGCAATTTCCGGCTTCCACGCGCTGATCTCGTCCGGCACCACGCCGAAACTGATCTCCAACGAGCGCGACATCCGCATGATCGGCTACGGCGGCATGGCGCTGGAGTCCTTCGTCGCCATCATGGCGATGGTCGCCGCCACCGTGCTCGACCCCGGCGTATTCTTCGCCATCAACTCGCCTGCCGGCGTGGTCGGCAAGGAGGCGGCGGACGCGGTGGCGAAGATATCCTCGTGGGGCTTCCCGGTCACGGTCGAGCAGATGAACCTTCTGGCGCAGCAGATGGGTGAGGCCACGCTGTTCGCGCGCACCGGCGGCGCACCGTCGCTGGCGGTGGGCATGGCCAGCATCTTCGGCAGCGCGTTCGGCGAGGGCATGCTCGCCATGTGGTACCACTTCGCCATCATGTTCGAGGCGATCTTCATCCTCACCACGCTGGACGCGGGCACGCGCGTCGGACGCTTCATGCTGCAGGACATCCTTGGCAACCTCTGGCCGAAACTGGGTGAGACTTCCTGGTACCCGTCGGTGCTGCTCACCAGCGGCATGATCGTTGCGGCCTGGGGCTATTTCCTCTACATCGGCGTGATCGACCCCAACGGCGGCATCAACATCCTGTGGCCGCTGTTCGGCATCTCCAACCAGATCCTCGCGGCGATCGCGCTGTCGGTGGCCACCGGCATCCTGGTCAAGTCCGGCAAGCTAAGGCATGCCTGGATCACCGGCCTGCCGCTGGGCTGGCTGGCGCTCATCACCAGCACTGCGGTGTGGGAGAAGCTCGCCAGCGACGACGTGCGCGTCGGCTTCTTCGCCGCCGCCAACAGCCTCGCCGACAAGCTTGCTGCGGGAACCCTGCCGCCGGAGAAGGCCGCCGTCGCGCCGACGCTGATCTTCAACCTGCGGCTCGACGCCGCCCTGGCGCTGTTCTTCGCCGCGATGCTGTGGCTGATCATCATCGATATGCTGCGCATCTGCCTGCGCCACCAGCAAGGGAAGCGCGTACCGCCGCTCTCAGAGGCACCTCACCAAAGGACTCAGTTGGAGGAGGCCGCATGGGCCAGGGATTAAGGCTTCTCTGGCGGGCCATCCGCCAGCTTTCCGGCGACGACGGCTACGAGCGTTACCTGGCGCACCATGCCGCCGCCCATCCGGATACCCCCGCGCTGCCGCGCCGCGAATGGTTTGCGTACCAGCAGCGGCAAAAATGGTCCGTGATCAAGCGTTGTTGCTAAACTGACGCTGCTGCAAAAATTTGCGCAACCCCCTCTTTTTATGGATAATGCGCGCCCTTATGCAACACCCGAGTGCGTACACCCGCCGCACTAAATTACTCGCAAGGAAAGATAATGAAAGCAGATATCCACCCGAATTACCATGAGATCACCGTGACGTGCAGTTGCGGAAACAGCTTCAAGACCATGTCCGCGATCAGCAAACCAGAGCTCAAGATCGAAGTTTGCTCCGAATGCCATCCGTTTTACACCGGGACGCAAAAGATTGTGGATACTGCAGGCCGCATCGACAAGTTCCGTCAGAAGTACAGCGGCAAGACGGCGTCGTAATCACCGGCGGCATGCTTCAGCCCCGGTCAACGGCTTTGATCGCGGAGTCTGCCAGCCTGTAACCCGCCGCGGGTTGCCGTCTTTTGGAAGCAATAGGGGACGTCAAGAGAGTTCCATCACGGAACTTCACGCAGTCGTTCCATCAAAAGGCAGCATACGCTGCCTTTTTTATTTGCAGTAGCCTGCTGCCCGGCGTTCATCAAACATCGTAGCGGGTACCGATAAAGAGACCTTTAGACAACGAACATGACAGGAACGCGCTATATTTTCGTCGGCCTCGCTCTATTGCTGCTGGCCGGCTGCGCCCAGAATCCGGTTACCGGAAAAGCGGATTTTGTGATGATGTCGGAGAGCGATGAGATCGCTCTTGGCCGTCAATATGATGAGCAGGTCATCAAAAAACAGTACAAGGCTTACGAATCGAAAGCGCTGCAGGCTTATGTCGACCGCATCGGGCAAAAACTTGCCAGCCAAAGCCACCGCCCCCACCTCCAGTATCATTTTTCGGTGCTGGATACACCGGAAGTCAACGCCTTCGCGCTGCCCGGAGGCTATGTCTACATCACGCGGGGAATCATGGCGTATCTGAACAGCGAAGCGGAGCTGGCCGCAGTGGTCGGTCACGAGATCGGCCACGTCACGGCACGCCACAGCGTACGGCAGCAAAGCGCCGCACAGGCCGCCAGCATCGGGCTGAACATCGCCTCGATCTTCGTGCCGGAAATCAAGTCTTCTTTCGGACAGAAGCTGTCCAATATCCTCGGGGGCGCGCTCTTGTCCGGCTACGGGCGCGAGCACGAACTTGAGGCAGACCGTCTGGCCGCGCAATATCTTGCGCGAGCCGATTACGACCCGCAAGCCATTATCAAGGTACTCAGGACACTGAAAAACCAGGATCTGATGGACGCCGAACTGGCAGCCCAAGAAGGGCGCGAGCCGCGCCGCTACTCCGGCCTGTTCGCCACACACCCGGACAACGACACACGCCTGCATGAAGTGGTCGGCGAGGCCGACAAGCTGAAGTCCGCGACACCTTTTGAAGGCCGCGACACCTTCCTCGCCGCCACCGACGGACTGGTGTTCAATGAAAACACCGATCAGGGCGTTTTACGCAACAACCGTTTCTATCATCCCGACTTGGGCTTCGCGATGCAGTTTCCGGAAGCATGGCAGGTACACAACCTGCCGGAAGCCCTGATCGCCATCAGCCCGCGAGGCGAAGCAAGGATGCAGATGCAGACGGACCAGAAGCCGGAAGGCTCGCCGCTCGAATATACCCGCCGCCTTGTGGGCAGCGGCACACAGGCCAAACCGTTCCGGGTCAACGGCCTGCCCGGTGCGCTGACCAACTTGCCGGACGGCATCGTCGCGGTTGTCTACCTTGACCGCCATGCATTCATCTTCCAGGGGGTCGGTAAAACCCGGCAACAACTGGATACACACCGCGGGGCAATAATAAATACCGTACGCAGTTTCCAGGCATTAACCGCCGAGGAGCGCAACCGGGTCAAACCCCTGAGGATCCGCATCGGCACAGCACGACAAGGGGAGAGCTACGCCAGACTCGCAAAGGATTCTCCATTGGGTAATTCGGCTGAAAGTTACCTGCGGCTGATCAACGCGCAATACCCTGGCGGAGAACCGCAGGCCGGGCAACGGATAAAGATCGTTGAATAAGTACATAACCAACAGCAAAACCCGGTGGAAGCTTGCCCACCTTTCCCGGCACGCATTGCGGCAATGCGCCGCTGCTTTGTTAACCATACAGCAGGCTATACGTGTATTTCATTAAACCCACCGACCCCAATCCGGTCACGCCCGCCAAGGCGGTGCTGCTCGGCATGCTCTGCCTGACCTGGCTGGGCACGGGACTGGTCGGGCACGACCCGTGGAAACCGGATGAGGCATACAGTTTCGGCGTGATCTATTCGATCCTGGAAAGCGGCAACTGGCTGGTGCCGATGATCGCCGGTGAGCCTTTCATGGACAAGCCGCCGCTGTTCTACTGGGTAGCGGCACTGTTCGCCAAGCTTTTTTCTCCGCTCCTGCCGCTGCACGACGGTGCCCGCCTTGCCAGCGGCTTCTTCACCGCGCTGACCCTGCTGTCCATCGGGCTTGCCAGCCGCAAGCTGTACGGCGAAAACCGCGGCTGGGCGGCGGCCATCATCCTGATCGGGTGCATCGGCATGCTGGTGCGCTCGCACGAGATGATCACCGATCTTGCATTGCTGTCCGGCTGCGCGATCATGCTTTACGGCTTCACCCAGAGCCAGGAGCGTTACCTTCGCTCCGGCCTGCTGATGGGCACCGGCGTCGGCATCGGCTTCATGTCCAAGGGCTTCATCGCGCCGATCCTGTTCGTGCTGACGGCCGCACTGCTGCCCGCTCTGTTCGGCAAGTGGCGGTTAAAGAATTATTACTTCAGCGCAGGTTCGGCCCTCCTGTTCGCCTTGCCGTGGTTGACCCTGTGGCCGTTGCTGCTGTACATGCGCTCCCCGGAGCTGTTCCATGACTGGGCCTGGGCGCACAACATCGGCAACTGGCTCGACTATGCCAGGCATGGCCCGAGCGAAGAATCCTTCTATTACCTGAAAAACCTGCCCTGGCTGGCATGGCCCGCATTGCCGCTGGCCGCATGGGTCGTCTGGCAATCGCGCAATCGCCTTGCGCAACGCGACGACCTGCAATTGCCGCTGGTCAGTCTTGCAGTGATGCTCGTCACGCTCAGTTTCGTGCCGAACATCCGGGAAGTGTTCGCCCTGCCGATGCTGCTGCCGGTAACGTTGCTGGCCGCCGCCGCGCTCTCCGCCCTGAAACGCGGCGCGGCGAACGCATTGGACTGGTTCGGAATCATGACCTTCGCGCTGCTCGCCATCCTGCTCTGGTGGGGCTGGGGCGGGTTGCTGCTGGACAACAACGCCAAGATCACCCGCCTCCTCAAGGAATTCCAGCCGGGATTCGAACCGTCGGTGCAGACCGTACCCTTCGTCATCGCCATCGCTGCAACCTTCCTGTGGATGATCCTGGTCTGGCGGGTCGGGCGTTCAATGCGCCGCGCCGTGGTGAACTGGGCGACCGGCATGACACTGATCTGGATACTCGCAATGACGCTTTGGCTGCCTTACCTGGACAGCGGCAAGAGTTACCGCAGCATGGTCGAATCGCTCAAGCAGGCCCTGCCGGAAAAATACCAGTGCATCAACCGCACCCGGCTGGACGACAGTCAGCGCGCCATGCTGCACTATTTCGGCGGCATCCTGACTCAGGACGACCCTAAGGGGCGCTGTGATCTGCACCTGGCCAAGGGCGACCAGCTCCCCCTGTACCTGTTCAACAAGAGACGCTGGAAAAAGATCTGGGAAGGCAGCCGCAAGGACGATCTGAACGAGCGCTTCCGCCTGTACCGGAAAGTCCAGTAAACCCCCAGCGAGCTGCCGGAGCCTTCACAGAATCTGCGCAGCCTCCTCGAACGACAGGCGCGGATTGCGCGGAAACAGCTTGCTGCTGTCGCCATAACCGAGATTGATCACGAAGTTGGACTTGATCTGGGTTCCCGCAAAAAATTCCCTGTCCACTTTTTCGTTGTCAAAACCGTTCATCGGCCCGGCGTCAAGCCCGAGTGCGCGGGCGGCGATCAGCAGGTAGGCGCCCTGCAGCGTACCGCTCTGGATCGCGTTCTTCTCGATCACGGGCGGATTGCCTGCGAACCACGAACGCGCATCAGTCTGCGGGAACAGCTTCGGCAGTTTTTCATAGAACTCGAGATCGTAACCGACGATCACGGTTACCGGCGCGGTGCGGGTCTTCTCCACATTGCCGGGCGACATCGCCGGCAACAGCCGCTGCTTCGCCTCCGGGCTGCGCACGAACACGAAGCGCGCCGGGCAGCAATTGGCACTGGTCGGCCCCCACTTCATCAGGTCATAGATCTGGCGCAGCAGTTCGTCGCTGACCGGTTTGTCCAGCCAGTTGCTGTGGGTGTGCGCTTCGCGGAAAATCAGGTCAAGGCTGCGGTCATCAAGTTGCATGGCGATTCTCCTTTAAATGGCAGGTCCAAGTAACAACATTACACCAATGCGGCGGCATCGGCAGCATGAAATCGCCCGAAGATGCGCAGAAGCCCCCACCCTATCTTTCATCCATCCTGCCCATCTGCCGGTCATGCAAGCGCGACAGCGTCAGCATCGCCGTCATCGCGCCGATCAACGCGAAC
>Ga0224495_10002631_pt1 | contig 11581 bp, 8 predicted proteins | sample SF_Jul11_sed_USG_FD_168128 | JGI IMG/M metagenome (GOLD analysis project Ga0224495, IMG submission 168128) | Sediment microbial communities from San Francisco Bay, California, United States - SF_Jul11_sed_USGS_4_1 | ecosystem: Environmental > Aquatic > Marine > Sediment | place: USA: California...
AAGTCCCTTCTTCATACCACAGGGCGAGCTTCAGCCCAAATGAGATCGGCTCCCCGTGAATGCCATGTGACCGCCCCACCATGACCTGATCCTTGTACCGGAACGACTGCCGCTTCAAGACAGCCAGTAACCGTTCAACCCCTTCCAGGATGAGATCCAGAGCCTCGGTCATTTGAACGGCCAGTGAGGTATCGACGATGTCCGAGGACGTAAGTCCCATGTGGAGAAACCGATGTTCCGGTCCCACCGTGTCCATGAGCGATTCGAGAAAGGCGATCACATCATGCTTGGTGACCTTTTCGATTTCGGCAATCCGGTCGACGTCGATCTTGGCCTTCTTCCGGATTTTCGCCGCCGTTCCACGTGGCGCTTGCTTGGCATGCTCGAAGGCGGCGCAGGCCTGTAGTTCAACCTCCAGCCAGATCTCATATTTACGTTTCAGATCCCAGATCGCCTTCATCTGGGGACGTGTATACCGTTCAATCACGATCAGCTTTCCTCCAGATTCCACGATCAGGGTCTGCTCGCTTCGCGGCCAGCCGCGACTCGGTGGCCAAGGCCTTATCAAGAACCGCGTTCACGAACTTTGAGGCATCCTCGTCGCCGAAACTCTTTGCCAGTTCGATGGCTTCGTCCATCGTAACCTTGGCAGGCACCTCATCCAACCACAGCAACTCGTACAGCCCGGCACGCAAGATGTTGCGGTCGACGATCGGCATGCGGTTCACAGTCCAATTCGTCGCGTACTTACCGATAGTGGCATCGAGCTCTTTTTTACGCTCCAGCACACCCTGCACCAACTGTTCCGCAAACGCTCTTGACTCATCGGACGCCTCGCATTCACGCCAAAACTCGTCAAGATGCACGCCGGACTTCCCGTGAATGTCATGCTGAAAGAGGATCTGCAAGGCTCGCTCGCGAGCTTGGTGACGAGAGCCCATAGTTATACAGTGGGAACGTGAGAACGTTGAAAAGCTCGCACGCTCACAGACTGGCAAGAGAAATGACTCACCGTTTTGTTCTTCCTACTGCCCGCCGATTTTGGCTTGAAGACTTTCGACTTTCCAATTTTTCAACGTCCCCCCTGGATCTTTCTCATTACCATCACCATCTCGATCGCGGACTTCGCCGCCTCGCCGCCTCGGTTGAACTTCTTCGTATCCGCTCGCTCCACGGCCTGCGCCACCGTCTCGGTGGTCAACACACCAAAGATGATCGGCACATCGGTGTCCACGGCCGCTTGCCCGACGCCACGGCTGACTTCGGCACAGATATACTCGAAATGCGGGGTGTCCCCACGAATCACCGCCCCCAAGCAAATCACCGCATCAAACCGGCCTGACTTGGCCATGGTGCGCGCGACCAGCGGAATTTCGAACGCGCCCGGTACCCGGACGACCATCACATTCTCTTGCGGAACACCTTGGACAGTCAGTGTCTCGACACAGGCATGCAGCAGTCTGCTCGTGACCTGCGCATTGAACTTCGCAGCCACAATGCCGAACCTGAATCCAACCGCGCGGCGTGAGCCTTTTCTAAGTTTCATAGGAAGATAGAACGTGTGAATGTGTCAAGATGTGACCCATAACCGATGTGGCCCCTAAAGCGTTGCGATGTTTACACCTTTTTGAGGAGATGTCCCAGCTTTGCTTTCTTGGTCCGAAGATACCGAACATTCGCCTCGCGCGGCTGAATTTCGATCGGTACCCGCTCGACAACCTTGAGACCGTACCCTTCGATACCGATGATCTTCTTTGGATTGTTCGTCATGACTTTAATCGCACGCAAACCGAGATCCGCCAGGATCTGCGCACCAACACCATACGTCCGCAGATCAGGCTTAAACCCTAATTTCAGATTCGCCTCAACCGTATCGCTTCCTTGATCCTGTAACCCATAGGCTTTAATTTTGTTCAGCAACCCAATCCCGCGGCCCTCCTGATTGCTCAAATAGAGCAGCACGCCACGTCCTTCCTTTTGAATCATCTCCATCGCTTGATAGAGCTGATCTCGGCAATCACATCGTAGCGATCCCAGCACTTCCGCCGTTAAACATCCTGAATGCACACGCACCAGCGTCGGTTCTCCATCGTCCACACGCCCTTTCACCAATGCGATATGGGTAAGGTTGTCTATCAGGTTCTCGAATGCGACTGCTTCGAACTCGCCGAACATTGTCGGCAAGTGGGCGCTCCCCGCTCTTTTTACAAACGTTTCGCGCTGCATGCGGTATTCGATCAAAGATTTGATCGTGACCATCGTCAGTTTATGGCGTTTTGCGAACTTGGTGAGTTCCGGCACGCGAGCCATGGTCCCGTCCTGGTTCATGATTTCGCAGATGACACCCGCAGGACGTAGCCCCGCTAACCGTGCGAGATCGACCGATCCCTCTGTTTGCCCGGCGCGTTTGAGCACTCCGCCGGTTTGCGCTTTGAGGGGGAAAATATGACCGGGCCGAGCGAGATCGCTTGGCTTCGACTTGGGGTCGATCGCCACATGAATCGTTGTCGCGCGATCGGCAGCCGAGATCCCCGTCGTAATGTCTTTTCGTGCATCGATCGAGACGGTAAAGGCGGTCCCGAACGTCGCGGTATTCTCCGAAGCCTGCTGTGGCAACTGCAGTTCTTCGACACGCTCCGTTGTGAGGGCCAGACAAATCAGGCCACGCGCATGTTTAGCCATGAAGTTGATGGCCTGTGGAGTAACCTTTTCAGCGGCAATGACAAGGTCCCCTTCATTTTCCCGGTCTTCGTCGTCGACCAGGATAATGAGCTTCCCCTTCTTAATGTCTCGGATAGCGTCTTCGATGTGGTTGAACGGCATGGGCATAAGACAGCCAATCTAGCATTTCAGACTGAAGCTTGAATATGGTTTTTTTAGGAATTGATCGAGGATCGAAAGATCTCATGAGGATAATTCAGCGGGCGAAGACCTATTGGCCCGCAACGCGACGATCACCGTGCCCCACGCACACACTGTGAACCCGGCGAACATCCAGAGCCCAGATTCGTAGCTGCCTGAGAACCCCTTCATTGTCCCGATAAGTATCGGTAGTAGAAATCCACCAATGGCCCCCGACGCCCCAACCACACCAGACGCCAATCCGATATCCTTGGGAAACCATTCGGCGACCAGCTGGAACACCACGCCGTTGCCGAATCCCATCGCCGCCGTTGCCACCATCATCATCACAACCGCCATGGTTTGCGAAGGGCTGATCACCGCCACCACCGCCCCCGCGATCACCGGCAGAACATAATAGAGCGTCCGCAGCCCTCCTTGCCGATCCGCCACATAGCCGCCGATCGGACGGATCGCACTCCCCATGAGCCCGCACAAAGCCCCCACTGCACCGGCCTCTATCGCGTCGATCCGATAGACATCGTGCAGCACCAGCGGCAGCACACTGCACAGGCCCACGAAACCGCCAAATGTGACCGCATAGAGGAACGAGAGCCAATAGGCCAACCGGCGGTGAATCAACTGTACCGCATGGTACCACCACCCCACGACATGGGCATCCGCAACTGGCCTGGTTCGTGGTATCGCGATCACGAATCCGACCGTCGTCACGGCCACCACGCAGGCCATAAGACCGCAGATCTGATGCCAATCCATCGCGGCAGCCCAGCGCGGCGCCAAGAAGAAAATGAGCACGGTGCCGACATTCCCCGATGCTGCCAGGCCAAGCACCAGTCCCTGCGCCGGCGGCGGATAGGCTCGACTGGCAATCGGAAGTGCCACCGCAAAACTTGCCCCCGCCACACCCAAACACGTCGAAAAGGCCAACGCTTCTCCGTACCCAGTGACACCGAGCCACCCCCAGCACAACACCAGACACTCCATCACGAGAATGACCACGGCCGTGGGTCGCGCTCCGAGCCAATCCGCGCTCCATCCGGCTACTATCCGTAACACCGCCCCGCCGAGTAACGGCAGGGAGACGAGCCAGGCGATCTCGGTTTCGCTCAGCTGCAGCGCCGCCATGAGCGGAAGGCTCATCGCCCCGACGAGCAGCCAGACCATGAAACTGACTGTCAGATGTAACCACGCCCCCGCCAGCGACGGCCAATGACCGCTTTTCAGAATGCTCCAGATCTCAGACACGCCCGACCTCCGGATGGATAGCAATCACTATAGGGGAGCCGCTTTCAGAGGCGCAAGCGAACACCACCTACGGGAGAGACTGACGAGCCTCTCCCCCACCGGGGCAGAACAGGCGCTACCCATAGTGCCCACTTACTCCTGTAAGACAGCCTTTGTGCCGTTCATTCATTCTGTTATAGTCACGCACGTATCATGAACGGTCACGACCATTCACAGGAGGAGATGGGCGACGCCCTAGAACCAGAAATCCTCGAACCCTCCGATGATGAGATCGTCGAGGCCGAAGCCGCGCCGGTGGTATTGGACATCCCAGCTTCTGATGGACGACAGCCCGCTGACACCATGGCCGTGGTGCCGGTCACGGCCTTACAGCAGTACCTTGCCGAAGTCCGCCGATATCCCTATCTGTCAAAGGAAGAGGAGCTTCAGCTTTTCCAGGAGTATCACACCCACGGAGGCCTTGAAGCAGCCGTCAAGCTCATCATGGCGAACCTGCGCGTGTCGGTCTCGATTGCCGGCGAGTACCTCCATACCGGGGCCGACCACATGGATCTCATTCAAGAAGGCAACGTCGGCCTGATGCAGGCCATCAAGAAATTCGACCCTTCGAAAAACGTGCGCTTCTATGCCTATGCCGCCTGGTGGTCGCGGGCCTATATTCTCCGGTACCTCCTGCACACTTTTCGACTCGTCAAGATCGGGACAACGCAGGACCAGCGAAAACTGTTCTATAACCTCAAAAAGGAAAAGGCGAAGCTTGAGCGGGAGGGCTTCGCGCCGGACACGAAATTACTCGCGGATCGTCTGAATGTGCGTGAGCGCGATGTGGTTGAAATGGATCAGCGCCTGGGCAACTGGGAGCTCTCACTCGACCAGCCGATCGGTGAAGACCAGGAACATACCCTGTTGGACGTCTTGCCCTCCCATCAAGAACCGGCAGACGAACAACTCGCCGATCATCAGCTCAAGACCCTCTTCAGGGCCAAGCTTGCCGAGTTCATCAAGACCCTGGAAGAACGAGACGAAGATATTCTCAGAAATCGTATTCTGTCCGACCAGCCCCTGACCTTGGATGATCTGGGCGACAAATACGGGATTACCAAGGAGCGGACCCGTCAACTGGAAGCCCGCATCATCAAACGCCTCCGTGACTACATCAAAAAAGACATTAAAGATTTTGATCGCTTGCGGGTATGACATCCCAGTGACCCCGCCCCCCACCGGAGAAAATACTCCTAGAATGTTGATTTCCCAATAGGTTACAATGAAATGATATCTGCAGCGGCAGGAGTGATCGGAAACGATAAAAATCCCTTATTCCCCCTCTTGACTTAAGGGAACTAAGGCCTATCTCTTTCCTTGAGTCGTAGGCTGCCTAGATCGCGCAAGTTCAGCCCAACTCTTTACAACCGTCAACGCCTAACGAGTTCACTTTCATCAGGAGGAGGTTCTGCAATGGGTACAGCTGAGAAGGAAAAGAAGAACATTGCCAAGGGGTTTCAGCCTTTGGGTGAGCGAGTGTTCGTCACCTACACCGAGGAATTGGATCGGACTGCCGGCGGGATTTATGTGCCGGATTCGGCGAAGGAAAAGCCACAACGGGGAGTGGTCCAGGCGGTCGGCAAGAAAGTGGAGAACGTCAAGGTCGGAGACCAAGTCCTGTTCGACAAGTATTCTGGCAGCAAGCTTCGAATTGAGGACGAAGAGTGCTTGATCCTCAAGGAAGAAGACATCCTGGGCGTCTTTACGGCGTAGTGGCAAACACGGTCGTACCATCATCAACGTTTCAAAGGGGACTTGATGACGTTCAGACTTGAGTAACTTTTAGACTATAACCGGAGGAAAGATAATGGCAAAGCAACTTATGTACGGCGATGCGGCACGGGCGGCCATCCTGAGAGGGGTGAACCAGCTCGCGGACGCCGTGAAAGCAACACTCGGCCCAAAGGGCCGCAATGCGATTCTCGACAAGAAATTCGGCGCCCCGACCATCACCAAGGACGGCGTGACGGTGGCCAAGGAAGTCGAGCTGAAGAACCCTTACGAAAACATGGGCGCCCAGCTGGTCCGCGAAGTGGCCAGCAAGACCAGCGATATCGCTGGTGACGGCACCACCACCGCCACCGTGTTGGCCCAGGCTATTTTCCGGGAAGGCGCGAAGAACATCACCGCCGGCGCCAATCCAATGGAGATCAAGCGAGGCATCGACAAGGCCGTCGAAGCCATCACCGCCGAGCTTAAGAAGCTCAGCAAGCCTTGTCAAAACAAGACCGAGATCTCGCAAGTCGGCACCATTTCGGCCAACAACGACAAGACCATCGGCGATTTGATCGCGGAAGCCATGGAAAAGGTAGGCAAGGACGGCGTCATCACCGTGGAAGAAGCCAAGTCGATGACCACCTCGCTGGACGTGGTTGAGGGCATGCAGTTCGATCGCGGCTACATCTCTCCCTATTTCGTCACCAATGCGGAGCGGATGGAATGTTCCGTGGAGGAACCGCTCATCCTGATCAACGAAAAGAAGATCAGCAGCATGAAGGACCTGCTGCCATTGCTCGAGCAAGTGGCCAAGCTGGGTAAGCCACTCGTCATCCTCGCCGAAGAAGTCGAAGGTGAAGCGCTGGCCACCCTCGTGGTCAACAAGCTGCGCGGCACCTTGAATGTAGTGGCAGTCAAAGCTCCGGGCTTCGGCGATCGCCGCAAAGCCATGCTGGAGGATATCGCGATCCTCACCGGCGGCCAGGTGATTTCTGAAGACATTGGCATCAAGCTCGAGAGCGTCAAGCTGACCGATCTCGGCCGCGCCAAACGTGTCACGATCGATAAGGACAACACCACGATCGTGGAAGGCTACGGCGATGCCAAGAAGATCGAAGGGCGCGTGAAGCAAATCAAGGCTCAGATCGACGAGACCACATCTGACTACGATCGCGAAAAGCTGCAAGAGCGGCTGGCAAAGATCGTGGGCGGCGTGGCCGTCATCAATGTCGGCGCCGCAACCGAGACCGAGATGAAGGAGAAGAAGGCCCGCGTCGAGGACGCGCTGCATGCCACCAAGGCGGCAGTGGAAGAGGGTGTCGTCCCTGGGGGCGGTACGGCCTACCTCCGCTGCATCAAGGCACTCGATGGAATCAAGGATGTCCCGGCGGAGCAAAAGGTCGGACTCGACATCGTCCGGCGTTCGCTCGAAGAGCCGCTCCGACAGATCGCCGCGAATGCCGGCGCAGAAGCCTCGGTCGTCGTCGGCAAGGTTCGGGAAGACAAGAACGCCAACGGTGGCTACAACGCCGCCACGGATGAATATGTCGATATGATCAAGGCCGGCATCATCGACCCGACCAAGGTGTCGCGCTGCGCTCTGCAGAACGCCGCCAGCGTCGCGGGCTTGATGCTCACGACCGAAGTCATGATCACCGAACTCCCCGAAGAGAAGAAGGAATCAGCCGGTGGCCCAGGTGGACACAGCCACGGCGGCGGTATGGAAGGGATGTACTAACCCTTCGACAAGCTCAGGGCAGGCCCTTCGAGGGCACGCTCATTAGGGTAGGGTTCAAAGAAGGGCTCGGTGGGAAACCACCGGGCCCTTCGTGTTTTCGCCCCTTCTGCTGCTAATGCCTGAGTCCGATGGCCCTGAGCATAGCTTTAAAGACAGGCGAAGTCGTCGGCTCGATAAAGAGCGACCTGAAGGTACGATGGACCATCTCGGTATGGTGCTGATGATCGACATGAAACAATTTGGCTGCCTTCATCCGATCCTGTGCACCGTACCCCATCCGGACCGCACAGCGCTCCAGCTCTTCTGAGCTTTCGGGCAACGCATGGGTCTGGAGATCATCGACCATCTGCAACTTATGCTCAACATCGCGTAAGAAGAGATACGCGGCGGTCAGCGCATCGCGGTCTTCGGTCGAGAGCAGTTTTTTCTTGGCCAGCCGGTTCAGCGAAGCGAGGGTGCTCCGGTCCAATAGCGCCGGCACCTTTCGTCCGGCCAGGACTTGAACGGTCTGCACGAAAAACTCGATCTCTCGAATCCCGCCGGTCCCCAGCTTCACGTTGCGCTGTGCGTGGCCACGGTCCATCATTTTGGCATCGATCATGTCCTTGACGGCGCGGACGTCTTGCACGATCATCAGCGCCTTGTTGCGATCCATTTTTCCCCCGATCCCCAAGATAAACGACTTCGCCAACTTCAGAAACGCCTGCCCGACATCATGGGATCCGGCGACCGGCCACGCTTTGAGCAACGCCAACCGCTCCCAGACTTGTCCGCGTGTCGCATAATATTTCCGATACTCGACCAGCGAGCGAGCCAACTGGCCAACAGAACCCTCGGCCCGCAACCGCAGATCGACCCGAAAGACGTAGCCTTCCTTGGTGGGTTCGACCAACACCCTAGTGAGCTCACGGGCGAGAATCTCAAAATATTCTTCATTGGAAATGCCGACGCCGGCTGGGATAGCGGCACGCCTCCCTCTCGGCGCTTTGGTCTCTCCATCGTGGGACTCATAGAGATAGATCAGATCCACATCGGAGCTGTAATTCAATTCATGTCCGCCAAGCTTACCCATCCCGATGACCGTAAACTTGGTCTCCACCCACCGTCGCTGCCGATTCTGATGCATGGGAATGCCATATTGCTGACGGAGATCGGCATCGACAACCTCGTAGGCCGCATGAATCAGGAGGCAAGCCAAATCCGACAACGAGCTGGTCGTTTCCGGGACCGTCGAGAGGCGGAGGAGATCCCGCACACCGATCCGTAACATTTCTCGCCGCTGGAACCGGCGCAGCGCATCCAGCTTCGATTCTTTGGAGGTGAGATGCCCGATGCTTGCGTACAGCGCGCGCTCCATACCCTTCCGCGTCGGAGGTCGTGCGAGGACATCCTCCTCCGCCAGCCAGTACACCACGGTCGGATCTCGAATGAGCGTAAAGGTCAAGGCATCGCTGTTGCCGAAGATCACACAGAGAAGATCGAGCATGCGCGGCGACGTGCGCAGATAGTCGAGAAATGAGGTGCGGGAGACACTCTCCAACATGCGCTCCCAGTGGTTCAGCGCCTGATCGGGATCGGCCGTCCGTGAAATGGATTCCATCATCATCGGCAGAATGTCGGCCAGCCGCCGTCGTTGGATGGGGTCACCGGCCATGGCATCGAGATTACGGTCCGCTTGATTGGGATCACGCAGGCCATAGGCAGACAAAATCACCCGGGTCCCCTCAGCATTTCGCTTCTCCCCCAGCAAGATCGGCGTGGGATCTGGCTTATCGGGACGACCTTCAGTTAACGATGGAAAAGGCGACGAGTGGGGTATGGTAGTTCTTTGAGGCATGGAGCGGCATTATACTCAGGGGTTCCTCTACGCACAATGAAACCATTCGGGTATACTAACGTCCATGTCCACTGGCGCTCCCGATCGTACCGCGCTGCTCAGCACAGTCCGTCCCCTGTGTCCTGATATTGCGCCCGAGATCCTACATGATTTTTTCAGCCGCATGGACCCAGAATATTTCCGGAAATTCGAACCCCCGACGATTGCCGCTCATATCCGCTCGACGGCTCAGCTCACCCCGGAACGCCCCTGCGCAATTGCCTTTGCCGAGCTGCACGATACACGGTTTGAGGTCACGATCGTGGCCTATGATTACTTCTCTGAATTCGCCACGATTTGCGGCCTGCTCTCTGCATTCGGCCTGAATATCGAAGAAGGAGATATTTATACGTTTGGCGAACAAGCGGCTGTGCCGCTCGCTCGCACAAGTTGGGCAGGATACGGACCGCGCGTCCGCACCACGGGCAGTCCAGGGCTGACCAGAAAAAAAATCGTCGATGTGTTCCGCGTGCTGCCGGTACCAGGAATGGAATTGGGCGACATTCAACAGAAACACCTGGCGGATGCGCTCCACTTAGTAATCAGATTGCTCGATAAAGGACAATTTACGGAGGCCCGCTGTGCAGTGAATCGACGGCTGGTCGAACAGCTTGGCAAGCGCCGTGCATCTTTTGGTGGTCTGCTCCATCCAGTGCAGATCACATTCGACAACAGTCAATCTCCCACCGACACAGTCATGGATATCCGGTCGGACGATACCCCAGCTTTTTTGTACGCCTTCGCCAACGCCCTGGCCATGCGCAACGTGTACATTTCCAAAGCACAGTTCGACGTCGAGGAAGGGAAGATTCACGATCGCTTCTATGTCCGCAACCGCCATGGCCAGAAGCTGACCGATGCAACCGATCAGCAGCAGCTGCGCCAGACGGCCGTGCTCATCAAACAATTCACCCATGCCCTGACATGGGCTCCTGACCCAACCAAAGCCTTGGAGGCCTTTGACCAGTTTCTTGACCTGACGGTGCAGCAAGCGAAAGGGAAAGCCCAGCAAGAAGCCTTGGCGTTTCTCAGCGACAAGAAAACGTTTCCCCTGCTCGCTCGTCTGCTCGGGGCCAGCGATTTTCTCTGGGAAGACTTTCTGCGCCGTCAACACAGCAACCTGCTGCCGCTCCTGCAAGATTATCGCGATGCGCCTCTCATAACCCCAAAAGCGACGCTTCGCAAGGAACTCGATCGCCTGGTGAATAAAGCCAAAACCGACGAGGATCGAAAGGCTGCGCTGAATAGCCTCAAGGACCGTGAACTATTCCGCATCGATATGAAACACATCGTCGAGCCAGACACAGCGCTGCCTGATTTTTCAGCTGCATTGACCCAACTAGCCGAAGTTATCCTCGATCGGAGCTTGAAAGATTGCCAAGCCAAGCTGAATGCGGTGCATGGCCCGCCACGCTTGGCCAATAAAAAACCCTGTCCCTTCACCGTACTGGGCTTGGGCAAGTTCGGTGGCAATGAACTCGGCTACGCCTCTGACATTGAAGTGATGTTCGTGTATGGGGACGCCGGTCGCACAGCCGGTAAGCAGCCGATCGAGAACAGCGAATACTTTGAGCGGTTGGGGGCCGAACTGCTGCAGTGGATCGAGGCTAAACAGGAAGGCATCTTTCACCTCGACGTGCGTCTCCGCCCTCACGGCGGAAAAGGTTCTTTGACCAATCCCTTTGACGAGATCGCCAAGTACTACAGTGCCAGCGGCCTCGCTGCGCCATTCGAGCGCCAGTCATTGATCAAGCTGCGGCATGTAGCGGGTGATGCGGCCCTTGGAAAGCGCGTCGAGGCCCATCGCGATAGCTACGTTTATAGCGGGAAACCCTGGAATATCCCCGATGCCCTCGCCTTGCGCCGACAGCAACTCAAGCAGCTGGTGGAGCGCGACACCATCAACTTGAAGCATAGCCCCGGTGGTATCGTCGATATCGAATATGCCATGCAGTACCTTCAAATCATGCATGGCCATCGACTCCCAGTCCTGCGCACTCCCAACACCATGCAGGCACTGGCGACTCTCGTCGATTGTGGCCTTGTCACGAGGCAAGACGGCGAGATTCTCCGCAAGGCCTACTACTTTATCCGCATGCTCA
>Ga0224495_10002632_pt1 | contig 11579 bp, 14 predicted proteins | sample SF_Jul11_sed_USG_FD_168128 | JGI IMG/M metagenome (GOLD analysis project Ga0224495, IMG submission 168128) | Sediment microbial communities from San Francisco Bay, California, United States - SF_Jul11_sed_USGS_4_1 | ecosystem: Environmental > Aquatic > Marine > Sediment | place: USA: California...
GGGTCGGCTTGGGAATGATGCCGCTGGTGCTGTCGAATTTGCCCACGCCGTGGTAGAGCAGGCAATCCTCTTCGGCCAGCGCGTAGCCCTTGCCCTTTTGCGTGACGATATGCAGGAACTGCGGGCCGGTCAGCTTGTGGATGTTGCTCAGGGTATCCAGCAGCACATCCGTGTCGTGGCCATCGATAGGCCCGATGTAGTTGAAGCCGAATTCCTCGAACAGCGTGCCGGGTATCACCATGCCCTTGACATGCTCTTCGGCGCGCTTGGCAAACTCGAGTACCGGCGGCATGCCCTTGAGCATCTTTTCGCTGCCGCGCCGCACCGCGGAATAAAAACCACCGGATATCAGCTTGGCCAGATAATTGTTCAGCGCACCGACCGGGCGGGAGATGGACATGTCGTTGTCATTGAGGACGACCAGCAAGTTCGCATCCATCGCGCCGGCGTTATTGAGTGCCTCGAAGGCCATGCCGCCGGTCATCGCGCCATCGCCGATGATCGCCACCACGCGCCGTTCAGTGCCGTGCAGCTTGGCTGCCACCGCCATGCCCAGCGCGGCGCTGATCGAGGTGCTGGAATGCCCGGTGCCGAAAGTGTCGTAGGGACTTTCCTCGCGCTTCGGGAATCCGGCGATACCGCCCTCCATGCGCAGCCGGCTCATCGCCTCGCGCCGCCCGGTCAGAATCTTGTGCGCATAGGTCTGGTGCCCCACATCCCACACCAGACGATCATCCGGCGTGTCGTAGACGTAATGCAAGGCAATGGTCAATTCTACCGTTCCGAGATTGGAAGACAGGTGCCCGCCGGTCTTGCTGACCGACTCGATCAGAAATTCGCGCAGCTCGCTGGCCAATTGCGGCAACTGCGCGCGGTCGAGCTTGCGCAGATCGCCGGGAGTGTTGATGGTGTCTAGCAATGGATACATCAGAACTTTCGCAACACGATAAAATCAGCCAGTTCCCTCAGGCGCTGCGCCGCATCACCGAACCCGGACAAGGACTCCAATGCCTCGCGATGCAGCTGTTGCGCCATGTCACGCGCACCCTGTATGCCCAGCAGGCTGACGTAAGTAGGCTTGTCGTTATCCGCATCCTTGCCGGCAGTCTTGCCCAGCGTGGCGGTATCCGCCTCGCAGTCAAGCACATCATCCACCACCTGGAAGGCCAGGCCGACCAGCTTGCCGAAACGGTCCAGCATGTCCAGTTGCGCCGCGGTGACTGACCCGCATCGGGCGCCCAGCAGGATCGCGGCACGGATCAGCGCTCCGGTCTTGTGGATGTGCATGTATTCCAGTTCGGGCAGCGTGAGCGTTTTGCCCACGCTGGCAAGATCGATCGCCTGCCCGCCGGCCATGCCGCGCGAACCTGCGGCCACGGCCAGCAGCCTGATCATTTCCAGTTGGCGCGCCGCATCATCGTTCAGGCGTTGCTCTGCGAGCAGCTGGAATGCCAAGGTCAGCAGGCTGTCGCCTGCCAGCAATGCTGTCGCCTCGTCATATTCCACATGACATGTCGGCTTGCCTCGCCGCAGCACGTCGTCGTCCATGCATGGCATGTCGTCATGCACCAGCGAATAGGCGTGGATCAGCTCAACGGCTGCAGCGGCGACATTCACCCGCGCTGCATCCGCACCGGTCAACTCCCCCGCCGCAAACGCCAGCAAGGGCCGCACGCGCTTGCCGCCATTCAGCACGGAGTAGCGCATTGCGGCATGCAAACGCTGCGGCGCGGCTTCGGCGCGCGGCAGCAGCTCGTGCAATACGCTTTCGAAATGCGCTTGCCGGGTGGTGACCCAACCCTGAAAATCTGCACGCATCAGTCAGTTCGCCCCGGTTTCACCGCTGGCAGGAAAATCCTTCAGCACGCCGTTCTCCAGCACGCGCACCTGCTGCTGGGCGTCTTCCAGCCGGGTGCGGCAAAACGACAGCAGTTCCGCGCCGCGTTTATAGGCGGACAGCGAATCTTCCAGGGATAACTTGCCTGCCTCCATGTCGGCGACGATTTTCTCCAGCTCGGCCATTGCCGACTCGAAGTCCACCGATTTTTGCGACTTGCCTGCCATAACTGCCCCTGCTCCGGTAAAGAGCGGCATTTTACCCAACCCGTCCGGACTGAGCCAATTATTATTGCCCTGCCCCTGAATTTCAGGGACAATCCCCTCTCTTAAAAAATCGTATTCACCTTTCTTGAAAGGGATGTGGGTATGTCTGAAATCGCAAAACTCGATCAACTCACCAAGGTTCCCGAGCAACCCCCGTTGGGCTGGTACTTCGAATCCAGTGTCCTGGAAGCCGAGCAGCGCCTGCTGTTCGAGCGGGGACCCAATTACGTCGGCCATGAATTGATGGTGCCCAGCCTGGGCGACTATCAGGTGCTGCGCGATGAGGCGCAGATGCTGGTACGCAACCAGCATGGCGTGGAGCTGCTCAGCAACATCTGCCGCCACCGCCAGGCCACGATGCTGCAGGGCCGCGGCAATGCGCAGCACATCGTCTGCCCTATCCATCGCTGGACTTACCAGACCGATGGCGAACTGCTCGGTGCGCCGCATTTTCCGCAGAACCCCTGCCTGCACCTGAGCAAATCGCCGCTGCAAAACTGGAACGGGCTGCTGTTCGCGGGAAAACGCGACATCGCAAAGGACCTGGGCAATGTCGGCGTGATGAAAGACCTGGATTTCTCCGGCTACATGCTGGATCGCGTCGAAGTGGACGAATATGCATTCAACTGGAAGACCTTCATCGAGGTGTACCTGGAGGACTACCACGTCGGCCCGTTCCACCCCGGGCTGGGCAATTTCGTGGATTGCGACAACCTCAAGTGGGAGTTCGGCGAGCAGTACAGCGTGCAGACCGTCGGCATCAAAAACGGCCTGCACAAAGTCGGCAGCCCGGTGTACGGAAAGTGGCAGGAACAGGTGCTGCGCTACCACAACGGCAAGCTGCCGAAATACGGCGCGATCTGGCTCACCTATTATCCCAACATCATGGTCGAGTGGTATCCCGGCACGCTGGTGATCAGCACCATCATCCCGCGCGGCACGGAAGCGTGCACCAACATCGTCGAATTCTATTACCTCGAGGATATCGTGATGTTCGAGCGCGATTACGTGGAAGCGGAGCAAAAAGCCTATAACGAAACCGCTGTCGAGGATGACATCATCTGCCTGCGCATGCATCGGGGGCGCAAGTCGCTGTACCAGCGCGGCATAGAAGAGCACGGCCCGTACCAGTCGCCCACCGAGGACGGCATGCTGCATTTCCACGAATACCTGCGCCGCAATCTTGCTATACCTCTTTAATCGTCATTTTTGCATCCCCATTCTCGATACCATCCCTTCCCCACGGCAGGAGGAAAGGATGGCTGGGGGTCAAAACTTTAATGACGCATAACGCAGGCTCTCTCTGGATGCTGGTCGCCGGTCTCTTGTTCGGCTGCATGGGTGTGTTCGTCAAGCTCGGCGCGCCACACTTCACCCACACCGAACTGGTGTTCTACCGCTCGTTCCTCGGCCTGTTTCTGGTGTACGGTATCATGCGCCACCAGCGTGTCAGCCTGGCGACGCGCCACTGGCCCGCCCACCTGTGGCGCGGCATTTCCGGAACCGTTGCGCTCGCGCTGTTCTTCTACTGCATCACCGTGCTGCCGCTCGCCACCGCGGTCACGCTCAACTATACCGCTCCGATGTTTCTCACCGTGTTCACGATGGTGGTGTACAAGGACAAGTTTCATCTGCCGCTGACCATCGCCATCGCGGTGGGCTTTTGCGGCGTGGTACTACTGTTGCACCCGACATTGGAACGAGACCAGCTGCTGCCCGGCTTGCTCGGGCTGATCTCCGGCTTCCTCGCCGGCATCGCCTATCTCAACGTCAAGCAGCTCGGCATCCTCGGCGAACCAGCCGCGCGCGTGGTGTTCTATTTCAGCCTGACCGCTTCCGTCGGCAGCGGCATATGGATGCTGTTCGATACCGTACATGCCATCACGCTGCAAGGCTTCGCGATCCTGCTGGGCCTCGGCAGCACTGCCACGCTTGCGCAAATCGCCATGACCTACGCACATAGAGTCGGCAACACGCTGGTGGTCAGCAGCCTGGCTTACAGTACCATCGTTTTCGCCAGCCTGTTTGGCATCCTGCTATGGAACGAGGTGCTGCCGCTCTCCAGCTGGGTGGGCATGGCGTTCATCATTGTCAGCGGTGTGCTAAGCTTGTGGCTGTCTCCAAAACACTCAGAGAGTCCAGAACAATGATCACCATCGAACAAACCAAAAACCTCGTAAACGTCGCCGTGCTCGGAGAATTCACCATTGCCGATTTCAAGACTTTCGAAGAACAATCCCTTTACAAACTAAAAACGCCCGGCACGGTAAACCTGCTGTTTGACCTGCGCGCGATGATCAGCTATACCTTGGACGTAGCCTGGGAAGAGATCAAATTCTTCAGCCGCGAACACAATCACGATTTCACCAAGATCGCCGTGGTCACTGATGACCAGTGGATCACTTGGCAGGCTTGGCTGTCGCGGATCTTCGTGGATGCGGATATACGCGTGTTCACGGATTACAAGGAAGCGCAGACTTGGATTCAGGCATGAACAAAGTTATTGAGAGATTTAGCCATAGCGCCTCATCCTGTAATTGTTGCAGCGCCATGTTCTTCAAACTGACAAAATTCAAGGCATCACCTGACGAGTGCCGGCTTATACATCTGAAAGATACCTATGCCTACTAATTTTAGTATGTCTGCTATACAGTAAAATTACCAGGAGAACAGTACGGATGCCTAGACGCTTGCATATAGGTGGTAAGACAAAGTCGGAAGTGTGGGAAGTCTTGAATGCAAATCCAGCGCCCTATGTCGATCATGTCTGCAATGCAAACGATTTGTCGAGGTTCGCCGACAATACTTTCTTTGAAATATACGCATCTCACATCGTCGAACACCTCGACTATATCAATGAACTGGGAAGTACTCTCAAAGAGTGGTATCGCGTCCTGATGCCAGGCGGAACAATTTATATTAGCGTACCTGATCTGGATGTTCTTGCAGAGTTGATTCTTGAAAAGAACAAACTAACCGTTAATGAACGGTTTTTCGTTATGCGTATGATCTTCGGAGGCCACGTAGACAAATATGATTATCACGTCGTGGGATTAAATGAAGAGTTTCTCACTGAATTCCTCAATGCCGCCGGGTTTTCAAATATACAAAAAGTACAAGAATTCGGTCTATTTGATGATACGAGCTCAATGATATTCAAGGGCGTGGCAATCAGTTTAAACCTGATTGCCGAAAAACGTTAAACATACAAATCAAGCGGTGAATTGGTAAATTAGTTAGTTGAGCGCAACCAGTCTCATTTATGTAGAGGTGACAAAGAATATATTTTTCGCTCACCTCACCTTGCTTGAGCATCACCCATTATGGCCATTCTTCTCCTTATCACTTTGATATTGAGCATCGTTTTGCTGCCCGTCTGGACGCGCTGGCGGCAGGCGGCGCGGGCGGACCAATCCGTACTTACATGTTTCCGCAGGAGATATTTAAAAAACCCCAGACCCTGCGGTCTGAGCTGACAATCAAGGTTTGTCAGCTCACGTCACGCGCGCTGCGCCAGTTTTTTCTGGCACATCTGGAAAATCGGCCGAAGGTTCGTTTCGATGCCCTCGCAGGCCGCGGACGATCTGCGGCATGAGTTGATCCTGTACACACGGCACTACGTGGCATTCTGCAACCATGCGTTCGGCCTCTTCATGCACCACACCCCTGCCGCGGTGCTCGGTGTGGAACGGCAGAATAACGCTGGCTTACTTCGTACTTGGTGGTATGCCCTCCTCGAGGAGAACATCAACCCCAGCAAGCATACGCGGCTTCCGCTGCTGTTCGTGCTTGATACCAAAATGAACATGGCCGATGGTTTCCGCTTTGCGCCCAATTGCGGGGAACTGCGGAAAAAAGAACGACCTGTGGAGTGCAGCGGAACATCTCACTGCGGCGGGGATTTTCCAGCCCAAGCTATGACGGCACCACTGACGGCTTCGGCGAAGCATCATCTTCTGGAGATGATGGCAAGTGGGGTGATAGCGTATGGGGAAGATGTAGCGATAGATGCGGGTTTGATGTGAGCCCTACAAACCGAAAAACCCGCAAGAGCGGGTTTTTCTTTGTACAACAAAGCCAGCCAATATTACTTCAGCTTGGCTTCCTTGTACATGACGTGCTTGCGTGCCACCGGGTCGAACTTCTTCATTTCGATTTTTTCAGGGGTGGTCTTTTTGTTTTTGGTCGTGGTGTAGAAGTGACCGGTACCGGCACCAGACTCGAGTTTGATTTTTTCGCGCATTTTATATGTCCTTAGATTTTATCGCCGCGGGCGCGCATTTCAGCCAGCACCGTGTCGATGCCGTTCTTGTCGATAGTGCGCAGCGCTGCATTGGTCAGGCGCATGCTGACCCAACGGTTCTCGCTCTCGACCCAGAAGCGGCGGCGTTGCAGGTTAGGCAAAAAACGACGCTTGGTTTTGTTGTTCGCATGGGAAATATTGTTCCCGGTCATCGGGGCTTTTCCCGTTACTTGACATACACGTGCCATGGTTCTACTCCAGCCAATTTCAAAAGAGCGCGGATTCTACCGAAGTAAGCAAGAATGTTCAACCTGAATTTTCAACCTCATAATCCGCTGCGCTGTAATAATCCTGTCATATTGCGCCATTACGATACCCTTCGTCACGAATGTGACCAACCCCAAATTCCAAAGATGGAGAATACATGATGCTTAAATTAGATGCTTTTAAGCTGCTCACCACGGCAACCATGGCCTGCGGCTTGTACACTGCCACAGTCCAGCCTGCACTGGCTGAAACCAAACGAGTGTCCATAGACGGTTCCAGCACGGTATTCCCGATTACCGAGGCCGTGGCCGAAGACTTCCAGAAATCCAAGAAGGGGGCGATCAACGTCACGGTCGGCATCTCCGGCACCGGCGGCGGCTTCAAGAAGTTCTGCCGTGGCGAGACCGACATCTCCGATGCGTCCCGCCCGATCCTGAAGAAGGAAATGGAAGAGTGCGCCAAGAATGGCATCAAATACATCGAGCTACCTGTCGCATTCGATGCACTGACCGTGGTAATCAACCCGAAGAATACCTGGGCAAAGAGCATGACCGTAGCTGAACTGAAAAAGATCTGGGAGCCATCTGCCCAGGGCACCATCACCAAGTGGAACCAGGTAAACCCTGCCTGGCCTGACGCACCGCTGAAACTGTTCGGTGCCGGCGCGGATTCCGGCACATTCGACTATTTCACCGAAGCCATTGTTGGCAAAGCCAAGTCCAGCCGAGGTGACTTTACCGCGTCCGAAGATGACAATGTGTTGGTTCAGGGCGTGTCCCGCGACATGAATGCGCTCGGGTTCTTCGGCTACGCCTACTACGTGGAAAATGCCAAGAAGCTGAACGCGGTTGCCATTGCTGCGAAGGAAGGCAAGCCAGCCGTGCTCCCCTCCGTAGACTCCGTCATGAAAGGCACTTACCAGCCACTGGCACGCCCGCTGTTCATTTATGTCAGCAACAAATCCTACGACAAACCAGAAGTTAAAGAATTTATCGAATATTATTTGAGCGTCGCCCCCGCCCTGGTCAAGGAAGTGAAATTCGTCCCGCTGGGCGACAAGGAATATAAACTGGCTGCCGATAACTTCAAAAAACGCAAGCTGGGTACCGGTTTCGGCGGCGAAGCGGATGTCAGCGTGTTGATCGAAGAGCTGCTCAAACGCGAAGGAAAACACTAAATCTCGGAAAAATATCCACGAACGGGTGCCAGAGGGTACCCGTTTTTTCACATTCATGATTTTTTAACAGGATTGTAATAATTCCCTGCTAAAATCCGCGCGTCTTCAAAGTAGAACACAAACTTGCCATGGTAGCTCCTCATGCTGTAAACAGTCGCTTCACACGGAATCCTTGGCGCCACGCCAGGGAAAAGTCCATCGAAGGGGTATTGTTTCTGGCCGCCTTTTCTGCCGTTGCAATCACCTTGGCGATTGTGGCCATCCTGATCTATGAATCTCTGGCATTCTTCGAGCATGTTTCGATTTTCGAATTTCTTACCAGTACCACCTGGACCCCGCTGTTTGAAAACGCGCAATATGGCATTTTGCCTCTGGTGACAGGCACGCTGGTTACATCGGGCGTTGCGCTGCTGGTCGCCATCCCCATAGGCAGCATCATCGCGATTTATCTGTCCGAGTTCGCCCCGCACAAGGTGCGCGAAGTGGTCAAACCGTTTCTCGAGCTGCTGGCCAGCGTACCCACCGTGGTCTACGGATATTTTGCGCTGCTGGTCATCACCCCGCTGCTGCAGGTTCTGATGCCCGAACTGCCCGGTTTTAATATGCTGGGGCCAGGTATCGTGATCGGCATCATGATCGTGCCCTATGTTTCATCGGTGTCGGAAGATGCGATGCGTGCCGTGCCGATGTCGCTGCGCGAGGGATCCTATGCGATGGGTGCAACCCGCTTCCAGACAGCAGTAAACGTTGTAACGCCAGCAGCAATCTCGGGCATCATCGCTGCCTATATACTGGGCATGTCGCGTGCCATCGGAGAAACAATGGTAGTTGCCATTGCCGCCGGGCAGCAACCCAATTTCACCTGGGATCCGCGCGAGTCAGCGGCCACCATCACCGCCTACATCGTGCAGGTAGCAATGGGCGACCTTCCGCACGGCTCGATTGGATATCAGAGCATATTTGCTGCCGGGCTGGTACTGTTCCTGATGACGCTGGCCTTCAATATCCTGGGGCATATGGCACGAAAACGTTTCAGGGAGATTTACTAGAATGCCGCACAATAAAATACCCGATACGCTGAAGGCCACACAGATTCGTGCGCTGATCCGCCGCCTCAAGTTCAACGATTACGTATTTTCCCTGGTCGGTCTGGTATGCATGATGCTGGGCGTGATCACCCTGTTGGCGCTGTTCACTGACCTGTTGCTGGATGGAATGGCGCGGCTCAACTATGAATTCTTTTCCTCTTTCCCGTCCAGACGCGCAGAGCACGCCGGCATACTGTCGGCTCTGGTGGGTACGGTATTGGTTATGCTGGTCACCGCACTGGTCGCAATCCCGATGGGTATCGCCGCAGCTATTTATCTCGAGGAATACGCGCCCAGCAACTTGCTGACATCCATCATAGAAATCAATGTAAGCAATCTGGCCGGCGTCCCTTCCATCATTTATGGCTTGCTTGCGCTGGGATTGTTCGTCTATCAGCTGGATCTCGGCCAGAGTATCCTGACTGCCGGACTGACGCTCGCACTGTTGATCCTGCCGGTGGTCATCGTGGCCACCCGAGAATCGCTGCGCACCATCCCCCGCGAGATACGTGAGGCCGCCTATGCGCTGGGCGCCACACGCTGGCAAATGATATCCGACCATGTGCTGCCCTATTCCAAGGGCGGCATACTGACTGGCGTAATCATCGGCATGGCACGTGCTATCGGCGAAACCGCGCCCATCATCACGATAGGAGCGCTGACTTTTATAGCCTTTTTGCCACCTTCGCCCCTTACGCATGAAGCCCCCTATGTTTCGTTTGAGTGGCTGTTTGCGCCGTTCACGGTGCTGCCTATCCAGATGTTCAACTGGGTATCGCGCCCCGAGGAAGCCTTTTTGATCAACGCAGCCGCAGCCGGTGTCGTGATCATAGTCATGACTTTGGCTATGAATGCAGTCGCGATTTCGCTGCGCTACCGCATCCGCAAGAACATCAAATGGTAGGAGTAATTTAATGCCCACAGCCAACGACCCGGAGAAAAGCTCCACGCCGAAAGCCGAGGTGAAGGATCTCAGCTTTTTTTATGGCAAGGTGCAGGCGCTCAAGAACATTACCATGCCAATCGCAGAAAAGCATGTGACCGCGCTGATCGGTCCATCCGGCTGTGGAAAATCGACGTTCTTGCGCTGTTTCAACCGGATGCACGATCTCTATCCGGGCAACCGCTATGAGGGCGAGATCATCCTGCACCCGGACAACACCAACATCATCTCGCGTCAGGTAGACCCGATGGAGGTGCGCATGCGTATCAGCATGGTGTTCCAGAAACCCAACCCTTTTCCGAAATCCATCTACGAAAATGTGGCGTACGGGCTGCGCGTACGCGGCATGCGCAGCAAACAGGAGATAGATGGCAAGGTTGAAGAAGCATTGCGAGGTGCTGCGTTGTGGAGCGAAGTAAAAGATAGACTGAAGAACCTGGCGTTCAATCTTTCCGGCGGCCAGCAGCAACGATTGTGTATTGCACGCGCGCTGGCCATCGATCCGGAGATTGTACTGTTCGATGAACCCACCTCCGCGCTCGACCCGATCGCAACCGGCAGCATCGAAGAATTGATTTCCGAACTGAAGGAAAAGGTGACGATACTGATCGTCACTCACAACATGCAGCAGGCGGCACGGGTTTCAGACCACACCGCTTTTATGTACATGGGTGATTTAATCGAGTTTGGCGATACCGACAGGATGTTCATCAACCCAACCAACAAGCGCACAGAAGACTACATAACGGGCCGCTTCGGTTAAACATTCTGTTATGTAATGGCTCCGTCACCTTCAGGTTAGTCGGAGCCAGTGCTTTACAGGCCAGATTTGGCTATCCCAATACCCGAAAAAAATCTGGATTATTCCGGGTTTTTTGCGAAAACCGAGTTGATTGTTCGATCAAGCCGATCGTTTACGGTACAGGTGGAGAATAAACTCTCGTATCGCGGGAAGAAGACTGACGATGATGATGCCAACGATAATCAGCGTGAGGTTGTTTTTTACCACCGGTATGTTGCCAAACAAATAACCGGCCACAGTAAGGCTGACTATCCACATCACGCTACCCAGAATACTGAACATCATGAACAGGCGATAGTGCATCAAGCCTATACCTGCAACAAACGGCGCGAAGGTCCGGATGATAGGCAAAAAGCGTGCGAAGATAATGGTCTTTCCGCCGTGTTTTTCATAAAATGCACGGGTCTTGTCGAGGTGCTCACGCCTGATAAACCTTGGATTTGCGCGGCTAAGCAGGCGCAACCCAACCAACCTGCCTATCCAGTAATTGGTGTTGTCGCCGCTGAATGCCGCCAGCACCAGCAGCGGAGCAAGCAGCTCCAATTGCAGCGCACCCATGCCGCATAAAGCACCTGCCACAAACAGCAGCGAATCGCCCGGCAAAAATGGGGTGACCACCAACCCTGTTTCGCAATAGATAATCAGGAACAGGATGGCATACACCCATACGCCATATTGCTGGGTGAGCGCCAGCAGGTGAGCGTCCAGATGCAGGACGATGTCCATGAATGCAGTAAGCAAATCCATGGTTAAGGCAAAACTTCTTCGGCTTCTGTTTTTTCCGGCTTGATGAAGTCTGCACGTGACACGCCAAGCAACATCAACAGCGGGCTGGCAACCAGCACAGAGGAATAGATGCTGAATAAAATCCCGATGGTTAGAGCCATCGCGAAGTAGTGCAGCGTTTCACCCCCCAGGAACAGCATCGCACCGACCATCATCTGCGTGCAGCCATG
>Ga0224495_10002633_pt1 | contig 11579 bp, 7 predicted proteins | sample SF_Jul11_sed_USG_FD_168128 | JGI IMG/M metagenome (GOLD analysis project Ga0224495, IMG submission 168128) | Sediment microbial communities from San Francisco Bay, California, United States - SF_Jul11_sed_USGS_4_1 | ecosystem: Environmental > Aquatic > Marine > Sediment | place: USA: California...
TTTTCTTACGAGATAAAGCGTAATTCGTTATGATTTTATTACCGAAATAATCGCCATTAGATAGGAGCCTACGAGAAAGTAATGCAAAAATTCCTTTTTTCACGTGTTAGTATCCGTAAACGAAGAGGCATTACATTACTAACTTTTCTCGTCATTATAGCTATGGTATCAACAGTATCAATCTACGTGGATTCAACAACTCTGTCATCTTGGTATGAATATACTGACATTGGCAGTGTCGCAATGATGGCTCAAGGTGATGAATTATTTAGAGTAGCCGATCAAATTCAGGACATTGATCATGTGACGAATGCAAGCATTACTCAAACAGCCAAAGCATACCTCAGGATGGATAAAAATTCTTATTTTGTAGGAGATCCAAATGACCCGTTTGATCCAATTTTCTTGATGGTGGGACAGGCATATAGTCTTGAAGCAAGTTTTGAAGAGAAGTTTCCCAATGAGTTTCGGATAGTAGAAGGAAGATATCCTAAGAACTCCTCAGAAATAGCTATTCCAATATCAGATGCGATGAGATGGACAATCAACATTGGTAGAATGATGAACTATTCGCATAGACTGAATGATGAAAAGAGAACTGTCTTTTGTGTTGGTTTTTTTGTGGTAGCCAATAATTCTATACGAGCGACAACTACTGATGCGGTTGCAATTGTCACTTCTGAAGTTCTAAATCCTGATGATACAGAAACAAGGGTATACATTGATATTGATAGAACTCTAATTTCAGCCTTCAATCCTAGGTGGAGTCTTGATAGTCTTGCATCTATTGAAACTGATATTCAAAGATTAAATCCAAGTGCATCACAATACACTGGAATATTAATAAATAATTATCTAGAAACTGGGATACTATCATACCTTGAGAATATTTCTGCATTAAAGAACCATCAAATTTCCAGAGCTCAATCTGTTATCTTGATAGCAGCAATGTTGACATTTCTTAATGTGAAACTCAACATGACACTTCGTGAAAAAGAAATCAATAAATTATACGCTAGAGGTGCTTCCAAAAAGAGATGTTTTGTAACTCTAATGACCGAGCTACTGGTTCTATCAATTGCAGGCAGTATCATCGGATTCTTTATTGCGGTTAATCTTAATCAAATCTATGTAACATCATTCAGTTCCTTATTAATGACTCAAAACGCAAATTATGATTCGAAAATTCTAGTTACTTTTGACTCCATGTTTCTCGTATCGCTGCTAGCGCTCTTTTTGCCTTTCTTTGGATATATTACTAATAGATCTATTCAAACATCTAGACATCCAAAGAGTGAAGTGAGTAGAAATGCAAAGATTACTAGAACTATCAGAATGATTAGATGGGATGTTGCAATTGTCTTAGTTTTGATAATATTGTTGTTTGGTCCTTTTTCAACATATGAAACTCTTACAACAAACTCATTGATTTTATTTATTTTCATATTTTCTCCATTTGCAATCTTTTTGGCTATTGCTAGTCTTCTCAGTAAAGGTATTGGAATACTAACAAGAATAAATGCAAAGATCACTAAACCATTCGTTGGCAAATTAAATTCAAATCTTGGTATGAAAAGTATTCAGAGTTCCATACGCTTCTCTGTTCCAGTCATTCTTCTAGTCACACTCTTTCTTTCCGGAATACTGACTAACATTGTTTCAGCTGAGAGTTTACTTGCAACACGAGAGAATAATGCGAGGTTTGTCATTGGTGGGGATATTACCTTTTCATTGAATAATGACGAAATACTGAACTGGACGGATTTCTTTGAAGTAGTTCAAGAGCAACCTGCAATTTCAGCAATGTCTCTACTATCAGTTGGTCAATTATCACTATCAGAAGGAAAGGCTGGTCTTGTTGAATTTGTAGCAATAAATCCAGAAGAATACAGTCATATTGGTTACACATATACTGGAAATCGTATTGATGCATCAACACAGATGAATCTCATTCAAGAACTTGAGGAAAATCCCGAGGGAGCGATTATTACATCAGATATCGCAATGGAGTATGGGCTGGTTCTTGGAGACACATTACGTGCAATTTCGTTTGGCATAGATTCGGACACTGTTGAGTTCAATATTGTCGGTATCACCACAACATTGTCCAAACCTCATATTACCAGACTACCAACCTCTACCAATATTGAAGGGTATCGTAGAATTTGGTTAAATCGAGGTTATATTTCCTCTCTGACTGATTTGAACGAAACTAGTGAAAATTATCTTTGTATTAAAACTGAGTCGGACGCTGATGGTGTAGAACTTGCAAACTCAATCCTTTCTGATTTTACGGAGATTGATATCCTAGCAGAAGGATGGTCTGCAGTCACATTGGAAATTGATACATATATCAATCAGAGAGATTTCATCATGGATAGAGAATTAGATACGATACTAAGTGTTCTAATGGTATTCTGTCTAGTTTCAGTTTTCCTCATGTATCAGATAAGTCTTGAGAGCCAAGTGGATAGAAGAGAAGCAATTGTAAAAATATTTGGAGGTTCTGATAATCAAGTATCAAAAATGCTAATATCAGAAACGCTGTCAATTATTTTCATCAGCATTATTGTTCTCATCGTTCTTGAACCAGTATTCCTCAATATCTTTCTTAGATTGGCTCAAATAGAATACGAAACATGGTCTTACAAATTCCCCATTTCATTATTCATACAATCCAATATTGTTAGTTTATTCGTCATAGGATTGATTAGCCTTTTACCATCTCTATTTCTTATCACTTTTCTTATCCATATGAGATCGAAAACTAATATCTCACAAACACTCGCAGAAATGATGGAAGAAAACATACTAAATGGAGGTTCATGATAATGTTCATGAAATCAAGAATCTCCGCAGGAGTGCCTGAGCTAATTGTGGCGTTCCTAGTCTTTTCATTATCTATAGGAGTCGTAGGCGGAATTCTCCTCTATTTGGATAGTGCAGGTCCTGATGTTCTTTCAGAGATGTCTGAAGAAGTATCAGTTGATTTGGAGGTCTATTTCCATTCTGATTATTATCAACAAAATGAAACAACTATCAATTCTCTTCGAGATGTTGTACTGGAACAAGAATACATTTCGAAGGCTGAGGTTGTATCAATCTTAGAGGTAAATGATGCTGATGTTTCAGTTCCAGAATATTCTCGGAGTATGATATTAGGGATTGAGGACACTTTCGAAACATCTCTACCAAAAGGGATAGAGGTTTCTGATAGCAGTTATGAGTTGAATGGTTCAAACTGCTATCTACTTAGATCTCGATTATTAAATGATGGATTGGAGATTGGAGATAACTTCACAATTTCTGTTCCCTTGGATTCAATCAGAGTGAATCGAACATATACTATAGCTGGTACCTTTGAATCAAACTTATTCATGAGAAGGTTGAAATGGAACAAACCTGAGTTTCCATGTCTCTTTGTTGTAATGCAGAGAGATACACTTCGTGCTAATTTTTCAGAGATTAGCTATTCAGGAGAAAGTAATCTTGTGGATAGAATCTGGGTATCATTTGACACAAATCAGTTGATTTCAAAAGACCCAAGCAATATTGTCAGTTCTCTACGAAGAATAGAGAAGCAAATCGAGCAAAGGACTCTCCCCTTTGCATCAGTTGTGCAATTCAGGCTCATTAGTGTCTTCTACGAGTATTCAACTTGGACAACCAGCATGAGAATTGTATCTTTGGCTTTTTCAATCCCTTCACTCATAATGGGATTTATGTTGATTCAATGTAATGCAAGATTACAGCACGATGAACAGAGAAAGAATGTAGGAACTCTCAAAACGCGAGGAGCGACAGGGTCTCAGACTGTAAAATGGGTTCTAAGCATGTCACTCTTTACAGGAGCTGTGGGTAGTATTGGTGCCGTTTTGACTGGAGTCATGGCTTCAATACTTGCAGGTAGTGTTCAAGAACTCATGATATTTGATCTGACAAAACTCCAAACATTCAAGGTGGTTTTCATTCCTCAAACTATCATCATCGTGTTTCTTTTCTCGTTCGTAGCGGGATTTTTAGTCACTATACCATCAGTGATTAGTACATATATGATGACTGCTGCTGATGCCCATCAGATAATCGAAAATGATGGTGGATTTAAAGATGAAACATTAAGTAATCCAATTTACCAAGTCGCAATCACAGGAATCTCAGGATTAATTCTTCTGTCATTATTGCGTTCGCTTCAGTCTTTTACTGATTTTTCAGCATTCATGGGAATCGCAGTGATAATTTTTCTTGCATTATTTATTCTAGGTTGTACACTACTCATCTCAGGTCCTTCAACTAGATTGAAATCTGAGATTCTTCTTAGAATAAAGAAAAAATCATATATTGTAGGAACGAGGATTTTAGGAAAAGCTACAAAATCATATAGACGCAGTGAAAGCCTGGTTATTGTCTTTATTTCACTTGTCTTCATAGCGGGCATCTTCTCCGCTCTTGCTGCAACTTCTGGCGCAGATCATATGAAGGGTCTATTCATCTTTTATGAAGGAGCAGATGTTGTCATTGACGTTAAACCCGGACTTAACAATGTGACTTCAGATATGATTGACAGATTTTTAGAAGTCGAAGGAGTCCAATCAGCAAGTGCTATGATGATAACTGCTGCACAAGTCACCTTCAATATGGAGTGGAATGGGAATATCTACCTGTTCAATAGTTCAATGCCAATTATAGGAATTCAACCACAGGAATGGATTCAATCAGCCTTTTTGAAACCATATTTCACCTATTATCACAATCCAATATATTCAATTCTAAAATTAGAAGAATCCGAAAACAATGTGATTACTAGTTTCAAACCAATAATTGGTTATTCTATCGACAATTTTGGCAATTCAGTTCCGACCCTTATTGAAAACATAGGTGTTGAGCTGATAGGTCCTGAAGAAAAACACAATCTGAATTGTACGATAATTGATGTGATGGCTGATGATCCAGCTTCAATAACTCCATCACTTTATCTAACTACATCATTTTCTGGAAGAAGTTATCTTCCTGGATTTGAATCACTAGAGCAGTTTGTTATGTTTGATATTGATGTTCTTCATAATTATCTTAATTCATCCGAAGTCAATAAATTCTATATCAAACTAGAATCAGGAGCGGACTATGTTCAAGTTATGGAGAATCTTGGAGCGTGTGCACCTAACAGTTTTGAGAAGATCTCATCACCTTATAGTGAAATTGATGCAGTCCTGGATACTAGGGCGGGTCAGACGATATACGGAGCATATTCTCTAAATGTAATTTTCTCCATGCTATACCTTTCAGCAGGAGTGACACTGTTAGTAACAATGAAAATTAATAAAATGAGAAAACACTACTCACTTCTACGAGCACTTGGAACTCAGACAAATACCATTACAATTACAGTGTTGTTCGATAGTACAATTACTATTTTACTTGGGGCTTTATCTGGCATAGTAATTGGGGTTATCTTGACATTGATCGTGTTTCAGATGCCCCTTACATATCTTGGTCTAGCAAGTACAGTAGTATGGGATAGATTACCTCTTACCATTTCAATACCAATACAATTGATGTCTACGATTATTTTTGTTGCAATCAGCTTCTCATTACTAGCAACATATTTCGTAATACATCGCAGTCTTCAGACTAATATAGCAGAAGACATTCAACACTCTGAATAAGCAAGCTCTCTCTTCAGAGTTCTAGGTTGTCGGTGCTTTAGTAGGATTTGGGTGGTTGGCATATTCAATGTGAATGGTGAAGATACATCAAAAGGAGATGGTTGAGAGAAAACGAACTGCAAGTAATGTTCAACATTCTGAATAGTCGATGAGGAATATCATCTCGATCGAAAATGAAATCTACGTGAAACAATGAGAATACTGATTCCAGCGACAACTCCTCCCCCTATAAACACGATATAGTCTAAAAGAAAGCATATTGGTGTTCATTCATTCAAGATTCATAATTTAGAAAGATATATACATACAAAAACAGACATAGAATGTGCCGAGCTTATCGTGAACTGTTGTTCGGGCAAGTAGCAGCCCTCCCAAAGGGTCTTGAACTCGATATTGATTTCTTTACTTAGATCTGTGTATTGTGAATCGTATGTCAACTTCCAAGGTAGTGCAACCTCTGGATAGTTGTTCGCATCGAAGCAGATCTTATCAACACCGGCAGGCATGAGCAGTCTATACCAGTAGAAGTCTTCACTGCAGCAAGCGCCGTCCTCGTGATAGTACTCATCGAGAGTTAGCTCCCAGCTAACGCCTTTCTGCTCTAATTTGAACTCCCAACCAGAGTAGAGAGCTTCATATCCACCGTATACACGAACCTTTACCCACCACTGGTTTAACCAGGCCTGAGTTATGCACAGAGGCATGTCGCCTGTTGGTAGGTAATAGTCGGATATTTCAATAGTTCCGTCTTCTGGTTCAACGACCCATTCAGCGCTTTCCGACCTCGGCACGAAGTCTGTAGTAAGTATTCTTTCTTCGATATTGTCAGCGTGCTGTCCAGGATTTTGAGAAAGAATAGACGAGGTACTAGATCCTTTGAATGTATCAGAAGGTATTGGATGTGAAGCAGCTACCAAACCAGCACATAATGCAACAACAAATAACAAACACGTAAGAAGAATCATCTCCGTCTTGTAGTGATAATACCAAGATTTGGAGTGTCCTCTGACAGGTATTTTCATCTCTCTCTCTCCTGAAGTCCTCTGAGTACTAACATATGCCCCCTACCGGCGGATAGGCGCGTCACGATTCTCTTGGTTGGGTTGCCATATGTGCATGCATACCTTTGATATAAAGAATTTGCAGTTTTTTTATTGTCATGAAATTCGATATTAAAATATATTCAACGATTTATTAGAACTAAAAACACTCTTTATGTTCCTTTTTTGGCAGGATATCAATTAGTTGAAAATTCAAAGGAAAAGAACACTAAAATACTCGTGTGGATTCTATTTGATTGGGAGATCGTAATGCAAGCAAAACCAATCTTCTTGCTAACTACCTTAGTTGGTCTTTTTTTTGGAATTGCTCTTTTTGCAATGCCAGAAATAATATTCGATCTTTTGGAGATGACATATCTCAACGGAGGACCTGTGATAGCCAGACACACGGGATCTTGGATACTCGCAGCAGCCCTATTTGCGTTCCTTATTAGGAATGAAGAACATTCAAACTTCCGACAGTCAACATTCCTCTTTTTTGACATCGCATTTGCATTAATGATTGTTGCTGAGTTGTATGGATATCTCATGGCATTAGCAGGAGTCATGATATGGGCTATAATCGCCCTTCATGCATTATTCGTAATCCTCTATACCTATCTATTCGTGACTAACCGGTAGAATCTAGAAGTTACGCTTCGTCATACGAAAAACAATGGAATGGTGTGTCTCCATTGACTTGGACACACACTTCATCCATTTAGATGATTCGCCAAATCTAGGGGAAAATCCTGGTTACCGTTCGAGGGAAGGGGATACAATCGCGGATGTGTTCAAGCTCAAGCATCCATGTGATTATTCTGTCCATTCCTACGCCAAAGCCAGAGTGTTGAACGCTCCCATACCTTCGGATATCAATGTACCACTTGTACTTCTCAGGATCATCACCAATCCGACGAAGATTATCTATTATCAGTTGGGCATCAGTCTCACGTTCACTTCCCCCGATCACTTCTCCAAATCCTCTGGGACCAAGCAAATCACTGTTCTTGTATGTCCTATGGTCATCGGGATTGTCTTTCATATAGAAAGACTTGATCTGCTTTGGATAGAATTCAACATGGAGGAAGTTATCACTATCCTTAGTAAGGAACTCCTCAGCATCACTGCGAATATCATCACCCCATCTGATATCAATCCCACCCTTCTGGCACACTTCGATTGCCTCTGTGTAGGTCATCCTATCAAATGGCGGCTTCACAGCAAGTAGACGTTCCGGTGAAACTCCCAATTCTTTGAGCTCAGGGAGTCTATTCTTAGCTACAGCATGGCACATATAGCTAATAAGCTCCTCTTGTCTCTTCATGTTGCACTCATGATCACACCATGCTTCCTCGACCTCTAGGTGCCAGAATTCTGTCAAGTGTTTTCGAGTGCGCGATTTCTCTGCTCTAAAAGAGGGGGCTAGTATGAACACCTTCTCCATAGCAAATAGCTGAGGTTCTAGGTGCATCTGGCTGGTCTGAGTGAGATAGACCTTCTTCCCAAAATACTCTACTTCAAAGAGCTCAGAACCCTCCTCACCCATTGTCGATACAAACATTGGTGATGTTGTTTCATAGAACCCTTCTTTTCTCAGATATTCACGGGCAGCGGCAAATACTTCGTCCCTGATTTTCAATATATTCGTGAGCTTGCGCGATCGCATCCATAAGTGGCGATTATCATTCAGGAACTCGATGCTCTGGTCTTCAGTGATTGGGAAATCCTCTGCAAAATGCAATACATTGAAGTCCTCAACCTGTACTTCAAACCCACCCTCTGCTCGGGAATCAGCTTTGACAATCCCGGACAGTGTCACAAGGGATTCTATTAACATCTTCTCTGCGTCAGTATATTGCTCCTCGCTGACAGCATCCTTCTTGATTACTGTTTGGACGACTCCTGAAGGGTCTCTCAGAATGACGAAAACCATCTTCTTCTGCTTACGAATCCTATGGACCCAGCCTCTGAGATGGACTTTCTTGCCATCATATCCACCTTCAAGCACGTCTTTTACGTGTATATAGCTCACATGAATCACCACTAGATGAGTCAGGTCTTTATCGAACCTGATAACTATGGCCCATCGCCCAATGGATAAAAAAGTGACGGACAAAGAAGACCGTCACTTGGTTACCTAAATCTTACAAACCAGATAATTACTACAATGCCAATAGCAGCTAAAACAATTAATCCGCCGTAGATGATGTACCTAGATACTGTCGATTGGGAAACCATAACGGTCACTATAGACTCCGCATAGTTCCCTCCAATATCATAGACCTTCAAAGTAACTGTGTGTGAACCCTCTATAAAACCAGAGAAGTCAAACTCTATGTTATCTGAAGTCCAAGTGATGTTGACTCTAACCTCACCATCTACTGAGATTGTGTAGTAGTGCTTGAAATCATCAGTTGCTGTCCAATTCTTCACTGGAACTGCGTCACCTTGAGCGTAGGCGAGATTTGGTGGTGAATAGATGATTATTGGTGCTGTAGTATCTCTAAGTACAGTTACAAGAACGCTATATGTTGCAGTATTGTTACTTGTGTCATTAACATACAATGTAAAGTTATGAACTCCAATATTTAAATCATCTAGACTTATTGTGATGATAGGTCTATCCGGGTCTATATCACCACTAGCAACTTCTGTGTCGTTGTCTGTGATGTGATATTTGTCCACAAAATCATCAGTGACATTCCATGAAAGCGATTTTCCAGTTATTGAGTAGTAGAATTCGACTGGGGCAGGACCCTCAATCACTGGCGTTACATTCTCGTAAATTCGTAAGTTTATAATATCCTCAGCAAAATTACTATTTTGATCGAAGGCAACTAACTTGACTTCATATTGGCCAATATTGAATTCACCGAATGATGCACTCATATTGTATGCATAATCATATGTTGAATTGATCCAAGAAACTGTTGCATTTAATTTACCATCAATATAGACCTTAATTGAACTTGGATATTCGTCTTCAAGATGCCAAGTAATAGTGACATTCTCAGCATCAAACATAACAGATTGATCGCCAGGACTTGTAATTACTGGTTTGCGAATATCACTCACAATGTTTGTGAGATCGTAGGAGTAATTTCCTAAACCAACAGGTTGTCCTGCATATGAAATAGTCCAGTTGATGAATGCAATGGGAAGGTCCACAAAGATGACTGTGCCATTAGTAGGGGTTATCTTCGTATCGATCAGGGTTCCATTCTTGTACATAAGATTCACAGTTGCACCAACAATTGGCACAAGACTTGTTTCGAAGTATGTGAAGAGCTCAAGATCATAAAGATAAGGATCTCCTAGGAGCGGACCAAGACTCTGGTAAACAAGGTGCTGAGTACCATTAGCTAATATTGTGCCCCAATCAAGTAAATATCCAGCATAGGAACCAGTGAGAACAGTCAAACGCCAGATGTAGCTACCATCTGGAATGTCCTCGAAGTCAGCTTTTCCGTTCACCACGACTACCTGTGAATATATTGAGTTATTTCCACTGAAATGAATTGAGAAGTTCAAGTTATTAGCTGGGTTATTTTCAACATCCCGAACAGTTGCATTGAGATCATCATCATCATTATCCCAATCTACATTTCCGAATAGGATGTTTACACTCGCTTCAGGACCATTAGATATGATCTGACCTGTTTTATCAGGTGTCACAGAATCTAACGGATGAGTTACATTCCATTTGTAGGTACCTTGCGGGATATTAAAGAATTTCACGTATCCATTCCCATCTGTGCTGTCGGAATACTTGAGAGTCAGATCTGTGGCATTGAAAAGACGTACTAATGCACTACTCAGAGGTAATGAGCCATTGAGGACTCGAAACTCGAAATCATCATCATCAAAGGCTTGCAATTGATTGAACACGCGCACAGTCACAACGTAGTTTGTTGATGAGGGAGCATGAGGAGAATCAACCAGTGATACATTCGTCACTGGAATGCTATTGAAAGCAATTGGAATAACTGCACTGGCTATGAAGAACATTAGAAAGAATAGTGCAATCGCTCTATGTGATTTACTCATTCAAAGTCACTCTCGATAGGGAATGAAAACGGCATATCCTTTACCGTTTCTTGCTTAGCGGCGTCGAATTCTGATGCTGCATAAAAGGCTTACCCTAGTTCCAACAGTGCACCAACCAAGAACCGAAAACGTCAATATTGTTATTCAACTAGGATTTACTTCGCATTCTGTATAAACCCACCAGGTTCAGTACAACAGACATACCAGTGAATACCCCTATTATGAAATCGAGTACAGGAATGTCTACCATTAGAAAACGATCAGATAGGATTGCAATTGCGAGACAAATGCCACCAATTGGAATAAGCCAATCATCTTTGATGAGTGCCATCTTGATTCACCTAGTTGAACTGAATAAATATTATTAAATGGATATCTCTTAAAGCAAGTTGTCATATCAGCCAATATGATTCGAAAGATACTTTCTGGAAAGTCCTAAAGTCGCTCTTCAATCCATGAAAAGATATCAGCAAGGAATTGATCGCCACCTGGTTCTTCGAATGGTTCATGATACAATCCAGGATAGAGTTTCCAAGTTTTGTCTTCTGAACCAATGTTATCAAAGAATTCTTTGTTTTTCTCAGGTATTAGAATCATATCTTCCCCGGTTTGTTGAACGAGAACAGGTGATTTGATTCTGGAAGCTGATTCAAAGAGTTTCTTACTAGCTTTGAGACCTTCAATTGCATAGCGAGGTGTGACTTTATCAAATCGTAAAGGATCCTCCATGTTTCTCTGCACTACCTCTTGATTCCTTGATATGTAATCAAGTCTCAATCCATCGTCGATATAGGTCTTGACATTGAATTTTGATAATAGAGAACCA
>Ga0224495_10002634_pt1 | contig 11572 bp, 7 predicted proteins | sample SF_Jul11_sed_USG_FD_168128 | JGI IMG/M metagenome (GOLD analysis project Ga0224495, IMG submission 168128) | Sediment microbial communities from San Francisco Bay, California, United States - SF_Jul11_sed_USGS_4_1 | ecosystem: Environmental > Aquatic > Marine > Sediment | place: USA: California...
TCCAATAAATTTCCTGCCCTGCGCGTAGAAGGGGAAATTAACCGGGAGGGGGTTGGGCTCTACGATAAGATGAGTGGCATCGGAGCCCATGAAGTGATCATCGAAACCCCTAACCATGAGGAAACTCTCACCCATCTCTCCCCCAAACATTTCGAGGAGGTTCTCTGGGCCTACCGGGACCGCATGCTTGACTTGCGCCGGGACCTCCGCCTGCGCTATGCCATGCTATTTAAAAATCACGGTGAGGCAGCCGGAGCTACCCTCGAGCATCCCCATTCCCAGTTAATCGCCCTGCCCATCGTACCCCACCTGGTTACGGAGGAGCTGACCGGAGCAAAGGATTATTACGGCTACAAAGAACGGTGCATCTTCTGCGACATCGTCCGTCAAGAAATTCAGCAGGGGGAACGGGTCGTTTTAGAAAATTCGGAATTCATCGTCATCAACCCTTTCGCCTCTTTCGCCCCTTTTGAATCCTGGATCCTCCCCAAGCGGCATAACTCTTTTTTTGAAGAGAGCCAGGCCCAGGAAATCCAGTCTCTGGGGTTGATTTTTTTGGAAACCTTAAAACGCCTGGAGAAGGCCTTGAACTTTCCTCCCTACAATTTTACCCTCCATACGACCCCGTTTAAGGAGAGAAATCTGGAGTATTACCATTGGCACTTTGAGATCATCCCCAAGCTCACGAAGTTCGCTGGGTTCGAGTGGGGGTCCGGTTTTTTCATCAACCCAACCCCTCCCGAAGAAGCCGCTAAATTTTTAAGGGAGCTCAACGCCTCAGGAGGGGATCGATGAAAATTCTTTTCGCCACTTCCGAAGCCGTTCCTTTTGCCAAAACTGGAGGGTTGGGAGACGTTTCCGGCACCCTGCCCAGAGTTCTGGCTCAAATGGGTCATGAAGTCACCCTGATATTACCGAAATACCGCCAGATTAACGAGAAAAAGTTCCAGCTCATCAAGAAAGAGATTAAGCTGCAGGTTCCTGTCGCCCAAAAGATGGAAGAAGCCGAAGTTTATGTCGTCGAATTGGCACCGCGCTTCAACGCCCTGCTCGTTCGCCAGGATTCCTATTATCATCGGGATCAACTCTATGGAACGACCAACGGTGACTTCGAGGATAACGCCGAGCGCTTTATATTCTTCTCCCGGTCGGTCTTAGAGGCAGCCCTGGCCCTGAGACTACAGCCCGACATCATTCACTGCAACGACTGGCAAACCGGCCTGATCCCAGTATACCTCAAGACGCTCTACCGGGATCCTTCTTCGCTGGGGCAATCTGTTTCTGTTTTTACGATCCACAATTTGGCCTACCAAGGCCTTTTCTGGCATTATGATATGCCCATGACCAACCTGGGCTGGGAGCTTTTTGTTCCTGAAGCCCTGGAATTCTACGACAAGATCAACTTTCTCAAGGGGGGAATTGTTTTTGCCGACGCCGTCACCACCGTTAGCCGCAAGTACATGGAAGAAATCCAGACCGAAGAATACGGCTGTGGTTTGGAAGGAGTCTTTCGGGACCGCCGGGAAGACCTTTATGGAATCTTGAACGGGGTGGACTACGGAGAATGGTCTCCCGCAGCGGACCCGTTCATCAAACAGAAGTACGGTCCGTCCGATTTGACCGGCAAGAGGGAGTGTAAAGCCGACCTGCAGCGGGAATTCCGGCTGCCCACCAAAGAAGACGTCCCCCTTATCGGGTCAATTTCCCGCCTGGCCGAGCAGAAAGGTATCGACCTTATTGTCGCCAACATGGAAAAAATGATGGATCTTGGCCTGCAGTTTGTAATCCTGGGGACGGGGGAGGAGAAATACCACCTTCAATTCCAGAAATTCAGCGAGAAATACCCTCAACAGGCCGGCGTAAAAATCGGCTTTGACAACGCCTTGGCCCACAAGATTGAAGCCGGCGCGGATATGTTCATCATGCCTTCCCGCTTTGAGCCCTGCGGGTTGAACCAGATTTACAGTTTGAAATACGGCACGGTGCCCATCGTCAGGGGTACGGGAGGGCTGGACGATACCATCCAAGACTTCACCCCCACGAACCAGGGAGGGAATGGTTTCAAGTTTGGGGATTATTCCCCTTCCTACCTCTGGGAAACGATCAAGCGGGCCCTGCAGGTTTACCGCAACCAAGTTGCCTGGGAAAAACTGATGCTGCGGGGCATGTCCGCGGACTTTTCCTGGGAACAATCGGCCAGGGCGTACCTGAAAGTTTATCAAGAAACTTTGGCGAAGAAAAAAAACCGCAACGGAAAAGAATGAATTCCCGCGAGATTTTATCCAGGGTTATCGAAATATCGAACGCTCCCGTAGACGCCGACCAACGCCTGGGGCATCTGGTGGACTTCCTGTCTCATTCTTTCTCTGTTCCTTATTGCGCCCTTTTCATCCGGGACCCCAGGGAAGGCCGGGTTTTCTTGAAACTCTGCAGTGCCAAGCACCCGAATCTTCCCGCCGATCTCAGCTTTCCTGTAGGGGAGGAAACCTGGGAAGCTTTTCTTCTGCAAAAAAAACCGATGATCATTCCCGATGCTGCTCAGCATGCTCTATGGAGCCTTCCGCTTCCGGAAAACTTTGCTGCCTTCCGTTTTCTGGCTTTTTTCCCCGTCGCTGACGAAATTTTTCTTTACGGCGTTCTGGCCTTCCTGAAAGAACAACCCCGCCAATTCTCCGAAGAAGAGAGCCTTCTTCTCCCGGTAATCTGCCGCCAGCTGGCCGGCACCCTGCGCAGCAACCAGGTGTCCTTGCAGGCGAAAAAAAGAATCGCCCAGTTAAGCACCCTCCAGGCCATCAGCAATGCCATCAGCTCCACCCTCGAGTTAGGAGCATTGCTCAACCTCATTACCCTGAACAGCGCCAAGGTCCTTCAGGCCGATGGCGCGATCCTGCGCCTCCTCGACGAAGAAGGAGGGATGCTGAAAGTTGTCTCCACCTATGGCTTAAGGGATGAACCAGATGGAGACGGCCCGCCCCAACAGATTCCCCTGGGAGAAGACGTGGCCGGTGCCGTGGCCCTGACCCATGAACCCATCCTGATCTATGATGCCCAAACGTCGCCTTACTCTTTTGCGAAGCCTCTTCAAAAATTTGCCTCGGTCCTCTGTGTCCCTTTGACCTTCCGATCCAAAACGATCGGTACCCTGACCCTTTTCAGTCTCTACCACCCATGGCGCCCGGTGAAAATTTTTGATGAAGAGGATAAAAATCTCCTCACCACTATGGCTTCTCCCATGGCCATTGCCATCGAGAACGCCATCATTTTACAGCGAGCCGAGCTTTTGGCTAGGGATAAAGAGCGCAGTGTCCGGGAGCTTTCCCTGCTTTATGAAGTTTCCCGCTCCATGCATACGACCATCAAGGCAGAGCAGTTGTTGCGCATCATTCTCATTTCCATAACCCTGGGGAATCGCCAGGGATTCGACCGGGCCGCTCTATTCCTGGTCGAAGAAAAAGAAAACGTCCTTAAAGGTATGATGGGATTGGCGGCCAGAAGCCGCGAGGAAGCTGAGCAGTGGCGGAGAAAGATCGAGGAACGTCCCGTTTTCTCTCGAGGCTGGATCGTTCCGGAGGAAATGGAGTTTAATCCCTACGATCTACAGGTTCGAGAGGCGCGGATCTCCCTCAACGAGAAACGCTCGATCCTGATCAGGACCCTGCGGGAAATGCGCTCTTTTAACATCCAGGATGCCGCCTCGGATCCGGAGGTCAACCCCGAAATCCTGCACTGGTTCGGCAGCCGGGCCTTTGCCTGCGTCCCTCTGATTGTCAAAGAAAAAGCCATCGGGCTCATCGCCGTGGATAATCTTTTCACCGCCCGGCCCATTACATCTGCCGACCTCGGGCTCTTCACCCTCCTGGCCAACCAAGCGGCCATGGCCATCGAAAATTCCCGCCTCTACGGTAACCTGCAGGAGATGAACACTCAGCTTCTCCAGGCCCAAAACCGGCTCATTCAGTCCGAAAAGCTGGCCGCCCTGGGGGAGGTGGTGGCTTCGATTACCCATGAGATCAAGAACCCTTTGGTTTCCATCGGAGGGTTTGCCCGCCGACTCGAACGAAATTTTCAGGAAAATTCTCCGGAGAAAAAATACATCCGTATCATTCTCAAAGAAGTAAAGCGGCTCGAAAGCATCCTCAATGAGACCCTGGCCTATTCCAAAGAGCCTTCCATTCCTTCTGGCCATTACGAGCTCAATCGCATCCTGGAAGACACTTTTTCCATACTCGACGGCGAATTTCATGATCGGAACATCCGGGTCACCAAAGATCTGGCCCCCGCCCTTCCCCCCCTTTTTTGCGATCCGCAGCAGCTCAATCAGGTTTTACTCAACCTCCTGGTGAACGCCATGCAGGCGATCGGGCAGGATGGAAATCTGGCCGTGAAAACCTCCTGCCAAAAACAGGGAGAGCGAAAAGTGATTCAGGTGGAAGTCAGCGACACCGGCGGGGGAATTCCCTTGGAGGCCCTGGATAATATTTTCAACCCTTTTTTCACTACCAAACAGGATGGTACAGGCTTAGGCCTGGCCATTGCCCATAAAATTGTTACCCAGCACCAGGGAGAAATCGAGGTGGTCAACCATCCGGGAGTTGGCGCCACTTTCTTGATCCGCTTTCCCCTTCTCGCATGAAAATATCTATTCACCGCGGAGAGCGCAGAGCACGCAGAGATAGGTCATAATGTTTTGTCTTTTTCCCTTTATTTATAATAGTTCTTGGGGGGTTTTAAATATTTTTTCTCTGCGTTCTCAGCGAACTCTGCGGTGAAATAATTTTTTGCAATTGGAAATGACCCCTGCAAAGCAATTCGTCGAAGTCGCCGTGATGCTGCCGATCCGCCGGACTTTTGTCTATGAAGTCCCGGAAGAGATGAAACCAGCAGTCGTTCCCGGGAAGGGGGTGTGGATTCCTTTCGGGCACCGTTTTCTTCCTGGATATGTGCTCGCAACGGCTCAAACGCTTCCCCCCCAAACAACCATCCTCCCCATCCACCAGGTTTTGCCGGAAGACTTTTCCCTTACGGAAAAATTGTTAACCTTTCTGCTATGGGTCTCGCGCTATTACTTCCAGCCTATAGGGGAAGTCATCAAAACCGCTTTGCCAACGGGCCTCCATCTTCACCGGCGGGAAACTTATACCATTACACCGAAGGGCCTGCAAATCCTGGAAACTCTTCCTTCCCCGTCTGCGGAAAGGAAGTTGCTGCAATCCCTGAAACGACAGGGGGAGAAAGTTTTATTTTCCCCCCTGCGCCGCCAGAAGTCCTTGGGTCCCGATCGCCGGTGGATCGAATGCCTGATCGCCGATGGCCTTATCGAAAAAAGAGAGAAATCCTGGCAGCAGTATTCCCCAGGAAAAAAGATAAGGTTTATCCGGTTTTTATCAATAGACGAGGATGTCCCCCTCTCTCCCCGGCAAAAAGAAGCCCTGAGTTTTATCCAGGAAGCAGGAGAACTCCCCGTTTCAATTTTTAAAGAAAAATATAATAATTCATTGCCAATCTTGTCAAAATTGCAAAAAAATAATTTAATAGAAATTGTCCAGAAGGAAGAAATCCGCCAATTATCCTGGGAAGGAATAGAAGAGTGGATGGACGGCCCACCATCCTTATTGACCGCAGAGCAAAAACAGGTTATCGGAGAAATTTCTCAGGCCCTCCACTCGCAAAAATCCCATTCCTTTCTCCTGCATGGGGTCACGGGCAGCGGCAAAACCGAAGTTTACTTACGCGTAATCGAAGAGGCCGTGTCCCAGGGGAAACAAGCTCTGCTTTTGGTCCCGGAGATTGCCCTTACTGCCCAGCTGGTGGCCTATTTCCGGTCACGCATCGAATATCCCATGGCCGTTTGGCACAGTGGGCTCACCCCGGGAGAGCGCTATCATGAATGGCGCAAAATGAAAAGAGGGTTGGTGAATTTAGTCATCGGTGCCCGCTCGGCGATTTTTGCCCCTTTGGACCGCTTGGGGATCCTCATTGTAGATGAAGAACATGATCCTTCCTACAAACAAGAAGAAAAAGTTCGGTACCATGCCCGCGACTTGGCTCTGGTTCGAGGGAAGATGGAAAAAGCAGTGGTGGTACTTGGCTCGGCCACTCCCTCTATGGAATCGTATTACAATGTCTTAGAAAAAAAATTCCGGTATCTCGCTCTTCCCCATCGTATCGACCACCGCTCCTTGCCGGAAATTCAAGTGGTGGACATGCGCCAGGAACAGGGAGAGGGGAAAGAACGGCTGATTTTTTCCCGGGCTCTGGAAGAAGCCTTGCGGCAGAACACCGAACGGGGAGAGCAAGCTCTCCTCTTTTTGAACCGGCGTGGTTTTTCCACCTTCGCCCTCTGCCGCGATTGCGGATTCGTCTACAAGTGCCCCAACTGCAGCGTTTCTTTGAATTACCACCTTGCCGACAAGTCCTTTCATTGCCATTATTGCAACTTTTCCGTTCCCGCCCTACCCCGCTGCCCGGAGTGCGCCTCCATCCATCTCCTGCTTTTCGGGTTGGGCACCCAACGCTTGGAGGAGGAAGTCAAGAAGAAACTACCCCAGGCCCAAGTGGCCCGCATGGACCGCGACACGACGGTCCGCAAAAAATCGCACCAAAAGATTCTGAATCAGCTGCGTAAGGGTGAAGTGAACCTTTTGGTGGGAACGCAGATGATCACCAAAGGGCACGACCTCCCCCGGGTTACTCTCGTGGGGGTATTGGCCGCCGATTTGTCCTTGAACTTTCCTGATTTTCGGGCCGGGGAGCGTACCTACCAGCTGCTTACCCAGGTGGCCGGCAGGGCCGGGAGAGGATCTTTACCGGGAAAAGTTATCATCCAGACCTATAACCCGAATCAATACAGCATCCGGTTGGCTCAGCAACAGGACTTTTTGGCCTTTTATCAACAGGAGGCCCAATACCGAAAAGAGCTGGGCTATCCTCCCTTTACCCGCTTAATCAATCTGCGGATGGAAGGAAACTCCCCAGTTCGGATCCTCCTTTTAGCCAAAGCCATGGAGCAACTGATTGCAGGAATATTACCCAAGGAAAAGAAGTTTCAAGGGCCAATTGAAGTACTGGGGCCAACCATGGCTCCTCTGGGCCGGCTCAAGGGGAAAAACCGTTACCAGATACTCTTAAAAGGAAAGAGATGGTCGGTTCTCCACGCCTTCACCGAGAAGGTTTTGGCCCAAGCGGAAAAAGAAATATCCTTCGCCGGAGTGAAATTGATAGTTGATGTAGACCCTGTGAATATGTTATAAAAAGCCATGGCTGTGCTCGAAATTCTGAAGTATCCCAACCCAAAACTGAAAAAAAAATCTCAACCGATTGAAAAAATTGACCCGTCCCTTCGCCAGCTGGTCCAGAACATGGCCGAAACATTGTACACCGCTCCTGGCGTAGGGCTGGCTGCGCCCCAAGTGGGAGTTCCTCTCCGCTTGGTCGTAATCGATGTAACCCCGGCGAACCAACCCAAAAACCTAATGGTCCTGATCAATCCCGAGATCGTTTCTTCCGAAGGGGAGTGCACCTGGGAAGAGGGATGTCTGAGCGTCCCGGATTTCAACGAAGAAGTGAAGCGGAAAAAAAAGGTTGTGGTTCGCTGCCGGAACCTTGAGGGAGAAATCGTGGAGATTGAGGGCAGCGATCTGCTGGCCATAGTTCTGCAGCATGAGATTGATCATCTCGATGGGATCCTTTTTATCGATCATCTCAGTCAACTGAAAAGAGACCTGTACAAGCGCCAATTAAAAAAGGAGAGGAAAGAAGGAAAGAAGCTTTGAAGGTTCTCTTCCTCGGCACCTCTGAATTCGCCCTTCCATCGCTGGAAAATCTCCTGGGGTCTTCGCACGAAGTTTTGGCGGTTGTTACCCAACCGGACCGGCCCAGAGGCCGGGGGCAAAAATTTGTCCCTTCCGCCATTAAATCCCTGGCTCTGGCCCGGAACCTTCCCATCTTTCAGCCGGAAAAAATCCGGGATCCCGTTTCCCGGGAGGTTTTACAATCTTTCCGACCCGAGCTCATCGTGGTTGTGGCCTACGGGCAAATTCTTTCTTCTTCCGTCCTCTCGATCCCTCCCCGGGGATGTGTGAATGTCCATGCCTCCCTCCTGCCGCAATACCGGGGAGCGGCGCCCATCACCTGGGCCATCCTCAACGGGGAAATGCGGACCGGAGTAACCACGATGTTCCTGGATGCTGGAATGGATACCGGCCCGATCCTGCTTACTGCCGAAACCCCCATTGAACGGGAAGACACTGACGGAACCTTACATGAGCGGCTTTCCCGGATGGGCGCTGACCTGCTGCGGCAAACCCTCGACGGCCTGGAAAAAGGCCGGATCATCCCTCGTTCGCAAGACCATTCCCAAGCCACTTATGCTCCCAAAATTGATAAAGAGGCGGGTCGAATCAACTGGGATCATCCGGCGCGTGAACTCTTTAACCTTCTGCGGGCCTTCGACCCCTGGCCTGGAGCCTTCACGTTCTGGAGGGGGCTTATGTTAAAGCTCTTTCGCCCGCGTTTTCCAGAGGAAAGGGGGAAAGATGTCCGGGAAGCCCCAGGAACCATCACCCGGGTAGGCCCCGAAGCGCTGCATATCGCCACAAGTCAAGGGGATCTCTTGGTCCGGGAACTCCAGCTGGCCAACCGCCCGCGCATGGGCGTGGCTGAATTCCTGCGGGGCCATCCTCTGCAGTCCGGCCTTCGGTTAGGCGAATAAGAAAGGGTGTTCATGGGTAAACCGCCTGCTTTTGATGAGGTACGTATGCAGGCCTGGAAAATCTTGCGGCAGGTGGAAGACTCCCGGACTTTTGCCGACCATTCCCTCGACCAAACCTTTGCCAAGAACCCGCATTGGCGGCCATTAGACCGGGCCTTTCTTTTGGAATTGGTCCTGGGGACTCTCCGCTGGCGGGGAAGAATCGACCAGGCCATTCACCTTGCTTCCAAGTATCCGGAGAAAAATATCAATCCCCAATTAATCCAACTTTTAAGGTTGGGAGCCTACCAGATCTTGTTCCTGGACCGGGTTCCTGACTCGGCCGCTGTGAATGAATCGGTCCGCCTGGCCAAGGCTATTTTTAAAAATGCAAAAATGAGCGCCTTTGTCAACGCCATCCTCAGGACCCTTGCCCGCAAAAAAAGCCAAGAGGTTTTTCCGCCATTTGCTTCCCACCCTATTGAATACATTACTCAGGCCCTTTCCCACCCGCACTGGATGGTCGAACGCTGGGTAAATGATTTTGGCCCGGAGCTGACCCAGAAAATTTGCGCTGCCAACAATCTGCGGCCTCCCTTCACCGTGCGGGTGAATACTTTAAAAATCTCCAGGGAAGCCCTGCGGGAAAAATTGCAGGCCGCGGGAATCGATTCCTTTCCGACCCCCTTTTCCCCCGAGGGATTGACCCTGAAAAAAAGCCCTTTCTTGGCCGAGGATGAGCTGTTCCAAAACGGGATGTACTTCGTGCAGGACGAAGCCTCCCAAGTCATCGCCCATCTCCTTGCCCCTCGACCCGGTGAGCGAGTGCTGGACGCCTGCGCCGCCCCGGGGGGGAAATCCACTCATCTGGCCCAGCTCATGGAAGATCGGGGAGAAATCATCGCCCTGGACCTTCACCGCCCCAAGGTGGAGATCATCCAGGAAAACTGCCGGCGGCTGGGAGTATCCACCGTTCAAACTTTTCAAGCCGACGCGACCCAGCCTCTGCCCTTCCCTCTCCCATTCACCTTCGACCGCATCCTGCTCGACGCTCCCTGCACGGGTCTGGGAATCCTCCACCGCAATCCGGAAGTCAAGTGGCGCCGGAAACCCCAAGACCCCCGGCGCCTGCAAAGATTGCAATTGGCCCTTTTGGAAAACATCTGTTCGCGCTTGAAAAAAGGGGGGATTTTAGTCTATAGTACCTGTACGATGACCCGGGAAGAAAATGATGCCGTGGTGGAAGACTTTCTGGGCAAACACAAAGATTTTCAGGTTGAAGACCTGCGCTGCATTGCCCCGGAATCCTGGCACCCCTTGGTCGACAAAAAAGGGTTCCTGCGCACTTACCCGGAGATGATCCTCCCGAGGGAAAATTATCGGATGGATGGTTTCTTTGCGGCAAGGATGAAAAAAGAAAAATGAAAAACAAAAAAATTAAAAAAATTGTTCCTTCTATTCTTGCGGCTGACTTTGGCCGGCTCGGAGAAGAAGTGAAGGCGGTAGAAAAGGCCGGGGCTGATTATATCCACGTGGATGTCATGGACGGTCATTTTGTGCCCAACCTTACGATCGGGCCGATGATCGTTGAATCGCTACGCAAGATAACCTCCCTCCCTCTGGATGTTCACTTGATGATCCAGAACCCCGATGAATTCTTAACAGTTTTCATTGAGGCCGGAGCGGGTATTCTCACGGTTCATGTAGAGGCCTGTTCCCATCTCCATCGCACGCTGATGGAGATCAAAAAGCTCGGCGCCCGGGCCGGGGTCTCCCTTAATCCGGCAACTCCCATATGCCTCCTTGAGCCGGCCCTCGAATGCGCCGACCTGGTTCTGGTAATGACCGTGAATCCGGGCTTTGGCGGGCAGGAATTCATTCCGGCTGTCCTGCCGAAGATTGCCCGGCTTCGCGCTCTCATCGATGAGAAAAAATTATCCCTGGAGCTGGAAGTGGACGGCGGAATTAAAGTCGAGAACATTGCCTCTGTAGCCAAAGCCGGCGCGGATGCTTTTGTGAGCGGCTCGGGAATATTTAAGACCCCCGATTACCCGCAGACCATCGCCGCCATGCGCCGGGAAATAAAAAAGGCGTGTAACAGTTTAGCCCTTTGAAAAATTTGGCTAAACTTTAATGCAAAATGCAAAAGTTAAATTGAAAATTTCAAAATGATTAGGATTTTACAGAGAATTTTGCATTTTTCAATTGGCAATTTTCAGTTTTCAATGAAATTAAACGCTTCTTTTCAAGGCGTTAAATTGATACAAAGGCGTTAGTCGGATAGTCAAATAGTCGTTAGTCAGTTAGTCGTTTGCCTATTACCTATTACTTTGTACCTCTTTCCTTGAAAGGAGTGGCGGTATGCGGGGTAAGAAAATTAAATTCATCGATCTGAGTATTCCCATTGAATCAGTACCCAGCGATCCGGAGTTTATGATCCCTCAACTGGAATACACCGATCATCAAGGCGGGCTGGTTTCAGCCCAAGAACTGCTTGGTTGCCGCCCGGAAGACCTTCCTCTCGGTTTGGGGTGGGCCGTGGAAAAGATTGTACTCAGTACTCATTCCGGCACCCACCTGGATGCCCCCTGGCATTATGCACCCATATCAGAGGGGAAAAAGGCGAAAACGATCGACCAGATTCCTTTGGAATGGTGCTATGGGAACGGAGTGGTGCTGGATTTCCGCCGGAAAAAAGACGGCGCCCTGATCACCGTGGAAGATCTGGAAAAAGCCCTAAAAAAAATTCGCTATCGGATTAAACCTCGCGATATTGTCTTGATTATGACCGGGGCTGACCGCTACTGGGGAAAGCCGGAGTATCTGGTTAAAGGCTGCGGTATGGGCCGGGAATCAACGCTCTGGTTGTTGGAACAGGGGGTT
>Ga0224495_10002635_pt1 | contig 11570 bp, 11 predicted proteins | sample SF_Jul11_sed_USG_FD_168128 | JGI IMG/M metagenome (GOLD analysis project Ga0224495, IMG submission 168128) | Sediment microbial communities from San Francisco Bay, California, United States - SF_Jul11_sed_USGS_4_1 | ecosystem: Environmental > Aquatic > Marine > Sediment | place: USA: California...
CGCCCATGCCGCCGCCCATGCCGCCGCCGCCCATGCCACCTTGGTTATTGTTGCTGTCGAAATTGGCGGGCGGGTTAAGTAAATCTGCAACATCGTACATCTCAGTGACGTAATTGGTCGGCAATGTGTCCCGTGTTGCAACGGTTACTTTCCCTTCCCCAACGACATACCCCAGTTCAGCATACCCGCCAGCACTAACCGCCTCCAAAACACTTTTAAGAGCGCTTCTTAAAACGACGCTTGTGAGTCCCTCACCGCTTAGATTGATGGGGGTGTCTTTTTCGATGAACCCATTGTCGGCAAGATCTTTCCAGTACACCACAATGGGCAGAGCGGGAGTTACGGCATTTTTCAGTATTTCAATCGCCTCTTCCAGTGTCGTATCTTCTGTTAAAAGAGACAGGTCCACCGTCTGATCCAACAATTCATTGATGGCCATATCCGCCGGGGTTTCCGCCTTTTTTAATGCTGCATCGCGGCGTTCGGCGATTTCTTTCCAATTACGAGGATAGTTGATCTCGTCTGAATACGGAATGGACTGGCGCTGAACGCCCAGTAATGACGCAATCTCCTGCCGATCAATTTCCGACTGGATATTCCGCTGTTCGATGAAATTGACGATGTGCTCCAGCGTTTGCCTGAGAGTCAACGCCCGCTGGTTGCGCGGGTCAATCGCTAAAAGCTGTTCCAACTGGCCCAGCGCTTCTTCATAGCGCTGTTCATCTTGAAACGCATAGGCCCGCTCCATATAGTCCTTAACGGCCCGTTCCCGCTGCTGCTGCATTGTCTGACGAATCTCGGAAGTAAGTTGGTCGGCGGCGACCTGCTGTTCCACTTTGGCTTGCTGGGCGGCCGCCTTTTGGGCCTCGCTGACTTTTTGTTCAAGATTGGTCAGTTGTGCGTTGTATTCGCCGTAGACATCGCCCAGCAGCATTTTATTCTTTTCGATTGTTGAAAACGCCCGTCGCAGCGACTGACGGGCCTGGTCGAACTGCTGGTTATCCAATGCCTGCTGAGCCTTCTCAATCGCATCCGTGACGATTGCTCTTGTATAATCGACCCGTACAGCCGTTTCGCGTTTGATCACTTCCAGATACGAGCGTTCGCCCTGCTGCGCCTGTATTGAGGCGCGGTCGGCGGCCTGTTTGTTCGTTTCCAGTTCCAACAATTCAATCGGCTCGATATTCATATCGACCGTAACGGGGCTGAACTGGGCCTGGGTCTCCTGCTGAGGCGTTGTCATGGGGCTCAATTCTTCCATGACCGGCATCTCTTCGGTTGCCGGCATCGTCGATTGCGCAGCGATACCGGAGTCAATCATGGAGATATATTGTGCTGGCGTCTTGGCGCCCTTGACCCTATAACCGGACTCAATGACCTGAACGAGCCCCTGGCGGGCTTCATCCATCCGTCCGCTATTGTAGGCGGCAACACTGCTGTCATAGAGGGTCTGCCATTTCTGTTGCTGCTGGTTCACTTTTCCAGCAACCTCTTGGTAACTGGCGAGGATCATCTCTTTTTCCTGGCCTGTTGTAAACGGGCTGTCCTTGATCTGCCGGAGAAGTTTGAGGGCTTCCGGATAGTCCCCCTGCGAATCGAGCAAATCGCTTTGCTGCAGGAGGCGGGTAATCTGTTCGCGTTCGGCAATCGCCCGATTCACTTTTGCCTGCAATTGCGTGATAGTCTGGTTCTGGGGTTCCGAAATATATGCCGAAAACTCCTCAGATGTTTGCAGGGTATGCAGTTGCATCTGTGCGGCCGGATAAAGACCACGCTTGATTTGTTCCTGGATAATACGGATTGTCGTATCGATCTTCGCTCGTTTTGCCTGATCGATGCTCGTCGGCGCAGCGGAAAGAGTGACACAAAGCACTCCGCACATCAGGATTAAGACCATAAACCATCGGTACTTAAGATTTCGCATTGAAGTCAGGTAGCTCACCATAAACCTCCCAAAATAAGACCAGAAAAAGATTTATCAAATAATTCCATAAAAAGACCGATTTAAGCACTATATCGGCAGACTCATAAGTATATTGTTAAAATAATGCAAAAGCAAGTGAAAAAATAGTGAACCTGGAATAGATAGGTTGTTTTTAATACTGATAATGGTTATATTCCAACAAAATAAGTACTCTGGGACAGCCTTGAATTTTAATTATGGGACATGAACTAATTATTGCGATAGAAACCTCCGGGCGGCTTGGATCAGCCGCGATCGGGCGGGGAGACGATTTCATCTTAGAAATCCCGTTTTCGGGCAAAATGAGGCATGGAGCCGAGCTTTTCAGCGCAATAGAGGCACTTTTGGGTGAGGCGAAGGCATCTGCGGGCGATATTGGCCAGGTTTATATTACTGCCGGGCCGGGCAGTTTTACCGGACTTAGAATCGCGGTGACAGCGGCGAAAATGCTCGGATTTGCCCAAAAAGCCAAAATTATCGCTGCCGATACGATGGATGTGATCGCGGAAAATTTATCCGGATATACCCAGGAAAACAAAAAAATACCGGACTGCATTTGTACAGTTCTGGACGCAAAAAAAGATTTTTTCTACGCGGCCGTTTTTGACCGGGTCGATGGTCAGTGGCAAAAGTGCTTCGGAACTGAGATTGTGACTTCGGAGCAGTTACTGGATTGGCTGTCGGAAAACGGCAGGCACGATGTCGGCTTGCTGGGCGAGGGTTTGGTTTATTATTCCGGAAAGTTTGTGTCGCCATCGACTTCTTTGCTGAATGAGTCCTGCTGGTCGGCAACTGCGGCGGGGTTGTTTCGTGTCGGGCGGCGGATGGCGGCGGCGGGGTTGTTTGTGGACCCGCTGACACTGACGCCCACGTATCTCCGCCCGCCGGACGCGATCCAGATGCGGCAGAGAAGGAAAAAACCTTGACGGAAGTAGCATTTTGGCCGGGGCCCGGGATGATGGCTCGATGAGGAAAAAAACTCCCCTCCCCTTGCAAAACGAAGACAAGAGGAAGGGAGTACATCATGACTAAATGGTGCGCCAGGCGTTTAAGGCAAGCCCGGACGGATCAAGGTAGCGCGGAGATTGGCGTTTTTCTTTTTTCTGTTTTTTACCAAAGACTTTTTTGAGAATTCTCATCTACGGTACCCCCCATAAAATGAAAACATTTTTCTCATCACATTAAGCGTATTATAGCAAATAAACGCTGCAAATGCAAGCACTTAGGTCGATGTCCTATAATGGAGGCGTTCATGCGGTTTCAGTAGGTAAAACAGTCCTTGAGGGTATAACTTTTTTCGGATGCGGTATTGAGAGAATTGACGAGTTTGAGCTGCACACGCCGGGAAAGCTTACGCCCCTTGCAGGCGCGGGCGACCATCTTATGCGTAATCTGCTCGGTCGACGCCACGACAAGGTCGTGCGCTTTTAAGTTGTGCTTTTCCATCAACGCCGCAATCGGCTGCGGCCCGTATTCCCGTTGCTCTTCCATTGTTTTCCCTAATTGTCATCCCGAGCGCAGCCGAGATGACAGTTTGCGCAGATGTAACAACAACCCCAAAGTGTCATCCCGACTGGAGCATTGCGAAGCAGAGCGTAGCAATGCGCAACGGAGGGACCTACTTACTCACCCGCCGAAGGCGACTCCAATTAAAATTATACTTTCAATCTGCGACATCTTTGCAACTTTCTCATTAAAGCCGCCAACATACACCCCAATCCCAAGCAAAAAAATATACAAAAAAAGATTAAACCTACAACAGGAGAACTACAACCGAGAATTGCTCCATGTAAAAGTGCACTTATAAACCACACTCCAAAAATACTTAAAGCAAACGGAACATTCCAGCGATGTCGTAGAATTTTGTAAAGTGGATAAAAAATAAATATCCGTGGAGGATAATATTTATAAAAAATTAACCAGATTATTCTGTAAATCCGTTTCAGCACCCAAAATCTCCTTCGCTATTTTTCCTTCTTAAACGGCTTTTTAATCAGATTCCCCACAAAGGAGACGCTCTTGGTGGTGGTGTCGTAGACGGCCTGGCCGGTGGTGGTGACGGCTTTGACGGGGACCCTTACAAAACTATCCAGTATTGAGCCGGTTTCGTCAATGGCGTCGGCGACTTTGTCGGCGGCGTCTGTGGCGGCGGCGCCTGCCCTGCCGCGGATGCCGGACCAGACGTCCTTGAAGAAGATGTCTTTGACATCATTGTAGAAGTCGCCCACGTGCCTGAGCAGGTGCTTTTTGGCCTCGACCTCATTCCAGCTGCGAAAGCTGCGGCAGCGGTCCATCGCGGCGTGGCCGGTGATGGTCGTCATGAATCCGGCCCCGATGCCCTGGGCGATGTCGTCCACAAACCGCCCGATGCCCGGCACCTTGGAACCAAGTCCCTCGATGAGATTCTTGCCCATGTTGATGTAGTTGACGGTGGCGATAACATTGATAATATCTGAGAAGATGCGAAGCTGCTCTGAGAGTGCCGGGCGTACGCGGTAAACCTTGACAATCCGCACCACCATGACGAGATTGCGGTACAGCACGATCAAGAGATCGGCGGATTTATAGGGACTCAGCGTCACACCGACCATGATATCCCGCATCGAATCGCGCACCTGCTTTGATGCAGCAGCATCAAGTGTTTTCAGCACCGGTTTGATCGGGTCGTTCTCAATCGTCGTTATCAGATTCAGTGTTTCGCTCCGGTCGGACGGCGGGGACTGAAGCTGGGATAAGGCAGCCGTAAGGTTCGCTATTTCCTGCTTGCCAAGGTTGGGGTTAGAAAGCAGCCGCTGGATATAGCGACCCAGGTAGCGGACGTATTTTTTGAGCTGTTTGTCCGTGGCGTTTTCAAAATCCGCGATGGCCGGGGGTTTGAGCGGCTTGGGGAAGACCGCCATATTGCCCCAGACATAGATGATGCACCAGGTCAGCAACCCCAGCACAACGGCCAGAAAGGCATACCCGGCGGCGGGGTGCAGTTCATGGAGGATTTGAAAGGCCCGCAGGATTTCGAGCACGGCAAAAAACGTCAGCAGCACACCGATTACGATGACGGCGGTGCGAATGAGTTTCCAAATGGTTTTCAGCATAATGGCTCCTTTCACAATATATGCGTATTGTACCTAAAGCCGACTCGTTCTGTCAAATAATGATTGTGATGAGGCGTTGTTGCATTTATTCGACATTTACCGTATGCTGAGGTGATGAATGAAACACCCTTGAAAATTGTGGATTTGGGCACGGAACCGTATGGGCCGACATTGCTTTTGCAACTGGAGTTGTGTAGAAAACGCCAGAAAGACGAAATCGACAATACCGTTCTGATCGTCGAACACCCGGCGGTGATTACGCTGGGAGCGAGAAAAAGCGAGAATAAACTGCTTACTGACGAAAAGGTTCTCAAGGGTAAGGGAATTGAGGTCGTTCATGTCGGCCGCGGCGGCGGGACAACGGCGCATAATCCCGGGCAATTGGTGGTATACCCGATCATCAAGCTGAAAAGTTTAAAGCTGGATGTGAATGCCTATATACGCACGCTGGAGCAGGTGGGTATCGAGCTTTTGCAATCGCTGGGTGTGGAAAGCGCCCGCCGAAAGGGATTACCTGGATTATGGATCGGGGAAAAGAAAATCGCTTCGATTGGTGTGCAGTTGAAAAAATGGGTCAGCTTTCACGGGATGGCGATCAACATCAATAACGACCTGAGCATTTTCGAGCACATCGTTCCATGCGGTTTGGACAGTGTTGCGATGACCTCGGTGGAAAAAGAAACGGGTAAGCCGGCAGACATGGAAGCGGCGAAGGAAACGCTGAAAGAGTTGTGTCACACGCAATGGGCATTGCAGGAACCCCGAATGGACGCGAATTAACACTAATTACAACCACGGAAGAGACGGAATATTCTAAAACCATGCAAAACGAAAATAAAGAGATTAAACGGCGATTGCCGGAATGGCTCAAACGACGCATCGGGGCTGGCGAGACGTTTCAGCATACGCATCACACGCTGGATACGCTGGGGCTGGAGACGATCTGTACGAATGCGAACTGCCCCAACCGCGGCGATTGTTGGAGCCGTGGAACCGCAACGGTATTGATTCTGGGGAACATCTGTACGCGGAACTGTAAGTTCTGCAGTGTCGGCCACGGTAAACCGCTGCCGCCGGATGCGACCGAACCGGACCGCGTGGCCACCATGGCCAAGGAGATGGGGCTGAAATATCTCGTCATTACCAGCGTGGACAGGGACGATCTGCCCGACGGCGGCGCCGGGCACTTTCGGGACGTGATACTGCGGTGCCGGGAAGTCATGCCGGGATTGGAATTCGAACTGCTGGTGCCGGACTTTCGAGATTGTCAGGACGAGGCGATTGAGATCCTTAAGCCCGCCCTTCCGTTTGTGTTCGGACATAATGTGGAGACGGTACCAGCCCTTTACAGCAAAGCACGTCCCGGCGGGGATTATCAGCGGTCGCTGGCCCTGCTGCAAAAGGCAAGGTGCGCCCTGCCGGAAACGGAAACAAAGTCCTCGCTCATGCTGGGTCTGGGCGAGACGGATGAACAGGTCATGGAAGTGCTCAGTGATCTGCGGATGGTCGGCTGCGACCGGCTGGCACTGGGCCAGTACCTGCGGCCCGACAAAAACTCGCTGGACGTCGAAGAATACATCACCCCGGAAAAATTCGACTGGTGGGCCGAACAGGCAAAAGAATTGGGCTTTACGTGGGTACAAAGTTCGCCGTTCACGCGCAGTTCCTATCACGCGGAAGAATAGTCTTCAGTCCACATCGGACCCCAAGGGGGTCCTGATGATGATTGAAAGCATCAAACGCTATTCGTACCAAAAACCGAAGACTGAAAACTGACCTCAATAGGGTTATTATCGGAACTTCCCGCAACTTATCTTTGCATTTCGTGTTGGCAAAGCGGCAATTGAATCTTATATTTTAAACGGAAACAGAAACCAGACCTTTGTTTGGGGGGTTGTATCATGTTCCGTAAAAAGCGGTACCGCAAAAAATATAAGGGCATTGCGCTGATCATTGCCATGCTGTTCGTGATGGTCTTTTCGGCACTGTCGGTGGCGATGTTTTCCATGTCATCAGGCAACTCGCTGGTGGCCTCGAATCTGCACAGGGGCAATGAGGCACGGTCCAGCGCCGAATCGGGGTTGGAGGTGGTTCGCTACTATCTGGCGCAGGCCGAGATTCCCGGCATAACACCTCAGAGCCAATGGTTTGAGGTGCTGCAAAGTCAATTAATGGGGGGGGGCCTGCCCAGCGGAATGTATGCCAGTCTCGTTGAGGATGGGGGTGTGACAACAGGGATAACAATTGGATCGTCCCAGTCCGTAACATTAGGCAGCAACCAATCTTTTGCCGCAGAAGTTTCAAATAGCGATGATCGGATCAACATTCTTGTTATCGGAAATGCCGGGGACGTCGAACGGAAGATCCAAGGCAGCTTTATCTATGGCGAAAAGCCCGAGCCCTATTCGGTCTTTGATTTTGGCGTGGCAACCAAAGGTCCCTTGAGCTTGTCGGGTAATATTCTTCTGGAAGGCGTGAATATTTCAGTAGAATCCGACGTGTACATCGAAAGCATGGAGTACAACCAGACTCTGGAGATCATCGGTAATTCCCAGATCGCCGGTGATGTGAAAGTTGTGAATCCCGAAGGCTATGTTACTCTACAGGGAGGTCAGGCGGGTATCGGCGGTGAGACGGGTGTCGACGCAATTAACAACCACGTACAAATCGGGGCCCCTCAGACCCAGTTCCCTATTCCCAACACCAGCTATTTCGAACAATATGTCAACGGCATAACAATTGATTCCAGCACTGATCTCAGTACAATTACGACCCTGAATAATGTCCGGATCGCTGCCGGCACCAATCCCAGTTTCACTTCCGACGTTCAGATTAACGGAGTATTATACGTTGAGCAACCTAACACTGTAAGCTTTGCTGGCAATGTAAACATAACCGGCATTATTGTCGGAGACGGCGACTATACGGATAACAGCAGATCCAACCAAATTACATTTAATGGGACGGTATCAAGCAGTTCTGTAGCAACGTTGCCCGAGTCTTTCGGAGACTTGCGTGATGACACCGGTACCTTTATCATGGCTCCCGGATTTGCCGTTTCCATGGGTGGAAACTTTGGTACCCTAAACGGTTGTATCGCGGCCAATGGCGTGGACTTTTTTGGAAATGCCGGAGGGGTCATCGGCGGCTCGGTTTTGAATTATTCCGATCAGCCCATGGAACTAAGCGGCAACAGCGATCTGTTTTTCAATCGCACCGGAAATACTGAAATACCCAACGGCTTCGAACCTGTGTTGAATATCGTCATCAAGTATGATCCCAGTGCTTACGATGAGATCATTTAAGACGCTATGATGTGAAACGCAATTCATCCGGCAGCGATCGATGCCTGCCGGACCATAAGAAGGCCGTACAGAGACGTGCTTGTCTGGTGTCTCTGTACGGCTTATTTCATTTTCTATCGAACCACACCGAGGCGGCGGAGGGTGGCGCGGGCCCATTTGGCAGAGCGAATTTGTGCCCACAGCAGAAACCAGAGAACCACAAAGCACAGGCCGCAAAAACGCAGGTACAGCATGACCTTCCAGAAAACCGAAGTGTCGGCTTTGGCCCAGCCGCCGCAGAGAAGTTCGCCCGGAAGCCAGACTGAACCGATCAGTACGCCCGGCATCACCCGCTGCCAGGGAATGAGGACGACCAGCAGAAACAGTGAGATAAAGAAGGCCCGCGTGATATGATTCATCCCGCCCAGCCGACCGGTCAATGAGATCTTCAGGCATATCAGCAATGAGAGGCAGTAAAGGATCGCGGCGGCCAGAACGATGAAATTACAGACTGCAACCACTCCGGCCGCAAATTGACAGGAAACACTAAACAGGTCCTTGTTCAATGGGATTTCATCCACAGCTTCCGCTTCTTCCGGCGATGGCTGAGGTTCCAGCATTTCGGGCGCAGCATGTTCAGCGGGAATTTCGGCAGGGATACGGTCAGCTTCATTTTCAAGCAGAATCTCTTTTTCCGGGTGTGTTCGATTGGCCGTTTTGACGATTTCATTAATCGCCTGCTCAATGGGCTCGACCGATTCGGCCTCGGCAACAGCGCCTGTGTTGAGTTGCTCAACAACCTCTTCCATGTTTCTTATCATTTGGGGATCATTTGCAACCGGCTTGGTCTGCTGAACCGACTCGGTGGTTGCGGCCAGAAATACCGGTCCTGTGTTCTGCACATTGGCCTGCGGCTTGGATTTCGGGCACGCATCCTGGGGGCATTGCTCTGCCGGGGCTGCTGCCGGGCAGGCCAGCCCTGCGGTTTTACAGGCCGAACACCCTTTTTTGTTAACCAGACCAAAGTGGTCCATCCAAAAAACGATTTGACACAGGGATAATCCAATCAGAATCAGCGTAAACAGGAAGTTCTTCATAGACTGACAGGCACTGACGGCTTCCAATGCATCCGTCGTGTCGATCATATTCTGAGGTCTTGCCGGACTGGTTTCCATAGTATCGTCTCCATAATGAATTGTTTCGTTTTAGGTTCCAGTATACAGAATTTACTGTTCACGATTAAAAATCCCGTTTCTGCGCGGCTATGTAGAGCTGGGACCGTAAGTTACGAATTAACTCGCGGGAATTTACTACCCTGAAAGGTATATGATACGCCAGCCAATTTCGTGACGCAAGTAAAAATAACCTCCAATATATCGGCTTTCGGGACAAAAATACGGTAAACTTTATGCCGCCGCTGAACGTAAATAATGAGGATTCTTCGGTCAACAATGTATGAATGGAGTATTCGGATGCATGACACCGCTAAGAAAACCGAGTTTCACGCTCGAAAATGTGCCCCCTGCAAAGGCGGGGTAAAGCCGCTCAATGAACCTGAGATTTCGGCTTTTCTCAAACAGCTTTCGGCCGAATGGACGGCGGTCGAAGGAAAGCGTTTGGAGAGGGTTTTCAAGTTCAAAGACTTTGCCGAGGCCCTGGAATTCACGAACAAGGTCGGCCGGCTTGCCGAAGCCCGGGGACACCATCCGGATATTCACTTATCGTGGGGAAAAGTCACCGTGCAGCTCTGGACCTACAAAATCGGCGGACTGCATGAGAATGATTTTATCCTCGCCGCAGGAATTGATAGGTTGTAACCCGCTTTCAATATCCGTTTCTGTTATTTTTCTTGATTTTCCATGGAGAAAAGAGACAATGAACGTCGATGAAAAAATCATGGATGTAACAATCGGCGATACGTTCTATACGGATCACGATTGAAAACCCTGAAGGGTGTAATCAAAGGATTGATTCATGGATCCCAATGATCTCAAGCGATTTAAACAAACACTGCAGCGGTTGACTTTCATCGTAGAGCAGCTCAATGAAGGCATTGCGGTTACCGATCTAAACGGGGCGATTCATTTTGCAAATCCGGCAATGGCTCGGATGCACGGCTTTGACTCATGCCGGGAGTTGATTGCCAAAAGCATCACGCACCTTTACTCGGATGATCAGATACAAACCGTTCTTAAGTCGATGATCGATACGGTCAGAGAGCGCGGCAATGTCCAAAAGCCGATCACGCACACACGCAAGGATGGATCGACGTTTCCTGCACGGACGAAAATGATCCTGTTGAACGATGAGCAGGGCTGCGTTGCCGGACTGATTGTATTGGTAACAGATCTAAGCACATGGACACAGCCGCAATCATTGACTCGGCATATTGAACAATTAGAATTCGCCAATAAACAACTTTCTCAACAGGTCCGTGAACTCAAGCAAGTACTTGAACACGACTCGGAGGAGCAGGCGTCATTCGACCCGAACGAATACTTTGGGTCGCCGTTGTCAATCCGTCGTCTTTTGTCTACGGCCAAGCGACATCCGTGTCAAAGACAACAATCCGATGCGCTCACACTTGCCGATGAACCGAATATGAACGAAGAACAGCTTCGTGAACTCGATGAGATCAGCAAACTTCTCAAAATGTAGGCCGGTTGTTAGCAAGACGCTCAGGAGCCGCTGGAGCCATATTTTCCCCTTGACAAATGCCGAAAAATCTGTATATATGCTTTGAAAATAAGCACTTGCGCGGGTGTAGTTCAGTGGTAGAACACCAGCTTCCCAAGCTGGATACGCCAGTTCGATTCTGGTCACCCGCATTTTTGCACGCATCAGACAATCAGGAGAGGTGTCGGAGTGGCTTATCGAGCAGCCTTGGAAAGGCTGTGTAGGACTTGTTCCTACCGGGGGTTCGAATCCCCCCCTCTCCGTTATTTTGTTTTCTGCCAAAATCACGTCTATAAGTTCTTGTAATTCAGGGGGTTGCAGATTCTTTACTGTTTTTGACTGCCCCGTTGCCCTTAAAGTGCCCTTATTTGGGGCAGGTACACTTTCAGGGGCATGCGATTTAGCCAGTTCCATCATCGTACTGTGGCTTACGGCAATGACGACAAGGCCAAGCGTCAGGGCTTGTCCGAGCAGGAGCGGCTGGACTGGCATCAGACCCACAGTGGCCCCAAAATGGATGAACTGAAGCACTGGCTGGCCGACCAGACTGAGCGA
>Ga0224495_10002636_pt1 | contig 11564 bp, 8 predicted proteins | sample SF_Jul11_sed_USG_FD_168128 | JGI IMG/M metagenome (GOLD analysis project Ga0224495, IMG submission 168128) | Sediment microbial communities from San Francisco Bay, California, United States - SF_Jul11_sed_USGS_4_1 | ecosystem: Environmental > Aquatic > Marine > Sediment | place: USA: California...
TACATCGCCCACTTCATTTCCTCTATAGATAAAGAATAAATTTAATATAATTAATTTATATTTAAATGCATAGACAATCTAAAAGTATTTTAAAATTTGCAAAACACAGTCTGTTTTATGCGAAAAATTTAAAGGTTGTCATATTAGAATAAACCGAAATATCTTTTCCAGAAAGACTTTTTGCCATATTCAAAATGACAACCCTAAAACTTATTTAGTATATGAGTAATTTGTAATAAAATCTTATAAATTGATCAATTTATAAGATTTTTATCTTTCCATTTTTCCTTGTTTGCTTTCTTAATAGTTTCTTTAGCAATATTTTCGTTAGCTTTTTTCTTGTGAATAAAAACAAATTTTTTTGCATATTTTTGTTTAAACCAAATCATAAATGGCTTTAATTCAAGATTTTTTCCATCACTAAGTTTTAAAGTTTTTGCTTTATTGCTTTTAGCAATGACAACACCCTTTTCACCTTCTTCAGGTCTAGCTTTTTCTAATTTATCTTTTATGGATGCATTATTAGCAAGGTTCAATCCTTCATTTGGAACATCTTTAATTATATTTTCAATTTCTGGTATAAGCTTATCAGAAACATAAATATAGAATTCCTCAATACCTGCTGTATTATCAAATTCATACATTAGGTCATCGTTATCTTTGCTAGAACCTGGTGGGAAATTGTAATCCTTATTACCTGTTAGAGGATTAGTATGTGTAATCTCTTTTCTGGGGAAAAGAACATAAAGTTTATTTCTTGCATCCACGTTCAGAACATAAACATAAACATTTTTATTTGAGTTAACACTTATTAGAAACTGTTGTCCAGATATTACTTCATCCATATTCTTTAGGATCTTTGTTTTACCAAGTTTTTCATCGTAAATAATAAAATTAATCTCACTCATAGTAGGATTTTCTACTTTAAGCCTTTTTTTAGCAAGTGTAGTACCACGTTTTACACCAATAGTAATCTCACTATCCTCTTCAAAGGCATAATTGATGGCTATAAATCCTATAATTATTAACAGTACAACCAAATACCTTGAAAATCTTATTAACATATTTTCCTCCATAAAATTAATATTTAAATTACAAAACGTTTTACTGCGTTTTATATTTAAGTTATATAAATAATTAACTCTTTCTTCCACAAAGAAATTAAGTTAAAATTATTTTATTTTGCCACATAAAAGCCTTTACCACACAGCAGGTGGCCATGTACCACCAAATACCATTGTCCATGTAACACTTGTAATACAGCAAATTCCTCCAGCAAGAGAGCAGCAAGTCCCATTATACAAAGGATTTGGAACAGACGGCTCTGCAGGATTATAATTACCAGAAATGCTCGCTGCAATACTTGGGTCACTGGTAAAACTTGGTCCAGCTGTTACATTAGTTGCTTTAATAGTATATGAATATAAAAAGCTTGTTACTGAATTAAATGTGACACTCTCATTAAAAGTGGTTGACAATTGTCCAACTGTTGAACCAATCTTAATTCCATTACGATAGACATCATATCCTGTTGCACCTAAAACAGAATTCCAACCTACAGTGATGTTAATTCCTGTTTGAACATTAGGAAAAGTAATAGTAACTCCATTCCATACTTTACTAAAGGTTTGTGTTTTAGAAGTATAGCTAGCTGAAACTCCTGTAGGTGTAGATAGCTTAGTTGCTACAAGGAAACTTGCATTCAAAGGGCTTGATAAAGCATTGCCACTGGCATCTAAGGCTACAGCATTGTTAACATTGAGTACAGCATTTCCAAATGGTAGATTAGAAAAGTTAAATACCACCTTTGTATTTCTGTTATACCACTTTATACTGCTTGGAGCATAATTAACACCATTAATACTAAAGCTAAGGGCATTTTCTACAGTCCATGGTATCATTGCTTCATTGAATATAAGCTCTATTCCATTAACTGGGTATACTACTCCGCTTGGTGCAACACAACTTACGCCATTTTGGATACAGTTAGAAACCAAGTTAGGAGGAGTTGTATCACCACCAAAACTTCCTGTTGCAAAGTTAGTATTGTAATTCGATGACATGGGATCACCATTTGTAGTTTTAATATTAGTATTAATGGTTAAACTATATATTTCATTGCTTCCTAACGGAAAAGGAGCTATTGCATTTACTGGAGTTAATGTTAGACGCATATTATTATTAGACCACATTATATTATAATCCGATAGAGGCACATTTCTAACATTAGATGATAAGAAAAACGATGTTTCAAAAGTTGACGTATCTATTGGGTGAGAAAATTCAATTAAAATCCAAGTATTTTCAGCTACTGAAGTACCACCTGTTGGTGGTGATATTGAAATAATCTCTACTAGCTTATATTCTCGAGATGTCATTTTCCAAATATATCCATTATCGCAACTAATTAATGAGATGATAATCACAATATTTATTGTGAATAAAACAATCAATGATTTTTTCATATTGTTCTCCTTTTAGAAATAATGACTAACACCTGCACCTATTGAAATGCCGTATAGAGGTTCATCTTTATATTTTATATAATGGAATTTACCTGATATCAATAATTTAAAGTTTTCTAATATTCCAAAACGAAAACTCATATCACCATCTCCATAAAAACATAGTATGGTTTTTGATTCTTCTCGGAGCGATGCAAAAGATCCTGTTCTGGAAAATGTTATAGCCACTCCTGCGTTTGTACTCATGGATAATCCAACAAATCTTGTTCTAAAAATATAATATTTAAATCCTGCCGAGGGTGTTAAAATGTCAAGTTCCATTTTACGCTTTAAAGGATTAGGTTTAGAGTTCATACTTAAAAAACTAAAATTAAAATCAATGAAAAAATATTTGGCAATAAAATCCAATTCATAGGCTAGGTAAAGGTTTGTGGATATAGCCGGACTTTTATAATATTTGCCCAATTTACTCATAGGAAAAAATATACCGCCTGTAATACCAGGTTCAAAACCAACTGCTTCAATAGGTTTCTGGAGAAGGATAAAATTATGATTATCATTTAAAAAGTCTACTCTTTCTTTAATTGGAAGAATAATAGGCTGCTGATTTAATCTGAATTTAGCTTCTTCCTCATTATCATCATTCTCTCTCCCTGTGATAGCAAGATATTCAACATATTTTTTTCCAGTGTTTGTAATGTAGGAGATTAAATCTTTAAATGAAATATTTTCATCTTCCTTAAGATTATACTCTGCAAAGAATAAGCCTATCATTGCTGTAAAATATCCATTTCCTTTCATATTATTAATTTTTAAAACATTTTTATAAAATGGCATAACATGTCTAAAAAATACATTATTATATTGAATTTCTTTTGCAGTAAGATGAGCCAAACTTGCATAAATCCTTAGAGAGTTAGATTTAAACTCGTGTTTTGGCTCTTGCTTAAATATTTCCTTTGGACCCTCATTTTTTCCTGAGTAGCAAGCATCTATAATTAATATAGTGTCATTTTTATATGAATTAATAAGCTTTTTAAGCTCATCTGGTCTAAGCATACCACCATTGATAAAGACAAGAGAACCATCATTATTACCGTGGCCACTAAAGGCAACGATTACAGCACTATCTTCATCCTGTTTTACTTTCTCAATAAACTTTTTAAAACGGTCTCTAAATTGGTTTATTGTTATATCCTTATTAACAAAAATATTTTGTTCATCAACCTTTAAACAGTGTATGAATATCTGTTTGAGAAGCTTAGAATCGTTAAAACACTGCTTTAATTTGGGAAATCCAGATATTTTTTCATAATTATCATTTCCAACAGTAAATACAAAAGTATTTTGTTTTCTTATTTTCTCAAATGTCTTTTCAGTGTTAAGTTTAAAGTATATCTTTTTTTCTTTTTTAAATCTCTGTTTTGGAAATTTACTCTTTTTAGTGCTTGTTCCCCTATCAAAAATTTTATCTTTTTTATTACTCATCAATAAATTAGACTGCCAAAACAGTATAGCAAAAACCATGAATATTTTTGTAAAAGTTCTTATCATAAGAAATTCCATTCAAAAATTAACTTTAAATATTATCTTATTATTTTTAAATTTAACATTAGTTTTTGTTATATCAATCATAAAATGATATTATTTAAAAAAAATTGAAATTTAATAATACAAATGTATTACAGAATTTATCTATGTATTACGACAAAATGAAGATTATAATACATATATTATTGGTATTGTTATGAAATATTTAGGTGTATATAAAGAATGTAAAATCTTAGAACTTAAGTTGTATACTAAAGTTAGCACCAATATCATTTTCTTTAATACTATTTTTGTGTGATTTATCATCTTTTGGAGTGAATCCTACCTCAATATTTTCAGCGTGAAGCTCGAGAAGCTGAAATATTGCTGTGAGAGCTATTAAACTAATTGTACTTATAAGAGTGGCAGTTTTTATTTTATTAGATTGCTCATATTTACTCTTATATTCAGCAAATCGCGTTAAACTTGTTGTTTCTGCTATGGCACGATCCTGGTATTTATTGGTCTGAAGGTACGCATAGAGAAGTGCAGACATCGAAACAAAACTTGAGTAAAAGAAAACGTTCTTAAAGACATTATAAGTTTCGGATAATTTCTCAACTTCTTGATATTTAGTTTCTCCTTTTTTCATTTCAAAATTAACAATATACCTCTTTTTGTTTTTTACATTAACATGAGTATAACCATATTCATATCCTTTCTTTTCCAGTCTTATTTTATAAGTTCCAGCACGAATATTATCAAGGCTTAATGGGGTTGTCCCCTTGTAATCTAAGTCAAAGAACACATCAGCACCAGAAGGTATTGATAAAATGTCAACTGAACCGAACTCCCTCCTCTTGAATAGCTTAAATTCAAGCATATTTGTTTTTCCTTCAGTAACATATATCTCACCTTTAATTTTTTTGTAGTTCTGCTTTAAGATTTCAACTTTATAAAATCCAAAAGGTAAGTCTTTATTTAAATTAGAAATCCCTATTTTCTGATTATTTAAGAAAATATATGCCCCCTGTGGTTCAGTTTTTACAATTAATTTACCTTTTGGGAACTGAGTTAGGTTTTCAGTGAGCTGTTGAGAAACTTTTTTTATTTCTTTTTCGAACTGAACAAGAAAATTGCTTTTATTAACCGGAAAGCTCTTTGAATAAATGAATTTATTGAGATACTTGTCATATAACTTGATCTGAACAATAATTTTTTCACCTTGTTTTGTAATTACACCTAGATAAATGAGATCAGCTGGACTTTTTAAAAGTTGTTCATAATTAGAGCTTATCTGAAACACTTTATCACTCTTTAAAGCAAGAATACTATCGTTTACTTTTAGCTTGTAAGTGCTTGATAAAAGATCTATAGGTTTGTCAATATTGAGTCCAAGATATGATTTAAATGGAGGTTTATTTTTTTGGTAGAATTGAACGTAGTTTTGAACTATTCTTGTTTCTTTTTTTTCTGCATCTATAGAACTTTTTGCAGAATCAATTTTTTCTTTATTTGTATTAGACTTTGGTTTAGGCTTTGGTTTAAACTTTATAGGTTTTTTTAAACTATCTTTTGACATGCTGGTGATATCATCAATAGTTTCATTAATTTGTTCGGATTGCATTTGCTGAACAAGGCTATAAGCATTTAAAATTGCTGATTTATTACTTAGGGCAATATATTTATGAGATAATCTAATTTTCTCTATTTTAGCAAGATCATCTATAAGAAACTGTGGAATAGTATTTTCCAGGAGATCAAGGTCTGGATCCTTGCTCTGATTAACAAATTTGGTAATCACCAAAACCTTTTCCTTCTGGAAAGCAGGTTGAACAATCTCTTCCTTTTCATCCATTGTAATTTTCTTGGTACATGACGAAAAGAAAATTAAATATATTAAAGAATATATCAACATTTTTTTAAACATTAAATTACCTATTATTTCACCAGTTTTATATTATTATCCTGTAACCTAGAAATAATTACAGAACCAACAGCATCCCCCTCCACGTTAATTGCTGTTCTGAACATATCAAGGATTCTATCAACTGCTATTATGATTGCTATACCAGATGTTGGAAGTCCAACAGCTGATAAAACTATTGTCATAGTGATTAATCCAGCACTTGGAATAGCTGCAGCACCTATGGCAGCAATGGATGCAGTAAAAAATATTATTACTTGATCTGCTATAGTTAGATCAAAACCCAAATAATTAGCAATAAAAATTGCGGCTACTGACTCATAAAGGGCTGTACCATCCATATTAACTGTGGCACCTAGTGGAAGGACAAAATCAGTTACACGTTTTGATAATTTAAGATTATCCTGGGTTGCTTTAAATGTTAGGGGCAAAGTTCCACTTGAGGTACAGGTTGAGAAGGCAGTTAATAATGGTGATCTCATTCCCATAAAGAATTTTATGGGATTCATTTTTCCAAAAAAATATAAAAGTATGGGCAGAACAATAAATCCATGTATAAAAAGCCCAATAAGAACTGTGAGCATGTAATCGCCAACATTATAAAGAAGAAAACTCAGTTTTTGTGGATCACCTGAATTTTGTCCAACTAACGTTGCAATAAGAGAAAAAACTCCAATGGGAGCTATTTTTATTATTAGATCAACGATTTTAAATATTACATCGTTAAAACCATTCATGAAACGAACAACAGGCTCTCCGGTACTACCTAAAATACTTGCAAAAGCCCCTAATAATAGGGCAAAGAAAATAATGCCAATAGCATTTCCTTCGCTGAGAGCCTTAAATGGATTTTCAAGCATTTGATTTGCCAGCATCAAAAAGGCATCACCAATAGATTTTTTTGTATTTATTGTTGAGATAGTTCTTTTAACATCCTCATCTGTAATTTCAAATCCTCTTGACTTTAAGCGAGTTATAATTTTATGAGATTCAATGTAATTCTTAATTTTGCTTTCATTTTCTTTAATACCATGCCGATTAATTGACTCAATAAGAAATTTATAATTAATTTTATATCGATAGCCTATTAGCTTTAGGATATCCTGTAATTTTCCTTTGTTTTCCTTTGTGATAGGTTGTTTTAATGAATATATATCTTGCTTTTCTTTTGAATAAAGGGAAATGACAATTTTTTTATTAATATCACTTGTGATTTTACTTAGTATTTTGTCATTAAAATCTTTATTATCAATAAATTGTGGAATATTCTCTGCTTCTGAATTAATTTCATTAAAAATAATTTCTTTAGCAATTTTGTTTTCAGTTAAATTGCCAAGAGTTAAATCATTTTTCTTTAATAAATTAATTGATTCTTCAGAATGTAATTTTGTAATATTATAATTTGAGTTTTTACTAGGTTGTATAATGTTAACTACAATAATACCAATAAGTACAGCCATGAATGTTGTCACTAAGTAATAAATAACAGTTTGCTTGCCAAGTGAACCTATCTTTCTTATATCACCTATGCTGGAAATACCTACAAATATTGAAGATAGTATGAGTGGTGCAACAATCATTTTTAGTGCAGATACAAATAAATCCCCTATAAAGCTTATCCTAACGGAAATTGAGGGAAGAAATATTCCTAATAAAACTCCAAATATAATTCCTATAAATATTTGGTTGTGAAGTTTTTTATACCACAATGTAAAATCCCTGTGTTAATTAACTTTTAACCTAATCATTAAATAAAATCGATTTTTTAACTTGATTATCTTAATGATTTTAATATAATTTGACAAGTGATTTTATAATTTTAACGCTACAAAATGTAATTTCCAATTTTTTATATTGAGGTAAGCAGATCTATAGGATAATTTTATAATATTTTATTTATCTTATTGTTATTGTATAAGTTATTAGATAGAAGGGTTAATTCCTTTTTCACCATAGGCAATAAAAATACTGACACTTGCAAGTTCGTCTCCACTATCAGATTCAGCACAGCAGTTTTCGCCTATGCAGTCTACAAAAATGTTTTGTAAGTTAATATCATAAAACCACTTTTTGATAATAGCTTTTTTAAAGCCAAGCCATTTATCATGTTGTTCAGTTCTTAAGAATTCAAATTTATGTTCATCTAAATCAGTTATAATCATTTTCCCACCATGTTTTAAGATTCTCATCATTTCCATAATTGCATCAAACGGCGATTCAACGTGGTGAAGATACATATTTGCAAAAACATAATCCACACTATTATTTTCTATAGGTAGTTTTGTAGAGGAAGTTAGTCTATAATCAATATCAGACTCATTTTTAAATTTTGTACGCATTTGATCTAGCATAGCCTTAGATTGATCAACAGCTATTACCTTTAAACCTTTATTGATAAGTCCTTCAGTAATAAACCCTGTCCCTGAACCAATATCAGCCGCAATACATTTAGGTTTTAGATTTGCAAAAGTAAAAGCTCTATCTCTCACACAGCTAGAAAAAAATGAGGCTTGTAAATTATCCCAGTTATTCGCAATTTTATCGAAATAATCTTTGCTCATAAATTAATATATCCTTAATTAGCAGTTATTTAATTTATAATGAATTGCTAATTAAAATTTTTACTTTATTGGAACTTAGCTTACAAATTTAATGTTCTTTATTAATGAATTACTTAAAATTGCATAGTAAGTTCAAATGTTTTAAACACTAAGATAAACGTAAAAAATTAAAAAAAATATAAAAAATAAAATAAATGAGGAAAGATATTATGGCAGATAAAAACCAAAATAATAAAAGTAAATTTCTTAATCCCACACCTGTAATTGACAATCTTGAAATTGGTCCATGGCCTAGTTTTATAACTGGGTTCAAGGAATTAGCAGAGCGAACTAAGAAACCGATGATCCGTGGGGTTATGGATCAACTTGAATATTCCTATAATACCAAAACTGGTTACTGGAAGGGTGGATTGGTTGGTGTATTGGGTTATGGTTCTGGTGTAATAAGTAGATATTCCATGATACCAGATAAATTTCCTGAAGCAGCCGAATTTCATACATTAAGAGTAATGCCAGCCCCTGGATTACATTACAATACAAAAGTATTAAGGAAAGTATGTGACATTTGGGAGAAGTATGGATCGGGTATAATGGTTTTACATGGACAATCAGGCGATCTTCTTTTGCAAGGTATCACCGAAGAAAATGTTCAGGAGTGTTTTGATGAACTTAATAAAGAAGGATGGGATCTTGGAGGTGCTGGTGCAGCAGTTAGAACAGCCGCTTCGTGTGTTGGCCCAGCAAGATGTGAGCAAGCCTGCTATGATAATATAGAACTACATCATCAGGTGATCAAACATTTCGCTGGAATGATTCATCGTCCTGAATTGCTTTACAAGTTTAAGTTTAAGTTTTCTGCCTGTCCTAATGACTGTGTTAATAGTATTATGCGAGCAGATTTCTCTATTATAGGCACATGGAAAGATTCTATTCAAATTGATCACGAAGCAGTTGCTAGGTGGATCGATAAAAATGGAATTGATACAGTTGTTAACCAGGTTATATCCATGTGTCCAACAAGATCTATCACTTTAGATAATAAAAATCTTAATATTGATAATAGTAGTTGTGTTCGATGTATGCATTGTTTGAATGTGATGACTGAAGCTCTATCTCCTGGAAAAGAGAGAGGAGTTACTTTACTACTGGGTGGTAAAAGCCATCTTAAAGTTGGAAGTATGTTTGGTTCATTAATTGTGCCTTTTATGAAAATGGAAAATGATGATGACATTAAGAATTTTATAGAACTTAGTGAAAAAATTATAGACTGGTGGACTGATAATGGCTTTGACCATGAACGAATTGGTGAAACTATTGAACGCGTTGGATTGAAACAGTTTTTGGATGGTGTTGGTCTTGAGGCCACTGCTGATATGGTATCTCACCCAAGAGACAACCCATTTTACAAGGCTGAATATTGAATTTAGAGATATAATTATCATAATAGCATGATTTTTGGAGGAAATAATGGATATTAAAAAACGAGATTATACTACAATTGAGCATGGTACACTAGATTATAAAAAGTATGATGTGTTACATCCTGCAGTAAAAAAGAATTATGGAAAGTGGAAATATCATGATCGTCCCAGACCCGGCGTTTTAAGGCACTTTGCAGAGAGCGGTGATATTCTATACACAGTTCGTTGTGCTACTCATCGCCAAGCAACAGTTGACATTGCACGTAGGCTTTGTGATCTTGCCGATAAGTACGCTGACGGCTATTTAAGGTTTACTGTTAGAAATAATGTTGAGTTTATGACTGCTAAACAAGAAAATGTTGAGCCACTTATCAAAGAACTTGAAGCTTTAGGACATCCTGTTGGTGGAACAGGTAATTCAATATCATCAATGTCTCATACACAAGGCTGGCTTCACTGTGACATCCCTGCAACAGATGCATCTGGCTTTATGAAAAGCTTAATGGATGAACTTATTAATGAATTTCTAAATGAAGAAATGCCTAATAGAGTTCGTTTAACAACATCATGTTGCTCAATTAACTGTGGTGGAGTGGGAGATTTAGCTATAATTGTTAAACATACCAGACCTCCACGTGTAATTCATGAAAATTTATCTAACATTTGTGAATTACCAAAAGCTATAGCCCGATGTCCGGTAGCCGCTATACGCCCAACAACAGTAAACGGTAAGCCATCACTTATGGTTGTTGAGTCAAAGTGCATATGCTGTGGGGCCTGCTTCGGAGCTTGTCCTCAGATGGAAATTAACCATCCTGAATACTCCAAAATTGCTATATGGGTTGGTGGAAAGAACTCAAATGCTCGTAGTAAACCTTCTACAATGAGATTAGTAGCACAAAATTTGCCAAATAACCCACCACGCTGGCCTGAAGTTAATGAAGTAGTTAATACCATTTTAATGGCATATAAAAAAGGAGGCAAACCTTGGGAAAGATTGGGTGAATGGATTGAACGCATTGGTTGGAAACGATTTTTTGAGGAAACAAACCTTAAATTCGAGAAAGATTTTATCGATAGTTACCGCTATGCAAGAACTACGTTTAATCAATCTGCTCATGTTCGTTTCTAATAGTAATTTTAAAAGCTATACTATTGAGAAAACCATTAGGAGTCAATTAAATGAGTACAAAAATAGAATCAAATTATATTGTAGAACGAACTAAGAATTATCAATATCCCGCATACTCTGAAGAGAAAGGAGTTAAAAAAGTAGTTGCTTTTGGAGACCACAGTCACAAATGCCCAGTCTATACGCTGCGTATACCTCCTTGTACTGCAGGCTGTCCATCTGGTGAGGATATTAGAAGTTACTTAAATTTGCTGCGTGGTATTGAAAAATCAAAAAATAAATGGGAAGCAGCCTGGCGAAAAATAGTTGATAAAAATCCATTCCCTGCTGTTATGGGCAGAGTATGCCCACATCCATGCGAAAGCAAGTGTAACAGGCAATTTCATGATGAAAATATTTCTATTAATGCTGTAGAACATGCTATCGGTGAATATGGTTTACAAAATAATTTATCATTTGAAAAACCAACAATTAAAACCTCAAAACATATTGCTGTAATAGGTGGTGGACCTGCTGGACTCTCTGCAG
>Ga0224495_10002637_pt1 | contig 11562 bp, 10 predicted proteins | sample SF_Jul11_sed_USG_FD_168128 | JGI IMG/M metagenome (GOLD analysis project Ga0224495, IMG submission 168128) | Sediment microbial communities from San Francisco Bay, California, United States - SF_Jul11_sed_USGS_4_1 | ecosystem: Environmental > Aquatic > Marine > Sediment | place: USA: California...
TGCCGATTGAGGCCTGGTTGGCACCCGCTTTCCGCAAGGTGTGAAACTAGTGGCCTGTAACGATTGATTCGGGAGTAATTCGGCGTGAGGCATCGAAGTACTTCCACTTCACGGGTTTGGGTTGTGTATTGTACTGCCGGATATAGCGCATCAGCTTCCGTTTGAGATCCGGCACCGAGGTGAAGACCCCACGCGCGATGACGTCGCGTTCGATCTTGGCGAACCAGAGCTCCACCTGGTTGAGCCAGGAGGAGTATGTCGGAGTAAAGTGTAGCTGCACCGTCGGATGCTGGGCGAGAAACGCCTCGACTCGCGCGGTCTTGTGCGCCGAGAGGTTATCGGCAATCACATGAATCGTTTTGCCGTGCGGCTGGCTGGTCACCAGGTCGGTCAAGAAGGCCACGAACTCAGCGGAGGTATGGCGCGGGGCGGTCTTGCCCAACACCTCACCGGTCTTGGTATTGAATGCAGCGTAGAGGGAGAGCGTCCCGTGACGGACGTACTCAAACCCATGGCGCTCCGCACGCCCCGGCGACAGGGGCAAGACCGGGTCTTTGCGATCCAGCGCCTGAATCGCGGTTTTCTCGTCTACGCAGAACACCGCGGCGTGCTGCGGCGGGTGCAGATACAGGCCAATCACATCAGCCGCCTTGCTCTCGAAGTCCGGATCGTTGGAGGCCAGATACCCTTCCAGCCGATGCGGCTTGAGCGCGTGCTTGGCCCAGACGCGCGTCACCGTCATGTGCGAGATCCCCCCCAACTGGGCCGCCAGTTTGCGCGAAGACCAGTGCGTGGACCCGTCACGCGGGGTGTGTTTCGTCGTCCAGGCCAGGATGCGCGCCTCGATCCGATCCGTCACTTTGTAGCGGGCCCGTCCGGCGTAGCGGGCGAACAGCCCCGCCAGTCGATCGGTGGCAAAGCGCTGGTTCCACCGACTAATGTAACTGTCATTGCAGTCCAGCTTGGCGCGAATGGTGGCCCATGTCAGGCCCTCGGCCAGCAGCAGAATCAAACGGGCGCGGCGCGCGGAATCGGCTCGCCCCTTGCGGCCTCTCGCCTGGCGTTGAAGCTCGTGGCGCTCATGGATGGTCAGTGTCATCACGTCCTCCCGAGATGTCACGATACTACTATATTCAACGTTACAGTCCACTAGCAGACAACCACGATGTTGGCGTGGCGTTGCGAGAGATTCGAGGGTGGTACAACCATGAGCGCCCCCATGATCACCTGCGGGGGCGAACACCAGCTGAGGTCTGGACCAGGATCGATGCGTTTACGGCAAAGCCAAGTTAACGCCGAGGGGCACGGAGTGGTCACCACCCCACAACTGGCACCATCCACGAGGATGAGGAGCGCGCGTCTATGCAACCGGGACACCGGGGCAAGAAACCTTGAGCGCCAGGAGCGTCGCAGGTATGGTGACCCTGCGGCCCAAAGGCGGCATTCGCATGACGCTTCAGCCGCGACAGGCCCCGCTCGTATCCGCCGGCTAGTGAAGCAGCTCTTCCACCTGCCCCTGGGCCCGGGCCAGATTCACGCGCGAGGCGCTCACACGGAAGAGGGCATCGATCATGTTGTCTCGAGCCCGCACGAGGGAAAACAAGGCATTCGACAATTCCAACGTATTCGAGCTCAACATCCGGATGCGTTCCCGAGCCAGACTCATCTCGGTCAGTGAGGCTTTGAGGCCGTCTTTCGAGATCCGATGTTGCTCCAGTGCGGTTTTCATCGTCACCAGCGCCTCCCGCACTTCCATGCCGATCTGGTTCTTGATCAAGGCCAGCTTGAACTGCTCCTGGTTGAATTCGCTCGCGCTTTGGCCGATGCGGCCTTCGCGCTGCCCGCCGTCGATAATCGGAATGGAGAGTTGCGCGCCCACATTGTACGTGTCCGTGTTGTTGTCGAACTTCCGGCCGATCAGTCCATAGTTCCCTTCGGCCGACAGGGATGGCAGCCGTTCGCCCTTAATCGATCGGAGGCTCAATTCCGCGGTCCGGATCCGTTGCAGCTGCGCCTTGAGCTCCGGCCGATTGGCGCCGGCCGCCTCTATCGCGCGTTCCAATGAAGGGATCTCCCCCTCGTACGCCTGCAATTCATTCGTCAGCTGAACCGCCACGTCATATCCGATCCCGATAGCATTGAGCAGCGCAAATTTGGCCCGCTCGACCTCGCCCTTGGCCAATTCAAACCGCTGCCGTTCGTTCTCCAGCTGACTTTCCAGCCGCGCCTGATCCAAGCCGGTCGCCATGCCTCCCGCCTGCCGGCTTTTGATGAACGCTACCAGCTCTTCATACAGCCCAACATTGGCCGATCGCGCATCCAGCGTCTCCTGGTTGCGCAGTACTTCAAAATAGTTGAGGGCCACCCTGGCGACAGTATCATTCTCCGTGGCGGCAGCATCCAGCTCAGCCACCTGCAGAGCGGAGCGGGACGCCCGCCACCGTTCGATCAAGCTGACACTAAAGATCGACTGGGAAAAAGACGCGCGGCCATCGACGATGTCGAACGGATCGGTCCGAATCGGCCGCCCACCGATGCTGCCGAGAAAAAACGTTTGGGTGTTGTACTTGCCGGTGGCCGCAATGTTTGGGAGCAACGCGCCCAGTTGGGTGCGGGACGCTGCGCGAGCCGCCGCAATCTTCTCGCGAAACAGGCGGACATTCGGACTCTTGTCGAGCGCCGCGTCGATGGCCTCCGCCAGCGACAGCTTGAGCACCGGCACAGTCTCCGGCGGCGCCGAAAGCGTCGAGCTCTCCTGCGCCCATACGGAAACGTCAACCGTGAGTCCTCCGGCCAAAATGGCCGTAGCGACCAGAACTCGGCAGCAGACGCCTCGCCCGCGGATCCGTCCGTGCGTTGTCCCAGGCCTTCGACTGATAGTCATGCCTCTCATCGTTCCCCTTCTACCCTTACTGCCCCGCATGAAACTTCACAGTGCAGGGAAGCCCAGCCGGCAGGACATTGTTGGGGTTCGGCATTTCCAGACGAACGCCAAATGTCCCGCTTGCGCTGTCGACTACGCGATTTACAATCGTAATTTGAGCCTGGTAGATGGCTGAATCGGCGCCACCCGGACGCACCTCCGCCGTCATGCCAGGCTCCAACTTTCCGAGCAAGCTCAACGGCGCAAAAACTTCAATCCTCAGCGGGTTGATTTGGGCCAGCTTCAAGATCGGCGTCTGCCTGGTCAATTCGCCTGGAGACAACAGCCGATCGACGACGACACCGCTCAACGGGCTGTAGATCGTGTGGAGATTCAGCGACGCGGTGGTCCGCTGCCACTCCAGTTCGGCGATGCGCTTGTTTTCGGCCGCCTCCAGATACGCCGTTTCCGCGAGAATGTTTTCGGTCTGGGCCTCATCGAGTTCATGCTTGGCAATCGAGTTGGATTTGTACAAATCCAACGCCCGCTCAAGCTTTCTTGCGCTGAACGCCATTTTTGCCTGCGTCGTCTTGATCGGCGCTTCCGCATCAGCCTTCGCCTTGGCCAGGGCGACCGTGGCTTGCTCCACGCTCGCCTCCAAGGTCACCACGGCCTGCCCCTTGGACACCCAATCGCCACGGTCCACGGTCATCTCCTGAATGATGCCTTCCACCGGCGCGCCGACGGACACTTCCATCGACGGCTTCATAAGACAGGCAAGATTGCCGGAAGCTTCGGCAAGGCTCTCCCACCCAGCGCAACCGACAGTGATGCACACCACGATCCATGCGAGCCCGCGCCAGCGCCGTCGATGAACCGTAACAAGTCGAAGGGGAGACTCTTGAACAATCCTTGCCATGATAAATCGACGCGGCCTTTCATTTCCCGAAGCGGATGGTGCACTTCAGTCCGGCGGGAAGCTTCAAGTGATGATTGGGCAGTTCAAGGCGCACACCGAAGGTGCCACTGGCCGCATCGACCACACGATCCACCACCATCACCTTCGCGGCATACTCTCCGGTCACAGGCGATTCCGGTTTCACAAAAGCAGTCATCCCCACGGCCACTTTCCCCAACATCGCCACCGGCGCATAGACCTCGACCCGCAGGGGGTCAATCTGCGCGAGCTTTAGGATCTTCTCCTGCTTAGGGAACTCTCCGGGGTGCATGAACCGTTCGACCACGACACCGTTGACCGGACTCTTGATCGTACGTAGCGCCACTTCCGCCGCGGTCCGCTGCAACTCCAAGTCAGCCAGACGCCGGTTGCTAAGCTCCGCGTGCGCGTGCTGAACGGCGCCGGTTGCCCGCTCCACGCTGGCATCGAGCGTAGCCAGCACCTGCCCCTCTTTCACCAGATCCCCTCGATCGACCTGCACAGTCTCCAGCAGGCCGCCGACCGGCGTGGTGATCGTGATGACGACAGAGGGCTGGATCAAGCAATTCAAATCCTGGCTTGAGCTATGCGCCACCGGCGCGGCCAACAACAGCGCCGAGATCGCACCCACACTCATGCGAGAGAATCCAGTCATTCCCATGCTCCCCCCTGCGGCCCTCACTCCACCCGTCCCGAGAATGCGAGCGTGGATTCGAGTTGATCCTCATGCTGCAGCAACTCCCGGCGCACACGGGCATGCAACTGTTCGGCGGACACCTGAGCGCGGCGCACGAAAAAACTCGCCAGCCATCCCTCAAGCGGCTTGCCCGATGTCAGCAACAGCCGCGCCGCCCACCGGGCGACTGTCCCGTGAGAGGCGGCCAGCAATTCATCCTCCAGCGAGGTTACGGCTTCGTAACTGCCGGGGGCTCCCTGCCTGCCGGTCCGCCCGTAGAGCTGCCGATCGATGCGCTGCGCTTCATGCCGTTCGGTCGCAAGCACATGCAGTCCGCCGGCCTGCGCCACGGAACGGGTCAACTTGATATCGGTGCCGCGCCCCGCCATATTCGTCGCCACCGTCACCCGCCCCAGTTCACCTGCTGCGGCAACGACCGACGCTTCCTCTTGGTCTTGCCTCGCATTCAGCACCACATGCTCAATCTTTGCACTCGCCAATTGTTTACTGAGGACTTCGGAAGCCGCCACAGAGCGGGTGCCGACCAGAACAGGACGGCCTTGTCCGCGCAATTCTCCGATCCGATCCACAACCGCGTCCCACTTCTGGTCTGCCGTGGCAAACAGCCGTTCCCCCATCCAGGTTCGCTGGAGCGGACGATTCGTCGGAATCGTGACCGTCGCCAGCCGGTACACCTTCCACAATTCTCCGGCCACCTCCTGCGCAGTCCCGGTCATGCCGGACAGCCAGAGATAGCGCCTGAAAAACCGCTGGTAGGTGATGCGCGCCAGCGAGGTCTGCATCGGCGTGAGGGGACAGCCTTCTTTCAGTTCGATCATCTGATGGAGCCCCTGCTCCCAAGAGCGGTCTCCCATGATACGCCCCGTGTACTCATCGATAATCTGCACTTTTTCATCACGCACGAGATAGTGCAGATCCCGGTGGAAGAGATACAGCGCCGTCAACGCCTGACAGACCAGCGCGTCCCTCCGCCTCGGCCCTGACCAGATCCCCGTGAGATCCTGCGCCCACTTCGTCAGCGTCGCCTGCCCCTGGGGAGTCAGACGGACGCTCCGTTCCCGCCCATTGAGCAAAAAATCCTGCCCCCGCTCCAGCCCCTTGGCGAAACGCAGGGCCGTTTCATAGATCTTTTTCTCCGGCACCTGCCCGCCGGCGCCCGCGATGATCAACGGCACACGCGCCTCATCCACCAGCACACTGTCCGCTTCATCAACGATGCCGAAGCACAGCCCGCGCAGCACCAACTGCCGCAGCCTGGTCGCATCGCCGTAGAGCCGTTCGAGTTGCAACTGAATCCGGTTCGGCTGCCGCCCGACCGCCAACCGGTCCCGGAGATAGTCGAACGCCAGCTCCTTGTTGCAGCAATAGGTCACGTCGCAGGCATAGGCGCCCCGCCTTGAGACCGGATCCAGCTCATGGGTGATGGCCCCGACGGTCAGCCCAAGCATGTCATAGAGCGGCCGCATCTCCCGCGCGTCCCGCTCGGTCAGATAATCGTTGACCGTAATGACATGAACCGGCACTCCGGCCATCGCCACCGTCGCCGCCGCCAGCGTCGCGGTCAGCGTCTTGCCTTCCCCGGTCGCCATTTCCGCGATACAGCCGTTCAGCAACACCCATCCGCCAAAAATCTGCACATCGTAGTGCCGTTGGGCGAGCGTCCGATGCGCCACTTCACGGACCAGGGCGAAGGAACGGGCGACGAGCTCTTCCGACAGCCCGTCGCGGCGCAATTGGTCGCGCACCTGCTTGGCCCATTGCGTGATCTGCTCGTCCGACAGCCGTTCGAGACCGCGACCGTGCTCCGCCACATGATCCACAATGGCCGTCCTCACACATTGCCGCACGCGCGCACGGCGCAGCAGAGGGCTGGCCAATCGAGCCCCTTGACGGTCGAACCAGCCCTCCTTGGGCACATCGCGTTCAGGATACGCGCTATGCAGCGCCGTCCGCTCTCGCGCCAGGTCAAACATTGAATCGCGCCAGAAATAACTGGCGTCCCTGCCGATACCACTGGGCGGCGAAGGCTTCTCTGCCGTGATCGAACCGCACATACACCCGCCCGCCGACATTGAGCAGACCATGGTGGGCCGGCAACTCAAGATCGACTTGGAACAGTTTTTTGATGGCTTTCTGGCCTTTCGGATCCTGCGGATCGAGCGGCACTTGCCCCCCGCCTCCGCTGCCCAGCGCCGGGCTCGGCAATTCTTCACTGGCGGCCGGCACCAGCCGCTTCACTAAGGCCGGCATCGGATCGGCCAGCCGCTCCGCCAACCGGATCTGGACCTCGTGTGTCTGATGGCGAATCAGGTCGATATCGTTTTGATCAACAATGGTGCGGACCGTGATCATCTTGAGATCCACCACATGGGCCAGCAGCTCGCCACGTTTCACAAATCGACCGGGAAGGTCGTCCGCCTTCGGCAACACGAAGGCCCCCGCCGCACGACTGCGAATCACAAGCTCCGACTGCCGTTCACGCGCACGGGCCAGACGCTCTTCAATGTATCGTTGCTCCTCCTCCAGCATTTTCGCCTTGACCAAATCATCGACAAATTGCTCCCGGATCCGCGCTTTGATCTCCTGCAGCTGTCCCTCGAGCACCTTCACCTCCGTCTCGATGGCGACATCGGAACAAACCAGCAGCAAATCACCGGGCCGGACGGTCGAACCAGGCGCTACCACAACTCGTTCGACGAACCCATCGACCTCAGCCCGAACAAATGCCTCATCCGGAATCCAGACGACCCCTTCGGCCATCGTCCGAAACGGCACCGGCACGAGCGCCAGCAGCGCCACAAGCCCGGCCACCATCGCCATGCTCACCGCAATCGCGCGCCCGCGCACCAGGCGAATCCGAGGACTCGTGAACAGATACTTCACGCCCTTCCCCAACGGCAAAACAAACCAGGTACAGGCTGTCATGACGGCAAACACCACGCCCAGTATGAACAGCTGGTCCGTGAGATAGAGCAGGATGGCGATGACGACGGTGACCCGATAGATGAAGGACGCCACGGCAAAGCTGATGAACCAGGCACGTTCCCCTGCCGTGGCATGGGGCGCCGGCGCATCATCCCGGCCAAACAAATACCGCTCGCATAGATGGGACAGATAGGTATTGGCCCGCTGGCGAAGATTCGGGATTTCCAGCACGTCGGCCAAAATGTAATACCCGTCGAATCGCAACAGGGGATTTCCGTTAAAAATCACCGTTGAGATCCCCGCAATGAGAATCGTATTGTACGCAAGGGTTCGCACGGTCCCCGCTTCGACGCTCACCCAGACATACAAGGCGATCGCCGCCAGCGCCAACTCCACGATCATGCCCGCCGCCCCCACGAGTGCGCGTTGCCATTTGCTCGCAAACGCGGACGAGGCGGAGGCCTCCACATAGGGCACGGGCGACAGGACCAGGAGCATGACGCCCATTTCGTGAACCTCGCCGCCAAACACTTTCACGGCAAAGGCATGGCCAAACTCGTGCAGCACCTTGATGACCGGAAACAAGAACCAGAGCAGCACCAGATTCTGCGGCGTCGTCGCCCGATCGATCAGGTTGGCCGTCAGATCGGACCAGTGCGCGGCGCCCACCAGCAGGGCCGGTCCGACAATGAGGCACCAGAGGACCGCGCCCCACCAGGAAAAGAAGGGACGGACCAGCGAAACACCCTGTTGCAGGAATCGTTCGGGATCGAGCAGGGGAAACTGCCACGCAAAGAAATTCATGAGCCGACGCTGCCACTTCCGCTGGCGTTGTTTGTCATAGCGGGCGAGCAGCTCGGCGGTGTCGGGAGCAATGTCACACTGCAACACGTCCGCGGCATGCAGCTGACTCAGCAGCTGCACCACCTCCGGTTGCGTCGGCGCGTGGTCCCCGAGCCTGGAGGAAGACAGGTCCCAGATGTCCTGAACCGACCGCTTGCCATCCATCAAGCCGACAAACGAGAACGCGGCCGGAGAAAACCGGTGGAACCGCTCATTTGAACGGTCCTGCAAGACATACCAGATCTGCCCGCGATATTGATGCCGATGCAGCTTGGCATGGCTGCGCAGTCGCGGCGTCAACGACGCCACTCGATACCAGGAGGGGCTGAAGAGCGCTTCACTCATAACGTGCAAGGTTCAAGATACAAGGCGCAAGGGACAAGATTCATGTTTCAAGTGTGCACCATGGGCTGCGTCTGAAATCAAACACGAGAGACTCGCAACCTCCCTGCGAGATACGTTTCACACTTCACGTTTCACGGTCTTTGATTCGTTACGGCAGCCACGTCCAGAGGGTCAGTCTGATCCAATCCACCACTTGATGCGTCCAGATCCAGACCAGCAAACGCCGATCGATCTCGATCTTACCCGCACCCTCCATGGCCGGACGCAGCCGGTCATGCGCCTGGTCGAATGTGGCTTCGACACGGAAAAAATTGCGCTCCTCCTTCGCCGTGGACACGGGCATGACGTTCGCCACCGTCACCGCCACCGGGTCGGAAGGAAAGGCCGAGAGCAAGAGATGGCCGTGCTGCCCCACCTGCACATCGGCAATGTCGCGCTCGTCGACTTCCAACACCACGCGATAGCTGTCGAGCGGAGCGATTTCGAACAACACCTTCCCTTTTTCAACCGGAGCCCCCAGCGACTGGCTCCAATCTCCGCTCACGACAATCCCGTCGAACGGCGCGAGCATGCGGGTATGCGCCAACTGATCATCGAGCAGCGCGATTTCCGACTGCGCCTGATTCATCTGCGCCGTGGCGATCTCAACCTTGGCGGCCTCCCGCTCGGCCATCGCCTTGTGATATTCCTGGCGATACTCTTCGAGCTTGCTCATGGACTTCGCTCGTTCGAGTCTCAGCTCGCGATCATCCAGCGTGCACAAGACATCGCCGGCGCGCACCCTGTCGCCGGCGCGGATCGGCGCCTCCCGGATATAGCCATTAAACGGGGCCGCGGACGCCCGCTGAATGATCGGCTCCAACACCGTCTTGGCCGACACACGATAATCGCCCTCGGCCAGAACACAGAAGGCCAGCAGACCCACGATAGAGGCCGTCGTCACCTTCAACGCAACGTGGCTGGGGCCAAGCACGTCTCGGACAGACCGCGTGAGCGACTCCCACACCTTGGCGCCAAGCCACCGATCGTCACGCCGATGGATCTCCAGCACGGGACCGATGAGCGACGCCACGGACCGGCACAGATTCACGCTCTTCTGGTCGAAAAGCCGCTCCGCCGGCCGCTCCAGAAGCAACGCGCCGACAACCTGCCCGCCCGCTTCCAACGGCACGCAGAGCAGCGCCCCGCTTCCCTGTTCATTCGCAAACGCCGCGTGGGCCTGCATGACGGCAGAGGCGCCTTCCGCCGGGGGCGGATAGACGATCGTTTCCCGTTGATCGATGGCCTCATCCATGGCCTCGGCCAAGCTGCGAATCACATTGGTCTGCTTCTTGAACTCGGCACTGTGCGACACGGCGGTCACGCGCGTCCGGCCTCGCTTCACGAATCCGAGGCTCACCCGGTCACACGAAAGACTCGTCGCCAGCGCCGTCACAAGCGCCATGGCCGAGGCATAAAACCGTTCATGGCCGACGGATGTGGCCACCAGATCCAAGGCCGCCTGAATCCGCTCGCGCGTCTCTTTCTCCGCCGCGACCGCTTCCCGCGAAAACAACAATTCCAGCCAGGCGGCGCCCCAGTGGAGCTGCCGCATCATGCCTTGCAACTTCTCGTCGGATTTCGGCGTGACTTCCAGCACAGCGACGCCATGCAACGAACCGCGCGCTTCAATGGGATAGCCGATTTCGCAGGAGCCGCTCTGCGCCTCGCCTTCGGCCGGCTCACCGTGCGAGACGAAACCTCGCCGCTCCGCCAGCGTGCGCTCCGCGATGTTTGTGAGGTGTTTGAAATTGCGGCGGTTTTCCGGCCAGGTCGCAACAGGGCGAAACGGACCGCGATCGGCCGGTCCGAGCAGGACCATCCCTGCCCGGACTCCGCCCATCATGCGGCATTGCAAGGCCAGCCAGCTCCTGCAGAAAGCCTCCACGGTCGAGGCCTCGGCAAACGAAGTCCAGAGCGCATGCTCCTGAGTGACGTCGGCCTGCGCCACCGCCGACACAAGCGTCTCCGCCTCATCTTGCAGACTTGCACGCTGCGAACTGACCTGTTCATCCATGCCGGTGGTACTACCAGAAGGAAACAGGATTACTTGGCAGCAGACTGAATGGTTCCCACATCCATCGCGCCGAAACGGCCTTCATACTGCTTGATCACATTATCGAGCAGCAGCGCCAGCCGCTTGGCCGCGAAGGGGCTGAGAATCACCCGGCTGTTGAGCTTCACATGCACCTCGGACGCATCGCGCTCCCACGCATTGTTCATCCCGAACACCAGCACCACTTCCTCGCGCGAACTGGACACATTGCACACGTTCGCGTAGGCATTGGTGATGCCGGCATCGTCGAACCGCACCGTCGGTCCGGCAGGCACTTTTGCGGTTTCGGTCTTGACTTCTGTTTCCTTCGTCGCCATCGCTTCCCTCCAGTGATGAATGTTGATACATGCGCCCCCATCGGGTCTCGAAGAGAGCACTCCGTGCGGGCCGCGCCAAACAGTAGGGAGCCTTGTATCACAACGGTCTATGCGCACATACCCCTCTTTCGGGGGTATTCGATCACGAACAAGCCGAGTTCCTAACGCTTCGCACCTGAAGAATTGTGGAAGCAGTTAAGTGGTACGGGTACCACAACGACCGTGAGCGCAGAAACCTGCTACGCCATCCTAAGGAGAACAGCTAAGTCCCGCGCAAGAGCTGCCCCACAAGTGATTATTTTCCCTTCCCCGGCAGCATCACTTCGATCCCATGATCGTGCGGCTTCACGGCCTCCCGGCCCGTGTGGAAGAGGAAGCGCGAGAGCCACGAGGGCTTCGCCTGCGTGGTCGCCAGCGGCACCGGCGTGTGGAGAGGACGGGATTCCTCGTCGTCGCCCCAGTCGATCCGCGGCATAGCCACATCGGGTCGTACTGACGGCCCCTGGCCCGTCCCCGTTGCGCCCCAGAACCCGGCGAACG
>Ga0224495_10002638_pt1 | contig 11558 bp, 1 predicted proteins | sample SF_Jul11_sed_USG_FD_168128 | JGI IMG/M metagenome (GOLD analysis project Ga0224495, IMG submission 168128) | Sediment microbial communities from San Francisco Bay, California, United States - SF_Jul11_sed_USGS_4_1 | ecosystem: Environmental > Aquatic > Marine > Sediment | place: USA: California...
AAGCCAGGGTGCCGACGGTTTCATCGGCATCGGTGTAGGTGTGATGAAGATGGTGAGTATTGGTGTCGGTCTCGGCGCCAACCAGGGCAAGTCAAAAGGAACCAATACGTTCGCCGATGTGGATGGCGATGGCCTGCCCGACAAAGTCTTCCTTACGAGTGGCGGCGCCTTCTACCGTCCGAATACCACATACGCGGGCGACCTCAGTCAGATTACCTTTGCCAGCGATAGCAACGGCCGGAAATCTCTCCCGGGTTTTGCGCCACCGTCCGCAAGCCAGAGCTCGACGAGTAATCTAAGCGTGCAAGCCTTTGTGGTGGGCATTACCGCGAACGGCGGCAGTGCCAAGACCAGCACCCGCGACATGAGTTACCTCAGTGACGTCAACGGTGATGGTCTTGTCGATATCGTGAGTAAGGGCCAGGCGCTCTTCAATACGGCGAGGAATACCGGTGTTGGCGGGTTCTCGAAGAACAGCTACGACACCGATTCGCCGCTCGGCGCCATTGGCGGCGCGGTCGACAAGGACAAGCTCCCGGATGTTTCGGAAGAACGCGCGCAACTCGAGCGCGAAAACCCGCTCATGGACAACGTGCGCCGTTGGGTGGCGCCGTACGACGGTACGGTCCGGGTGGCCGGTGGGGTGCGTCTGCTTGACGTGCTGAACGACCCACGCTTTACCGACGAGCAGCGCGAGGACTTCCAGAAGTTCGCGGACGGGGTGCAGGTGAGCATCCAGGTGAACGGCAATGCACCGCTTTGGACACAGCGTATCCAGCCGAACCGGACCACCAACCCGGCGAACAACCTCGAATACCAGCCGACGGGCGTCGACAACATTCCGGTCAAGAAGGGTGACCGTATCCACTTCCGCGTGCAATCGGTGTACGACGGGACGTTTGATCAGGTTGCTTGGTCGCCGAAAGTCGAGTATGCGAGTGGCAGCACGGTGCTTACCGACAGTGACGCCAATAACCTCAATCCCTGGCGTTACCAGGCGGGCGAGGACTTTGTTACGGACAACCGGCCAATTGAGATGATCGCCCCTTATCGGGGAAAGCTACGTCTTGCGGGAATTCTGAACAAAACCACAACAACGGACGACATCACGTTGCGCGTTACAGTGACGGATCGTCAATACACGTCGGATGGCAATCTCAAATCGCAGAGTTCGGAGGTTGTACTGACGAAGACGATCCCCTGGGACTTTGCCGGTACTGTGAATTTGAGCGAAGACTTCCCGATTTCCCGCCATAACGGCATCCGGCTTGAGCTTCTCGTAGATTCTCAGGTCGATCTCTCCGCGCTCAAGTGGGGTGATCTCAGCACAGCCACCGTGCCGCGTACGGGTCTGCCGCAATTCTATTACACCGAGGCTTATCAGGAGGCAGAAACTCCGTTAGCCCCGGCGGGCGACAGCGATGGGCATCTCGCAACCCAGGATACTCCGCCCACCAAAGCGGACAGTGTCAAAACCACCAGCACCAGCGGTATGACCTCTATCCTGGATGAAGATGGCAACCCGATTTCGATCCCGGCGAAGGCGCTTGATGTCCTCGAAGCAGACGGAAAGCCCAAGTACGTGATACCGGTCAAGTATGACGTCGACATCTACTCGCAGAATCACCTGACCGCTCCCCAAAAGCCATGGGTCGCCCCGAAGGACGGCGTGATTTTCTGGACGCCATGGGTGACAATCAAGAAGGATGTTCCCACCGATCCACAGACCGGAAACACCAACCTGCCCGATGGCAGCGTTGTCCTGACCGCGAAGCGCGCCGGTGCGCGTCTCGCCAAGCAGGAGATTTTGGTCCGGGATAAGACTGTCGTCGATTCGTCGCAGGGCTACAACGGCTTCGCTTCCTTCGCGGTCAAGGCCGGTGACCGGATTTTCTTCGATGCTTCCACGCGCGATCCGAAGATCGAGGCAGCCATCGACACTGCGAAGGCCAGCATCCACTACGCGAGCGATGTTGCCTGGCAAGTGCCGTTGGCCGACACCATCAACTATTTGGCTCATGTTGCAGGCTCAGCGCCCAGCTCGGATTCCGGCTCCGGCGGCGGCGCCACGAACCCGGCCGATACTCGGGGCATGCTGGTAATCCGCAACGGTGCCACGGTTGTTTACAAACAAATCATCGACTTTAGTAAGACCCCGACCTTCGATCAGAGTCTGACCCAGGCCGTGGCGGCTGGCGAGGGTTGGTACTTCGACGTGTTCACCGCAAGCCCGGAGGTGACCATTTCGACCGCCCAGGTGAATGCCCAGTACACGGCGAACGCGAATCTTACCGTGCCGATCACCGGCAAGATGAGCTTCAGTCCCGTCTTGAACTTCAAGGACGGCGTTCCGGATGGTGATGTCACGCTCACGGTGCTCCGAAGTGGTGCAAGCGTTGCGACCCGCACCTACAGCGTCAAGAACGGCAAGGTACAGGATACCGGCACGTCGCTCTCGCTCGATGTGCAGAAGGACCAGGTGCTCACCTTCGCTTACAGCACCGGCAATCATGCGCTGTCGAGCTACCTCCTCGACAAGGGTGCGGTGACGGTCGATTACCTGAGCGCCGTGAACCCGGACGATCTCAAGACCTGGACCAAGCAGACCGTAGGCAGTGCGAGCTTCACCATTGCGATGCCGGTGCTCAATGCCGTGCAGACCGCGCAGGCGGCAACGATCCATACGACCTATGTCGATCCGCTCTTTGCACGCAGCTACCGTGGCTGGACAAATGCCGCCTACAACGGCAACGGCAACATTGCCGCCGATCCGGTCGCCAGCGATAACTTTGCCGCGAAGCCGATCGACGAGTCGCGCTTCGTCATGAGCAGCAATGAAAACGATTACAAGGACAGCACCAAGCCGCTTAACGCATGGTGGGCAGTGGGTGCCGTGGAGAGAAGCCGGGTTGAGGCGATTGACGATTTGTGGTGGACCAGCGCCATGGAAATGAGCGCCTCGCGCAAGGGCGTCGACAATGTTTACGACCCGAAGGTCGAGGACCTCACCGAGGAGAGGCTGAGCGGTAATGCCTCGGCCCGCCGTCCACCGCGCATGAGCAAAACCAGCCAGAGCGTGATGGGTATCGGCTTTGTGGTTTCGAAAACGACCTCGAACAACAACACGACAAGCAATCTCGATCTGATCGACATGAACGGTGATCGCTTCCCGGATGTCGTGGGCGCTGGCGTTACCCAATACACCTGGGCGGACGGTACCTTCTTTGATTCCGCGGCCGTGGGCCCGGCGCGAGCCTCGACGGACACGCAGACCACACTTGGATTCAGTGTTGGCGTCCCCGCCAATGGTGCAGCGGCCAAGGGCTTTTTCCCGGGGCTGATCGGCGCCGACAATACGCAAGGAAACAAAACCTCCATCCCGGTTGGCGGCAGCGTCAACAAGGGCAAGATGACGGGACAATACGATCTGGTCGATGTAAACGGGGATGGACTCCCGGATCGGGTAAGCGTCGGTGCAAACAGCATCACGGTGGCACTCAACAACGGCTACGGCTTCGAGCCGGCCGAGACCTGGAAGAACGGGCGCTTGATCCAGAGCACCAGCAAGGGTACCTCGGCCAACGTTGGTTTCTCCATGTGGAATGGCATGTTTGGTGGTGGTGTCTCGGCAAGCGAGGGGCATAACTACACCAACACGAGTTTCATCGATATTAATGGCGATGGTTTGACCGATGTGGTGACAGTAGGCACTCAAGGGGCACTCAAATTCTGGCTTAACAATGGTGCGGGCTTCACGGGGCCGATCAACTGGCCGGGGGCGCTCAGCACCTACAAGAATCTCGCCAAAAAGAGCGGTGTTGGGCCCACGGCATTGGCGGACGGCACTTCGAGCAGTGGTTCCGCAAGCGCCAAGTTCGGTTTCAGCATTGGACCTTTCTTCGGGATCTCCATTTCATTCTCGTTCGGTGCCAATGCTGGCCAAACCGTCGGTCAACCCTCACTCCAATATACGGACGTGAACGGCGATGGCTTTGTGGATGGTGTTCTGTCCGCCGACGACTCCGAAATGAAGGTTGTCTTGAACCCCATCCAGCGCACGAACCTTTTGAAGCAGGTGCGCCGTCCGCTGGGCGGCAAGATCGGCCTCGACTATGTGCGCGTTGGCAATACCTTCGACTATCCGCAGTCGAAATACGTCATGAGTCAGGCGACGGTGTTCGATGGCACCACGAAGGACTCCGCGACGCATCCGAGCCTGAGTTCGGACTACCAGCACTTCACCTACCTCTATGACGGCGCCAAATACGACCGCTACGAGCGTGACTTCCTCGGTTTTGCCAAGGTCGTGACGAAGCAGCATGACACCACCGCCAAGACCGCTGCCACCGTGCACGAATCGCCGGCATTCCGTGTGACGACGCAGGTCTTCCTCAACCACAACAGCCACGACAAGGGCCTTTTGAAGGCCGAGACCCTGACGGATGCCTCGGGCGCCAAGTGGACCGAAACCGAAAACCGTTACGAGTTCCGCGCGGTTACCGCCTACGGCGACGTGAAGGCCAATGATCGCTGGTCGGAGACGAGCTTCGCGCAACTTAATCATGTGATCATGTCGCCGTACACCGTCTTCCCGGAAAACATCCGTACCGAGAAACGTTTCTACGAGGGCACCGGAGCCGCAGGGCAGAAGAGTTACACCGCGCATGAGTATGATGATCACGGTAACGTCGTGACCTTCACCGACGGCGGCGACGCGAACGATACTAACGACGATGTGGTGGCAAACATCACCTACACCGGCACCGCCAACGGCCGCCACGCCTCTTGCGCCGATAACTATCTCGTGGGACTTGCCGACTCCATCACCGTGTCCGCGGGCGGCAACGTCGCGCGCCGTCGCACCGCAGACTTCAACTGTGCGACAGGCGATCTCAAGGCCGTGCATCAGCATCTTGCCGACGGCCGCGCCGCGACTACCGATCTCGACTACGACGGCTACGGGAACCTGAAACGCCTCCTCGGGCCTACAAACAACACCGGCCAGCGTCTCGAGCTCACCTATGCCTACGACGCCGAGACCGAGACCTACCCGGTGACGATTACCAATGTCTCCTACGGGCTCACCTCAAGCGCCACCCACGATTACCGCTTTGGCAAACCGCTTACGACCACCGACGTCAACGGAAATGTCGTTAGCTACACCTACGACGATGCCGGCCGCACCAAGACCGTCCTCGGCCCGCTCGAAGTGGGCAAGGCCGATTACACCATTGCCTTCGAGTACGCGCCGTACCTCGATGTGAGCGAAGCCGCCACGGGTGGTGAATCCTGGGCTCGCACCAAACATGCCGACCGCGACGCCACCGCCCCGGGACAATACCGCTATAAAGACCCGATCGAGACCGTGCTCTTCACCGATGGTCTCAAGCGCATCCTTCAGACCAAGAAGGATGTGGAAGTGAACGGCAGCCCGAAGATGGTTGCCTCCGGAAGAACCGTGGTCGATGGCCTTGGCCGCACCGTACGCCAGTACTACCCGGTCGAGTACCCGAAGGGCAACGACACCGTCTTCCTGCCCACCGCGGACGGCATCGATCCGACCGAGACGACCTATGACGTCCTTGATCGCACGAAGGTTACGACCCTCCCGGACAAGACCGCGACCCGCATGGACTACGGCTTCGGTCAGGACGCCTTCGGCCAGACCCGCTTTAAGACCGAAGTCGTGGACGCCCTCAGCAACAAGAAAGAGTCCTATCGCGATGTGCGCGAACTCATTACCTCCGTCACCGAGTACAACCGCGCCTTCGGCCCGGACGGCAGACCCGCGGGCACCAAGACTCCGGTCGTGACGAAGTACGCCTACGACCCGCTGAAGCAGATCCGGCAGGTCATCGACGCCGCCAACAACATCACGAAGGTCGACTACGACAACTTCGGCCGCCGTACCGTGATCGACAACCCCGACACCGGAAGGACCGAGACGGTCTACGACTTGGCCTCGAACCCGGTCCAGAAGATCACCGCGAACCTGAAGCGCGAAGGCAAAGCCATCGACTACGCCTACGACTTCAACCGGCTTGCGAGCATTACGTATCCCAACTACCCGGATCACAACGTCACCTACGTATACGGCACCACTGCCGATAAGGCCCATAACCAGGCCGGGCGCGTGAAGCGCATCACCCATCAGGCCGGTGTCACGGAGCGTGAGTACGGCAGCCTCGGCGAGACCGTAAAGGAAACGCTCACACTCAAGGCGGCTGTGAACGGTGGTTCGACCCCGCCGCTCTACGTCACCCGCTACGACTTCGACACCTTCGGCCGCCTCCAGGTGCTGACCCTTCCTGACAGGGAAGACGTCATCCACAGCTACGACTCGGGCGGCAACGTGGGTAAGATCACCGGCACCTTCGAGGGCCGGCCCTACGACTACTTGAAATCCCTCACCTACGACAAATTCGAGCAGCGCACCCGGATGGTCGTGGGTAACAATGTGGCGACCGACTACACCTACGATCCCAGGAACCGGAGGCTCACCACCCTCAACAGCGCCGCCCCCGGAGACCCCGCGCTCCAGCAGCTCGCCTATACATATGACGCTGTGGGCAACATTACCGCCCTCGCCAACAACGCCCCGGTGCCGCCGAGCAACACCTTCGGCGGCCCCACGGGCCAGACCTTCCAGTACGACGATCTCTATCGCCTGGTTTCGGCAGAGGGCTTCCACCAGGGGGCGCATGAGCGCAATGACTACACGCTCGCGATGCAATACGACGCCACCCACAACATCACCCACAAGAACCAGCGCCACTGGGTGACAAGAAACGGCGGCAAGCCGCTCGACCAGCGCGCCACCACCTACGACTGGGCCTACCAGTACAAGACCCTGGGACAAACCCAGCCCCATGCCCCAAGCCACATCGGCAATCGCGCCTTTACTTATGACGCCAACGGCAACCAGACCGGCTGGACCCATGACTTGAACGGCACCCGAAGAACCATCGTCTGGGACGAAGAAAACCGCATCCGGGAAGTCCAGGACCCGCGCCACGCCACACGCTACGTCTACGACGACCAGGGTGAACGGAAGATCAAGTGGGGCCAGTACGGCGAGACGGCTTATCTCAACCAGTTCTTCACCGTCAGAAACGGCGCCATCGCCAGTGCCCACATCTTCGCCGGCACCACACGGGTCGCGACCAAGCTCAATGCCGGCACCCCGATCGGCAAGCAGAAGGGCGGCGGCAACACCGCGAGCCTGAGCTTCGATACCGGTACCACGGCCCTCGATGTCACAAGCTCAACCAGGGGTCAGGGCAATGCCTTCGGACAGGACAAGGCCCAAGGCAACAGCGCCAACACCTCAAGCGCCTTCCCCGGCCAGGGCCTCGAACACCGCAGTGACCGGGCGAACGAAGTCGCCCGGAACACCGAGAAGAACAAGCACTTGAACGGCGGAATCCCGGGCGGCGAGCACGGACAAGGCAACTCCAACGCCGGGGGCAATGGCAACAACGCCGGCGGCAACGGGCAGGGTGGTACGCGTGGCAATGCCGGCGGCAACTCTGGCGACCATGGCAACAGTGGCGGCATGGGCCAGGGCGGCGGCAGCACGGGCTCCGGCGAAGGCCGCGAGTTCCTCTATTACTTCCACCCGGATCATCTGGGCTCTTCGAGCTATGTGACCGATGCCAATGCCAAGCGCTACGAGCATCTTGAATACTTCCCCTTCGGCGAGACCTTCGTCGAGGACAATGGCGCCAAGTGGCGGACGCTCTATCACTACACCTCGAAGCCCATCGATCCGGAGGTGCAGTTGTATTACTTCGGGGCGCGGTATTACGATCCGCGGACGAGTGTGTGGCAGTCGGCGGATCCGATATTGGAGAAGTATTTGCCCAGCGGTAACGCTGAGGCCCCCATCAAATTCATCCAGCCGAGCCTTGAGAATGGATGGATGGCGCGGTTCGATTTGCCGGGGTACGGAGGCGTGTTCAACTCAGGCAATCTCGCGCTCTATGCCTACTCGCATCAGAACCCCATCAGGTTCAGCGATCCGGATGGTCGCCAGGTGTTGGGTGCGGAAGAGGGCCGAAAAATGTATGGCGGTGGTACCAAAGGGCACCACTGGGTTCCCTTCGGCTCCTTGTCCGGCTTGGACGTATCGCCGGAGGCACGTGCGTTCTTTGGTCAGCAAGCGACCGGTGAGAAATTACCAGCCGAGGTACATCTTAAGGGACACGGCGAATACAACAAGGCGGTACGCGAAAACTTGCTGGACTACGCTGAGAAAAAGAACATTGATCTGTCCAAGATGACGACAGACGAAGCAAAAGGGTTCACGAACGAGATTCGAGAATCAAAGGATCCGCGCATTGCCAATACGCGTTCGCGCATCGAGAAGTTCCATTCACTGCCGAGCGGAAGTCGCACCTTATTCAGGTTGATGTCAGGCGTAGGCCTCGGGGCCTTGGTGGAGATGACCATGCCTTCGCCGCAGCGAGCGCCTCAATGCCAAGCCAACGCGGAAACTCCTGGATGCTAAGGACTAATGAAGGTGGATGCTATGCTGTGTTGACGTCAATCGGCTCGCTACGGCGACAGCTTACGGTTTATGGTGATGAAGAAACTTCGAGACTTGCTTGCGTGTTTGGCAGATCGTTTGCCTGATTATTACCAGGCAGTCAGAGATGCCGGTTTTACGACTTGTTTGGTTAATGAAGACTGGACCGAGCAGCATTGTGACCCCAAGGACGTCGAGTTTCACAAACGCTATTTGATCGAGGTGGCCAAGGAAGCTCTCGCTTCGGACAAACCAACCGAGATAGTGTACACGGACGCACTCAACTGCAAGTCATCATGGTTAAATGAGATCAAGGCACGACGTCTTGCTGAGCACGGTTCAATCGACGATCTCAGCAAGAATTGGAAGACCCGGCACCTAGAGCAGCTATCCCCTTGTTTAGGTGCACGTCTAAGGCTCAGTGATTCGCCTCATCCCGCCGATAAGAGACAGATCGCTAATATGGTTGCGGAGTTTGTGCAGCGCCGAGAAGGTGAGCTGGCGTGCCATTACGGGGAGATCGGCCGGTGTATTCGCCGGCTCCCGGCCCAGTTTGATGAAGCGACCCTACAAACTTTTTTTGCACAGCACTTGGTCGAGCAGTTTCAAGAACAGGGCGCGGTGTTGAAGAAAACCATGCGGCCCAAAGGCCAAATAAGCATCATAGCATTTGACCTCCTTGGCAAAGTCACATTTGCAGTGAATCCAAACATGACCGTTCGGTCAGAAAAAGAATCGAAGAAACTCCCGAGTGGTAGGTTGAGCGTGGCGTTCCGCCTGATGGAAAACGACGCCGTCGAGTCGCCGACATTTTTACGAGAGCGGCAGCTCGTCGTACAGCTCACCAATCTTCTGCCGAATGAGTTCAATGACTACGGGCTCTTCGAAGGCCGGGAAGAGTTCTGTCTTAACGTGTTGGCTTGGGAAAACGCGATCCGTATTCTTCTTCCCGATACATTGCGTACACTTCGGGCGGTAACCGAAAATGCGAGCGAATAAGCGAATAGGGGACGGAGGGATTAAAAATTAGGCAGCCTGCCCGCGACAACGCCTGCATCGAAACCGAAAACCGCTACGAGTTCCACGCGGTCACTGTGGGGCGCAAAAAACCCATCCCGCCTGTGGGGCGCAAAAACCCATCGGCCTCTAACAGGGTCGATCAGCCCCCCGATCACCACCAGCGCCCCGATCAGCCCAAACCGGTTTGACCGGTCAGCCCTCGCCGGTTTCAGTGGTCAAGTCACCCGGTTTCCGCACTATGGTTAGGTAAAGTCTGCAACTCAACTCCAGCGGAGGGGTTGTCGTTTGTGCGCCGGCCCTCAGGAAACGCGACGGGACATCCAAGTCTCCCTCGCGTCTTCGGTCACGGCGCACTTTTTGTGCCTTCGCATTCGCTCCGGCACGCCTCGGCCGCCCTGCGGCTGGGAAACGCCACAATGGCTACGCCGCTGTTCGCGGCTACCTCGGGCTCTTCGCCGCGGTGCTTCGCACCTTCCCTGACTCATCGAAGGCGTAAAGAAAAGAATCAAATGATTGCCGAAGACGTAGCCAATAAAGAACTGCAGTGGGTCTGGAAATAGCTACTCAATTTAGAATTAACCAACATGCACGAGATGCCAGTGTGACAAAGTCAAGCCTGTTTTGGGGTTAGCGTAACCATCAGTTGCAAGCTCGCCAATCTAAGGTGAATTCACGCCCCAGAATACAGCTTTTCCAGCTGTGCTGGTCTAGTAGGCTGGTGCACCTTAAGTCTTGCAGCAGCTTCTGGTCATTTTCAGGGTCCCACGCCACCGCGCCCCATTGCCCATCGCGAGACACGAACACAAGTTCATACTTTTCTAGTAGTTCCACCTCTTTGAATGGGGTCCCACGTTGTCTAATTATTTCTTTAATTTTTTCTTCCGGAACCTGGGCCGGTGTCAATGGGCCCGTGTAGTTGCTGCTCACGATGCTCATCGAGACACGAACAAAGGTGGCCAGCTCAGCCATTTCGTCCTCGCCATACTCACGACACCCGTTTGCGCCAACCGTGGTACACGCTGTGCTGAGAGCTGTAACAGAAACTGCCAACAAAACAAAACGTAGCCTACACCCAAAGAGTGGCATCGCCGTCTCCTTTTGGATCAATGGTTCCAGTATCCAAGTTCCAATTAGCGATGAATGGAACATTAAGATCGCCTTTGCCTACGATGGCTGATGCCATCTCGATCCACGCACGAACAACGTTGCTTACACCAAACTTAAAAGCTTCTTTGTATGACATTGTAGGTAATCTGAAGTGATTGTTGGGCGGCAATTCAACATCACCGATATATTTCGTAAAAACATCACGCGGTATGTCCTCTCTGGCCACATAGAGCAATCCCTTATCCGCGGCTGCATGGCGAAAAAACAGAACATTAAAGTCAGCTTTGTCGAGTTTGCTCACATATGCATCATGCCACGCTGCGATTTGAGGCTTATTTCGCGCGTACTCAAGTTGGTACACCTCTTGGAGAATCGTATCCCAGAGATGCACTACATCACTATCTAGCTTTCCGGCAGAGATATTCATGTGCCGCAGATAGTCGGCCCACTCGCTGTTGACTAGCTCGGTGCCGTAAGTTTCACGATAGATGTAGGAATCCATGTACATCTCACACTTCCGGTGCTCAAGCTTGTTTTCTTCGTAATCTCCCACAATGGCACGAACGACAGGATGGATGCTTGCGTCCATCAGGACATGGGATGCATAACCAAAAAGCCAGGCAACTACACGAAGGTAACGCTCATCGCTACGTTCTGCAGCATAACGATTATGTAGGTGTCGAATGCCCACGCGAACTACGTCACCAGTTCGTTCGTAATGCATTCTGTCTGCCCAGTTATCAGAGGGGTCGTGGCTAGTCAACGCATGATGCAAATAGGGATAGTCGGGGCCAACGGCACCAGATTGGAGCCATTCCGGATATCGTTTGAGAGCCCTGGCGGGGAATTCCAAGCCTTGTTTCTCCAGTGCAGCCATCGCCTGGTCCGCAGCAATCATGTGTGC
>Ga0224495_10002639_pt1 | contig 11554 bp, 11 predicted proteins | sample SF_Jul11_sed_USG_FD_168128 | JGI IMG/M metagenome (GOLD analysis project Ga0224495, IMG submission 168128) | Sediment microbial communities from San Francisco Bay, California, United States - SF_Jul11_sed_USGS_4_1 | ecosystem: Environmental > Aquatic > Marine > Sediment | place: USA: California...
CTGATATATTATTAACTTTTTCGAGCTATGGGAGCCAACAGTATTTAGAATGCAATAATATGAAGACCAGTATTTTATAATGTACCACGCTAAATAACAGCACCACACAGTCAATAAACATTTCGGCAGAGCTGAATATTCAATAAGTTAAATTGATTGACACGCCAGATGCCCAAATAAACCTTTATCCAGATCGTAAAAATTGGCAAATTGGCAGCCTCTATGATCGATCAACAGAGGAAATCTTGGTAAAAACTATATGAAAATTCAATCAATTGCAGTTAAAATTCCTTCAAAACAGGTTACAAATCAAACTATCATGGATATGATAGAAGAGCACAGTCCAAGAGTTACAAAAGTAATGTTAAAAGCATACCAGCGAATGGCGATGCATATGCTTAAAAAAAGCGGAGCCAGGGATCGCTACATTCGCGATCTGGAAAAAGGCGAAAAGCCATCCGAATTTATTCGGGCAGCCATACAGGAAGTTCTGGATAATGGCGGAGTAAAAAAGGAAGATATTGATCTTGTTATTTATTGCGGTATCGGCAAAGGATTTATTGAACCAGCCAATGCCTATTTTTATGCAAAGATGTTCGGTATGGAAGCATCCTGCTTTGATATTACAGATGCATGTATGAGCTGGATTCGAGCCCTTGAAATAGCATACCAGTTTCTAAAAACCGGGAAATACCGCAATGTGCTTGTGGTGAACGGCGAATTTAATGCGTATGAACACGGCTACCCTGAATTGTTTGAAATTAAAGATCTCAAGCAAATCAAATATACTTTTCCGACCTACACCATCGGCGAAGCCGCATCGGCTACACTTCTTGTACCTTCTGAACAAGAGTGGTCTTTTGATTTTATTTCCAAGCCGCAGTATGCAGATTTATGCACCATCCCGCATGAAAATTACAAGGACTTTGTGGATGACTCTCCCAAACTTGGTTTATCGGGTCCTCATAAATTTGTATCTTTTGGTCAGGAAATGATTAATCATGCAACAATATATCTGCAACAGCTGGTTAAAGAAGTAATTCACAGTTACGACCATCCGGATATTTACTTTCCTCATGCCGCCACCAGCACGGCATATCTCATGGGCGGGGTAGATTTGGGAATCGACAGAGACAAAATGTATACGGAAGTTTTTCCTGCCTACGGAAATCTGGTTTCTGCCAGCGTTCCAGCAGGCATAAAGCGCGCGCTTGATGAAAAACGCATGAAACGGGGAGACAAGGTTGTGCTTTTCCCGGCAAGCGCGGGAATGGTATATAGCGTGGTTCAATTTACATATTGATTATCTATACATTTTACCCAAAATAAAATCGAGATATTTATCGGGAAGGTATTTTGGCCAGTACCATTCAATCCATGGGCTTCCGGTAATATGATATCTTGGTTTTGGCTTGGGAGATTTCAATATTCTAACGACCTGGGCGCCGACTTGTTGAGCCGATATGCCCTGCTCTTCACGCCTTAACATTTGCTTTCTCATGTTATGGCCGCTTTTCTCAAATACGGAGTCTTTGGCATACGCATAATCGTCTGTGGCATTCTTCGCAAATATTCTGGTTTTTACGGCGCCTGGAATCAAAACAATGATTTTAATGTTGAGTTTTTCAAGCTCCCGCCTTACAGAGTCTGAAAACCCTTCTACCGCAAACTTTGAGGCCGTGTAGGTTGATATATACGGCAGGCCATAATGGCCCAGAACAGAACTGATGTTTATGATTCTGGCTGGATTTTTTTTATGGACATTACCCATCAAAGGAATAAATGTTTTCATAATATTTACCATGCCAAAAAAATTTACTTCCATTACCTGACGATATTGTTCGATATCAAGATGCAAAAAAGGTCCTCCGATTAAAATTCCCGCATTGTTGATAACAGCGTCAAGGGGATTGGAGGCGAGTTTTTTCTGGATTACTTTATACGCAGCCTGAACAGTTTTATTTTGTGTAATATCGGCAATAACAGGGAAAAACAAATCGCTGTTTATTTCTTTTTGCAGCCGCCGGGCATCTTTTGGGTTGCGTACTGTTCCAAAAACAAAATAACCGTTTCTAATTAACTCCAGTAAAATTCCTTCGCCTATTCCTGTGGATACGCCTGTAATGAGTATGTGCTTCATAATTTCTTTGGTGGCCAGCCCTGAATGTCGAACTCCAGCCCAACTTCTTTGGGGATAGATACAAAGATATTTTTTATGATGTCAAGTTCTATTTCGTTATCAAAATATTTGACAAGGGGGGAGGTTAAATAAAAACAGGTGGAGTGAAACTGTTTCGCAACTCATTTTATCCATTAACAGGATTGTTCCTGCTTCTTTTTTTATCCAGTACGCAAATTGGCGCTCAGAGCGCCGCTGATGTTACCACAGCCAACAATTTCATCACCGATCCAAATCTTCCATTTGACTCTACCGCCACCGCAGATGATATTACAAGTATGTATTTTAATCCGGCGGGAATTGGCGTTCATCCATTACAAATCGGCGCTTTTTATGGAAATAACGCCAAAGACAAACTTCAGGACTATCTTGTTTTCTTGAACCTGTTTGGTCTTGGCTTGTCAACCCAGTGGAGACAGACTTCCGCATTCAACGCCCAACGATTTACGGTAGGAACCGGCATCGAATCCAGCAATGTGTTAAGCATTGGAACTACTTACAACTGGTATAAATCCAGCTCGGCAATACTGGACAATTATTCCGAGTGGGATGTCGGACTGATTCTCCGTCCACTCAGGTGGCTCTCCATGGGTACAGTAGCGCGTGGATTAAACCTTCCTACATTCCAGAAAGTGCAGATAAAGCCCCGCCTTGATGCCGGAGTTGCGTTGCGGCCAATACCAGGGTACAACGAAAGATTAACTATTTCCTTTGACTCAACTTTTTACTTTGATCAAAGGATACAATCCATTGTTCCCCGAATCAGCCTTGAATTTATTCCCGTTAAGGGGTTTACTTTTTACGGGGGCACAGTAAATCTCCAGGATTATTTTTTTGGTTTGAAAATCGCTCAGAATATTACCCAGATTTCATTTCAGGGCGCCATCCCCCACAATCAGGGACAATTTTATAGCGGCGGCATATTGGTCAGCCAGGAAAGATTTGATACTGACATTGAGGCCATTAAACATTACCTGGAAATCCCTCTTAATCAAAATTTCCAGGAAACCAAAAAAACTTCCATATTTTTCCTGCCAGAAAACATTTCCTTTTTTGACCTGATTTCAGGGATACGCCGCGCCATTAAAGACCCGCAAATTTCAGGAATAGTAATCAGAGCCGGGAATTTTCGAGGAGGTTGGGCGCAAGCCGAAGAATTGCGAAACGCCCTGTTGCAGTTTCAGGAAACATCCGGAAAACCGGTTTATGCCTATCTGGATTCTGCGAGCAACATTGACTACTATATTGCAACAAGCGCCGAAAAGATTATCATGCCTCCAGCCGGGTCGCTTCGCTTGAATGGGCTCAAGGCCGAAGTATTTTATTTAAAAGGTCTTTTAGATTATATTGGTATTGAACCGGAGTTTATCAGTATAGGGGACTATAAATCAGCCCCCCATATATTTACGCTTACAAATCCTGATAAATTTGAAAAAGAACAAATGAATAATCTGCTTCAAAATACGCAATATGAACTGAAGCGGGCAATTATTTCGCGCAGGAAAAAAATCCCTGCAGGCCAAATTGAAAAACTCTTTAATCACGGAATATTTACGGTAAGCAGAGCCAAAGAAGTCGGCCTGATTGATGACGTGATGTATTTTCCGGAAATCAAGGAAAAGTACCTGAAAATTTCTTCCTCATTAATCAGTTGGAATATTGAATTAAAAAATTATATCAAAAGCAAAATTTACCAGGATGACTGGGGGATAAGACCGGCAATTGCTCTCCTGGTTCTCGAAGGTGAAATTGCCGAAGAAAATGAAAACAATACTCCATTGATAGAGCAGGGAAGTAAAATATCTCTTGCCAGTACAGTAAAAACTCTTGAGAAAATCAGGAAAAATCCGGTCATTAAATCTGTAGTTATCCGAATCAACTCGCCTGGAGGCTCCGGATTAACCTCCGATATATTATGGAAAGAAATAAGGATGCTGCAACAAGAAAAACCAGTAGTAATTTCGATCGGAAATACGGCAGCTTCGGGAGGCTATTACCTCGCGGTGGGCGCCGATGAGATTCTGGCAGATCAAACATCCGTGACAGGCTCCATCGGGGTGTTTTTTGGAAAATTTAATTTAAAAAATCTGTACAAGAAATTTGGAATTCATAAGGAAATTTATAAACTGAATGAAAAAAGCGCCATTTTCAGCGAAGCCGAAGAATTCTCTACCGAAGAAAAAAATCTTATCCATGAACAAATGGTTGATTTTTATCAATTATTTCTGGATCGCGTTGAAAGAGGACGCACCAATATTTCCAGGGCACAGGTAGAAGAAAATGCCAACGGACAGGTTTATACCGGCGGGGAAGCCAAAAAAAGAGGAATGGTGGACAAAATCGGAGGACTCTCCCTCGCCATTGAAATTGCAAAAAACAGGGCAAAAATATCGGATACTTATTCGGACATACTGGTTTTCCCCGCAGATGGCGAAAATATTTTCAACGGCAACAATCCTCTGATTCCCTTGCCAGGATTGATAAAAAGCGCCATAAAAATTCTCGATAAAAGCGAAAAAATGGGAGCTTCCGACAGTATTTTGTTTCTAATGCCATACGACCTCTCCATCAAGTAATCATGAATCCATATATTAAAAGAGAACTTGCCCAGTCCATTCAAGTTAAAACTGAAATACTCAACGATGAAAACCTGTTGCGAATGGTTTGCGAAGTTGCACAAAAGGCCATTGAGACGTACAAAAATGGCGGAAAAATTTTAATTGCAGGTAACGGCGGCAGCGCCGCAGATGCCCAGCACTTTGCCGGAGAATTAATCAGCAGATTTAATTTTGACCGACCGGGACTTCCGGCTCTCGCATTAAATACAGATTCCTCGACGCTTACGGCCATTGGCAACGATTATGGATACGAATTCGTTTTTTCACGACAAATAGAAGCAAATGGGAAAAAAGGGGATATTTTTATTGGTATTTCTACATCGGGAAATTCCCTGAATATTTTACGCGCCATTGAAGCCGCAAAATCCACAGGTATGATGACCATTGGACTATCTGGAATATCCGGAGGAAAAATCAAGGCATTATGCGACTATTGCATTTGCGTACCTTCGGACCAAACGCCGAGAATCCAGGAAGCGCATCTTCTGCTCGAACATATCATTTGCGCCGTAATTGAGGAAGAATTGTTTGGAAATGGATTTGAAAAAAATCCGGATTGATTCGTCCTGGAGTTTGTTTCTGGATCGCGACGGTCTCATAAACGAACGACTCATTGATGACTATGTAAAGAACATTGGAGAATTCAAGTTAAACCCGGAATTCCTGCGGTACTATCCCATTTTTAGAAAAATATTTCACCGGATATTTATTGTGACAAATCAAAGAGGGATTGCAAGAGGCGTTATGAGCAAAGCCGACCTCGAAAAAATCCATACGCACCTGGAAGAAATCCTTGAACAATCCGGGGGGAAACCCGACCATATTTATTACTGTCCGCACGAAAATAATTCTTGCAATTGCCGAAAACCAGAACCGGGTATGGGATATTTTGCAAAAAAAGATTTTCCTGAAATTCAATTTTCAAAATCCGCAATGATCGGGGACAGTAAAAGCGATATGCTTTTTGGGCACAATCTTGGAATGTTATCTGTAATGTATCCGGACAATCAAGGCAGCTTCGGTGATTTGTCGTTCCAGGAATTTATTTCGTTTTTAAATCATGTTTGATTCTGGCAATTGTGGCGGAAGTGCTTTTCCCTTCTATAAATTCAACAATTTTGACTTCTTTGACAATATCGCTCCCGATCACTTGTTTATTTTTATAATCGCCGCCTTTGACCAGTACATCTGGTTGTATGGCTTGAATTAGCTCATACGGATCATCTTCATTAAAAACAACCACATAATCCACCACATCCAGAGCAGCCAAAAGACAGGCGCGATCCAACTCATCATTTATTGGGCGATCATTTCCCTTTAGGCGCTTCACCGATGAATCGCTGTTTAAGCCGACTACAAGAATATCTCCAAAACTCTTTGCAATTTCCAGGTATTTAATATGACCAACATGCAAAATGTCGAAACATCCGTTTGTAAACACAACTTTTTTTTCTTCCCGGTGAATATTCTTTAAAACCAGAATAATTTCTTGAAGTGTTTTTATCCGGTCATCCGTATTTCGATGATGAGTTGAAAATTCATACTCATCAATCTCGTCCATATTTGCAGTAGCCGAGCCAAGCTTGCCAACAACTACTGCTGCAGCAGCATTGGCAAACCGAACCGCTTTTCCTATATCCAGATTACAGGCCAAAGCAAATGCAAGGGCCGCAATTACCGTATCTCCTGCGCCGGTAACATCATACACTTCTTTGGCAAGCGTTGAAATTTTTTGCATTTCTTTGTCAAAAACGGCCATTCCTTCTTCAGATAGCGTAATGAGTCCGAACTCCAGATCGCACATTTGTTTTAATTTTAAGCCGGCGGCAAGCAGGGTTTTATCGTCAACAATGTCAATACCCGTTGCCTCAGAGGCTTCCTTCCTGTTGGGGGTCAATAAACAGGCGCCTTTGTATTTTGAATAATCGCTTCCCTTTGGATCAATGAAAACTTTTTTGTTTTCTTTTTTTGCCGCTTGAATTATGGCCTGCGTCAACCCGGTAGTTAAATTCCCTTTTCCGTAATCCGATAAAATAATTGCATCAACAGATTTTATTGCTTTTTGAACCCGGTTTAACACTAAATCCTGAGACTCCGAAGAAATATCCCCCCTGCTCTCCCGATCAAACCGGATCATTTGCTGATGCGCCGCAATGATTCTGCTTTTTTTGCTTGTTTTGCGGCCTTTTTCAATAGCGACTCCGCTGGTTTCTACCGAAAGATCTTTTAGCATGGAAATTAGCTGCATGCCATTTTCATCATTTCCGATAACGGCCGCAACATGGACAACTGCTCCAAGAGCTTTTAAATTGCGAACCACATTGCCCGCTCCGCCAAGGACAAATGTTTCCTTCACAACATCAACCACTTGAACCGGAGCTTCGGGAGATATGCGCGAACAACTGCCCCAGAGATAGTGATCAATCATCAAGTCGCCCACTACCAGAATTTGCGGCGACTTGTTTCGCAGAGTTTCAATCATTCAATCACCTTGCGACCTCGTCCTGAAACAGGCGCTTTATTTCGGGGATATAGGCTTCTATACCGTCTTCGAGTTCAAATCGCGGATGGTAATCCAGAGCTTTCACAGTTGGGGAAATATCGGCCTGCGTAAAAAACTGGTATTGCCCGATAAAAGGGTTTTTTATAAATTCATTGCCGTAATTTGTGTGTAGCTCTTTTTGCAGTATATTTGCGATATCTTGAAATGATCGGGCTTTGCCTGTACCGACATTAAATATTCCGTTTTTTGCAGGGTGCATGGCCCGGATATTTGCCTGAATGACATCTTCAATATAAATAAAATCACGCAAGATTTTATCGGAGCCTTCAAACAATCGGGGGGCTTTTCCCGACAGTATCTGGTGGCCTAATTGAACCACCATGGAGGCTGTTTTGTTTTTAAAAAATTCTCGCGAACCATAGACATTAAAATATCGCAGACCGACAAGATGCATTTCTTTATTTTTTTCGATATATTCTTTTGCAATATTATCCATCATCAGTTTGCTGAAGCCATAAACATTTTGAGGCAATTCGTTGCCCACTTTCTGGGGCGATGGGGCGTTGCCATATACGGCGCCCGATGACGCATAGATCATGCCGGCTTTATGCGAAACGGCAATATCCAGCAGCCTCTTGAATGCATTTACGTTGGTCTGGATCATCAAATCCTGCTCCAGAGCAGTCGTATCCGAAATTGCCGCCTGATGAAAAATATAATCAAAACGATAATTTTTAAAAAGCTGTTCCATCAAGGCAGCTTCATTGATATCGCCGTAAAGAACTTCCCCCTTAAAGCCGACAAGATTTTTATAATGCCCAAAACTTTTCAAGTTGCCGTTCGAAAGGGTTTTAACGCCGCGAAAAATATCCACGACCACCACTTTTGCGGCAGGATGATTTTCCTGAAAATAAAAAGCCAGGCTTGAGCCAATAAATCCGGCGCCCCCGGTAATCAGGATTACCTTGTTTACAAGTTTGTCGTCTGTATACTGCATTTTATCACCCAAATGCCAATTATCAGAAAATCTCTGACAGGTACACCTATTTATAGGGGCAAGTCTGCCCCCTTTGGCAAAGATCCCGGGCATGAACTCGAAATTCAGTCCGAATGATTTAAAACGCTTCTTCTTGCCCGGGTCGGTTTAATCGCGGCAATGGTTAAATTGGCGTAGATCATGAACCATGCCCCATCCCGGACAATTCCCCATATCATTTCTGACCTCCATTTTTAATCTAAAACTATTTTTACTTTCACCGATAATAAAATCAGTATGGCAGAAGAATGGAAATATATAAATGATCGCGGCGGAGAATATCCGGAAGCGTATTTTTTAAGCGTCGACGGGAATAAAATCAAAATAGAACTAAACAGGGAAAAAAAACAGGTCAAATTATTTGCCGATACCGAATCGGGGAAAGCCATTGAAAGCTCCATCACCAATGGCGTAATCATTGAAGAAAAAAATGTCCGGACAGGGAAACCGGAAGATCTTTATGAAGAGTTTTCCGCCTTAAGCGAACACATTAACGGCGTTCCCGACAGCAAAGTCATCCGGCTGATTGGCGGAAATTATGGCGTAATTCATGAATACCAGAGCTTCAAGACCATTGAGGAATTTAATTTACTAAAAAAATTACATGATCTTTTTACAAATGCCCCCCAATACCTTTTTTTGGGATTCCTGTCCCTGCTCCGCAGCTTGCTTGACAGACCCACCATTGCTGATGTGCTGGATTCCATGGCGGTGGTTACCGGAGGCTATCTTGTTTATCTCATAAATTTTAATTATGTTTTCGGCGGCGCTTTTCTTGCGGCAGGCGCGCTTGCTGCAGGATATATAGACTGGATGGTGCGAAAAAGACAACCATATATTTTTAAGGTAATCGCCATTTCTATTCCGGCATTTTATGCCATCAGCGTCGGGCTTAGATATCAATAGACCAGATTCTCATAAGGCGAGATAAAAATCCAAAGAAAAGAACATTCATGGCAGGATGCCGCGTGTTAAAATAACGAATATTCAAGCGCCTGAAAAAATGTTCCATTGCAGCGCCCAGCAAAAGCAATTTTCTTTCGGAAAAAGCCGGCAGAGAAATCGGGGAAATTTCGGCCAACTTTCCATTCGCGGATCTGTCTCGAATGGCCGAGTATAGAGGCAAAAAACTAAGTTTTAAAATCGCGTTTTGGGCTTCTGCGCTTTCCCCTGAAAATGCCCTTCGATGGGCTATCCAGCCAATGTCTTCAAAAACAGTAAAATCATTTTGTTTAAAAGACAGTTTGTCGTAAGCCCCTTTAAGGTAATCAAACCATCCGGCGCCCTGCATCAGCTCAAAGTATTGATTTTCGCGGCTCTGGCTGAAATACCAGAATCTTTCCCAGGGATCAGCCGGAGTTTGCGAAGGTTCCGGTCTTTGCAAAAGCGGAATTTCGAGGCAGCGGGAAACAATAGTTTCTTTTAATTGCCGGGTTTCATCCACCGACAATACAAAGTGTGTTTTGACCGGAGCCTCTTCAAGACTTTTCAGTAAAGCCGATTCCGCTTCATTTAAAATGCACGCGGCGTCTTCAAAAAAAACAAATCGACAATTCGAAAACCGCGGCGAGTACATTAAAAAATGCGACAACAAATGGCGAATGCTCCCCGGATCGGGATTTTTTTTATCGCCAATTTTTACATTTTCCGCCGCAAAGAAATAAAAATCCGGGTGTTCATTTTTTTCAACCATAACACGAATTTGCTCTCTGGAATATCGATCATCGCTGCGATTGTTGAACATAGACTCCATCATGGCATCCAAAATCCATTGTCTTTTGGCCGGGGTTTGCGTACCGCTGAAAATTACGCTTTCCGGCCAGGAACCGTCAACAAACTTTTTGAGAATACCCTGACTTTGTTTAAAAAGTTTTTGGGACATCAATACATACCGGTTAACCAGCGATTGTATTGTGGAACATCGCCGCGGACAACTTTAAAATACAGGCTTTGCAGTTTTTCGGTAACTGGCCCGATTGATCCATTCCCTACGGTTCTGTGGTCAATATTTTTTATCCAGGCCACCTGAACCCCTGTGCCGGCAAAAAAAACTTCATCGGCGCTATAAAGCTCCGAGCGGACAATTTTCCTTTCTTCGGTTTCAATAGAATTTTCTGCGGCCAGCGTTAAAATCGTTTTGCGGGTAATCCCTTCCAGGATCGACGAACTTAAATCCGGGGTGATCAACTTCCCGTTACTGACAATAAAAATATTCATTGCCGAGGCTTCAGACACATTCCCGTCTTTATCCAGAAACAACGCTTCATCAAAACCGTTTTCAACGGCCTCCGACTTCGCAAGCGCAGAGTTTACATAGCCCCCGGTCGCCTTGGAGCGGGTTGGAATCATGGAATCATGAATTCTTGTCCAGGAAGAAACGCAGATATTCAATCCTTTTTTTGTATCCAGATAATCATCCATTCCAAAAACATACAGGGCAAAGGCGTCCTTTAAATTATACAATTTCGGCGAAACATCAAAGTCCGATTTATAAATAAAAGGTCGCAGGTAAATATTTTGCTTCCATTCCCCCCTGCGAACAACCTGGCGAATAATTTCGGCAAAGGCTTCCTGGTCGTACTCCATTTTCATGTGAAGCATACGGGCAGAGCTGGCCAGCCGTCTGTAATGTTCTTCAAGTCTAAAAATATATACATCTTTTTTTTCAGGATTCCAGTATCCGCGCATGCCGCCAAAGCAGGCCGTGCCATACTGAAGAGCGTTTGTTTGAATATTGACGTTCGCGTCTTTCAGCGGGATATATTGACCGTTAAAAAAACAAATTTTCTCAGAATGTGCTGCCATGACCGGAGCTTGTTTTTGAGATCGATAACGCGTCAAGAAATTGAAGAGCGAAAAGAAGGGGGGCGGAGAGATTCATTTTGAATGACGAATGTTGAATTTTTTGCAATTCATAATTTTTCATTCAACATTCATCATTTCTTCTCTGCCCCCCTTAGTTTATAACCGACCATGCGCCAAAACTGTAATCTGTATTCGACGAACCAGCCTTGTTGCCAATGCTGTAATAGTCTCCGGAATCCACCGCATTGTTGTTATTCATGTCTACAACGCAAAGCATGTTGCCGTGAATGCCCGCAGGTACCCACATGTTGTTCCAGGCCGCATTGCCGTTTGCGTCAAAGAAAATGACCGATACGCCGCTCAGACCCAAGCTGGCGCCGGAGCTGATGGTCAATGGATAACTGTACGAAGAC
>Ga0224495_10002640_pt1 | contig 11554 bp, 10 predicted proteins | sample SF_Jul11_sed_USG_FD_168128 | JGI IMG/M metagenome (GOLD analysis project Ga0224495, IMG submission 168128) | Sediment microbial communities from San Francisco Bay, California, United States - SF_Jul11_sed_USGS_4_1 | ecosystem: Environmental > Aquatic > Marine > Sediment | place: USA: California...
TAACGTAGTTGCTGTGAATCGCGAATACATGACGCTAAGAGAAAAGGTGGCAAGGTTGATGGCCGAATGGGAGGATCTGATGAGCGAGGCTGAGCGGATAGACCTGGACTACCGCAGGAGACGAGAAGAGTTGGCGGGATAACAGTTGCGCGAGAAGAATGAAAGGCCTGACGAATTGTCTGGCTAGCTTAGGCTTTGGCAGTTCCTTGATTGTCACCTCTAGAGCCAAAGAAAAGGGGGGGGGCGATGCAACAATCTAACAAATTGTGACCTGACACACAATTGATCAGAAGGTATGATCAGATAACCAAACTAGCAGGCTGTAATTCACCTGCAATAATGATAGATGGTTCAGTAGGACCGCCCATTCTCCTGGCCGCCTTCCCCTTTGCCATTTCCAACAGCTCATCAAGGGTACCAGAATTAAGAGCTTCAGTAGGGCAGGATACCGCGCAGGCAGGCTCTATGTTTATCTGGGCACAGAAATCACACTTCTGCATGATGCCGTTGTCACCAAATTGGGGCACACCATAAGGACATGCCGGGAGGCAGTCCTGGCAACCGTTGCATTTGTCCCTGTCAACGACGACGATACCATCCTCACCCCGTTTGCCTATAGCTCCGGTGGGACACACTTCAATGCAGGCCGGCTTACCACAGTGCATACAGGCCAGGGCGAAAAAAGCTCTGGTGACATTTGGGTAGACGCCACCCCAAATCTCAACGACTCGCCTCCACTTTATTCCCGGTTCTATATTACGCATGCTCTTGCATGCCACTTCACAGGTGCGGCATTGGACACACCTATCTGCATCAAAGTAGAAGCCGTATTGCTTCGCCATTACGTATATCGCCTCTTCGTTTACTATGATCGGTAGTTCTTAGCTACCGGTCGCCAACTCTATGCTTTTCGTACCTCGACCAGAGTCTGTTTGGGCATGGCGGTCACCATTGGGTCAAAGGCTTTATCTGGGTCAGTACTGTACAGGATGTTTACGTTTGCGCCTCCATCCAGTATCGAATAACCTGGCAATCCCAGCTCATGGCAGCCCTGCCACCATCCGTGGAGGCCCATAACCACATCCGGCCGTATCCCCTGGAAATAGAGAGCCTTTACCTTTATCCAGCCATGTGGCGATTCGACAATTACCCAGTCACCGTTCTCTATCCCTCGGGCCTTAGCCGTCTCAGGGTGAACGTGTATCCATGGGTCAGGTTGGATCTCGCGTAGATAAGGCAGATTACGTAACCACCCGTGGTTATAAACATCCGAAGTATGTGCGTCAAAAAAGACAAGAGGGTATTTCGCCAAGAGCTCCGGTGTAGCCGTTGGACTCTCGGGCGGCTCTACCCATTCCGGCAGTGGATTGAACCCGTTCTCTTCGAACGTAGTATTATAGATTGCCACTTTGCCCTGAGGGAGATAAGGAGCCCTCGATAGCCGGGTACTGGGAGTGGCGAATATTTTCTCATACTTTTCGTAAACCATCGGTTTCGGCTGATAAATAATGCCTGTAGGATGTGCTCTTAGCTCTTCCATGGTCATGCCAAAATTCTCTAGCTGGTAGTTCATGCACTTCTCAATACTTCCGTCCCAGAAGTCCTCCCCATAGCCCATCTTGACGCCCAGGTCGAGCCAGAACTCGTAGTCCGACTTGTAGTCTCCCAGCGGCTCGATGACCTTGTTTCGCGCCATTATCCAGTTACCCATTACTTCAAAAGGATGGTCGCATTCATACATAGTGGCTACAGGGACAACGACATCAGCCCAGGGCATTGACGAGTTCTGCATGACATCGATAACCACGAAGAATTCCAGTTTCTCGAGCGCTTCTACCACCCTCTTGCTGCCACGAGTAATCACCGTGGGCTGAGTCCCGGGAGCGATTATCGCCCTGATAGGGTATGGCTCCCTGGTTAGAACACTGTTGAGACAGCGGTAATAAGCGGAAGATGTGCCCTCTATGAAGGGCTGGAAACAACTGGCTATTTCCGGGCCCACCAACCTGTCTACAGAATCTTGCGTATATCTCTCCCTGAGATGCACGGATTTAACCATGGGCATGGTACTCCCGGTGGGCACGATATTGCCGCCGGGTCTGTCGAGGTTGCCTGTTATGGCTATCAATATGGCAACAGCCCGTACGGCGTTACTGGAGTCTACCGTCTGGTCGAATGCGTTCCCAGTAAACATACACGCGGGCTTTATGGTACCGTATAACCTGGCCACCTCTCTTATCTGGTTGGCCGGTAGTCCCGTTATCGGCTCAGCCCACTTCGGGGTGTATTTCTGTATGTGAGGTACAAGCTTATCGAAACCGTAGCACCACTTGGAGACGAAGTCTGCATCGTACAGGTGCTCATTGATTATGACATGCAGCATTGCCAGCGCCAGGGCACCATCGGTGCCGGGCCTGATCGGAACCCAGATATCTGCCCTGGCCGCATCCGGCTGCATCTCAGGCTTAATCACTATGAGCCTGGCACCCCTCTTCTTGGCATCTAAGATTCTTCTCAGGTTGCCCAGAGGTGCTGCAGAATATGCGGGGTTAGCACCCCATACCAGAATCAGGTTAGCATGCTCATAATCTGCACCGACCCTATTGAGCCAAGGCCATCCCAGAGTATAGGCAAACCCGAAAGCTGCCTGTACAAAACAGAGGCCACTGTGACCATAATTTGGGCTTCCGTGGGCAATTAGGAATCGCTGTAAATAATCACAATAGCTGCGTCGCTGCGGCACGAGAATAGCCAGAGATTCCGGCCCGCGCTTTTCCTTGAGTTCGCTGAGCCTGCTGGCAATAGTATCAAGAGCTTCATCCCAGGTGATCCTCTTGAACTTACCTTCACCCTTCTTCCCAACACGCTTCAAAGGGTACCTGAGACGTTGCGGCGAATAAACCCACTGCACGGAGGCGAATGCCTTGGGGCACAATGTTCCTTTGTTCGTAGGAGCCTCCTTCATGCCCTCAACCCTTATCAATCTGCCGTCTTTAACATAGCAGTTTAGTCCACATCCCGGCATCGGGCCGCATAATGAACAGATGGTGCGAACCATCCGTTCCTCAGACTTCCTAGCTTTCACTGATTCTACGGCTTCTTCCAAACCATCGCTTTTTATACTCACTTTGTAGCTCGCTCCCAATCTCACGGTTTCAGAGTAATAGTAATACAATCTTTGAAATAGCCATGCTTGTATTGGAACTTCGTTTAATTCATCTAATAATTATTAACAATCTTCAATGTTGAGAGCGAACAACCGCATATTTTTACCGCTTGGGCGAACGGTATCTTTTTCGTACCTTAAGCCAATTTTGGTGGCTACTATCTCGGATTTTAGATTATCTGGATCAATAAGTGCTGTGATACGCTTCAAACCAAGCTGATTAAAAGCGTAATCCTTCAAGGAGCTAGCTACTTCAGTGGCAAATCCGTTGCCCCAAGCTGATTTAGCTAGAACATATACAATCTCATATTGATTCCTACCCTCAATGTCTTTTTCAAGAATTCCACAGTGGCCAATTATCTGGCCGGTTTCCTTTTCGATAACGGGCCACAGGTCAAAAGCAGGTTGTGGATTAAGCTGCGCATCTTCTCTTAACTCCTTTAGTACTTCTTCGTAATTACGTCGTCCGCCCATATAATAGGTAACCTCAGGATCAGCCCATAGCGCAGCTAACGGTTCTGAATCAACCTCTTGTATCGACCTAATTATTAATCTGTCAGTTTTGATTTTCATTTCTAAATTCCCTCCACAGTACTCAGTTAACAAAGATCCTTTTCTAAAAACCTATTGTTACGGGACAGTGTATCTTCAATCCAATCGCTGCCACTCATCGTACGGTATCATATTACGAGTTCGATAATAAAACCATTTTACTCCTATAACTTGTAACCACATCCCTATTGACCTTCTCCTGATTCTCATATATCGTCTCGCATCTAGAATAAGAGAAGGAGAGGTTCAATGTCTACTACAATTAAAGAAGCAATTGATGGTTTTCTACTATCTTGTAAAGTCGAACGAAGAGTATAATGAATCGCACTATAAGATTGTCATCGGAGACTGGCCCTCATAAGCCTTTGGTCGCTGGTTCAAATCCAGCCGCTGCCACTTCTTTTTATATGATTATTGGGGTTATTTCTCGAATACATAGTCTGTAGCTTAACTACAAATTATACTGCTCATACCGTAGACTAATCAATAGCTACAAAAATTTCCATATCATCACAGCCGATTGAACTTTGAGCCAAAATGTTACCCGTTGTCCTCGCCTATTTAAAAAGCAGCCGCTACCTACCTCTGCGGCTCGATAATCACTTTTAGAGAGTCTTGAGCCCGGGCGACAAGCTGGAATCCCAGGCCTGTTTCCGCCAGCCCCAGCCGGTGAGTAATTATTGCCCGCACCCTTATTTTGCCAGCCTGTATCAGTCCCAGTGCTGCGGCATAATCCCCAGGGCTGCCACCATAGGAGCTGGTAAGCGTTATCTCATTACGCCAGAACAGGTCGTTCACCGATATCGGAACGCTAACGCCCGGCTCTGTGGGGGCAAAGAAGAGAACAGTGCCTCCCCGCTCCACCGACTCCAACCCCTGGTTTATAGCCGACGTCGCCCCGCTGCATATCACGACAAGGTCAGCCAGGCGACCGTCTGCCGCCTGTCGCAGAGATGCCGGCGTGTAGTCTTTAGCATGAACGGCAATATCGGCTCCAAACCTTCGCGCTGCCTCCAGGCGATAATCCACGATGTCCGTCGCTATAACGTAACCGGCACCTGAAGTCCGGGCCAGTTGTATATGGAGCAGCCCGGCCACGCCGCTGCCGATAACGAGCACAGTTTGCCCCGGCTGTAAATGGGCTAACCTTTGCCCGCGCAGGACGCAAGCTAGAGGCTCAACAAAGGTCGCCTCTTCAAAAGATACTCCGTCAGGCAAGGGAAATATGCCCTGCTCGACATTAATGCGCGGCAGCCGCACATATTCGGCAAAGCCACCGGGGTCGAAGTTCGTCTGGCGCAGGGTATCGCAAACGGTGTGGTGCCCGCCGAGACAATAATGACACGTGTTGCAGGGGACGTGATGGGCGGTACAAATCCGGGCACCCTCTTTATAATGTTCCACCCCCTTCCCGACAGCAGCAATCACGCCGGCGACTTCATGACCCAAGACCAAAGGTGCTTTGTGCCGGCGATACCATTCCAGCAAATCGGTGCCACAGATGCCACTGGCCTCCACCCGCATCAGTACTTCGCCGGGGCCAATCTGCGGCACAGGCATCTCCTCCAGCCGCACATCCTGGTTACTATAATACATAGCTACACGCATACTAGTTTCCTATCAGACCATAAGACCAAGAAAAATTCTAAATTCTAAGCCCTGAGCTCTAAACAGATCCCAATGTCGAAATGCAAATTTCTAAACTGTTTTGCGCTTTTGGATTTCGGTCCTTTGACATTGTTTCGAATTCAGACATGAGGATTTCGAGTTTCGCTTCGGTGCCTAGAGCTTACGACTTTCCTGATACCGGGGCATACTTAAGCGTGCACACAATGCCTATGCTTTCCCGCTCTTTACGCTATCGTATAATCCCTGGGCTTTCTCAGGAGTAGCGTTCTCATGGATAACGGCGCGGATGGCTCTGATCATGGCTACGGGGTGCTCATCTTGCCAGATGTTTCTGCCCAGATTCACACCTATGGCGCCTTTCTGGATGCCGTCATGAACAAATTGAAGTACTTCGTATCCTGTAGGTACCTTGGGCCCGCCGGCAATGACTATGGGAACGGGACAGCCCCTGGTAACCTTGTCGAATTTTTCGCAGTAATAGGTCTTTACCACCCGGGCGCCCAGCTCAGCCGCGATACGGCATGACAGAGAAAGATAGCGGTCATCACGCTTGTCCAGTTCCCGGCCCACAGCGGTAATGGCCATTACCGGGATGCCATGCCTTTCCCCTTCGTCAACCAGCCTCGCCAGATTAAGCAAGGAATCATGCTCGTAATCGGTCCCCACAAAGATGGAGATGCCCACGGCACAGGCATTGAGCCGGACGGCTTCCTCCATAGAGGTCGTTATTCCCTCATGGGCCAGATCCTTGCCCTCTATGCTGGCGCCACCAGACACTCTGAGGATAATTGGTTTCGCCTTGCCAGGCTCTACACATGACCTTAAAACTCCCCGGGTAATGAAAATGGCATCGGTGTAAGGGAGAAGAGGTTCGAGAGTTTTACGCGGGTTCTCCAGTTTTTTGATAGGACCCAAGAAATACCCGTGGTCCACAGGCAAAAACAAACAGTGACCATCCGCTTGAATTAGTTGCGCCAGACGGTTTTGCATGCCCCAGTCCATGAGAGTAAACCTCCTCTATGGATAATTTAGATTAATTATAACACAGGAACGCAGCAAATCGGTCACCCGAAGACAAGCCACAGACTTGCATATTCTTTGTGGAATAGGCTATACTTAATTAGAGAGCTTCCTGGTGACTTGAGCGGAGTGGAACCACCCGTTCCCATCCCGAACACGGAAGTGAAACGCTCCAGCGCAGACGATACTTAAGGGGAAACCTTCTGGGAAAATATGTCGTTGCCAGGAAGCTTTCATTTTCATATGTCCCAGGGGATCCGTACCGTGCTAGAAACGCAACAGGATTTGGGAGCACGATGGGGCTGGAGCGAGATCACCCGCTTTATTAGGACTCTGCTGGCAAGCCGTTTTGGCAGGCGGGGCCCATTTTTTCTCTCACATCTGATCACAGGACGGTGCAATTGCAGGTGCCCGACGTGTATTTGGCGTGATAATGAAGCGGACGAGCTGGAAACGAGCGTGATCGAACGGCTCTATCGAGGCGCAAAGGGTGCGGGATTTGTATTGAATGCGATATGGGGTGGGGAGCCCCTCCTGCGCCAAGACCTCGGCCAGCTTTGCCGTTCTTCCCGCGAAAACGGAATGATGACGACCGTGATCACCAACGGACTTCTCCTGCCAGACAGAGCACATGAAATCGGCAAAGAAGCCCACTGTATTATAGTCTCACTGGATTATGCGGAGAGCACGCGCCACGATTCTTTCAGGGGCATGCCGGGGCTTTTTGCCAGGGCTGTTGAGGGCATAGAGGTCCTAAAGAGGATGGACTCGCCTGAGAAAATCGTAATCAATTGTCTCCTCCACCGAGGAAATGAGAGCATGATGGGTCAAATGGCAGACCTGGCCCGCTCACTCGGCGTATCGCTTTGGGTCTGCCCGGCAAAGGAAGGGATTCTGAAAGAAACCGGAGAGACAAACAAAGAGACTCTGGCATCGCGAGAATCAGAGCAGCAAGCAGCCAGGGAGCTGCTCGGCCTGCAAAGGAAGGGCTATCCCATAAATAATTCCCGGACTTATCTGCAGAGATACCTGCTCAATATGACGCCTTATGTTTGCCATGTCCCTTTTGTCTACGTAACCGTGACTCCCGAGGGCAACGTAACGAACTGCTTCAACTATGACAAGCCTTATGGAAATGTGAGGGCTTCCCCGTTCGATGAGATAATGAAAAGCTGGGACCGCCGGCAGGCGGCAAGCATCACGAAGGGATGCTGGAAGTGCAATAATCCAGACGTGGTGGATACATCATACATATGGGAGTTAAGGCCAGAGCCTTCATGGAATCTACTCAAAACCTTCCGGCCTAAATGAGTGTGTTATTATGTATAGAAAGAGGGGGGGTGAAGAAATGAACGCAGTACAGACCTTTAAGCTCACCAAGGAATTTGATGGCCTGGTAGCGGTAAACGGCATTGATCTAGAGATTAAGAAGGGCGAGCTTTTCTCCCTCCTCGGCCCTAACGGGGCAGGGAAGACTACCACCATCAGGATGTTGTGTTGCCTGTTAAAGCCAACCAGGGGGACTGCTTCCATACTGGGCTATGATGTAGCTAAAACACCATTTGCGGTCAAAAAGCTCATTGGGGTATCGCCACAGGATACCATTCTCTCTGAGCGCCTAAATTGCTGGGAAAACATGGCTCTGATTGGCAAGGTCCATGGCCTGAGCTCTAACGAAGTAAGAAAGCGGTCGCAGGAATTACTGGAGACGATGGGGCTTATGGAAAGGGCTAAAGACCAGGTAAGGAAGTTTTCCGGAGGGATGAAAAGGAGGCTCAGCATCACCATGGCTCTTGTTTCCGACCCCCAGGTGTTATTTCTGGATGAACCTACCTTAGGCCTTGATCCCCAGGCAAGAAGAACCATCTGGGAATATATAGCTGGACTTAAAGGAAAGAAGACAGTTCTTCTCACTACCCATTATATGGAGGAAGCGGATTTTCTCTCCGACCGAATTGGGATTATTGACGAAGGAAGGGTTGTAGCTTTAGGCACGTCTCAAGAGCTGAAGACAAATCTCTTTGGGATGCGCAACATGGTCGTCTCAACAGAAAGCCTCACCGCTGAGGTCATAGCGGATTTGCACAGCAAATACTCCAGAGTGGCGGTGACCAAGGGGCAACTTAAGATTTCCCACAAGGACCTGGACTTCAAAGAGATAGTAAACCACCTCCATTCCCGAGGAGTTACCGTTTATTCTGCTGCCTTAGAGCAGCCAACCCTGGAGGACGTGTTTATCGAGATAACGGGAAAGAAGCTTAGAGACTAGAAGGAAGGTGAAGGAAATGAAGTTCTGGGAAATCGGCAAAAGGAATTTGAAGGAGATTTATAGAAACCCTGTGCTTCTGGGCTTTCTCCTGGGAATGCCCGTTGCCTTTATGCTGGTATTTGTCGCCGCTGCTGGTGGGGGACAGGCTGGCCCTATTGCGCTGAGCATAGCGGACGAAGACGGCTCCCAAAAGTCCTCTCTCTTTGTACAATATCTTGGAATTGTGGGTGCTATCGAATTGAATGAGCCGATATACAGTGAAAAATCTCAGGCCCAGGAAGACCTGGAGAACGGCAGAATATCATTTTATCTATTCATTCCCTCGGGATTCGAGCAGGCACAGCAGACCCAACAAACTATCAACTTGGAGTTAGTCTACATGGCAGCAGACCCGATGATAGGTCTACAATTAAAACCTATGATAGAGGCTGCTGGCTCTGAATTCCTGGGAGTGGCTCCCCTTCTAAATGTCGAGCTAAAAGGAACGGAAAGCAGAATAAAGAATATGGCTGTCAATTTCTATTTTCCCGGGATAGCTGTCTACGGACTCATGATTTTGATTTCCACGGCGGCGGGGATAATTGCCGGTGACAGGGAAAAGGGCTTTCTGTCTCGAATGTTCACTACCCCAGCAAGACCCTGGGACTTCATTCTGGGGTATTCCCTGCCGTTTATCCCGGTGCTCATAGTTTCCACGCTGATTTATCTTGGCGTGGGGATGGCGCTAGGCTTGACCATTGTCGGCAATCTGGGATATGCCTTTCTTATCTTCTTTCTTATCGGGCTTTGCGCTATCGGGATAGGCATGATAGTGGGCAGCCTGGTCAAAAGCGAGTCTCAGGCGGGTGTTGCCTGGATTTTCATCGTTCCCATGGCCATGATTTCGGGGGCCTGGTTCACAGTGGATCGTATGCCTTCGGCTCTCAAAAGCGTTGCTGGAGCCCTTCCCTTTATCCATGGTATAGACGCCTCTCGAGCTGTTATCAACGGCTCTCCTTTCTCAGCCATCATACTCGATATTTACTGGCTTATCGGCTGGGCAGTCGTCTTGTTTGCCGTCGGGATTGCATTATTCAGAAGGACGATGGTGAGTTAGAACTTGTTACGGTAGAGCTTGTATCCTGTCATCTTTTGATTGCGCCAGATCGAATTTCATACCATCCCTGGCGGCAATGACTGTGATTCCGGTCTCCTCGCTCAATTTCTGAGCCAGCTCCCAGGGTTTGGCCCGCCACATGGTCATGCCGAAATGAGTGAGGATAACTGTTTTGGGCCTTAGTTTCTCAATTATGGTCTTGACCTCGGGGAGGGATAGATGGTCCAGAGGAGCTCCGGGATTCAATCGGACCACATTGATAATCAGCAAATCGCCTTGATAGTGACTGGCCAAATCCTCAAAATATCTGGTGTCAGTAATCCAGGAGAAAGTATGCCGCGGCGTTTGGAAGACAAAGCCATATGTTTCTACGGGATGTTTGTGTCTCACCGGGGTCTTAAGAGAAACGTCGTTTACTTTGTAAGACCCGCCTTCAGTTAGGACCTGTATGCACTGGAGATAAGAGCGCAAATAAGACAGAATAACCGGGTCTTGATTCAGGGCATCGGCGGGAGCAAAGACTGTGCCCCGCTTCTTTGTGCCTCCATCGGTCATAGCTTCAATCATAATGTTAATATCCCCGCTGTGGTCCAAATGTTTATGAGATAAGATAATGGCGTCCAGTTTCGCAGGGTCGAGTTTCCTCCTGGCAACCTGGACCAAGGAACCAGGACCGGGGTCAAGGAGTATTTGAGTATCACCCAGGTTAAGCCAGGCGCCTCCGGAAGCGAGAAATTGACGGATCACGACAAACCGGGCACCGGCGGTGCCCAGAAAGGTGATTGTGTCACTTAATTCAGTCACCAGTGAATTATAACAAGGAAAGCTGCTAAAATGATAAAGTGGAGTTATAGAGAGACCTATGAGCTACGGGACAAACGGTAATCGCTTTGCCATTCAAACATTTAGCCTTTCCAGGAAATTCGGAGATTTGGTAGCAGTAGATGGCATAGATTTATCTATTAAAGAAGGTGAGCTATTCTCACTGCTAGGACCGAATGGCGCTGGCAAAACAACTGCTATCAAGATGCTATGCTGTCTGCTCAGACCGAGCAGTGGCACAGCCACGATCATGGGTCGTGATATACACGAGGACCCCATGGCAGTGAAACAAATAATAGATGTCTCGCCACAAGAGACAGCAATAGCGGAGCATCTTAACGCCTGGGAGAATCTGAGCTTGATTGGGGGGATACGTGGAGTGGCGAAAGAAGAGGTGAAAAAGAGGTCAGAGGAACTGCTGGAGATGGTAGGCTTGGCTAAGAGGGCCAAAGAGCAAGTAAGGAAATTTTCAGGGGGGATGAAAAGGAGGCTCAGCATCGCTATGGCTCTTGTTTCTGACCCTCAGGTGTTATTTCTGGATGAACCCACCCTCGGCCTTGATCCGCAGTCGAGGAGAGGTATATGGGAACACATAGCAGAGCTTAAAGGTAAAAAGACGATACTGCTTACAACACATTACCTGGAAGAGGCTGATGCTCTGGCGGATAGAATAGCGATAATGGACGAGGGCAAGATAGCGGCTCTGGGAACTCCGCAGGAGTTAAAAAACAGCATCTCCGATATGCAGGTAATGGTAGTCAAGGCAAAGAACCTGCCCCCGGATGTCATTGAAGGCCTAAAGGAGATATACCCGGAAGTCAAACCGACAGAGGACGGAATTGAGATTAAAGCTAAAGAATTGAGTTTCTACGAGATAGTAGATTATTTGCGCCCCAGGGGAGTTGCTATCCAGTCCACGTCTCTAAAACAACCCACTTTAGATGATGTATTTCTGCATCTTACTGGAAAAGAGCTAAGAGAATGAGATTCGCGGAATTGG
>Ga0224495_10002641_pt1 | contig 11554 bp, 10 predicted proteins | sample SF_Jul11_sed_USG_FD_168128 | JGI IMG/M metagenome (GOLD analysis project Ga0224495, IMG submission 168128) | Sediment microbial communities from San Francisco Bay, California, United States - SF_Jul11_sed_USGS_4_1 | ecosystem: Environmental > Aquatic > Marine > Sediment | place: USA: California...
GGACAGAACCCAAAAGAAAGGCGGTGAACCCCGCCCCAAAGAAAATGGAGAACCGGGTGGAATATAGGGGAGGGTCAGGTGCGGGTGTTGCTGTAGGTGCGGAGTTTTTGAGTGACCAGCAGTGCGATTTTACGGAACAATTTCAGGGCCAGCAGATCATTGACATCTTTGAAAATCTCGTTGTGAATTTCCATCACCATGCATTCGCTGGCTGTAACGGCATGGGCGGACCGGGGTTCAGAATCCACCACCGCCATTTCTCCAAAACATTCTCCGGGACCACAGGTGGCCATCAGTTCCTGGTTGCCTTCCCGTTCTTTGACGATGTTCACCTTGCCCGCCAGCAACAGATACATCCGGTCCCCTTTTTCTCCCTGGCGGATCACATATTCCCCCTCCCGGTACTTGCGGGTGTGGCACATTTTCAACAGCCTCACCAGTTCCACATCAGAAAACCCGGAAAAAAACTGGATGCGCCGGACTTTGTCCAGGGTGTCCTTGTAGTTGGTGGAAATCCGCCCCATGGAATCCCGGATGGCTTTTTCCAGGGAGTTCATGTCAAAGGGGCGCTCTAAAAAGCTTTGGTACCCTGCTTCAATCCCCTTGCGGCGGACCTCCACATCCAGGTCTGTGCCCATCAACACCAGCCCCGAGGTGGCCCCCGTGGGATGGGATTTGATCAGCTTGGCCAACCCGAAAACATCGGCATCCGGCAAATTGGCATCTATCATCACCACATTGAACGGGATTTCATCCAAAGCCTGGGTTAAACCCACCGGGTTCCCTTTTTCCCTGACCTCCTCCACAAAATTCAAGGTACGCAGAGCGGTTTTCAAAAATGCCCGGCTTTCCTGGAAGAAGTCCATCACCAGGACTTTCATTCTGGGAACAGGTCGTTGCGGCTTTTTAAGCAGTAGGGCACCGCCAGGAGAAAGCATGCTTTGTCTTTTGGCTAAAGGGTGGCACTCCCCCGGGTTCACCCATGGGAGATATTATTCATCCTGATTGATGTTCTGCTTGTAATACACCAGCAGGGCATCCGGCCAGAGAGATTGAAAATACCCGATGACTGATCGTATATCCTCATCGGTCATTTTCCCGCTCCATCCCCGCATGGTAGAATCGGGAGCCGGAGAGCCATCCTTGATGACAGAAAACAAATCCGATTCTTTGTGATGCCATGCATGACCGGTTCCATTCAGGGCAGGGGCCAGATATTTTCCATCGGCATCCATCCCCCCTTTGGGGGATTTGATATCCTGACCAACCCCTTTTTCCCCATGACAAATCTGGCAGTTCTGTTCATATAACCGCTTTCCCAGAGCAAGGGTTTCCGGTGAGGCACGGTACTTGGCTCCGTCCGGAGTGGTGTTCATGGCCCAAAGGATGGCACCCACCCCCAAGCCCAAGGTGACCATGGCGAGGATCACCAGTTTCAAATTGTTTTTTTCCAGAAGGTCCGGCATTTTACCCGAACTTCCTTTGCCTTTTTCTTTTTTCGCCATGCCTGTTGAGATTCCTTTGGTTGAAGATGATTCTGGCCTACCCCTGGAGCAGCACTGCCGCATCATTTGGGATAACCCACGTGCCCCCGCCCGGATGACCCTGTGCCGCCTGAAAAGCAGGAAAACAACTTTTGCGCACCACCCTATAGATTTACCCCCTAACCCCCCGGCTGGCAATACGCTAAATCTACTCAATCGGAATCAACCCAACAGTCGGGGGGAGACCAACCCCTGTCGGGGAATGATCGGACCAGCAAATAGGGGACGCAGAGGCGGGATATGAGGGCGGGGTTCACCGCCTTTCTTTTTTGGGGTTTTTTGTCCGGCAACCAGCACCGGCGTTTATTTGTCGCCTACGAGTCCAAATCACTTAGCCGGGCTGGTTGCACTTCTTTTGTGTCCTGTCCAGCAGTTAGCACCGGCACGGGCCTTGCGGCCCTTTTGGCCGGGCTAACTGCCTTTCTTTTTTGGGGTTATTGTTTCATCATGGTTTGGAGGCTGACGCCCCGCCAGCCGTCGCCCGGAGAAAACTTGGGGGCAGGGTTGGCAGCCGCCCCCATGGTAAAGTTGCGGATCCCCAGCACCAGGGCCGACCGGTTGCCATCCGCCTGAATGCGGATTTTTTGGGGGATTTCCAGAGTCTGGTGTTGATACGGCACCCTGGTCCATCCTTTGTACACCACGCTCAAAATGGGATGACCGGGTTGCTCCCTGCGCCAATTGGTGGGAAACCCATTGGCCCCCATCGCAAACACATACCGGTTGTCCTTTTGGGTAAACACAACCTGTCCGCTGGATGTTTTGCCCCCACCTGCTTGGAAATCCCGTTTTTCCACCCGGCCGGTCATGGCCATTTTCAAATCATTGGGGGTGATATCCGCGGCCAGCAATTGAAGCCGGGCTTCAAGGGTGTTTTCTCCTTGAAAATACAGTTTGCGGGTATAATCGGCCACGGTCAGATTTTGGCCGGAAAGGTACACCTCAGCCGCCGAGGTTCCCGTAACCGGCATGATGATGCGGATCATCCACCCGTCATTTCCGTCGTTGCGGATATCCACATTGGCGGTCTCCCGTTTGCCCATCAACTGAACCAATATGGAGCCGGATGCCTGAAATGGAACCAGGGGGGATTCTATCAAAAAGTCTTGGTAGGGGGCCGGGGCATGGGGTTCAGGGCGGGTTGAGGCGCAACCCCCCGCCAACCCGGCCAGAAGGGGAAATATCCACCACAGGGGATATCTGAACATGGGGGGAAAGGAGATCATGACCCGCTGCCGGTTTTTCAGGTGATTGAAGAAGGCCGCCCGTCTGAGAAGGCTCCAATCTCCCCGACAATCCTCAAAATCGGAGAAAATGACACCCTGGCGGCCAATGGGCAGGGAATAAATATAAACAGACCGCATAAACCGGAATGCATCCACCGCTTTTAGTGGTGGGATTCCTCTTCCGGGGGGTCTTCCATGTATAATTTTTCCCAAACCAAAAAGGCGCCCATATAAACGGCAACAACCGCGAAAAACCCTGCCAGTACAGTAAACTCGTGCATAACTCCCCTTTTCAATGGAGGTTGTCTGAAATGGGCCACCCGGAGGTAAACCCCTTCATTATTTTCACTGCAACATGCCCCTTTTGAACCAAAGAGTCAAGACCCCCTCCCCAAAGAATCAAGCCCGCAACCCCCACCTTTTTTTTATCCTGGAATAAATCATCAGGGAAACCTTGGGATCACCAACCCGTCCCCCAAATTATTTTTAAACCCTTTCCATCAACGACGGCTTGACAAGCAACCCATGTTTTAAACTATAATACGGTTTGTGGGCTTAAAGCCCAGCCATCTTCCCCGATAGCTCAGTTGGTAGAGCGGGTGACTGTTAATCACTAGGTCGCAGGTTCAACCCCTGCTCGGGGAGCTTTCCGCTCCACCCTTCCTCTCTTTTGTTCAATTCCAGGTTTCCTCTCCCCTCAAGCCCCTCCTTGGTGTTCGTTGCCTCATTTTTCTCATCATTTCCCCTTGAAAAAAAACGAACGTTCGGTTTATTATGTGGATACATTGATCCTTCAGGAATTCCAAGGAGAACATCGTGCCTAAAATTAGTGCGGAGCAGGCAGAAGACCGCCGGGAGCGGATCATCCAGGCAGCCGTTGAATGTTTTTCCGCCAATGGGTTTCATGCCACCACCATGCGGGATATTTGCCGGGCGGCGGGGATGAGCAGCGGGGCGGTGTACGGATATTTTGGCGGGAAGGAGGATATCGTGGAGGCCATGGGCAACCAAACCCGCGGGCGCAATGAATCCGCCTTTCTTCAGGCGATGGGGAGGGAAAACACCGGGGAGGTGTTTGAGGAACTGCTGAAGGCGTTTTTTGAGCAGTTCAAACTCCCTGAGGGGATGCTGGGCACCCGGTTGGATATTCTGTTGCAGGCGGAAGCCCTGCGAAATCAAAAGTTGGAAGGGATTTTCAAAACCGGCTTCGGTCAGGCCCACCAATTCTTATGCCAGGTGGTAAAAAAAGGGCAGGCCCAAGGAGAACTCAACCCTGAATTGGATGTTGAATCGGCTGCGTTTGTGTTGATGGGGATGGTCCCGGCTTTGGGGCTGATGAAAACCTTTTTTCCCCGGTTGAATGTGGATGACTATATCCGGGTGGTGAAAGCCATGGTGGGGGGGGATTTTGCGGTGAAATCAGAAGGGGCCGGGCCAAAACCGGCAGGTTGAAGGGGGTCACAAACCGAAACGGAGGCTTTATGGAAAAGAGAGGGCAGAAATATGCGGGGGGAGGCTTTCAACATTTGCACAAAGGAATCCAGCACAAAGGAATCCGCCTGTGGGTTTGGCTGATCGCGGCTTTGGTGGCGTTGCCGGATGTATCCGCGGCCCTGGACCGGCGCAAGGACCAATTTCCCTCAGAGCCGGGATACATGTTTTTGCCTTTGCCGTATTCCATCCCAGGCCTCGGGCAGGGGTTTTTCTTTATCGGCTACGGGTCCAACCTGTTCGGCACCTACGCGGATGGCTATCTGGCGGTCATCACCGGGGATGCAGACGGCAAACTGGCGGGATTGAACGAAATTCATCTGTGGCCCAAAACCCTGCTGCTGGAAATATACGGAGAGGATATATCCCGGGCGACAGTAAACCAATACACCAAACGGGGGATGAGTTCCGGTAAAAAGGACTATCAGGTGTTTGAGGTGAACAAAGCCAACAGCCGGTATGGAAACCTGACCCTGACTTTGTTTGACCGCATGTTTGAACTATCCCATTTTGAACAACGGCAGGATGTGGCTTTGACCCGCATATTGGACCCGGAAGGCAACGAACTGCAAAAAATTGATCCCCCGGCTGAAATATCCTTCAAAAGCTCTCAATCCAAAATCCAGTTGGATTACACCGATGATTATTATGACCCCCGCGTGGGGGTGCGCCTGTGGGCGGCCCAATCCTATTCCCCGCGGCAAACGGCTAACGAACCCAGTTATTATGTGCTGGATAAATCCATCACCGGTTATATCCCGGTGGGGGCGTATTCCACCTGGTTGTTCAACCTGTTTGCTTCTGATGCGGTGGTCACCGAAAAAGGGGAAACCGATCCGGCCCGGCTGGCCGTCCTCAATCCGGCCAATTGCCCCCCGGCGGACCCCACCTGCCAAAACGCCATCGCCGCCAACACCTACGGCACCGCCACCAGCCTGGGGGGGCGGGAAAGATTGCAGGCCTATCCCCGGCAACGGTTTGTGGGTGCCCATTCCCGGTATTTCGGCACCGAGTTCCGATTGAACCTGACCGAGGAGTTCACTCCGTTTGACTATTTTATCTGGAAGGATGTGCGGACCGGAGTGCAGGTGGCTTTCTTCTACGAGCAAGGCTCCGTGGCGGACAAACCCGCCGAAATCGGCAAACACCCCCGTTCCTCCACCGGCATCGGCCTGCGGATGGTCACCGCCTCCGGCGCCGTTTATCGGGCCGATTTGGCAGGGGGGGATGAGGGGATTTTGCCCACCATCATCGTAAACTACCCCTATTGATAGCTGCCACAACACAAGGTGGGTGTGGGGTTGGCCCCAGAGGAAGTACCCCTGGGGGAAAAGTGCGGATATGCTGGCCATGGTGGATGGTTTTGGGTAGATTTTAAGGTCTATAAGGATGGAATCCCACCCGCGTTTTCCATCCACCTGCCCCTCCGTATCTTTTTTTGGTAAAACCCGCCCATGACGCCGCCGATCCCCCTGCCGAAATTCCTGCCAAGAAGGCCGCCCGTGACCCCTAAAGTTTGGAACCCCCTCATCCCCGGAATGAGAGTGCTGGTTTGGCTGCTAATCCTCTTTTTGGCGGCATCTGTTTCGCCAGCCGTATCGCCGGTCCTGGCCCAGGAAACCAACAAAGCCAAAGCCGAGGAGGCCTATCAAAAAGGGATGGCCCTGCAAAAAAAACACCGGACCCCGGAGGCGATGACGGCCTATCAGGAAGCCCTGACCCTAAACCCCTACCATGCACGGGCACATTATGAAATCGGCTGGAGCCATTGGGTGTTGGGGGAATGGAAAGAGGTGGTGCGCCATTTTGAAATCGCCCAACAGCTAAAGGCCGATGTGCCCGAACTGGCCGTGTACCTTCAAAAAGCAAAAGACAACCTTCATGGCCGCCTGGCCCCCCTGGTTCACCCTTCCATGGCCCTGCGGGCAACCGGCCCGGCGGGGAAAAAACCGGCGGACGGGGGCAAGGGTCTGACCCTGCAACTGACAGCCCGGTTTCAAAACTACAACCCCGCCCCGGAGTCTCCCACCGACCGGTTTGACCCCTATGTGGCCTCCCCCAAATCCGCCTGGTTTTCCCCCGATGGGCGCAGGGTGTATGTCAACGCCCTGGAAGGGTTTGTGACCCTGGTGTTTGATGGCCGCACCCTAAAACGGCTGGGGATGATCTCCCATCAGTTCGGTCCCCCGGAAGCCCCCCTGTTTGCCGCCAACGGCCCCCACCTCCATTGGGGCGGCTCGCCCCCGGACCACAGCGGGGCCGCCTTTAACCGGTTTTCCGGCAAGCCGGTGGAATTCGCCCACACCCACGGGGGGCGGTATTTGTGGATTTCCTATTACCGGCGGGATTGGGACGGGTTAAGCCAAAGCGCATCGGCGGTGGCCATTGTGGATACGAAAACCGATACCATCGTGCGGGTGATGGATACGGGGCTGATTCCCAAATGGATGGCGGTTTCTCCCGATGGGCGCTATCTGGCAGTGATTCACTGGGGGGACAACACCGTGGGGCTGGTGGATATCCGGGGGGATGACCCGGCCAAGTTCAGCCACGAAGGATTGATTGTGGTGGAACACCGGCTGACCTTGAAGCCGGGGGCCAAGGTCAACCGGGACCATGTATGCGGGTTTTGTTTGCGGGGAGCGGTGTTTACGGCGGACAGCCGTCATTTGCTGGTGGCCCGCATGGGGGGCGGCGGCATTGCCGTGTTGGATGTGGAAGGCCGCAAGCTGGTGGCCACCGTGTTCGGGATGCCCCCCACCCCGCGCCATTTGGTGCTTTCTCCCGATGGGCAAACCCTGTATGTGGGGTCCAATTCCAGCGGCTATGTATCGGCGTACCGCACCCAGGAGCTGTTGGATGCGGCCCAACGCCGCCAACACGACCTGGAGCCTTTGCGGAAAACCCATGTGGGGGTGGGGGCGCGCACCATCGGGTTGTCACCGGATGGCCGCTGGGTATATGCCGCGGTAAACCTGGAAAGCAAGGTGGTGGTGCTGGAAGCCAAAACCCTGGCCAAATGGCTGGAAATCCCCGCCGACTCTTTCCCTGTGGGGCTGGATGTGTCTCCCGATCACCGGCAGGTGTGGGTTACCTCCCAGGGGCGGGACCTCCGGGGGGGGAATTCTCTGGCCATCTACACCGTCGCCGAAGAGTAAGCGGCAGACTCTTTTGAGCAGGGCCGCAAGCCGCGGTTTTACAAAGCAAACCTTTCGGCGAATATCCGGCAGGCCGGTTGGATGGGGTGTTGATGTTTGGCAAAGTCAGCGGGGAATGAGGCCAGTTGCCTGACTAAAGATCGCGGGGAATCCCTGGGCGGCGGAAAGGCCTCCAAGAAGGCCTGCGGAAAGGGGGCTGTGATGGGAAGGATGCAGGTGAAGTTGCGGCGTGGGAAGTTTTCGGCCCGTAAGGCGATTGCAGGGGAGGCGTGATCTGGTTTGCCGCCCCCCCTGAAAGAATCAGCGTTCCATCCGCTCCCGCTCACGGCGGGCTTCTTTTTTGCGCATTTTTTCCGCCTGGGCCCGCTTCAGCCGCTTGGCCATGGAAGGTTTGATGAAAAACTTGCGGCGGGAGAGTTCCTTAAACAATCCTTCCTTGATCAGTTTGCGCTTAAGGTCCCGGATGGCCCGGTCTACCTGGTCGTTGTTTACTTTAACTTCAATCATCGGACGGCTTTCTGTGTGTGCTGTTGATTGTTGGAGGTTGATTGTGGATTTTGTAAAAAACTCAGATATTGCAAAAAACAGACTGAAAAATTGAATTTGTTCGGTCAATCCCCGCTTTCTGGCCCAGGCCGACCATTCATCTTTCAAAACAGAACTTTCGCCCCGTTTTCCAGGGTTTCTGCTTTTCAAGAGACACGGTTTTTTATGAAGGATTGAACCGGAACACTCTTTTTAGCACACCCCCGGAGCGAAAACAAGCCTGTGCCGCAGGGTTATCCTTGCCTGATGGGAAGCCATCCGCTAATAATAATGGATTCATGCCGGACGATTGAATCCGCAGGGGCCGCCGCCGGTGTTTCCACGGGACGGTGTTTCCACATAACCCTGGTGTTTCAACCACCCACAGCCGGGCGACCCTCAAAGGGCGCCCTTTATTTATCATCAGCACCCTATCCATTATTGGCAAAACAGATGCTTGAATCGTTGGACAGCCTTCAAAAAGAGGCCATGGAATCCCTGGACCGCGTGGCCGGATTGGAAGAACTTCCGGTGTGGTACCGGGAATGGCTGGGCCGCAAAGGGCGGGTGACGGACCTTTCCCGGGGGCTGGGGGGGCTTTCTCCTGAGGAGCGGCCCCAGGCCGGTCAGAGGATCAACCAGATCAAACAAGGGTTGGAACAAGCCTTTGAGGCTCATCAGCAGGCCATTGAAAACCGGGCCTTGGAGGCCTCGCTGGGGTCCGAGGCGTTGGACATCACCCTGCCGGGCCGTCCCCTGGCCCCCGGCCATCTGCACCTGACCACCCAGACCTTGCGCCGCCTGCGCCAGATTTTTGCCGAAATGGGGTTTCAGGTGTTTGAAACCCCGGAGGTGGAAACCGATGAAATGAATTTTGAAATGCTGAACATCCCCCCCTACCACCCGGCCCGGGATATGTGGGATACCTTTTGGGTCAACGACCAGGTTGTATTGCGCACCCACACCTCTCCGGGGCAGATCCGTTGCATGCGCCAATCCAAGGGGCAGCCCATCCGGGTGATTCTGCCCGGCAAGTGCTACCGGTATGAAGCCATCACCCCCCGTTCGGAACATCAGTTTTTTCAGATGGAAGGGCTGGTGGTGGGCCACAGCATCCGCATGACGGACCTTATCGGCACCATCCGGGATTTCATCCGCAAAATGTACGGCGAATCCCGCAAACTGCGCATCCGGGGCAGTTACTTTCCGTTCACCGAACCCAGCATAGAGGTGGATATGGACTGCATGTTGTGCCGGGGCAAAGGGTGCCGGGTTTGCAAACACACCGGCTGGCTGGAGGTGGGGGGGGCAGGGATGGTCCATCCGGTGGTGCTGCAAAACGGCGGCTATGACCCGGAGGAATGGAGTGGATTCGCCTTTGGCATGGGGGTGGAGCGGCCTGCAATGCTGCATCACCGCATAGAAGACATTCGCTTTTTTTACGGCAACGACCTGCGGTTCCTGCGCCAGTTTTAACAGCCCCAACCCCCCGGTTTCTGATTTAACCCGGATTTTCAAATGGGAATGGGAAGATAAAGAACATTCAGGTTCAGCCCAGGTTCCCAACCAACTTCAACCAGTCGGATGACCCCCATGGCTTTGCGTGTACCCTTAAAATGGCTTCAGGATTATGTGGATGTGGTGCTTTCTCCCCAGGAACTGGCCGAGCGGCTGACGGTGGCGGGGCTTGAGGTGGAATCGGTCACCTCCATCGGGGCGGATTGGGACCGGGATACCCTGGTGGTGGGGGAGGTGAAATCTGTGGCTCCGCATCCGGATGCGGACCGGTTGTGCCTGGTGACGGTGGACCGCGTCCAACAGGACCGCCAAAGTGCGGACCCGTCGGCGGCTCTCATCACGGTGGTCACCGGCGCCCCCAATCTGGTGGCGTTTGTCAAAACCCCCCTGCCCTCCCAACCCTTAAAGGTGGCCCTGGCCCTGGTGGGGGCGGAAGTGATAGACGGCCATTCTGATGACGGCCGCAAAATCAAACTGAAACCGGCCAAACTGCGGGGAGTACCCTCTGAGGGAATGGTGTGTTCCGAATACGAACTGGGATTGAGCCAGGAACACGAAGGCATTTTGTTTTTGCCCCCGGATGCCCCCACCGGCACCCCCCTGGCCGATTACCTGGGGGATAGTGTGTTGGAATTTGATATAAAGGGAGGGTTTGCCCACCTGCAAAGCATTTTTGGCATCGCCCGAGAGGTGGCCGCCCTGACCGGCCAGTCCTTGCGCCGGGAGGTGATGGAACACGCCGCCGGAATCCAAACCACCCCCGCCCCCGGATTTGTGAAGCTGCAAATAGAAGACCCCGCCCTGTGCCCCCGGTATGTGGCGGTGCTGGTGGAAGGCATCCAAATGGGGCCTTCCCCGTTTTGGATGCAGCAGCGGATTCTCCGGGCCGGGATGCGACCCATCAATGCCGTGGTGGACATCACCAATTATGTGATGCTGGAGCTGGGTCAGCCCCTGCACGCCTTTGACCTCCAGAAATTGCGGCCCCAGGGGGGGGACAAACTCCCTCTGGTCCATATCCGACCGGCCCGCCAGGGGGAGCACCTGACCACCCTGGACGGGAATAAACGGACCCTGGACACCCAAATGGTGGTGATTGCCGATGGGGGAGGCCCCATTTCCATCGCCGGGGTGATGGGGGGCAGTGAAAGCGAAGTGACCGATTCCACCACCTCGGTGTTGTTGGAATCGGCCAATTTTGAATTTTTAAACAACCGGCGCACCAGTCAGATGTTAAAACTGCGCACGGAAGCCAGCGACCGGTTCGGCAAAAACCTGGATGGGGACCAATGCCTGCCTGCCGCCATGCGGGCCGCCGCTTTGTTGGTCCAGTTGTGCGGGGGGCGGATATCCGGTGAGGCGGGGGAACTCCACCCGGCTCCCGTCCACCGGGAGTCCATCCGCCTGCCCCACGGGTTTATCCACCGTCTGCTGGGCATAGACATTCCCCCTGATCAGGTGGAACGGATTTTGACCGACCTGGAATTTGGCCTGACCCCCGGGGACCAGGGTTGGCAGGTGACCCCCCCCAGCCACCGGAAAGATGTGACCCGCCCGGCCGATTTGGTGGAGGAGGTGGCCCGGGTGTACGGATACGACCGGATGATCCCCACCCTGGTGGCCGATGAGCTTCCCCCCCAGCGGCGCAACATCCCCCTGGACGGAGCCGAACGGGTGCGGGATATCCTTACCGGATGCGGCCTGGACGAAATCATCACCTATTCCATCATCAGCCGGGATGATGACGCCCGGCTGCACCCTGACGGGAGCGCCCCGGAAGAAGGCGAATATGTGCCGTTGAAAAACCCGTTGCAGGCCGACAAAGCCCACCTGCGCCGCAGGCTGTTGGCCGAAGGGTTGAACACCATGCGCAACAACCTGCGGTTTTTAAACCGGGTGGCCCTGTTTGAGGTGGGCACCGTGTTCCACCCCCAGGCGGGGGAGGTGCTGCCCCGCGAAACGCGCCGGGTGATGGCCCTGATGACCGGCCCAAGAGTGCCGGACACCTGGACCGCCCCCCGCAAACGGGAGCTGTTTGATTTTTACGATATGAAAGGGGTGGCGGAATCGTTGCTGGATGGATTGGAAATAG
>Ga0224495_10002642_pt1 | contig 11553 bp, 12 predicted proteins | sample SF_Jul11_sed_USG_FD_168128 | JGI IMG/M metagenome (GOLD analysis project Ga0224495, IMG submission 168128) | Sediment microbial communities from San Francisco Bay, California, United States - SF_Jul11_sed_USGS_4_1 | ecosystem: Environmental > Aquatic > Marine > Sediment | place: USA: California...
CAGGCCGACCCCGAGAGTAATCGAAACGTTAGTCTCGGATTCGATTCCCGGATCGTCCGACAGGTCGTTATTGCCAACCGTGTATTTGACCTCAGCGTCGGAAGCGGTTATATGGGTAAGACCAAAACCGCCTTTGAAGTACGGGGTCATCCTGCTGCCTTCGGAGTGCAACATACCTTTACCCAGAACCGAGAAAGAATAACCCCAGGCCCGGCCGCCCGAAACTTCGACCGACGAGGCGTTGTAATCCTCTTTGAAGGCATCTTCGATGGCTCCCTTGTCCAGCGCGTACGTCCTGATATCAATGCCCCCGATCAGTGACCATGAGGGCGAAACCGGATACTCGATACCCCCGCCGACACCTATCCCGAATGAGTAGTAATCCGTCCAGAAGTCGGGCTCAGTGAGAAAGAGCCCCTGTCCATCCACGAAGATCTGATACTTTCGTGAGTCCTGTGCGAAGGCAATCGAGGTCAGAACCAGCAAGATAACCAGTAAAGTTGCTGCATGTTTCATCATGAATCCTCCGTCCTGATGAGTTATTAGTTAACCGTTGGTTGATTTCGCGACTATGCCACGCCGTTGCCGAGCATATGGACGCGTCCCTGTGCCGTCCAAAACCGGTGTCCGGATCGTTATGTAGCCCCACATGCTCGAGCAATTTTCACCGAAGTTAATAACAGGACCAATTTTGTCAACTAATTTCTACCGGCTGTGTCTACGATTTTACCCCCGGGGCGGTTACCAGCGGAGTCTGGTGCTGATATTAAGTTTTTTTGGCGGCGAGGGCATCGGAGAAAACCTTGTAGCCCAATGCGTCAAAGAGGCAGAAAACTACCCTCTGGATGTTCTGGGATCGCGCCTGATAACCTCTGACCGTCGTAACCATGATGTTGGCGCAGGCTTTCATGGGGAAGCCGCCGACGCCGGTGCCGAACGCCGGAAATGCCACGGACTGGATACGGTGTTTTTCGGCAATGTTGAGACTGGCGACGGTGGCCTGGCGAATCAGTCGGTCGCTGGTGCGCAGATCCTGACCCATGACGGCGGCGTGGATGACCATTTTAAATGGGAGGAGGCCGGCCCCCGTAAAGACGGCCTCGCCCGGTATCACCGGCCCTTTATTCATGGCTTCCGTCTCAATCACCTGGCCTCCGGCGCCCTTAATGGCTCCGGCGACACCCGAACCCATCCAGAATTCGTTGTTGGCGGCGTTGACGATAGCTTCGGTATTGACCCGGGTGATGTCGCCCCGGACGACCTCCAGTGTGTATGGCATAACAGGCACCCCGCAGGCGTTTAAAGGTTGATGGTACTTATCGCGCCCCGAAAGGCGCCGAATTCGACTGCCGGAGGACTCGCGCTTCGAACTTCCGGAATCCAAGCAAAGCAATAAAGCCGATGATGACACCGATGGCGGCGCCGACAATCACATCGAGCGGGTAATGGACCCCCACAAAGATCCGGCTCAGGGCAATGAGCGCCGCGAAGGCATAAAGGTATAAACGGGCTTGCTTCACACAGGTGCCGAACAAAACCGCCTGGGCGACAGTGTTGGCGGCGTGGGTGGAAGGCATGGCGTACCCACCGCCGCAGTTGACCAGCAGGTGTACCTGACCGATGGTATGACATGGCCGCAACCTGGCAAAGATTGGTTTGAGCAGCCCCGCCGATACCTGATCGGTGATGAGCAGGGCCAGGGCGGAAAAAACCACCAGCCATCTCAGGCGCGTATCTCCTTTTATCAGCAGGAGAATCATTGCCAGAGCATAAAGAACCCGCAGGTTATCATCACTGGTGACAAGCGGCATTATGTAGTCCGTGACGGGGTTTGCCAGACTCCTGTTAACGAACAGGAAGACAATGCGGTCGAGGCTGTCAAAAAAATCAAGCATAGCTTTTAGGATTCGACTTCAAGAATCTCTGTAATTGTCGCCGGTCGGGCAGACCGGTCCTGCCGCCCGGCTGCATACATTTCAGAGCGGCCACGGCCGCCCCCAGCCGCAGTCGCTCAGCCATATCCGTTCCCTTCAAAAGACCGAATATATAGCCGACGTGAAAGGCATCGCCCGCGCCGGTGGCGTCTACGTTCTCCACCCGGAAGGCTTTATGCGTATAGAAAGCACCGTTTTCAAACCCCGTGGAACCTCTAATTCCTTCGGTAACCACGATCTTTCCGGGGCAGCGCTCCGCCAGCTTCTTGATAGCGCGCCTGGCGGTACGGCAGCCCGTGAAAGGGAAGGCAAATCCGTCGGCGACGACAAGATGATCGACCAGCCCGAATACCTCGGAGACATCGTTGCGCACCGACCCGATATCGAAGGAGATCGTCGCTTTCATTCTCCTGCCCCAGCGAGCCAGTTTCATCGTGGCGGGCATATCTCGCCCGTCGAGGTGTACCAGTCGGGGCAGCGGCAGAGACCTCGTGTTGATATCGCCGGGTTCAACCGTGATGTTTCGGTAAAGGACCATCGTGCGTCGTCCGCTCCCTTTTTCAATGTAGCCGGTAGCGATGGCCGAGGTCCGTTTTTTCACGATGATAAACCGCGTGTCGACCTTTTCCCGCTTCATTTCAGCGACGCCGTACTCGCCGAAAAGGTCATCGCCTACAGCGGCGATGACGGCTGTCTTTAGCCCCAGGCGCGACAGGCCTACCATGGCATTAGGCACCGGGCCGCCTCCCTGGGTGTTAAAATCGAGGGCGTCTATCTTGGCTTCCGCCCGGGGGTATGTGGCGATGGTATAGAGGATATCGAATGGAATTATCCCCAGGCCCAGGCAGTCTATGCGTTCATGCTCAGGCATACCTTCTGATCTCCGCCCTGCCGCTGGAGAGTTCGGCAATTTCATCAATCAGCTGATCCGCCCTGGATTTTCGTATCTCCAGCTCGACAGCCACGCGGTCAGAAAAATCCGCCTGAATCTGCCTGGCCGAGAAGTGGTGCATTGCCTTTACCAACAGGTCGTAATGGGCGAAGTCGATGTCGACCAGGATCCTCTCGGTAACGTGGTTCTCTTTTACGCCCGACTGCTCCAGTACCAAGCCGGCGGCTTCGCTGTATGCCCGGACCAGTCCCCCGGTACCGAGTTTGGTGCCGCCGAAGTAGCGTGTCACCACTAACAGGATATTGGTCAGGCTCCGGCCCTCAAGAGCATCATAGATCGGGCGTCCGGCCGTTCCGCTGGGCTCGCCATCGTCCGAATACCTGAATTCCGTCTCATCATAAAGACCCATCCGCCAGGCGTAACAATGGTGAGTGGCGGCATGCTCCCGTTTGCGGATAGCCGCCAACCGTGTACCGGCCTCGTCGATGGTCGTTACAAGGTGCGTCTCGGCGATGAATCGGGAACCCTTGACCTTTATTTCGGCCCGGGCGGGCCGGCTGATGGTGTAATAGATATCGTCCATCCCAGACGGTTATACCAGCGACTTTATGATGTCATCCACTTTATCCAGACCGACCATGGGAATCGCACCACAGGAGACAGCTTTGCTCAGACTTTCCTTGTCCACCAGGGCGCCGAACCGGGGGTCGATCATAACATACGCCAGTTTGCCGATTTGACCGCAGCACGACAGGAGATCAAGGGTCCGTCTCGAGTCCCGGTACACCTGCGTTACGACGACAGCCTGCGAGAGACCGACAATCAGGCGGTTCGCACAGACGTGGTTGTCCTCATGGAATTTATCCTCAGGCGGGTACTCGGATATGACACCTCCGCGCTCGACGATGTCGACGGCCAGGGGCACCGACTCCGCGGGGTCGAGTTGATCGACACCCGACTCAAGGACGGAAAACGAGACCCCTTTGGCGGTCTTGGTGCCCACATGCGCGGCCGCTCCGATTCCCTTGTTTAGTGACGATATGACCTGGACGCTGGCGGCGGCGAAGCTGCGTGTCAGCTTGACAGTGAGTTCGATGCCTTGGTTGGTGGCCTTGCTGGTGCCGACCAGAGCCACCGATTTTTTTGCCTTGTCGGGCAGACGACCCCTGACGTAGAGAAGCGGCGGTGGATCATTCAGTTCAAACAGCAGGTCGGGATAGTCGGCGTCAAAGCGGGTGATTACGGTGATATCCCGCCCGGTCAAATCCCTATGATAGCCCTGTGCTTCCTCGAGAAACTTCGCCGACTTGGTGATTTTGTTGGCGGCCTCGGCGGTCATGCCGTCGATGACCATCAACTTCCCGGAATCAGCCCGAATAATGCGCTCCAGATTGCCGAAATGCTGGAGCAAAGCCTGCAGGAGGCGCGGCTGTACGCCGGCGAATTTGCACAGGGCAAGAACCTGTACGGCATTGCTGTATTTGGTGGTCGAATTCATTCCGTAATCTACGCAATTGCAGTCGCTTGTCAACCGCCGCCGGAAAGCCGTCATCGCAGCCCTTACATCTTCTTGAGACGAATCAGGGCCAGGAAATAACCCAAATCCGCCGCCTTCTGCATGGCGGCAACTGACTCGGGGCCGGTTGTCGCGAGCGCCAGGTAGTAGTACAGCGACGCCTGTGTTGAATCGGTCTTTATGGCCTGTCTGAAAAGTCGCGCCGCTGCGCTGTGCTTACCGGCCATCAGCAGGCCGTAAGCCCTGGCAGCGAAAACGTGTGGCCTGTGGGGGACAGCGTCGAGCAAATTCTTCCTGATCGTTTGATTCTCCCCGTGTTCGAGGAAGTGGTAGAAAAAAGAGGGATAATCTACCAGGCCATAATTGATTTTGGTCAGGGTTTCGGACACAAATGAAAGATATTTCTCGGGCTCGTCAAACGTGAGCTCGCCGGACAGTGCGGCTTCAATAACACGCCGATTGAACGGATCAAACCGCGCCGACGCCAGCCAGGTGGTGGTATGGCTCATCACGGAATTCATGTCCGAGGCGTGGATGGCGCCGAAGGAATGCCCGATCTCATGCAAAAGTGTCAGTCCGTTGAAATGTGGTTCCCAGAAACCCGAGGAAAAAGTCGGGCGCGGCAGCGTGCTGATAATTACTCGTCTCTGCCCGATATCCGACACGCCGACCTGGTCATACCCCTTGTGCAGAAAGTAGTCAACGGGGTCGGTGTTGATGCACATCCCCACAATCAGGGTGTCACCGGCGGCCGCCACCTTGCCTTTGAACCGTCCATACGTATAGCGCAGGGAGGAGCCGGGTTCGGCGGGTAAATCGATTGGCCGAACGTCGCAGGCGCGGAACGAATGATTGAAACTGTGGAAGAAATAACGGGAGGCCAGTTCGTGCAACTCGCGGGCGGATCGGGCCCACTGACCGGGGTTTTCTCTGATCAGGGAAGAATCAACATACACCAGGGACGGGATTGGCTCGCCCGGTGTTTCTAGAGGTTTCGGACCCTCGGAGACTTGCCTCAGGACCTTCTCCAGGCATCTCTGAATGACGTATTCGATGGGTTCCGGGCTGGCGGCGACCAGGGAGTCAAGCTCGCGTGAACCAATGGCAGTTGACCGCTTGAGCCAGTAGCGGTCGGCGTCGGCTCGAACCAGGCCTTTTTTTTCGCCGGCAATCCGTCCGCCGTCTATAGTCACAAGTCGGTACTGCAGGCTTATATCGGCAAAACCGGGGACCTGTACGAAATGGCTGACGCGCCTCTCGTCACGCACCGTCACCGTTCGCGTGCGAAAATCCCCCTCCGGCTTCAAATGGACTATGGAGGCATAGTGCGCAAGATCCATCTGCGCCAGGCGCTGCTGGACGGAAAGGCCCGAGCTTAATAGTGATATTTCCGACGGCCGGCCAATCCTGTAAAAATAGTAATCACAGTAGTTGCTGACCGCTATGGCCAGCGACAGGTTAAGTTCGGATTCATCTCGATTTCCCTCGCTTGCTATGTCCGGGTCGATCAGTACTGCCACTAAGGGCGAAGGGTTCTCCGCCGGCTGCGCGGTAGCGACCGGGGGTAAAGCAAAAAGTAAGACCAGTCCGAGGGTTGTCTGTTTAAACATCGGCTCAAGTTATCTTTGCAGGGGTTGAATTGCAAGCCGGAATGACTTATTATTAGTCGGCCTGTCTGATAAGGGAATACGCATGAAGAAGTATCTGTTAGTGGCTTTCTGTGTGGTTATCCTCACCGGGTGCGGAAAGGAACCACAGACATTTGAGGAACTCAAGGCGGCCGGTCGGAGCGCCTTTCTGGACGATGATTACGCCAGGGCACGCGAGTACCTGACGCGCGCAGTCGCCCTGCAGTCCTCGGATCGCTCGGTGCTTTTCTTCTTGGGCCTGAGCTACCAGCGTGACTACATCTTTGATTCGGCCCTGTTCTACCTCAAGCGCGTGGATATTCTCTATCCGGATGACCGCGAAGTTAACCTCGAGTTGTACAAAGTCTGCCTGGCCATGGAGGACTGGCGGAACGCCATCAGGTCCATAGGCGTTCTGGTGAAGACCGGCGACAAAGCCGAGGACTACTACCCCCAGTTGGCTGAATTGAACCTTAAACTCGAAAACTTACCCAATGCATATTACTTCAGCCGCGAGACACTCAAGCTCTTTCCCGATAATCCCAACTACTATCTCCAGCTGGCCAACGTGGCGGCGGAGCTGGACTCCCTGGATATCTCCCTGGCCACGATTGATAGCGCCCTGACGCGCTTCGGTGAGCGCGACGAACTGCTTTTGAACAAGGGCCTGTACCTTGTGGCCAGGAACAGGCCCGGGGATGCCGAGCGGATATTCCGGGACCTGGCCGCCAAAGACACCAGCTTTATTCCCTACCGCATTAACCTGGCCAATGCCCTGTCCACTCAAAAATCCACCGTCAAGAAAGCCGAAGCGCTGGAGTTGTACCGACAACTGCAGCCTCTGGTGGGTGGCGAACAGTTCCGGATAGATTCCATGATCGGCGTCCTCGAGAAGGAACTGGCCGACAAGTAATCTCTGCGCGATAGCTAAAATAAATGAAGGGCAGGATTATTGCTAATCCTGCCCAACGCAGGGTTGTCTCCATAAGAGACAGAGGGGGGTTATTGTGGGTCTGGTATCTATAACAAGATTTATTCCCGGTTTGTTCTCGCGCCGACTGGAAAATAGTGAGATTTGCGGGCCTTTTTTATCCAAGCTTGCGCGAGTCCCTAAGGCAAATGCGGGCCGCCACTTAGAGCCGCCGGCATGGCCCCGATGCATCGGTATCGCGGTATGAATAGTGTCATTTAATTGTCATCTTTACCGACCGTCGCCAGTGTCGTGGTCAATTTCCTCATCTTCGAGTCCGTCATCGTTAACCGACAGGTTCTGGCAATGCAGTTTCCATCGTCCCTGGAAGTAGCGCGCCTTGACGGGGTGTTCAGCGGACTTGTACCAGCCCTTCAGGAGGCCGATCTCGACTCTGTCGGCGCTGTAAATTTGCCCCTTGAACCATCCTCCGGCTCTCAGGTGGGCGCGGTCGCTCGCATCCGCAGCGGGATGATAGCCATAACGGCCTTTCAGAAATCCCTCGAACTTGCCGCTGCGGCTAATCCACTTGCCGTAGAACACCTTTTGCCCCTCGTCGTTTTTTCCGAAATGGCCCCTCAAGTAACCTGCGATGCGGCCGTGCTGCTCCATCCAGATACCGCGGAAGACGCCTTCGTTCTCATCGTTGAAACCCCACTTCCCGGCGAGAAAGCCGCGCGGGCAGGGCACACGATGAAGACGAAAGGCCTGAAAAGCTACCGCGTTGCCGTCATCAAGCTGTGCGACGGAGTCGAGGCCGGCCAGTTGCTCGAGGGTAAAGGTGGCGCTGTAGGGCCCCGTCTCGAAAGCGACCGTCACGGGGTCAGGATAGGTGATGTCGACCACGATGGCGGTGTCGACGTTGCCCTGGCCGTCATCGTCGATGACCAGGGTGGTATCGAAATCGGGCACCGCCGGCGGCACAAAAATATCCACGGAAATGCCGTCGTTGTGCACGGTGGTGATGGAATGCCATTCGATCAGGTTCCGTTGTGTGCGCTCGAGAATCGAGTCTTGATCGGGCTCAAACCGGATGATTCTACGGATTATCTCCACGCCCCGGCTGATAGTGAGCGATCCCGACCAGTCGGTTTCTTCCGTCACCGTGGAGTCGTAGTCGAGCCGCCCCCAGATGGCTCTAAGATGGTACAGGCCGGCGTCACGGTGGGACATTATAGCCTGTGCGCGAGGTTCCTTCATGATGGGGTCATCGTAGTCGGCATAGTCGGCCTCGGCCCCCAGGAGCTCGTCGTCGCCAAAAGCGGCGTTCTCATCGGTAGCGGTATAACCACCGAATTCTTCTTCGAGATTGGGCTGCTGGGAAGTCATCTGCGAATCGGAAGGGCTTTCAGAGCAGCCGACCACCCAGAGAATGGCGGCCGCAACCGCAATGGCAAATGCTAGTTTTCGCAGCATTGCTTCACACTCCTATTTTTATCGTTGGTAAGGCTCTGTTACATCCAAATTAGAAACAACTTCTGTGCCGATTTGTGCGGCGCCGACAAAACATATTGCGAGGCTGGTACTTGGCCGTCTCTCACCATGCGAGAAAGCGAGAAGAACGTGTACGCGAAGGTACAGCGGCACAATTTTGCCCCCTCTGGTTCAGGATTGAGATGCGGACGGCCGCATACAGTCAAGGTCCGGGCTTGTCTTCGAGTGGCTCCGCCTCGATGAGGTGGCCGTGCTCATCGTGGAATTTCTTGATAATGGCCTTGGCGTCATCTATCCAGTTGAGGAGTGAATCACGGGCCGCGCCTTCGATCAGTTTCCCCCAGTGGAAGAGGCGGTAGCTTATCGGCGGCATCTTGGATTCCTCAACCTCTTCCCGTACTGCCTCCAGCAACTGGAATACAGGCTCCTTGCCGGGAAAGGGAAAATCCGCAGACAGGTCCAGGGACTCACTGGCCTCCTTGATATGGCCGTCAATGGCTGATTTCACCAGTGGCAGCTTATAATACCATGGATATTTGGTAAATTTGCTGTGGCAGTCAAAACAGCTGCTGGCAAGTATGGGTCGGACGGCTTGGTAATCCTGGTTTATCGTTCTGAAGATGCTGTCCTGCACTAGCTGAAATGTCTCCCGGGACAGAGCAGGCAGTCGGTTTTCCTGAGGCGTCTTGTCAATCTCGGCAACGCTCATCCGCCACAGCAGAAAAAGCGCCACCGGAAAGAGCGCTAAGCGCAGAAATCTGGCTGTCATGCTGTGTCTTTCGTCTATGGGCATCCGTTTCGCTTTACTCGATCTTGGAGATGAACCCTCCGGCTCCGGCGAGGCGTTGCTCGGCCTCGTCGCGGTTGCAGCCGAGGCGGTGCATGACGACAGCCACCTTGACCGATCCGCCCGAGGCCGCCAGCAGTTCATCGGCCTTCTCCAGCGGGATCTGAAAAAGGTCCATCAGTATTTTTCGGGAGCGTGCGGCCAGCTTTTCGGAAGTCGCCTTGAGGTCGACCATCAGGTTGCCGTAAGTTTTTCCCAGCAGGATCATGGCGGTCGTGGAAATCATGTTGAGAGCCATCTTCTGAGCGCTGGCCGATTTCATGCGCGTGGACCCGGTGATAGCCTCCGGGCCGACCAGCAGCGGCACCGTCACATCCAGCCGCGACAGCAGATCGGCATTGACCTCCAGTTCATTGCAGAAGATGAAAGCCGTCCGGGCGCCGACCGAGAGGGCGTATTCCAGACCGGCCAGCGTATAGGGCGTGCGTTTGGAGGCGGCAATACCGATTACAAAGTCGTTCCGGGTAAGACAGTGTTTTTGAAGGTCTTCCCGGGCCGCCTCCCGCCTGTCCTCGACACCTTCCTCGGACAACACCAGGGTAGGGTAGCCTCCGGATATGATGCCAACTATCTGCGACGGGTCGGTGCCGAAAGTCGGCGGGCATTCGGCGGCGTCAAGAACCCCCAGCCGCCCGGAGGTGCCGGCGCCGATATAAAAGACCCTTCCGCCGGCCTTGAGCACGTCGGCGTATATCTGCGCTGCCCGGGCAATAGGCTCCCTGGCCTTTTCAACGGCCGGGGCCACTTTCTTGTCTTCCCGGTTTATTCTCGTGACGATATCGACCGCTGAGAGACGGTCAATGTCGATCGTATTCGGATTTACCTGTTCCGTCTCCAACCGCGCCAGTTGACGGATAAGTTCGTATCGGTCATTCACGGAGCCAAGGTAAGCGTCGGCGCTCGATTAGCAACTTAAAACGGGGAAGGGAGCTTGAAGCAGGTTGGTCTCGCCGCTCTGGACTATTCTGCAACGACATTCATGGAGTCGAACTCGATAGCCAGGATGGTTCCAAATCGGCCGGTCAACTCGTCCAGGTCAATATTGTCGCCCAACTGGCCTGGCAGGGGAACCGGCAGAAGGTCCGAAGACAGAGCGCTGTCGGGGATACCGGTGTAGGTATAAATAAACAGGTAGTACCAGCCGGGGTCTATCTCGTTTGTGGGGACGTTGTCCACGGTGAAGGCCTGGGCATTAAACGTTTCCGAGGTAACCTGAGAAGAGACATACTGGCTGTAGCCCTTTTCCATGTAGGCCCGGCCCTTCTTCACGGCCGCCATGATATAGCCTTCGGCGCTGTCGGCGCCGGTCCAACTGAGACTGACAGTCTCGAAGGACAGTTTCTCGCGGCGGTCGGGAACCACCGACTCTATGGAGAAAGTGTCTGCCACGATGCCCACGAACTTGAAATCGAGCAGGGTCTCGTCGACCACCTGGAGAGTATCCTCGCCAAAACGCAACAGGCCGGCGGGTGTCATAGCCAGACCATACAGCGAATCATCACAGATCAGCGTGTCCAAACCGTACGTTACCTCCGCCGAATTCACGGCGGAATCGCTGCGCTGATAGTACAGTCTGATGGTGCTGGTGTTACGGATTATATCCTTGACCAGGACACCTTCCACCCGATAGGTGTTGGGCAAAACCGGGATGATATTGCTGGGATAGCTGTCACAGGCGACGTAGATTGCCGGCAGCAACAAAAAGAGGCCGGCTGCAATTGACATATTTCTACTTGGCAGGCTCATGTAATTGTTATATCGACAGATTCCGGTTCGAGTTTAAATCATTTTGTGCTCATTTGTCAACGAAAAGGCTATACGTATTATACACTTAGCTGCCCGTATCGGGAAAACCGGATAAATTACGTGGCCTGAACGAAATCGATCCACTAAAAAAGCCGCCCCGTCAGGCGGCTTTTTTAAAGAAAAGCTTTTTAAAGACGATTTTAGCGGGGCAGAAACGTGTGAAGGCGGACTGGGCCAGATTGAGACCCACGAAGACCGTCAGAAGCAGCCAGTACGGGGATACCAGGTAGTTCAGAGCCAGCGAGGTCAGGACTAAAAAGCCCGCCAGCAGTCTGACGGAGTTTTCCAAAGTCATAGCGTGTTTCCTTTCTGTTTTATTATGGTTATTACTTTTTTAGAAGCCGTAGGTCATTTTCAAGTACACGTTGTCGTTCTTCTGAAATTGCCCAAACTCGGTGTTGTCATGTCTGCCCGTGAAGATATTACCGCCGGCCGCCAGTGTTACCTCATCGGTATACCTGTACGAGGCCGAGAGCCGGACGTAGGCGTCCCCATCCGAAGGCGAGTAAAGGACAAACGCCGATAG
>Ga0224495_10002643_pt1 | contig 11552 bp, 12 predicted proteins | sample SF_Jul11_sed_USG_FD_168128 | JGI IMG/M metagenome (GOLD analysis project Ga0224495, IMG submission 168128) | Sediment microbial communities from San Francisco Bay, California, United States - SF_Jul11_sed_USGS_4_1 | ecosystem: Environmental > Aquatic > Marine > Sediment | place: USA: California...
TCCACCCTAAGCATCCCCGATTTCCTCTCCCAGGTAAGCGGCAATGACTTCCGGATTCCGCTGGATGTCCCGTGGAGTTCCTTCGGCGACCTTCTTCCCGTAATTAAGGACCAGAACTTCATCGGAGATTTCCATGACCAGGCTCATGTCATGTTCGACCAAGATAATCGTGATCCCTCTCTGCTGGATCTTGCGAATCGTATGACAAAGTTTTTCCGTCTCCCGGATGTTCAACCCCGCAGCCGGTTCATCCAGAAGAAGGAGTTTGGGGTAAGTTGCCAGCGCCCGGGCGATCTCGAGGAGCTTTTGTTCCCCCAGAGGCATTGAAGTGGCCTCCAACGCCGCTTTTTCTTCAAGACCCATGAAAGAGAGTTCGGCCAAGGCTTGTTCTTCGATTTCTTTTTCTTCTTTTTTCATCCAGGAAAGACGAAATCCTGTACTCAAAAGGCCCGCGGATGTCTGCGTATGCCTTCCCACCATGGCATTTTCCAAAACCGTCATGTTGGCGAAGAGTTGAAGATTTTGAAAGGTCCGAGAGATACCCAGCTGAGCGATGAAGTGCGGTTTGAGGCCGTTCAGACTTCGGCCTTTGAACTCCAAGATTCCATTCGAAGGGGGAAAGATCCCGGTAATCAGATTGAAAAGAGTGGTCTTCCCTGCCCCGTTGGGGCCGATGACGGATTTGATTTGTCCTTGGGAAATAGCAAAATTCAGCGAGTCGATCGCCCGCAAACCTCCGAAGGACTTTTGCAAATTCTCGGCTCTGAGGATCTCCTCATTCATAAGCTTCTTCTCGTTGTTTTTGTTATGCGTTTCAACAATTTTCGCATGCCCTCCAGAACCCCCTGGGGCATGAAAAGAAGAACCGCCATGAGAATTCCACCGTACGCCAAAACTTCAAAATCCTCCAAACCCCGCAGGTATTCTGGCAGCGAGGTGAGAACGGCCGTCCCCAAGAGAGCGCCCCAAATCGTCCCTGCTCCTCCGATCACGACCATCATCAGGAACATGATGGAAGGCATCAAACCGAACGAACTTGGGCTGATAAAGGTAATGAAATGGGCGTAAAGGCTGCCCGCTATGGAGGCATAGACGGCGCTCAGGACAAACACCTGGACTTTGTAACGCGCGGCATCGACTCCCATGGCGTTCGCAGCCAATTCCCCTCCATGAACTGCGCGCAGGGCCCGCCCCACCCGGGAATTGATCACGTTGAGGGAAAAAACCAGCAGCAAAAAGACAAATCCCCAGACGAGATAAAGGTAAGCGGTACCTTCTATGACCTGTCCCAAAAAAGTGAGCGTGGGAATTCCCGAGAGGCCAGACGGGCCACCGGTTAGGAAATCGAGTTCATTAAAAACAATGAAAAAAATCTCCCCAAAACCCAAAGTGGCGACGGCCATATAATGCCCCTTGAGACGAAGGGTGGGTTTCCCGACGAAGAAGGCAACAAGGGCGGAGAAGAAGATGCCGACGAAGAAAGCAACAACCGGATGATAAGAATATTGGCTGGTTAGAATTCCAGAAAAATAGGCTCCAATTCCGAAGAAAGCGGCATGGCCGAGAGAGATCTGCCCGGCATAACCCATGAGGAGGCACAAGCCCATGGTAACGATGCTGTTTATGCCCAGAAAGACAAGGATACTGATGAAGTACTCGTTGCCCTCGACGATCCATGGGTAGAGGACGATGAGAAAGGCGATCAGGAGGAGGGTGTAAAGGTCTTTCCTTTTCATCCGCTCCCTCGTTAAAATTTCTTGAGTTCGCTCTCTTCGGCGCTGCCGAAGAGGCCGCTGGGTTTGATCCAGAGGACAATTAGCAAGACGAAAAGGGCGAGGGCGTCTTTGTATCCCGATGAAACTAAGCCAGCCCCTAAAGATTCCAGGATCCCGATGAGAAAACCAGCCACGATGGCCCCTGCCCCGCTGCCCAGGCCGCCGAGCACTGCGGCGGCAAAGCCCTTGAGCGCCAGCAGAGGTCCGCGGTCATACTCCATAAGCGTAATCGGAGTGATGATCGCTCCGGCAATGGCTCCCACAGAAGCGCTCAAGCTGAAGGAGAGAAGAACCATTTTCTTTACATTGATTCCTACCAGGCGCGCGGCCACCGCGTTGAATGAGCAGGCGGTCATGGCCTTCCCGGCCAAGGTACGGTTGAAAAAAAACCAGATTCCCAGGAGGACCAATCCTGTAATTCCGAGAACCCAGAAAAACTGCGGCTGAAGAGTGGCTCCCCATATTGGGATAGGTTTGCCGCCGCTGAAGGGAGGCAAGCCGTAAGGATCCCTGCCCCAGAGGAGCATCGCAATTCCCCGGAAAAGAATGGAACCGGCCAAGGTGATGATGATCAGAGTGATAAGCGAGGCGTTTTTGAGCGGGTGGATTGCCAGACGCTCGAAAAGAGCGCCCAGCGTCGTCACCACCATCACCGTGAGGAAAAATCCCAGAAACATAGGAATCTGGAGAACGGCAGTGGAAAAAACCATGATCAGGCCTCCGAGCATCACAAATTCCCCTTGGGCAAGGTTGATGATGGCGGTGGCGTTATAAATCATAGTGAATCCCAGCGCGACGAGGGCGTAGATGCTGCCTACATTGAGACCGGTAAAAAAGAATTGAATGATCTGACTGGTTAGACTCATGATGGCTATTGCGCTTTTCTGATAAATAAAGAGCGCTGGGTCCCTGCAAGATATCCAGCACCGAACCCCTGCGCTCTTTTCGCTTCTTCAGGATATTGGAAAAAAATCAATCGGCGAATGCCCAATCGCCGTTCTTGACCACGATCATTTCGAAGGCATCTTTTTTCAGGCCGGTATGATCTTCCGGTGACATGTTAAAAATGCCTCCGGTTCCAGGCCAGTTTTTAATCTTGGTTTCTAAATAATTTCGTATTTTTCCCTTATTGGGGCCCACGGCCTTCAAGGCATCGCTCACCATCATAATCGCATCGTAGGCATGGCCGCCGAAGGTGCTCACGTCGGCCTTAAACCGTTTCTCATACTCGGTTTTATACTTCATGATGATGGGTTTCTGAGGATTATCGGGTTTAATTTTTTCAGCCACCACCAGACGGCCCAAGGGGCACAGAACGCCCTCGGCAGCTCCCCCGGCCAGCTCGATATTCCTCTTCGACCCGAACCCATGGCTCTGGTAGAGGGGGATCTTCATGTCCAACTGCTTCCAGTTCTTGGTCACAATGACCTGTGGTGGCCCCACGGACCAGTTAATCACGGCCTGGGCGTCGGTTCCTTTTATCTTAGTCAGCTGCGCGGTCATGTCCGAATCTTTCGGCCCGTATCGTTCATTGGCTACCAGGGTTATCCCGTAAACCGGCGCCACTCTGGTTAGTTCTTGTCGTCCGAAATTTCCAAATCCGTCTGTTACGGTGATAATGGCTACCCTTGAGATTCCCTTTTTCTTCATATGCTCGTAAATCGTTTCAACTGCGGACGTATCCGTCTGGGGGGTTTTGAAGATCCACTTATTCTGCTTCTTGGGCATCGCAAAGGTTGGGGCTTTTATGATGCGCTCCAGTTCACTCTTCGGCGTTACAATCGACAAGGCTGCCGCGCAAGAAACGAGGGGCGTTTTCGCCTTTTCCATTATGGGCACCACCGCCATACTCTCGCCGCTCGTGGAAGGACCGATAATGGCGATTACTTTATCCTTTTCGAGGAGCTTGCGTACGGCCAAAACTGCCTGACTGGCGTCGGTTTTGGTATCTTCGATAATAATCTGTAAAGGATGACCGTTGACCCCCCCGGCAGCGTTAACCCATTCCTCGACCATCTTGGCCGTGTTCCGTTCGGGCTCACCCAAGAAAGAAGCCCCTCCGGTTACGCTAAAGACTGCGCCGATCTTATAAAGCTTCTTCTCGGCTGCCCTAACAGCTTTTGGCAATAATCCCAGGAGCAAAAAGCTAAGGCTAAAAACCAGAACACTCGTGAATAACCGTTTCTTCATACCCGCACCTCCTTATTTTTTCCCCAGAGGGAAGAGATTTTTCCGATTCCTTCTGATGGGAGCCCCTGGGTATCCCCTGCTCTTACTTGTTCCCTCGATTTTAAAGCGAATAAACTTTTTTCCCCTCTAAAATTCGCACTTTTTTCTCAGAGAGGACCGTAATGGCCCGGTCGGTTTCATCGAAACGGAAAATGATAATGGCGTTCTCTCCGCTCTGCTGGACAAAAGCATATAGGTATTCCACGTTGATTCTGGCTTCAGCTAAAATTTTCAAAATGTCCGCCAATCCTCCCGGCCGGTCGGGGACTTCCACAGCAACCACTTCCGTCTTTCTGACCGTAAAACCCTTCGGACCCAATGCTTCCTTAACTTTTTCGTTGTCGTTAACAATCAACCGCAGAATGCCAAAGTCTTTGGTGTCGGCCAAAGAAAGAGCTCGGATATTGACTCCCGCCTCGCCAAGGATCCGGGTGACTTCAGCTAATGCTCCGGGTTTATTTTCCAAGAAAATAGAGATCTGTTCAACTTTCATAGCTTCCCTCCTCATTTAGGAGTTTACATTAGAACACAGATTTTCACAGATTCACGCAGAAAAAGAATAAAAAGAATTCTGTCTCCTGTCCTTCAATCCTGACAATCTGCGTTCATCCGCGTCCAATAAGATTAAATCTTTCGTTTATCAATAACCCGTTGGGCCTTGCCCTCGCTGCGTTGAATGGTCTTCGGCTCTACCAGTTTTACCTCGGCGGTGACTCCGAGCAAGTCTTTGATATCCTTTTCAATCCTTTGTCCCAACGCCTGGAGGTCTTTGACCTCATCGGAAAAACCCTTCTCGTTGACTTCCACTTGTACTTCGAGAGTGTCCAGGTTTCCTTGACGATCTACGGTCAATAGATAATGCGGCTCCACCCCATCGACGTTCATCAGCACGCTCTCGATCTGGGAAGGAAAAACATTCACCCCCCGAATGATGAGCATATCATCGCTGCGCCCGCTGACTCGCTCCATGCGCACATGCGTCCGTCCACATTTGCAGGGCTGGGGGTAAAGAACCGAGATGTCCCGGGTGCGGTAACGGATTAAAGGGAAGGCTTCCTTGGTAATGGTGGTGAAGACCAGCTCCCCTTTCTCCCCATAAGGGAGAACTTCTCCGGTCCGGGGGTTGATAATCTCGGGGATGAAATGGTCTTCGAATATGTGCAAGCCTTGCTTGGCTTCAATACACTCAATGCTCACCCCGGGGCCGATGACTTCACTTAACCCATAGATATCAATGGCATCAATCCTGAGGTGGCGTTCAATCTCATCGCGCATTTTCTCGGACCAGGGTTCGGCTCCAAAAATACCCACCTTCAATTTCAGCTTTTTAATATCCACTCCCATTTCTTCGGCGGTTTCAGCCAAAAATAGGGCGTACGAGGGGGTGCAAGTTAGCACAGTGGACCCAAAATCCTGCATGATAATGATCTGGCGCTTGCTGTTGCCTCCGGAGATGGGGATGACCGAAGCGCCTAGTTTTTCGGCGCCGTAGTGGACTCCTAATCCCCCCGTAAAAAGACCGTACCCGTAAGCATTATGGATAATATCGTTTTTTTGTGCCCCGGCGGCCGCCAGCGAGCGGGCCATCAGTTCTGCCCAGGTGTTAATGTCCCGTCGCGTGTAACCGACCACGGTTTGTTTTCCAGTGGTTCCGGAAGAAGCATGAATGCGCACCACCTGTTCCATCGGCACGGCAAAAAGGCCGAAAGGATAGTTGTCCCGCAGGTCTATTTTGGTGGTGAAGGGAAGGCGTTTTAAATCTTTTAAGGATTTAATATCTCCCGGCCGGATGCCGGCTTCGTCAAATGTTTTCTTGTAGAAAGGAACTGTGGCATAGACCCTTTCCGCTGTTGCCGCAAGGCGCTTGAGCTGCAAAGCCTCCAAAGCTTCCCGCGGTAAGGTTTCAAATTCTTCATCCCAGATCATTGAAAACTCCTCCACAAATGAGCTGTCAGCGATCAGCTTTCAGCCTTCAGCCAAAAAACTGGTTTTTGCCGACTGCTGATGGCTGATGGCTATTTTTTATACCACCAGAAATCGTTATTCTCCACCGGATCATAGTACCGGTAGGAGTTATTGATCCATATCATGGGAGCACGCTGGATTTCGTCAGATTCATGAATCAATCGCCCGAAGCCCATTACCATTCCCACAAGAGCCCCATGTTTACGAACCGCCTGGAAAGCGTAGTGGGAACATGTGGGATAACTTGGACATCGGTCTCCGTCTACCGGGCTGATATAGGTTTGAAAAAACCCAATGAGTCCTTGTACGACCATTTCACCGGGGGAAGGTGTTTTTTCCGGATTCCGTACCTTTCCACTCGCAGGAAATGATTCATCCTGCCAGGGTTCTACCCACCGGCCTTCTCCCGCCCCCCCCTCCTTTTTATTGAAATCCACAAGAAGGAAACCGAAGAAGAGGAGGAGGATGAGGATAAACTTAAAAAACATAGGTCAATGCAAGCACGGGGCTTTTTCCTTGGAAAAAAACTCCCACGGAAAAAAGTCCCCCCTTGCCCAAGTGGTCAAGGTATTCCTCTTTCTTTTTTTTGTTGTATTTGTGGGCACTGGCTACTGCGCTATATATATTTCCACTATACCATCCCAACTCAAAAAAGGTCAAGATTCCACCGATAACGTAATTTTCCCGTTCGAAAGCTTCCACAATCCCCCATATAAAAGCCCCGTTGAGAAGGAAAGCGATGGACGCATCCCGGTATCGTTCACAGTACAGGTGTCCTGATCCCGGAAGAATGGCAGCCAGAATCCCTGCTGTCGCCGGAGACTTTTGGGGGATTTCATGGATGCGATCCAATCCTTGAGCAAAACGTTCACTCTTTAAATATAACTTACTGCTTTTATTTATTTTTCTGTATTCGGAAGATGCTTCTTTCCATTTTTCTTCTTTCAGGTAGGTAGCAGCAATCTGCCACTGGGCTTCATCGGCAGTTGGTGCGTCTGCAGCTTGTTCTTTGGCTTTGCCGAAGAAGAAACGAGCCTGGGAATATTCTTTCTTCTCTTTAAAACAAAGGCCCGTGAGAAGCAAGGCTTCAGCTTGGTAAGCGGTGGAAGGAAATTTCTTTATTAAATTGTCGCTCGCCGATATCGCTTCATCCCATTTCTTCCCATGGAAATATGATCGGGCAATTTTCCATTGCGCTTCTTCTGTTCTGGCATGGCGGGGAAAGAAAAAAAGAAAACGTTTATATTCGGTGACCGCTCGATAATAGTCCCCTTCTTGATAAAAATGGTCAGCCAGATCCATCTGTAATTTGGCATCGACCGATACCTTTTCTCCTTCCGCGGACAAACCTGCAGAGGGGGAATAGAAAAAAATTAACAAAACAAATAATTGAACCCCGAACAGCTTTATCAGCTTTTTAATCAGCTTTTTATCCTTGGGCCTCAATTCAGGCACTCCTGCCCAATTGAAAGGCCTCAAGGTTGATTTTTTGGGCTTTGGGGGGAAAACGGCGCAGGAGGTTGTCGTTCCAGGTGTTTTCGGTGATGGAAAGAAAGTTATACAAAGCACCCAACATGACCGCATTGACGGCCCGCACATCCCCTGCCTTTAAAGCCAGGTCCCTGGCCGGGATGCTCTTGATCTTGGCAGCCCGTTGCGAGAGGATGACGGCGACTTTCTCCGGGTAATCTTCAACCCCCAGAGAAACCGAAGGAGGATTGAGGCGCTGCTCGTTCAATAGGATGGTTGGTTGAGGCCCCAAACAATGTATATAACGGAGCGCCTCCAGCTCCTCAAAGGCCATAAAAATATCTACTTCCCCTTCCTTAATCAGGGGAGAAAAAACCTTCGGACCGAAGCGAACATGGGTGGAAACGCTTCCCCCTCTCTGGGCCATACCGTGAACTTCACTCTTCTTCACGTCAAAACCCGCATCCATAAAAACATCCGCCAGAATCTCGGAAGCAAGGATAATACCCTGCCCTCCTACCCCGACCATCAATATATTGATAACTTTATTCTCCATTTTTTTCCTTTATCGCTCCCCATTTGCAGATCTGTTCGCAGAGCGTGCAGCCATTACACAAGAAGCGGTCGATAAAAGCCTTACCTTTTCTTTTCTTCCCCCCGCCATTCATTCCTTCTTCTTTGACCCACTCGATGGCCGGACACCCCAGGCGTAAACAGACGCGGCACCCGGTGCATGATTCGGTGCTGACGAAAAAGGCTTTCCCCGTGACCGCTCTCTCCCTCCGGGAAAGGACGCAAGGGGCCCGCGCAATAATTACCGAAGGCTCCGGGCGCTGAATCTCTCGTTTGATTACGCGCTCAGTAACGGCCAATTGGTAAGGGTTGACGACTTTCACGTGTTTCACCCCCAGGGCTTTAACCAGCTTAACCAGGTCCACCTGAATGGCTTCTTCCCCTTGAAGGGTAAACCCTGTTCCCGGATGATCCTGCCTTCCGGTCATGGCGGTGGTGCGGTTATCCAGAATGATGAGCGTCACCGCCCCTTTGTTGTAAACAACGTTCAGAAGCCCGGTAATGCCCGAATGAAGAAACGTGGAATCTCCAATGACTGCGACGACCTTCCCTAAGGCATCTTCCCCCAGAGCTTTGTCCAGGCCCATGGCGTGTCCGATGGAAGCGCCCATACAGACACAGGTATCGATGGCGCTGAGGGGCGGAAGAAAGCCCAAAGTATAGCACCCTATGTCCCCGGTGACAAACAATTTCAATTTGCTCAGGATAGAGAATATCCCCCGGTGGGGACAGCCGGGACACATGATGGGCGGGCGGGGGGGTAGAGTTTTGGAAATCTCTTCCAACGGGGGTGGAGTAAAACCCTTTAACCCTTTAGCCACTAAGGCAGGAGTAAGCTCTCCGCAAAGCGGGAAGGCAGTCTTGCCGGTGGCTTCAATTCCCATCGCCTTTACCTGTTCCTCGATAAACGGGTCCAGTTCTTCTATGACGAAGAGTTTTTCCACCCGGGAGGCGAAGGATCTAATAAGTTTTTCAGGGAGTGGAAACACCATACCCAGCTTCAAAAAAGAAGCTTCCGGCATGGCTTCTTTGGCGTATTGGTAAGAGATGCCGCTGGTAATGATCCCGATTTTGTTGTTCCCCCATTCGATCCGATTTCCGTCAAAAGTTTCGGCAAAGAGATGCAGGTCTTCCAGGCGTTTTTCAACTACCGGGTGACGCCTGCGGGCGTTGGCCGGCAGCATAACAAATTTCATCGGGTCTTTGATAAGCTTGGGCGGGGCTATCGGTGGTGAAGGTTCTTGGGTAAGGACAATGGACTTGGAATGAGACACACGAGTGGTAGTGCGCAACATTACAGGGGTATCGAATTTTTCGCTCAATTGAAAAGCCATTGCCGTAAAATCCTTGGCCTCCTGGCTATCGCTGGGTTCCAGCATGGGAACCTTGGCAAATTTGGCATAGTTGCGGTTGTCCTGCTCATTCTGAGAGCTGTGCATTTCCGGGTCGTCAGCCGTGACCAAAACCAGCCCTCCGCGCAACCCCGTATAGGATAGAGTGAATAGAGGATCGGCCGCCACATTGACCCCCACATGCTTCATAACGACTAAGGCCCGAACTCCCCCAAAGGCTGCCCCCATCCCTGTTTCCAAAGCTACTTTTTCATTCGGAGACCATTCAACATGCATCCCTTTATGGGTGTTCAAGGTTTCCAAGATCTCGGTGCTGGGGGTGCCTGGATATGCGGCAGCTACTCGCACGCCACTCTCGTACGCCCCGCGGGCAATAGCTTCATTTCCGGATAATACAACACGTTTTTCGGTCATTCCTTTACCCCTTGAGTTCACTGACTTTTCGTTGGATAAATTCCGCCATCCGGGAGTTCGGGTCCCTGGCCAAGGCCTTCTGGTAAATTTCTAAAGCCTTCTGTTTTTGATTTAATGCTTCGTAACAGCGAGCAGCGCCAAGAAGACCTTCCCCCTGGAAAGGGCTGCGATCTTCTTCCATGTTTTTTTGATAATTCTCCAGAGCTTTGGCAAAATCCCCTTTGGATTCATAACAATGCGCCAGCCCATCAAAGGCCATGGACCGGAAGGGACCTTCCAGACATCGGGAATATGCCGCTACAGCTTGATCGTATTCTTTTAAGGCAAAATGGCAATGGCCAATGTAAATCTGGGATACCTGGGAAACGTTGCCCCGGCTATAGACTGCAAGGGCTTCGCGGAATTTTTTCATTGCTTTTTGGTAGTTGTCTTTCTCACCGTCGGCGTTTGAGCCTTTAAAGAATGCTTCTTGGTATTGCTGGAGAGCCTCCTGCTGGATGGCTTGGGCCTTCCCTTCCTGCCAAAGAAGGTAAGAATACCCTCCCAAACCGGCGACCACTACGGCAACGACAATGATTCCATATAAGGTAATCTGTCGACGATGGCTCCGGATGTATTGAATAATTTTTCCGGTAGTTGAAATAAATTCATCCGGTTCTTTCAATAATTTCTTGCGGGATACTTTTTTAGCGGGCATTGTTTCTGTGCCCTCCTCCCTTTTAATAAAATTAAATTAAAAAAACGATTTATCACAGCGCGGCAGTGCCGCAACCCAAAATTTATTGGACGCAGATAAACACAGATAAAATTAAAATATGCTTAACAAAATTTTAAGAATTTGAATGTTAGTAGTACAGAAAAAAGATAAAGCTTATTTTATTTTTTAACTATGTAATTATCCTTTGGATTCTCTGTGGTTTTAAAAATCTCTCAATTTAGGTTGAAAATAGACCCCTACTCCTTTTTATCCTAAAAAAGCTTTTTACGGGAATAGTCTGAATAAGTCCTACGGGTGGAAATTTATAGATTGCAGGTCTTTGGCCTCGATCTGGAAGGTTCCGAACCCTGCTTGGCCATAAAACTTCGAGAGTTTGTCCACCCTTATTTCAACCTTTTTCGGCTCACGCAGGGAAATTTCAAGCAGGATTTTGTTTCCTTCCTGGCCCTGGAATTGAACCTGGGAAACGATTTCGAAAGGAACGGCTACGTCAGCGCTTCCTCGTTTTCCCGTAATAACAACCATGCCAGCGTGGCTGAATTTCGAGAGGGAAGTCTTGACCCCCTGGCGGTCAATAACTACCACGGAAAAATTCTTTTTCGGCTCAGGGATCTTATCAATAGGAGCGTTGCCGCCCAATCCCCCCATGCCCATAAGGAACAAAAAAGAAATTATAACAAATACAGCAGCGAAAAAATTTTTCATTAAAACGCCCCCTCTTGTCGCCTGATTGGGCTCATAATAGGAATTTACTATTTCATAACATTTTTTAAGAAAAATAACAATCGTAAATATCCACATTAAACTCCGGATGCCCCCTCACCCTTCCCCTCTCCCCCGCAAACGGGGGAGAGGGGGGGAACCCCTCCTGTCCGAACCGGTACACCAACGGCGAGAAAGGGCCAATCTTCAAAACTGGGGGTGGGCAAGATTGCGAAATCGATTGACAGAAGAAGGCCCACTCCGTTATTTTGGTTTTAGTCAATTTTTCACCATCGCCTGTTTCCTGGATTACGGGAAATCGGAAAATAAAAGATATTAAGGAAAAAATAATTT
>Ga0224495_10002644_pt1 | contig 11550 bp, 8 predicted proteins | sample SF_Jul11_sed_USG_FD_168128 | JGI IMG/M metagenome (GOLD analysis project Ga0224495, IMG submission 168128) | Sediment microbial communities from San Francisco Bay, California, United States - SF_Jul11_sed_USGS_4_1 | ecosystem: Environmental > Aquatic > Marine > Sediment | place: USA: California...
AATTCATCTTAGGAAGTATAGGGTAGCTATAAGGTTTTTATCGTAGCTATCCTTTTTTAGTGACGGAAGACAAAAAAGATGGTGAAAGAACTGAAGAAGGGTGAAATCCCGGGAACACCAAAACAATTTGCCATTTTCATGGCCATTGTTATGGCAGTTGCGTTCCTGTGTTACTGGGGGCTAAGAGATATCCACCAAACCCTGGCAGCTACCGTCTGTATAGCTTTGGTTGTCGGGACTTTAATGTTCTGGAGGTTCAGGGTAGCCATAGCTTTTATAGGCATGGCAATTTTGCTTCTGACAGGAACAATGGACTTAAAGCATGCCATAGAATTCATGAGTTTAGATGTCATTGTTTTTCTGGTAGGCATGATGGTGGTAGTTGCCCTTCTCCGAGATACTGGCTTCTTCCGCTGGCTGGGCATAAAAATAATCAAACTTGGTAAATATGAGCCCAGGAGCATAATGATTTCTCTTTTACTACTTTCGGCGGTTATGGCTGCCTGTGTAGACGAAGTAACTTCTATACTTTTTATGACAGCATTAGTTTTTGAGCTTTGTGAACGTTATAAGATAGACCCAGTCAAGTGTGTAATATCGGTTGTGTTAGCTACAAATATTGGGAGTTCTTGGACTGTTCTGGGGAATCCCATCGGAATATTGCTAGCACTCAGAGCTGGGCTGACTTTTGAAGATTTTATGCGGTGGTCTTTCCCAGTTAGTTTAATTGGCCTCATTTGCCTCATAGTCATAATTCTGGTGTGGCAGCGTGGTGACCTCAAATTGCTGAAGACCAGGATTAATGCCCAGTTGGAAAGCGGCACTGCTAATTTGGATGAATGGTCTGAAATAAAAGATAAAACTTTTTTCAAGTGGGGAATTGCCCTATTTCTAGGCGTGGTAGTTTTTCTTGCTTTGCACTACCGCTTGGAGCTGCTATTCGGTCTGGAAAGGGATACGTTGCTTGTTGCGACTTCAATCACGGGCGCTGGGATCGCCATGTTGTGGAAAAGAGATAAGGCCAGGGAATATTTAGAGAGAGGTGTAGACTGGTGGACATTGATTTTCTTCCTGTTCTTGTTTTCTGTGGCGGGTTGTCTTGCCTATACCAGTGTTACAGGTAAGCTTGCAGATGCTGCCACGGGACTAACAACTAGCCCGGTGTTACTCACCATAACCATTGCTTTGGGGGCTGCTTTTGGCTCAGCGGCGCTGGATAACGTGATTTTGGTAGCAGCGCTTATCCCTGTAGTTCAGGCTTTTGGAGCGATAGGAGTTAATAGCTTTCCACTTTGGTGGGCATTGCTTCAAGGCGCGTGTTACGGTGGTAACATTACCATGGTTGGCTCTACAGCCAATATTGTGGCTCTGGGCATGCTGGAACAGCGGACAGGTTATCGTATGACATTCCGCAAGTGGATTCTGATTGGGCTGGCCGGTGGTCTCTTGCCTTTGTTTATTGCCCAAGCACTGTTACTTGTTCAGCTACCCCTTATGCCTTGAATCCAACTTTGAATCGGTAATCTCTTAACGGGGAGATGTCCCACAAAAGATAAATTTTCTGTGGAAGCTGAGATATATCTGTAACACTCATGGTATGTTTAGTAGTAATAACTTACCATGGGAGTTGACAGAATAGGAAAGTCAGCCGGCACACAAACTTGTTTTTTTTGGCGGGGTTTGTTATACTTCCCACCCGTCCTTATCTACATTATGGAGAAAAAGGGTGGTTACAATCCTTATTGCGGGCCACCTTTTTTACGGCTAATTCTCATGAGTGGAGGTAAATGTTAAAATGGATGTACTAAGTCCTTACAAAGAAGCTACAGATGTAATACTTGAGGCCGGTGGTGAACCTCTCAAATTGTGTTACCAATGTGGTCTTTGTACAGGTATCTGTCCGTGGAATTTGGTCCGAAGTTTTCTTGTTCGCCGCATCATGCATGCAGCTCAGCTTGGGGCAATCGATTTTGGCAGCGAAGATATCTGGACTTGCGTCACTTGTCGAGCTTGTGTTCAACGCTGCCCCCGGGGTGTCGAGATAATAGATGTCATGAGGGCTCTGCGCCGGGCCGTGGCCAGCATGGGTATTGGCGTTGTCCCTGATGCCTTGAGAATCTCAGCTAAGAACATCGCTGGTGTAGGTAATCCACTTGGTGAGGCACCGGAAAAGCGAAATGACTGGGCTAAAGACCTTAAGGTGAAAAATTTTGCTTCGGGCACCGAAATACTTTATTTCCCTTGCTGTGTTCCTTCCTATGACCCTGATGTAAAAACAATAGCTCGATCTACTGCCACAATCTTCAATAAGCTTAAAATTGATTATGGCCTTATAGGTACTGAAGCAAAATGCTGTGGCGAGTCAATTAGAAAAGCCGGGCACGAAGATACGTTTCAAAGTCTGGCCCAAAACAATATTAATCTCTTTACCAGTAATGGTGTCAAAACTGTGGTAGTTTCCTCGCCGCACTGCTATCACACCTTTAAGAATGAGTATCCTGAGCTTGGAAGCAAATTTGAAGTAATTCATACCACTCAATATCTGGCTTCACTTATCGAGCAGGGGAAATTAAAGCTCTCCAAAGAGATAAACAAGAAAGTAATCTATTCCGACCCATGCTATTTAGGGAGACATAATAGTGTATACGACGAGCCCAGAAAAGTATTGCAAAGCATTCCCGGCCTGGAGTTAATAGAATTTCCCGATGCTCGTGAGGAAGGTCTTTGTTGTGGCGGCGGTGGTGGTAGAATCTGGATGGATACCCCGAAAGGGGAAAGGTTCTCTGACATAAGGGTGGAGCAAGCTGTTGCAAAAGGCGCTGATATAATAGCTCTGGCCTGCCCTTATTGTTTCCTCAACTATAGGGACAGTGTGCTCTCTATGGGCAAGGCAGAGACTATGCAGGTTAAAGATATCGCTGAGCTTGTTGCCGAGGCGATATAGTGATGGAGGAATGACATGGAAGAACCGAGAATTGGTGTTTATGTTTGCCATTGTGGAACGAACATAGCTGGCACAGTTGATGTGGAAGAGGTGGCCAAGTATGCTGAAACCTTGCCCCACGTGGTGGTTGCGCGTCACTACCCATATACTTGTTCTGATCCAGGGCAAGAGCTCATCAAAAAGGATATTAAGGAACTGGGGGTCAACCGGGTTGTGGTAGCCTCCTGCTCCCCTCGCCTTCACGAAAAAACTTTTCAAGGAGTGCTCCGCGAGGCCGGGTTAAATCCCTATCTATTCCAGATGGCTAATATCCGAGAGCAATGCTCCTGGCTTCATGAGCCGGGCCCCGAGCTTACTGAGAAGGCCAAGAGAATGGTTGGGGCAGCGGTGAACCGGGTGTCCCGACATGTGCCCTTAGAGATGCGCGCAGTGCCAATCTTCCCGGCGACTCTTGTTGTTGGCGGTGGCATTGCTGGCATGCAGGCTGCCCTGGAAATCGCTAACTCAAATCACATGGTTTATATCGTAGAACGAGAACCTAGCATCGGGGGGCATATGGCACAGTTTGACAAAACCTTCCCGACATTGGATTGCGCCGCTTGTATTCTTACACCAAGGATGACCGAGGTTTCCCGTCACCCCTTCATCAGAATTTTAACTTATAGCGAGGTTGTGGCGATTTCTGGCTACGTAGGTAACTTCAAGATCAAGATTAGGAGAAAGCCGCGCTATGTTGATGAGGGTAAATGTATTGGTTGTCTCGTCTGCCAGGAGAAATGTCCCTGGACAGCATTAAGTGAATTTAATGCTGGTACAAGCAAGCGCAAGGCAATTTACACGCCGTTCCCTCAGGCAGTGCCCAATATACCAGTCATTGATGCAGAACACTGTGCTTACTTCCTCAAAGAAAAGTGCCGTGCTTGTGAGAAATTCTGCGATGCCAATGCAATCAATTTCGAGCAGAGCGAGCTCATTTTTGAGCTGGAGGTGGGCAATATCATTATCGCTACAGGATTTGATACTTTCGACGCTTCCTCCATCCCTCAGTATGGCTATGGGCGTTATCCCAATGTGTTCACTAGTATGGAGTTTGAGAGGCTGTGTAGCCCGACTGGCCCCACTGAAGGACATATAATCCTTGCCGATGGACGGCAGCCTGAGAGCGTGGCAATTGTCCACTGCGTTGGTAGCCGTGATAAGAACTACAATGAGTATTGCTCCCGTGTTTGCTGTATGCATGCTCTTAAATATTCCCACTTAATTAAGGAAAAAACCAATGCCGCGATTTATCAGATGTATATTGACATGCGCTGTTTCGGCAAAGGTTACGAAGAGTTTTATAACCGTATTTCGAATGAGGGTGTTAATTTCATTCGGGGAAAAGTAGCTAAAGTCACTGATGAAGCCATAGCTGAGGAGGAGAAGGGGAAACTGATTGTCCTTGTTGAGGATACTCTACTAGGAACTATGCTCCGCGTTCCCGTGGATATGGTTATCCTCTGCATTGCCCTGGAGCCGCGTAAAGATGCCAATGAAGTAGCCCGGCTTTTCCATCTCGGTCGGAGCGCCGACGGCTTCTTCTTGGAAAGGCATCCCAAGCTCGATCCCGTGGCAACAATGTCCGAAGGCATCCTCATTGCTGGTTGCTGTCAAGGTCCCAAGGATATCCCGGACAGTGTAGCTCAGGCTTCAGCAGCAGCAGCCCGGGCTCTAGCAATGATCGCTCGGGGCAAGATAGAGGTTCCGGCAATAACAGCCGCTATTGATGAAACCGAATGCTCGGGGTGTAGAATCTGCAACCTTCTCTGCCCGTATGATGCCATATTCTTTGACGATGAGGCCAAGGTATCGCGAATTAACCAAGTCATGTGCCAGGGCTGTGGTGTGTGCGCTGCTGCCTGTCCTAGCGGTGCCATTACTCATAACTATTTCACCGTCGAGGAGATTACGGCGGAGATAGAAGGAGTGCTAGCATGAGTTTCGAACCGAAGATTGTTGGTTTTCTATGCAACTGGTGCTCTTATGCCGGAGCTGATCTGGCAGGAATTTCCCGCCTGAAATGCGCTCCCAACGTTCATATTATTCGCATGATGTGCAGTGGTGGAATAAGTCCACTCTTTATTTTGAAAGCCTTGGAAGCAGGGGCTGATGGCGTGCTTATCTGCGGTTGCAGCCCGGGTGACTGCCATTATAAGGAAGGTAACTACAAAACACTACGGCGTATCACCTTGCTCAAAAAGATGCTGGAGCAGCTCGGCATTGAACAGGAAAGAGTGCAGTTGCACTGGGTATGTGCCTCTTGCGGTGACGAGTTTGTCGACGTCGTCAATAAGATTACTGCGGAAGTAAAGGAGCTGGGACCGCTGCAAGCTGGGGTAAAGAGTCGTGTTTGACCTGATAGAAAAAAAGCGGTAGACTTGCTGCGAAATTAAAATTAAGGAGAAAGCAGGAAGGAGAATAAGATGCCAAAGTGGCAGTGTATAGAATGCGGATATTTCGTTCAAGAAGCAAATAAGCCGCCAGATGTTTGTCCCAGTTGCTCCTTGAGGTGTAGCTTTACCGACGTCACCTGTTATCGACCGGAATGTGGTGGACCGGTCAATCCCGATCCATCAGTAATGAAAGCAGTCACCAGCAAAGGCATAACGCCACCGCTTCGTCCCTCTGTGGCACAAGAGGAAGCTCCCGAAGGGGACGTTGTTTATGGTGAAAAGGCCAGGATGGCCACTTTATTCCACGGGGTCGGTGAAGAAGCAATGCAAAAAATACTAAACATCGGTGAAAAGATGGTCTGTGAGCCAGGCACTGTCCTATTTAGAGCAGAGGATGATGCTACGACGATGTATTTCATTCAGTCGGGGAGAGTAGCTGTCCAGGTTAAGGAAGGCAAGACGGAAAAGACAGTCTATACTGCCTCCGAAGGCGATGTCCTTGGCTGGTCAACGGTGGTGTTGCCCTATCAGCGAACTGCCACGGCTGTGGTAGTAGAAAAAGCTAAAGTCGTCGCCATTAATACCAACAAATTTCAGAATTTCTGTGATGAAAATGCTAGTATGTGCTACCGGGTGGCGCAGAATCTTAACCGGGCTGTGATCGCCAGGCTGAGATTTGCCAAAGCCTCGGGAGTTGAAGAGGTATATGGATAGGCCAAGGAGTTAAAGGAGTTGTGTTTTGCTTCCTTTGTTTATTGAGTGAGGGGCAGCGAGGGGAAGACCAGTAGCTGCCTCTTTTTATGCCCTTTGGGACATTGTCAACCTTTGGACTGCTGGGGTAATATGGCCAGATTGGCGGTGATATGAAATGGAAGAAATAAAGACCGGAGTTTATATCTGTCACTGTGGATTGAATATTGCGGGCACAGTTAATGTGGAAGAAGTAGCCAGATATGCTGGAACTCTACCCAATGTAGTGGTAGCTCGTGATTATCGCTATATGTGCTCCGACCCCGGGCAGGCACTTATTAAAGATGACATCAAGAACCTTGGTCTTAATCGGGTGGTGGTAGCTTCCTGTTCTCCTCGAATGCATGAGCCCACTTTCCGTCGAGCATGCCAGGATGCTGGATTAAATCCTTATCTCTTTGAGCATGCCAATATTAGAGAGCATTGCTCCTGGGTTCATGACGACAGGCAAATAGCCACTGAGAAGGCTAAGGATTTAGTTCGGGCCGCGGTAAGGAGAGTTTTCTATAATGAGCCGCTGGAAATCAAAGAGAGGCCGCTTAATCCCAATGTCCTGGTCGTTGGCGGTGGCATCGCCGGCATACAAGCGGCATTGGATATCGCTAATGGTGAGCATAGGGTGTATCTGGTAGAAAAGGAACCGGCAATTGGTGGTCATATGGCTCAACTTGACAGGACATTTCCCACATTGGATTGCTCTGAGTGCATTCTCACCCCGAAGATGACCGAAGTAGGGCAACATCCGTTTATAACGCTTTTGGCCTATAGTGAGGTAGAGGAGGTTGCGGGCTCGGTAGGCAACTTCAAAGTCAGGGTGAAGAAGAAAGCTCGCTATGTAGATGAGGAGAAATGTACTGGCTGTGGCGTCTGTGAGGAAAAGTGTCCCTGGAAGGTGGACAGTGAATATGAGGTGGGCATGGGGAAAAGGGGAGTGGTCTATGTTCCCTTTGCTCAAGCCATTCCCCATGTGGCTACCATTGACAAAGAACGCTGTGTTTACTTTTTGAAAGGCAAATGTCGGGCTTGTGAGAAGTTTTGCGATGCCAAAGCCATTGATTTTGAGCAGAAGGATGAAATTGTCGAGCTGGAGGTAGGCTCAATTATCCTTACCACTGGCTACGATGTTTTCGATTCTAGGCGTATACCACAATATGGTTATGGGAGGTACGATAATGTCCTGACCGGGCTTGAGTTTGAGAGAATGACCTGCGCTGCGGGACCAACCGGGGGCAAAGTCCTCCTCAAGGACGGTCGGCAACCTGAGAGTGTGGCGATTATCCACTGCGTTGGCAGCCGGGATGAGAACTATCATGAGTATTGCTCCCGGGTTTGCTGCATGTATGCCCTTAAGTATGCCCACCTCATAAAAGAGAATACACAGGCTGAAGTGTATCAAATGTATATTGACATGCGTTGCTTTGGGGAAGGCTTTGAGGAATTTTATCGCCGTGTTTGCGATGAAGGCGTTAACTTTATTCGTGGCAAAGTAGCTAAAGTTACCGACGTGGCGCTAACTGAGGGAGAACAAGGGAAATTGGCTGTAATCGCGGAGGACACACTTTTGGGCGGGATAATCCGAGTTCCTGTAGATATGGTAATTTTGTGCCCGGCTTTGGAGGCGCGCTTTGGTGCTGAGGATGTTGCCAAGCTATTCACCATCAACCGCCGGGCGGATGGCTTCTTTATGGAAAGGCATGTGAAACTTGACCCGGTAGCTACAGCTACAGAAGGAGTGTACATCGCTGGTTGTTGCGAAGGTCCCAAGGACATTCCTGATACTGTAGCTCAGGCTTCAGCCGCCGCTGCTAAAGCTCTATCAGTGATAAGCAGAGGCCGGGTTGTAATTGAGCCTACCACAGCCCAGGTGAATGAAGTCTTGTGCCAGGCTTGTGGACGCTGCGAAGAAATTTGTGATTTTCACGCCCCCAAGGTTATCAGCAAGGATGGGCTTAGAGTCTCCAGCGTTGACGCAGCATTATGCAAGGGTTGTGGGGCTTGCGCTGTTGTTTGCCCCACTGGTGCTATGTCAGTAAGGCATTCCACCCGAGAGCAAATAAACGGAATGGTCGAGGCGTTATTAGAGGTATAGAATGGCTGAATTTGAACCTAAGATCATAGCTTTTTGTTGCAACTGGTGCACCTATGCTGCCGCTGACATTGCTGGAACAAGCCGTATTCATTACCCGGCTAACGTGCGTATTGTCAGGGTGATGTGCAGTGGAATGGTGGATCCGATATACATTCTGAAAGCCTTTGAAATGGGTGCTGATGGGGTCTTAATTGCTGGCTGTCATGAAGCAGATTGCCATTATCTTAATGGTCCGTTGAAGTGCGATGCTATGTTTGAGAAAATAAAGAGAGTGGTCAATATACTTGGCTTGGAAGGTGAGCGTCTAAGGCGGGAGATGATTGCCGCCGCTGAGGCGCCAGTATTTGCTGAATTAATCGAGGAGATGGTCAAACAGCTTAAGAAATTAGGTCCTTCGCCTCTCCGGGAAGGGGTCAAGGTGTGAATCTCGAAGATATTATCAAGGAAACAAAGACCTACTACTGTCTGGAATGTGGCAAGTGCACAAGCCTTTGCCCAGTTTCAAGACATAATTCCAATTTTTCGCCAAGGCTGATGCTGGAAAGAGCCTTGATGGGCTTTGGAGATGAGTTAATTCACGACCGGGAGCTTTTTTCCTGTCTTAGCTGTTACGCTTGCTCGAATCTCTGCCCCTCAGACGTTGATTATCCTGTGTTTACGCAAAAGGTGAGGAATCTAGCTTCTGGCGAGGGCGAGCATGGTGATTGTGCTCACTCAGGGACCCTTCTTTCCATTATGAGGCTCACATCTCGCTCTGATATTAAGCAAAAACGGCTGGACTGGCTCGATGGCCTCCACACCTCGGAGAAGAGTGAGGTATTGTATTTTGCGGGCTGCGCTCCTTATTTCGAGCCAGTTTTTGAGGACATTGAGGTCAGCCCGGTGAATATTGCCAGAAATAGTATCAAAGTACTTAACGCTTTGGGGATAGAGCCTATGGTGCTTCCTAATGAGAGATGTTGTGGACATGACCTCCTATGGACCGGAGATGTGGAGACGTTCAAAAAGCTGGCTCAGTTCAATGCTCAGATGATAAAGGAATCGGGTGCCAAAAAGATAGTTTTTTCCTGCCCAGAGGGCTATCGCACATTTAAACTGGACTATCCCAATTATGTGGATTTGGGTTGTGATGTGCAGCATGTCTCTGAATTATTGGCGGAGAAGATAGGGCAAAACGGAGTGAAATTTAAGGAAATTAAGAAAAAGGTAACTTATCAAGACCCTTGCCGGCTGGGAAGACATCTGGGGATTTATGAACCGCCCAGGGAGATAATAAAAGCTATCCCGGGGATAGAACTAGTTGAGATGGAACATAGCGGTGACGAGAGCATCTGCTGCGGCACCAGTGTCTGGACCAACTGCAGCTCTTATTCCAAGCAGATAAGAGAGGAACGACTACTTGAAGCCAGGGCTACTGGCGCCGATATGCTGATTACTGCTTGTCCCAAATGTCAGATCCATTTCAAGTGCGCTATGGTGGATAAAGGTGCCGAGAAAGGTCCTGATATAAAAATGGAAGTCATGGATTTGGTTAATCTGGTAGCCAATGCCATGGAGACTTAAGCATGAATAGAGAAAACGGACGTAAATCGGTATTAGTAGTTGGCGGCGGCATAGCCGGGATTCAGGCTTCACTTGACCTGGCCAATATGGGCTTTAAAGTATATTTGGTGGAAAAGTCGCCCAGCATCGGGGGACGGATGGCACAACTGGATAAGACCTTCCCCACTAATGATTGTGCCATGTGTATCCTTGCCCCCAAGATGATTGAGGCCAATTCCCACCCCAATATAGAGCTCCTAACTTATTCCGAAGTAGAAAAAGTCTCGGGAGAAATAGGGAAGTTCAAGGTCAAGATAAAGAAAAAGGCATCTTTTGTTGATTGGAACAAATGTACGGGATGTGGCCTCTGTGTGGAAGGATGCCCTGTCATTATACCAAACGAATTTGATCAGGGGATTGCAAAGAGAAAGGCCATATACCTGTACTTTCCGCAGGCTGTTCCTAAGAAATGTGTTATAGACAAGAGGGAAGAGCGCCCCTGTAAAACGGCCTGTATGGATGCTTGCCCCGTCCATACTAATGTGCCCGGGTACATCAAGCTCATTGCCGAAGGACAGTTCGAAGCGGCTTATAAGCTCATAAGAGAGACAAATCCTTTACCTGCAAGTGTTGGGCGGGTATGCTATGCGCCTTGCCAGGAAGCCTGTAATCGAGGGCAAATAGATGAGCCACTGTGTATCCGCGACCTTAAGAGAGTTCCCGGAGACCAGTGGAATATCGAAGAACTTGAAGTCCCGGTAGTGGCCAAAACAGATAAAAAGGTAGCGATTGTAGGCGCAGGTCCGGCAGGTCTTGCCGCTGCTAATGACCTTGCTCTAAAGGGTCACAATGTAACTATCCTTGAAGCTCTTCCTGAACCCGGAGGTATGCTTCGTGTCGGTATTCCTGAATATCGCCTTCCCAAGGAAATTTTACGTCAGGAGATAGGCTACATCCAAAAGCTTGGCGTGGAGATAAAAACGGGTGTCCAGGTTGGTAAAGATATTACCCTCGAAAAATTGAAGAAGGACTACGACGCTATTTTCGTCGCTGTCGGAGCACACGGTGGTATGAAACTTGGAGTGGAGGGTGAAGATATTCCCGGAGTAATGGAGGGAATAGCATTTCTCCGTGCTATAAGTCTGGGGGAAAAGGTAAATGTTGGAAAGAAAGTAGCGGTGATTGGTGGAGGTAATACAGCTATCGATTGTTCCCGCACAGCAAAGCGACTGGGAGCAAAAGAGGTAACCATCGTTTATCGTCGTTCGCGCGCTGAGATGCCAGCTTCTGAGGAAGAAGTAACAGCAGCAGAAAAGGAAGGAATAAAGATTGAGTTCCTGACCACTCCCGGCCGCTTCTCTGCCGAGAGCAAAAAACTTGCCAAGATGGAGTGTGTGCGGATGAAGCTTGGGGAACCAGACGCCAGCGGTCGTCCTCGCCCCATCCCCATCAAGGGTTCTGAATTTACTATTGCCGTGGATACAGTGATTGCGGCATTGGGACAGGCTCCGGAAACAGATTTTGTTAAGGAGTTGAAAGTTTCACTTTCCAAGAGAGGCACGGTAGAAATTGACGCCAAGACCGGGGCGACTAATATTGAAGGAGTATTTGCCGGAGGCGACGTGGTGACCGGGCCTGCTTTCGTGATTGATGCTATTGCAGCAGGGAAAAAGGCAGCTCGCTCTATCCACCAATATTTGACTGGACAACCTATCGAGGGTGCAGAACCAGCGAAAGAACCAGAGAAGTTGTCCCAGGAAGAGATAGAGGACTGCAAAAGGCGCTTTCCTGCC
>Ga0224495_10002645_pt1 | contig 11543 bp, 8 predicted proteins | sample SF_Jul11_sed_USG_FD_168128 | JGI IMG/M metagenome (GOLD analysis project Ga0224495, IMG submission 168128) | Sediment microbial communities from San Francisco Bay, California, United States - SF_Jul11_sed_USGS_4_1 | ecosystem: Environmental > Aquatic > Marine > Sediment | place: USA: California...
GTAAAACAGGTTACTGTGGCCATTGATCAGATGAGCATTACCTCACAAAACAATGCCGCCATGGCTGAAGAGATCGCTTCCTCGGTTGAAGAGATGAAAACACAATCTAACAGTCTGCTTGAAATTATTTCCAAGTTTCAAATGAAAAGCAAAGGCTGATTTTCAAGGCCGCCTTCGAACGCCTGCACTTCTCTACGTTTCGAATCGTCTGAAATTTTTTAACGCTTGTTATGCTTTAACAACAAGTATATTTTATTTATTTTTTTATATTTATTAGAATCGATATTATATCAACTATTTTATGCATCTTTTCTTTCTGATTACTGGACATTAAATATTTCATATGGATACAAGTCGCGAAGGAAATTTTTTATAAATATTTATTATTGCAAAAAACTATATTTTTGACTTTTTTATATATGGGCGAAGAATACTTTTTTTACTATTATTACAATAGGGGGTGATTAAAATGAAATCAATACATGATTTATTTGATCTACGCTCAAAAGTTGCCGTAATTACCGGTGGTGCCATGGGAATCGGAAAAGCAATAACCATGAGACTCGCCGGGGTAGGGGCAAAAGTACTAATTGCAGATCTGGATATCGATACTGCAAAAAAAACTGTTGATGAGATCCGCAAATTAAAAGGTGAGGCGGAAGCTTTTCAGGCAGATACATCAAAAGCACAAAGCGCAGATAAGGTTATTGAAAAAACATTAAGCATTTTTGGAGATCTACACATAATGGTAAACAATGCAGGAATTTACCGTTACCTGCCGGCTGTACAGATGACAGAAGAGATGTGGGATCTGACACTGAACATTAACCTTAAAGGGGTAATGTTTTTTGCCAAGGCTGCGGCCAATGCCATGATCGCAAAAAAACATGGTGGTAAAATAATAAACATCGCATCTATAGATGGCTTTAAACCAAGCGGAAATCTTACCCATTATGACGCCTCCAAAGGGGGTGTGGTCATGCTTACCAAGGCTCTTGCAAAAGAGCTTGGCCCAATGGGTATTCATGTCAATGCCATTGCACCCGGGGGTATCAACACACCAGGTACCGCAAAAATGGCAGAGGCATCAGGCATGACGCAAGAGCAAATGGCTGCGATTTTTAAAGAATTTGTAAAAAACATACCACTGCAACGAATGGGTGAACCTGATGATATCGGAAAAGTGGCACTTTTTCTTGCCAGTGAGGCAGCTGACTACATGACAGGTCATGTGGTCGTGGTAGACGGCGGCGCACTTGTAGCTTGATTTTGGACCATTGCAATGCAAGTCGTGTGAAGAATGTTTTCACTGCTTGTTGAATTTTATAAGTAAACAATCGCAGCGGCCGGAAGGGTGGTTTCTAATTTTAAAAAGTTTACCAGAAACGCCCCGCCCGGCCCCATTATTTATGTTTCAGAATTTATATTTCAGACACTAAATAGAAAAAATATCATGTTGAAAATGGCACAAAATCTGTGTGTGAAACACCTTGTTTAATCGCAACTATTTCATATTTTTACATTTACCTGCTGTTTCGCTTATTTTATCTACCTATATATGCCGGCAATTGGAATCATCGGGGCGCAAAATGTGGGTAAAAGCACACTATTCAACAGCCTTATAAAAAAGAAAAAAAGCATCACATTTGACCAGCCCGGCGTTACGCGGGATTTAATCTCTGAAACTGTGCCATGGGGTGATGGTCACTGGCAGTTAATTGATTTTCCCGGTTTTGAATTTGATAAAAATATCGGTGATGACTCGCTGACAAAGGCTGCTGTAAAAAAAGCTGTAGAGCAGCTTGCCAACTACTCTCTGCTGCTTTTTGTAGTTTCGCGAAAAGGGTTAAGCCCCTACGAGCACCACCTTGTTGATATTCTCAGAAAACTCGAAAAGCCTGTCTGGCTGGTGGTAAACCATGTAGATGATCCTCGCCTTGAAGCCGAGTGCGCAGAATATTATTCGCTGGGTTTTAGTGAAATATTTTTTGTATCAGGTCTGAACAACCGAAATATTGAATCTCTTAGAGAGAGCATCATTAAATTTTTTTCAGGCAAAATGGATTCTGAAAAAATAGATACCGGAAAGACTTCGGTCAAGCTTGCAATCATCGGAAAACCCAATGCCGGTAAAAGCACCATGTTTAACGTTCTTCTGCAAAAAGAACGCTCTCTGGTTTTTGACCAGCCGGGCACCACAAGAGACACCATCGATGAAACCCTTGAATATGGTGATCACCTTATAACCATCATGGATACAGCGGGGCTTCGAAAAAAAAGAAACGTAACTGATTCCGTTGAATTTTTTTCAACTACCCGAACCCAGAAGGCTATCGGTTCAGCTGATGTGGTACTTTTTATGATTAACGCCCAGGAAGGGGCCGACCACCAGAATAAAGATATTATTGAATGGGTGGAAAAAGAAAACAAACCCCTTATATTACTGATAAACAAATGCGACCTTATCGACGAGCATGAAAAAAAAGAGCTCGAAAGAAGAGTAGAAGATCTTCAATCTATTTTTTGGGATTTTCAGGTAATGTATATATCTGCCCTGGACTATAAAAAATCGGGAAAAATATTAAACGCAGTGGTGAAACTTTACGAAAAGGCGATTTTAAAAATACCCACCCCCCGACTGAACCACATTCTGGAAAAACTGAAGAAAAATCCGGTACTCGGTTCCAACTCTATTTCGATTACCTATATAACACAGGCATATCCTGACGCATCCTTTATATTATTTACCAACCGTGAAAAACTGCCTAATTCCATAGTGCGCTATATCAAGCACGAACTTCGTGCAGAGTTGAAATGGTCTGATATGCCTATGAAACTTGATGTAAGAAGAAAATAAACCAGATTAAAATAAAAAGTAATTCATTTAAAGCTCCAGAATCTCCGCCTCATTGACCTTGGTAATCAACCGCTTTTGAATCATATCCAGATTTTTATAAGGTGCGGCATCAAAAGAAAACCTGGTAAAAAGTGACAGATCATCCTTATAACTGCGCGCTACAATCTCCACCTTTTCCCGCTCACGGCCATCACTGTAACGCGCAAGAATTGAGGCCACCAGCATCAGCTCTGCGGAGGTAACTGCACCCCTGGTGAATTCAACCAGCCCATTCAACGCCGAATTTTCTGTGTTAAAACTATAATTCCAGATCTCTTCAAAAGACCGGACAGGCGCAACCCCTCTCTCATTTTCAATAATATCCAATAATACCACAGGCCCAGGACTCTCTTCGGTCGTCTCGAGAAGAATACGCCCTTTTTTATAATATTCCAGAAGATTATTTTCGTTTTCGTTACGACCTGCAATCATCTTCAACCCGTCTCTGATTTTAATCTGACGCCCGATCGAAAGCAGAATCATATCATTATGTGTTAAAACAAAGCGACTCTCATCAGATAAAAGATGCTTTCTCGTATAGAGCAGATCCTTGAAACGCACGCCAAAATTTTCATCGGTTAAATAACAGCACCCCCCCGCAGGCGTCGAAATCGTCTTCAGCTGATACTCCTTTGCCATCTCCATCTGGGCTTTTCTTGAACGCCCCTGAACACGACCAAGCCGGCTTCGATCTACCCACCCCAGCTTCTCTGGAATAGTCTCCTGATGAAACTGGGCAGACAAAGGACGCAAAAGCCTGCCCTCCAGACCAGACTCTTTTTCAATCAGTCTCTGGGTAAACATCCTCTGCGACATCGGACGCTGCCCTACCACCTCACCCGTAGCTATAAAATCAAAACCATTTCTTTCCATAAGCTCACGGGTTCTCTGTAACATATGAATACGACAATCAATACAGGGGTTCACATTTTTTCCCCACCCAAAACGGGGGTTGGTAACAATTGATATATACTCTCCACTGATATCAATCACCTCAAGATCAATACCCAGCTCATCGGCAAGTTGAGTTACATCTTTTTTTTCTTCGTTTTCAAAAAAACGCCCATTCCGCTTCTGCTGCGCGCTTACACAAAAACCGGTAGAAATATATACACCGGTTACCTCAACACCCTGCTCCTGCAGCATTCTTACCGCAAGCGAAGAGTCCAGACCTCCGCTGAAAAGCACATACGCTCTTTTTTTATCACTGCTTTTTTGAAGAGAACTCTCTTGATTCATATCACATAGTGCAAAAATCAAGACAACCTATCCACTTTAAAAATATATATTGTTTTATTTTCTCTTCTACAAAAGCCTTTGCAAATATGATATTTAAAACAATAATCAGGCCGCCCCACAACGCAATAGAAATCCTCCTTTGCGATCCCGTGGTCAAAAGCCACGCCTGGAAATTCAAGCTCTGATTGCTTTTTTATTTTTTTCATTTTTTTATTTTATAACTCTTTACAAAACAAATAATAATATAAAAAGAATATTATGTTTATTAAATTTTTTACGTTAGCTGTTATTTGCTTTTTGCAAATGAATACTATTTTTTCACAAGAAATTACCCTTAACGATGAGATAGAAAATTACAAGCTCTATGAAAATATGATCTACTACGAAGATACGACCGGTAAACTTACCATTGACGATATAAAAAAAATAGACAAAGCTAAATTCACCCACGGAAATAAACAAATACCCAACCTGGGTATGACAAAATCTACCTTCTGGATCTATTTTAAAATTAAAAATCATTCCCCAAAACAAAAATGGATACTTATTTTTGATAATATTTATACAGAAATCTGGGAACTTTACTCAACCAGCAGCACTGGAGAGAAAATTTTCAAAACCGGTGGCAACTCGTTCCCTTTCAGCCATCGTGAAATAGAAAATAAAAAGCTGAATACAATATTGCCCACTGAATATGGAATATCAACCGAATACTACATAAAAACCAAAGGGCAGACCGATTTCTCTTTACCTTTATACATTCAAACCGAGGCCTGGCTTTACAAGGCAAATTCCTCAGAAGAAAATAACTATTTTCTCTATTTTGGTATCATTGCAACACTTGTAATCTTTAACCTCTTTATCTTTTTTATGATTAAAGATATCACCTACCTTTTTTATATTTTAGCTACCTCTTCTTTTGCTCTTATGGCGATCTACCATACCGGATTATCTTATCAATATTTTTATCCCGACCTACCATGGCTTCAAAAAAAATTTACTACATTAGTAGCAACTCCTTATATCGGCTTCTGGCTGGCATTTTCGAGCCGCATACTGAAAATTTCCGAATTTTTAAAAAATTTTAACCACTATTTGAAAGTAATTTATCTTTTTCTCTCACTTTTTTTTCTGAAAAACCTGTTTAATTCGACGCAAATCGATCTATTTATTGTGCGTATTTTTAGTATCACAACTATTTTTACTCTTATTGTTTTAGCCTTTGTCTCAAGACGCAAGGGTAACAAAATTGCCAACTTTTATTTAATAGCCTGGAGTTTTCTATTATTTTCCGGAATAACTGCCTTGCTTGCCGTTTTGGCTATTTTTCCTCACAACTCATTTACAATAAATTCTGTTTACTACGGTTCCGCACTCGAACACATCACCCTCTCTCTTGCTCTCGTCTACCGCCACCGCTCTACGCAACTTGAAAATGAAACACTTGAAAAGACCAAAGCGATTCTGGCTCTTGAATCGTTAACCGAAAGAATGAAGCCCCACTTTCTCTTTAATTCGCTCAACACCATCTACGCCATGATTCAAAAAAAAGATAATAAAACAGAAGATGCCATTATTGACCTCAGTAATATGTATCGCTTTTTAACAAATATTAACGGCAACAGCTTGATCAACTTCTCTGAAGAGTGGATATTTATTGAAAACTACCTTTCCATGATGAAATACCGGCATGGCAATAACTTTATTGCTCTGCAGACCATCGATATCAACTCACCGATACTGAAAGTGCAAATTCCACCACTGACCGTTCAACCTCTTGTCGAAAACTGCTTTAAACACAATAACTTCGATGAAAAAAACAAACTGAAAATCGCCATCACCGTCAGAAAGTGCAACCCCGATGGACTCGAATTCATTATCGAAAACAATCTGTGCTCCTCTAACGATAAAAAAAGCAGTGCCCCCGAGACTCCGACCTTCCAGAATATTAAAAAAAGACTCGAATACTTCTACAAAAATGTGACCCTCGATTATTGTAATGTTATAGATCATTCGACATGCACCGCAACCTTGTGTTTTTCAGGTAAAAAAGATGAAAAAGTATGAAGTATTTTTAGCAGAAGACGAACCCTGGTCGCTTTCACTTCTTACCGGGTACATAGAAAGCCATGAACAGTTAGAACTTAAAGACAGTATCTCGAGCGGCCGTGAAGCACTTAAATTTCTTACGACTAAAAAATATGACCTGCTGATTCTTGATATCGACCTCCCCTATATCAATGGCGTTGACCTCATTAAATACACACGCCGCATCGCCACACATATCATTTATATAACCGCATTTAGCGATTTTGCCATCGACGCCTTCAACCTCGGCGTAGTCGACTATATTTTAAAACCGGTAAGCAAAGAACGCTTCAACCTTGCCATAAAACGATTCATACTTCAACACCGCGCCATGGAACTCGATTTAGCACCCCCCTCTATCGAAATACTCAACACCGCCCTCGATGAAAAATACAAACTGACTAAAAAACAGATCGCCCTGTGTGGCTGCATCTACAACGGCATGTCCCGCGCTGAAATTGAACATGCTTTAAACATAACACCCATTACCATGAAAACCCACCTGAACCACATCTATATGAAAACTATTGACCAGATTGAACCGAATTCTTCCAATAAACAGGGAAAAATGCAGCGACTTACCGCATTTTTACACCAGATTGCCTCACCCGGCTACGATTAAAATAAAAAAAACAGGGCCGCCCACAAACGCCTGATTTTTTCACCATTTCGATCTGCATGCTCTGTTACCTGCGCTTGAAAAAATGAATCGCTTCGGTGAAAATAAAAAAAGCCGGCCCTCTTTTCAGAGAGCCGGCTTGTGTTTGCAGATCACTTAATCAAATATCTCTACATGATTAATTATCTAATAACATTTTTCTAAATTCTTCTTAATACACTCTCAAGGCCGCAGTACCGGTCCAAAACAACGACCATGGTTGTATATTAATATACACTGTGCCTGTCGCAGCTGCTGTAAAAACAGCTGTCGCCGATGGTACTGAGGTAAAAGAGGAGTCATAATTAAAAAGTTGCGTCCCCACAGCATCATAACCAATATATCTTGCATCCAGAGTATATAATCCCGAACCTTGGTAACCGTCATCACCTAATACAGTATAGGTTAAACCAGCTGTTACAGGTACGGCCACCCATACTCCTGCGTCACTTGTTACTGTAACGACAGTCATTGCCGGGTTACCCACAGTTAATGTCGCAACTGTAGTTGGTACAGTCCATGTTACAGTATAAGAAGGAACCACTACACCGGTTGAAACCCATGTAGACCCATTAACATAAACACCTGCACCATTATTGGTATACGATATAGCTCCAACATATACATCAGAAAGGGTAACTGTACCACTTCCAGATGCAGTTGTTGTTGCGGTATAGGTTCCCGGTATTCCTTCAACCAAGGTATAACACATCCATGTAGAATCACATACCCCTACCATCTGAGCCGGGTTTGTCACCACTGTAACCGTTACAGATCCGCCAATTGCTACAGTCGCCGGGCTGGCTGTTACCGATGTTAAATATGGAGTTAAACCACCGGTTACAGTATAACTTGCAACTGCAATAGTCGTATTTAACCACGTCGAACCATCCAAATATACTCCCATGCCACCATCATAATACCATGCTGTTGCAAATGTTAATGGATTCATAATAGAAACACTATTTACGTTATAGGTACCATTGATGCTATTAGCAGTAGTAGTTACGGTTCCAATATATATTCCTGATCCCGCAGGTGTTTCGATAGTAGGTATCCAGTTATTCGCTGAATCATACAAATCTACAGTTTGACTGGCAGGCGCTACAACAGTTACTGTTACCGAACCGCCGGCTGTTACTGTCGCTGGTGATGCTGTAACCGAAGAAAATCCCGTTGCTGGTGGTGCTGCGACAATTGTACACGTTGAACTGCAAGCTGAATCTGCTCCACCGTTTTGTGCACCCAGATCGCACTGCTCAGTTCCATTTACGATTCCATCACCGCAGAAAGCTCCAGCTGCTACTGTTACAGTATACGAAGGAACCAATACACCGGTTGAAACCAATGTAGACCCATTAACATAAACACCTGCATTATTGGTATACCATAAAAGTCCAACAAATATATCTGAAATGGTAAACGTACCAGATCCAGATGCAATTATTGTTCCTGTATAGCTTCCAGGTGTACCTTCAGTTAACGTAATCCAATTCCAGTTTGAATCCTGTATCCCTACAGCCTGACCCGGGTTTGTTACTACAGTAACCGTTACAGATCCGCCAGCTGCTACTGTCGCTGGTGTCGCTGTAACCGATGTTAAATATGGCGCTTGGCCACCCGTTACAGTAAAGCTTGGAACTGTAACTGTTGTATTTGCAAACGTCATATTATCTACATATACTCCCATGCCAGCATCATAATAGCAGGGTCCCGTACCTGTTATGGTATTGGAAACACAAAGGAAATAAATTGAATAAGTACCATTCATGCTGTTAGCATTAGTCGTGATGGTTCCAATATATATTCCTGATCCCGCCGGGGTTTCGGTAGTTGTCATCAAGTTTCCCGATAAATCAGTAAAACTTACACTTTGATTGGCAGGCGCTACAACAGTTACTGTTACCGAACCGCCGGCTGTTACTGTCGCTGGTGATGCTGTAACCGAAGAAAATCCCGTTGCTGGTGGTGCTGCGACAATTGTACATGTTGCGCTGCATGCTGAACCTGCTCCACCGTTTTGAAGACCAAGATCACACTGTTCAGTTCCATTTACGATTCCGTCACCGCAGACAGCTCCAGATGCTACTGTAGTACATGTTGAACTGCAAGTTGAACCTGCTGTACCATTTTGAGTACCCAAGTCGCACTGTTCAGTTCCATTTAAGAGTCCGTCGCCGCAGACAGCTCCAGATGCTACTGTATTACATGTTGAACTGCAAGTTGAACCTGCTGTACCATTTTGAGTACCCAAGTCGCACTGTTCAGTTCCATTTAAGAAACCGTCGCCACAATAACTTCCGGCACCGGTTGTCATACAATTCATATCACAACCCATACCCTGGCCATTTTGTGCACCGTTATCGCACTGCTCACCGGCATCAATGGTACCGTTACCACAATTACCACCGTTTGGTCCTGTTGGTACTTGTATATTACATGCACCAAAAGCCAATGAAGCCAGTAGAGGCAACAAATACATTATTTTTTGTATATTTTTCATTTTTACTCCTTTTAATTTTTTTAAATATTCAGGATTTTTTTATTATTTTTTCCATTCTACGAATATCCTATACGAATATAATCACTCTGAGGTATATTGTCAATAAATAAATCTACCCATTTTTACCCATTTTTTTTTCAGAAAAGTGCATTATATTTAAAATTGGATAAGGTCGCCTGCTAACGCCTGCTTTTTTCCCCATTTCGATCTGCATGTTCTATTATTTACGCATGAAAAAAAGAGTCTCTTTTTTAAAAAATTCTCTCAAACACCATATCTATTTTCAAGGTATTTTTTCAGTTGATAGAGCAATTTTTTCTGCAGTTTCTTTTTTTTGTGATACAATAAAATAAAAGAAAAACCTGTCTGAAAAATAATATTTATTTTTTTAAAAAATGAAAATGTAGAAAAAAAAGAGCGCATATATTGCTCTTTTACAAGATATTTTTCATCATCATAGGTATCACCTATAACTTTTAATATCGTTAAGGGCAAATTCAATATATTTTTATCTATATTATTATTATTATTTTCAGAATCAACAGAATTATCAGTTAAAATCTGGCATAATCTGGCCCCTTCCATATCCACAATATCACAACCCGTTTGAAACAAAAGATGCTCTTTATCTTCAACACTGAAGATAGGTTGATCAACTGTCAATAGCTTCCATCTTTTATTTATATTTTGAAAAACAATTTCATTTTTTGTATTGTTCAGATTAACGGTTTTTTGATTTTTTTCCTGCTTTTTGCTCTGTTTTTCACCCTCTTTTTCACCTGAATCAAGTCTTTGCCTGAAATTTTCTTTGCCGTTCAGATAATAATAAACCTCACCAGCTACCCCACTTTCTCCGACTTCTGCCTCTTTTTTTAGAGCTCCGGCAAGACCGAGATTAATGATATGCTGAAATTTATGCTGACGCAGCCATTTAACAAGTGCAGATCTTTTTTTAATTCCCGGACCTGTCAAAAAAAGTGATACCTGAACATTTGATATCGTGCCACTATATTGTGCAATGCCCTCTATTTTTACAAATTTTAACTGGCGGGTTATCTCAACAGACTCGTCATAAAGTGCGCAAATTATGCCAACCACTCTTCAACTTCCTGAATGATTTTATATCCAAGACGCTCTTTCGAGTCCATACTCCACTTTGTGTGAGTTTTGTTTTTTCTGATAACTGTCAACTCATTGGTTTCGGTTCCAAAACCACACTCGGGCTTTCCCAGGTCGTTCAGCAAGATCATATCAAGATTTTTTCGCTCAAGCTTCGAAAGAGCGTACTCATATGGATTTTGCAACTCCGCCGCAAAACCAATTAATACTACATTTTTCAGTTTTTTCTCTTTAATATGGTCCTGAACACTCAATAATATATCAGGGTTATGTATTAATTTTATATCAGGATTCTCTGTTTTTTTCAATTTATTTGCAAATTTTTTTTCTGGCTTGTAATCTGCCGGGGCAGCAGCCATAATCAACACCGTATTATCGGTAACTTTTTCCAGAACACTTTGAAGCATATCATCAGTAGAGACTACAGAAATATTTTCAGCTCCCGGCACTTCACTGTATTTTACTGGTACCGGGCCATGAATATAGGTAACCTTATACCCGGTATTTACACCGGCTCTTGCTACATAATAACCCATTCTTCCCGTTGATGGGTTCGATAAAAAACGAATAGAATCGATAAATTCCCGGGTGGGCCCTGATGTTACAACCAGCTTGTAACTGTTTCTGATCTCTTCTTGTCTATCCATTATCATAGCGCACCTACTATTTAAACCGCTCTTTCAGTAAATCAAAAAACCCTGTCTTTTTATTGAGCTCTGAAAACATCAGATGAATTTCTGCGGATTTTCCTACAAGGGTTATATTGTCACCTTTTTTAAATTTATAGTTAATATCAGGAACAATATAGTTAAATTCGTTGTCTTTTCTTACCCCGATAACTGTTAAATTAAAATTTACCCTTAAATCAATTTCTTTAAGACTTTTATTGCACCACCCTGCGGGTACTGCGATGGTTTCCATTTGAAACTCTTCTCCAACCTGAAGAGTATTTTTACTCTGATTTTTACCGTCAGATTCAACAAGAATGCTCTGGGCACCTCTTTTTATTACGGCACGATTATAAACAGTAATTACATCTT
>Ga0224495_10002646_pt1 | contig 11543 bp, 11 predicted proteins | sample SF_Jul11_sed_USG_FD_168128 | JGI IMG/M metagenome (GOLD analysis project Ga0224495, IMG submission 168128) | Sediment microbial communities from San Francisco Bay, California, United States - SF_Jul11_sed_USGS_4_1 | ecosystem: Environmental > Aquatic > Marine > Sediment | place: USA: California...
ACCCGGACCTCTTCGCGGGGGGCGGCCGACAGGGAAACCCTTACCGTGTCGCCTATTCCTTCCTCCAGAAGTATGCCCAGTCCGACAGAACTTTTAATGATGCCGGTGAACGAAGGCCCTGCTTCTGATATTCCTACATGGAGAGGATATCTGAATCTGCGGGAAAAAAGCCTGTAGGCGTCGACGGTCGTCGGGACATTCGATGCCTTGAGAGAGACCTTTATATCCCTGAATCCGAGCTGCTCAAGGATGCCGATGTGCTCCTCAGCGCTTTCCACGAGCGCCTCCGGGGTCGGATGCCCGTATTTTGCGAGGAGTTTTTTCGAGAGAGAGCCCGCGTTTACGCCGATACGAATCGGGATATGCCTGTCTGACGCTGCTGAGACGACTTCCGCCACCTTCCAGCGGGCTCCGATGTTGCCGGGATTGATGCGCAGGCCGTCCACCCCCTGTTTTATCGCCTCGAGGGCGAGCCGCCAGTCGAAATGGATATCCGCGATGACCGGTATCGCAACGCGTTTCGTTATGCTGCCGAGTGCCTTTGCCGCCTCGATGTCGGGAACTGCTATTCTGATGATTTCACAGCCTGCCTTCGCGAGCGCCTTTATCTGTCTGACAGTGGACGGCACATCTCTCGTGTCCGTCTTGGTCATCGACTGAACAGAGACCGGGCTGCCGCCGCCCACCGGTACGCCGCCGACAGAGATTATTCTTGTTCTGCTACGACGCGTTGTTTTCACTTTTTTCGTTTTCTTTCATCTCCTGCTTTCTCTGCCTGTAGAGCTTGACCGCCTCCAGATGTTCCTCGGCGGTAGTGGAAAACCGGTGCGTGCGGTCATCCAGGGAAACAAAATATATATACGGCACAGCAGCGGGATAGAGAGCCGCCATAATCGATTTAAGGCCGGGAGAGGCGATCGGCCCCGGGGGAAGCCCCTTGATCTTGTAAGTGTTGTACGGCGTCTTGCGCCGCAGGTCCTCCCTCGTTATCCTTTCTCTGGAACTTTTAATGCCGTAGATTGCCGTCGGGTCTGCCTGCAGGGGCATCTTCTTTTTCAGCCGGTTGTGGTAAACAGCAGAAATAAGAGGGCGTTCAGAGTCTACTACCGCTTCTTTCTCGATGATCGAGGCAAGGGTCAGAAGCTCGTTTTCCGTCATGCCGATCTCTTCCATCCGGGTGAGGACATCGTAGGTGAATTTTTCCCTCATCTTGTCGATCATGCTTCCGACCGCATCTTCCGGCGGAACGCCTTTCGGTATTCTGTAGGTATCGGGGAAAATATAGCCTTCGATGCTGTTTGACTCTATTTCATACGATTCGAGAAAATCGCGGTTTTTCGCAAGCTTCATGAAGTCTTCTTTTGTCATGACATTGCTTTTTTCGAGCTGTTCTGAAATCTCCAGGAGTGACTCGCCCTCGGGGATCGTCACCGCGTATTCGATTATCTGTCCCCTGCGGATGATCCTGAATATTTCAAAGGGGCTCATGCTGCCCCATATCGAGTAGAATCCGGCCCTGATTTTTCTGTCCGCTCCTGTCAGCCTGCCGACAATGAGGAACATGTTTTTGTCGCGTATGAGTTTTTGCTTGGAAAGAATTTCTGCGGCCTGCCTGTATGTCGCGCCTTTGGGGATTTCAATCTCTATATTCCCGCCTCCGGGCTGGGCAGGCACGAACAATTCGTATGCGACATAAGAGAAGGCCATGAATAAGATGCTGAGGAATATAATGGAAAAGTTTTTTTTCATATACTTTAGGATGCCAAATAAGCCCTTGAAATGTAAAGGAAGCTGCTCCAAAGAGAAAGCGGGGCAGGGCCCCGCTTTCCAGAGGATTTGTGCTCAGAAAGATCTTAGTACATGCCGCCCATTCCGCCGCCAGGAGGCATTGCCGGCATTTCCGGTTTTTCCTCAGGGAGATCGGTTATCATCACGGATGTGGTGAGCATCAGCGATGCTACTGATGAAGCGTTCTGTAACGCGTACCTGGTTACCTTTGTCGGGTCTATGATGCCTGCCTTCAGCATGTCGACATATTCTTCGCTTGCAGCATCAAAACCGTAGTTTGCTTCTTTGGAGGATTTGACTTTGTCGACGATTACCGACGGCTCAAGGCCGGTGTTGTTGATGATCTGTCGGATAGGCTCCTCAAGTGCCCTCTTCAGAATGTCGAGGCCCACATTCTGGTCATGGTTTTCAAGTTTCATCCCTTTTAAGGCGCTGACGCACCGCAACAGTGCTACGCCTCCGCCGGGGACAACACCTTCTTCAACTGCGGCCCGTGTCGCGTGAAGCGCGTCTTCAACTCTTGCCTTTTTCTCCTTCATCTCGGTCTCTGTATATGCGCCGACATTGATCACAGCCACTCCGCCGACGATCTTTGCGAGCCGCTCCTGGAGTTTTTCCTTGTCATAATCAGAGGTGGTCTCATCAATCTGGGCCTTTATCTGTTTTACCCTGCCCTGGATCTTTGCATGATCACCTGCGCCTTCAACGATGGTCGTGTTCTCTTTGTCAACGGTGATCTTCTTGGCCTTTCCAAGGTCGGTCAGTTTGACATTCTCGAGCTTGATCCCGAGGTCTTCGGAAATTACCGTGCCGCCGGTAAGGGTAGCGATATCTTCGAGCATTGCCTTGCGTCTGTCTCCGAATCCAGGGGCCTTGACAGCGCATACCTGTATCGTGCCTCTGAGCTTATTGACGACCAGGGTAGCGAGCGCCTCTCCCTCGACCTCTTCAGATATGATCATTAGGGGTTTGCCCATCTTTGCAGTCTGTTCCAGGATAGGAAGGAGGTCTTTCATCGAAGATATTTTCTTCTCATGCAGAAGGATAAAAACGTCTTCGAGGATGCACTCCATCCTCTCAGGGTCTGTGACAAAATAGGGGGAAGAGTAGCCCCTGTCAAACTGCATTCCCTCTACGACATCAAGGGAGGTTGCCATGCTCTTTGCCTCTTCAACAGTTATTACCCCGTCTTTGCCGACTTTGTCCATCGCCTCTGCGATCAGTTCGCCGATCGAGGGGTCGTTGTTTGCGGAGATCGTTCCTACCTGTGCTATCTCCTTTTTGTCCTGAACTGTCTTGCTGATTTTCTTGAGTTCTTCGACAATCTTATCAACGCCTTTCTCAATGCCTCTCTTGATATCCATTGGATTGGAACCGGCAACAACGTGCTTGATTCCGCCGCTGTAGATCGCATGGGCGAGAACAGTAGCTGTTGTTGTGCCGTCGCCCGCAACATCAGAGGTTTTGCTTGCTACTTCTCTCACGAGTTGTGCGCCCATATTTTCAAAAGGGTCTTTTAACTCGATTTCTTTTGCTACGGTGACACCGTCTTTTGTTATGGTCGGCGCGCCGTATTTTTTGTCAATGATGACATTTTTACCTTTTGGTCCGAGGGTTGCCGAGACCGCGTTTGTGAGCAGCGTAATACCCTTCAGTATTGAGCTTCTCGCTGCTTCATCAAAAAGAAGCTGTTTTGCCATTTTTAATTCCTCCTTGAAAAATGTTAGATAAGTTTAGTTTAGTCCTGGACAATGCCGAGAATGTCTTCTTCCTTGATAATCAGGTATTCATTGTTGTCAATATTTATCTTTGAGCCGGAGTATTTGTCGAAAAGTATGACGTCTCCGACTTTAATCTCCTTTACTTCTGATCCGACAGCCTCAATAACTCCTTTTTGAGGTTTTTCCTTTGCAGACTCCGGGATATAGAGTCCGCCTGCTGTTCTTTCTGCCTCCTCAGAGTATTTTACGAATACCCTGTCTTTCAGTGGTTTGAATTTCATAGATAGTTCTCCTTTCTTTTTATCTTGGGTTTGGTTGTTAGCACTCAATGCGCGTGAGTGCTAATATACTAGGAAAACGTGATTTTAGGCAAGGCCTTTTTTGCAGGGGGAAAAACCGAATAATAGCTTTTTTCTGCAGATTTCTCGTGAAAACACTATTTTTCAGCAAAATTCAACTTAATTCTTTTTTCTTTTTTTCGAGGAACTCTCTTATTGTGTCACTGTAGTAATTTCCGCTGTTTCTTATCGCCTGCGGAATCCTGTTGTCATAGAGTTTCTGCCCTTCTTTCAGTTCTGATTCGAATACAGAATAGAAGTTCCCGTTTCTTATGGATTCCGTCACCTTCGCGGCATTGTAAAGGTATATGTCGTTTATGATTGTCCGGGAAAGCCTTTTTGCCTTTTCCACGGCCTCTTCGGTTTTCTCGGCAGAGGGCCCTGGTTCCACGGCCGCGGACGGCTCGATGACTGCCTCTTTTATGCCTGCGGCTGCCGGTTTAATCGGGGTGCTCTCAGGAGAGGGGGCAGGCTCTTTCTCTTCCGGTTGCGGCTTTTCGAGGCCTTTTTCCGGCAAGGCGGTGAGGGTGTTGATTTTCTCTATGAGCAGCGCAGGGATGTCCTGGGCCTCAATGTAGTCATCAGCGCCGTAAAGCGAAGAAGGTTCCCTCCGGTACTTTGACCTGTCGAAGATTGAAGGGACAAGTATAAACTTCATCTCCTTTGTCTCTTCCCGTGACTTGAGCTTTTTGCATATCTCAAAGCCGTAAATCTTCGGAAGCGAAACCTCCACGACAGCAAGGAAAGGGAATTCCCTGAGGGCCTTAACCATAACATCAATGCCGTCGGTCGCGGTAGTAACTTCATACCCCTTGTCATTCAGAACTGCGCGCGCGCTCTCCAGAACTTCAGGATTGGAGTGGGCTACGAGCACCCTTGTGTTGTCAAGGGTCTTTCCTGTCTCAGCGGGCGGAGCCGGTTTTTTAACGACAAGCGCGGCGCTGCATTTCGGACATTTGAACCGTGAGCCCGAAGGCGAGAGCTTTGCGTCATCCACCTTCAGCTTGGTCCTGCATTTCGGACATATTACTACCACTTGTTGAGCCTCCTTGGCTGCCAGAGTTTAATTGTGACAAGGCCGGCGACAAACCCTCCTACGTGAGCAAAAAAAGCGATGCCGCCCTGATCTGCCGTCCCCTGAGAGATCAAGCCGCTTACGACCTGTATAATAGCCCAAAAACCGATAACTATCAAGGCAGGAATCTTGATGACAGTGACGTAAAAACCTAAAAAGACAATCGTGCTGACCTTTGCCATTGGAAAAAGCAGGAGGTAGGCCCCCAGCATGCCGGATACCGCGCCGCTCGCTCCGATCATGGGGATATTCGATCCGGGGCTTGCCAGGGTGTGGGAGAAGGCAGCCACGCAGCCGCAGAAAAAGTAGAAAAGCACGAACCGCAGGTGTCCGAGCCGCTCCTCGATGTTGTTGCCGAATATCCAGAAGTAGAGCATATTCAGGCAGAGGTGGAACAGCCCTCCGTGCATGAACATGGAGGTGAATACCGTCAGGAGGGGATGTATCGGCTGTCTTGTTTCAAAACTGATGAGGCTGCTCGGTATCGCACCGAAACTGTATGCAATACTTTGGGTGTCCACTCCTGACATGACCTGTGTTATAAACACCAGCAAGTTCAGGGAGATGATCAGGATCGTAACGACGGGTATTATATGTATCGGGTTGTCATCTTTGTACGGTATCATCGGTAAATGCCATTCATAAGCGTGCCAAATGAATACATTTTACACGATATCGCTATTAATATCACGCAGAGATGTCCGCAGATAGTCTCTCAGAAAAGACAGTACGTCCGGAGTTGTTATGGGAACACTGCCGAGTTCTTTCCTGACCTCACGCGTGTCCAGGGAGAACTCATTGCTGTTGATGCGATAGGTAAAGAGAAAATCGACCTGAGGATTTCCCGCAATCAGTACAACAAGGGTCTCGGTGATGTCGCCGAGGGGTTTCATGTCTATATGGCTCTTTTTGAAGCAGGCAGTTACGATCGTTCCGCAGCGGTCACCGGCCCTGACCGAAATATCTCCCCCTGTCTCTCTGGCGGACTGAGCGAGCAGCGGCAGCCCAAGGCCGACCTTTCGGGTCGTCCTCGTTGTATAAAAAGGATCGAGGACTTTTGTCATGATATCTTCCGGCATGCCCCTGCCGTTGTCCTCGATCTCAAGGGAGAAGAGGTCTTCCGCAGTAATCTCGGAGAGTGTGATCCTGATCAGCGATGCCCCCGCACCGATGGAGTTTTCAGCGACATCGAGTATATGGAGTGATATGTCTTCCATGTCGTCTAAAAGATGATCGTTCTGTTGTCCTCGCCTTTTAAGGCGAGCCTCATTTCGTCGAACGTGGCATGCTCCATGACAAACCCTGTGGTCCTTCTGCCGATGTCCTCAAGCCTGTGCGCGTCCGATGAGGTGATCCAGGGGATATTTCTGTAGAGGCCGAACCTTGCATGCGCTTCGTCCATTGTGGTCATGCATGATATCTCCAGTGCGTCAAATTTCACCCCTTCGGGGATAAAGCCGAGCTGGCCGATGATCCCGAACCCCTCACGGTCGATATGGCTTGCCACAGCGAGCCCGTTGAAGCTGTGTATCAGCTCCACTATCCTGTTGACGGAAAGACTCGTGGCCCCTATCAAAAGCCTTTTGTTGAATCCGAGCACTTCCTCTTCCTCGTTCACCAGCACCTGCATGCCAAAGGCATCCTCATCATTCTCTCCCGGCTGGAGGTTCTCATACACGACTTTCTGCATGCTGAAGGCATCGGCCATGTCGCCAAAGAAACCGAGGACGTGGACTTCTTCTGAGGAGTTGATTTCCATGCCGGGGATGACCCTGATCCCCTTTTTCCCGCCAATATGCGCAGTCACTTCAACCTGTTCGACAGAGTTGTGGTCGCATACGGCCAGGATGTTTATCCCGAGGGATGCTGCTTTTTCTACTATCCTGCCCGGGGTCATAAAAAGCTCGGAGCAGGGTGACAGGCAGGTATGGATGTGAAGGTCTGCCCTGAATTCTACCGGCATCTCAGGCCGAGGCTGTAAAGCCTGCCAACAAGTTCGAAGGTGGGCAGGCTGCTCGTCAAGATCGGTACGTTCTCTTCAATAGCTTTTTTCAGGGTTTCTTCAGCCGGTACCCGGTTGTTGACCAGCAGGATTCCCGAGAGGCCCTTCAGGGACGCCACCGCGACGATATTGAGGTGGATCTGAAGAGTGATCCAGAGAAAACCTTCATGGGCGTTTCCCATTACATCCGACAGCATGTCACTGACGTACGCCCCTGTCACCTCCCTCTTGAGATTTACCGAGGGATTTTCGACTTTGAGCGAAAGACTGTTGATGACTTCCTGCAGTTCCATGGTCTGCTCCTTTACTCAGCAGGCGGCAGGTTCATGCTAAATTCCACTGTTGTCCCTTCGCCTACCACTGAGTTGACTGTGAGGGTGTCACTGTTTCTCTTGATATTCGGCAATCCCATTCCGGAGCCGAAGCCCATTTCCCTGATATAATCCGGCGCGGTCGAGTACCCTTCCTTCATCGCCTGTTCGATATTCGGGATGCCGGGACCCATGTCCTGTATCCTGATCTTTATCATCTCATCGGTTATGGTGTAGTTCATCATCCCTGCCACCGCGTATATGATCACGTTCATCTCGGCTTCAAAGGCCGCTATCGCCACCCTCCGGATGATCGGCTGAGGGACCCCCCTGCCTTCCAGAATACCCTTCAGGCTGCTCGACGCAGCACCGGCGTTCTTGAAATCTTTTCCTGTAAGGAAAAAAACCCCTTCAGTGTTTTCCATGATCAGAACTCCAATCCGTTGCAGCTCCGGAGGCCCTTCTCAAAGAGAAGCCCGCACGTATCAAACATCGACAAATCCGTGACGAGGAGCGGAATCTTTTTTTCGTCGGCCAGCGCTATGGTCTGTATGTCAGGCCTTTTGTTCTGTATGAAAACGATCGCGGTGATGGTCGCGACCTCAGCGGTGCGGATGACCTGCGTGTTCGTCAGACCGGTAATGAGCAGCGAGTGGCTGATCGAAAACGCGAGGACATCGCTCATGAGGTCTGCGCAATAGGCCCGTTCGATCTGCATCCCCATGTCCTCTTTTCTCGCAAGGACTACCGCTTTGAGTATGTCCCTGATATCGCTTAATATCATAACAGATGGTGCATTGCTCACATGCCTCCGCTGCCTTTCGCAGGCTCTATCTTCACCGCGTCGGTGCCCGCAGTGCCACTCTCCGGATAATAGGTCAGGGCATTCACCCGGCCGTGGGGGAAATGCACCGAGGTGAAGACCGTCCCGCTCATCACTGCGTCGGTAACCTTTGCCTTGAGATAGACAGTGCCGCGCCTCGAGTACACCTTCACGTGGCTGTTGTCGGCGATGTTGAATTTCTTCGCATCCTCCTCGCTGAGTTCAAGATAGGGTTCCGAGACCACGAGGTCGAGCGCCTTTGACCTGGTCGACATGCTGCCGGAATGCTGGAGGACGTCCCGGGTCACCAGAGACAGAGGATATTCAGCGTCAACAGGCTCACCCGGCGTGTAAGTGACAGGGGTGAAAACCCTCATTCCCGCCTTCGCCTGCCCGGACCTGTCGGACAATTTTATCTCTTCAGCGATGTTTTCGATATTCCTGGTGGAGATGTCCGCTCCCATTGACAATGAAAGGTTCCTCAGTATCTGCCAGTCCGGAAGTGCCTGTCCTGGTGCGTCGACAACTCTCTGCAGCTTCTGCGTTACGCCCTCGGCATTGGTGAAGGTGCCGTCTTTTTCCGGCCAGCCTGATGCGGGCAGTATGACATGCGCGAGTTTTGCTGTTTCAGTCATCGCTATGTCCTGTACGACGAGCAGTTCCAGTGATTTCAGCGCCCGCAGTATCTTCGAGTTGAAAGGGAAGGTCGACAGAGGATCTTCACCCATAATATACAGCGCATGGACAGCCCCGGTATCATAGAGCATGTCGAAGATGCCCTTGCCTGCCGTTGCGTCAAAATCCGGCCTTACCCCTGTTGTGTAAAGTCCGCAGGTATTCGCGTATTCAGCAGGTATCTGCAGCGCGTCCGCCTTATCACCCAAAAGAATGATCAGGTTTGCGGCTGCGTGGACAAGGTCGACTCCCTTTGTGTTTTCGCTGACACTGACGGTGAAAGAAACCATCCGGTTTTTCGCCCCCGCGAGTGCTTCAGCGGTTTCTGTTATCTGTTCCGCAGGGATTCCCGTAACAACGGATACCTTCTCCGGGGTATAGTCCTCAAGGCTCTTTTGAAGGTCCTCAAATCCCGTTGTTTTTGCCAGGCTCTCTTTGTTGAAGAGTCCCTTGTCGATGATCACCTTCATCAGCCCGTTTACGAGCGCCACTGACGTGCCCTGATTCATTTTCAGGCGTGACGAACTGTGCCGCGTGAGCTTTGTCTCCCTTGAGTCGGCAACGATGAGCTTTGCTCCCTCCCTCTTCGCCTGCATGATATTCAGGCCGAAGACGGGGTGGGTGATGCTGATATCCGACTCGATGACCAGAATTGCGTCCTTGCCGAGCGGAGCCTTCAGGCTAATGGGATGGGCATTTGTCCCGAATGCGGCGGCGAGGGCTTTCTGGACCCTTGCGTAACCGAATGCCGCGGAGGAGTCGATATTGCGCGAGCCAACGACATTTGTCATGAACTTGCGCAGCATGTAGTTATCTTCGTTTGTGCACCGGTGCGACCCTATCGCTCCCACCGCTTCCTTGCCGTATGACTTGGTGATGAATTTCAGGCTGTCGCTGATGTGCGTTAGCGCTTCGTCCCATGTCGCGGGCACGAGTTCTCCTGCTTTTCTTATGAGCGGCGTCTTCAGCCGGTTTTCGCTGTAGATATAATCAAACCCGAACCGGCCCCTGCCGCAGAGGTTGCCGCTGCTCCTTCCGTTGTCTTCCTTTGCCCTTGATCTGAGCAGCTTTCCCTCCTGCATCCCCAAAGTCAGGGTGCAGCCGCAGCCGCAGAAGGGGCATATCGTGTCTTTTTCCTCAAGGAACCATGCGCGAGCCTTGAACTTGAAGGGCTTGCTCAGCAGGGCGCCGGTCGGACAGATGTCGATGCACTGCCCGCAGTAATCGCATTCGAGTATCTCTCCGAATGCGGGCTGCACAACAGTAGGGAAGCCCCGTCCGATCAGTCCCAGGGCGCCGCGTCCCTGGTGTTCAGAGCATATTCTGACGCATTTGCCGCAGAGGATGCACCGGTTAGAGGTGAGCTCCACCAGCGGACCTCTCACATCAGGCGGGAACGCCTTCCGGTGACGGATGAAGCGTCCCTCAGGTTTGCCGTACTCGTAAGCAAGGTCCTGGAGATCGCATTCGCCTGCCTTGTCACAAACAGGGCAGTCAAGGGGATGATGCACCAGGAGGAGTTCCAGGACGGTCTGTCGGGCCTTTCTCAGCTTCGGGGTCTCGGTCTTGACGATCATGTTCGGTGCTACCGGCGTTGAGCAGGAGGCAAAGAGCCTCGGCTGGCCCTCGAGTTCAACAACGCAGAGCCTGCAGCCTCCATAGGGCCTGAGCCTTTTATCGAAACAGAGATTCGGTATCTTTATGCCATTCTGCTGGGCAGCCTTCAGTATGGTGGTGCCGTCTTCAACAGATATTTTCTTGTCATTTATGGTTAATTCGACCATTTATGAATTCCCTCCTTCCATTTTCGCCTCGGCAGCAGCAAGAAATTCTGCAGGATCGCCGTCAAAACCAGCCGGCAGAATGTTTATGGATTTGAATTTGCACGTTTCGTAGCAGGTCCTGCAATGGACGCAGAGTTCCTGGATGATCTTGTGGGGCATTTTCTTTTCCCCGACGACCGCCTTCGAAGGGCATGCCCTCATGCATGCGCCGCAGCCCTTGCAGAGTTTCTCGTCAATCCAGAACGTGGCGAGGTCCCTGCATACTCCTGCCCTGCACCATTTGTCTATTATATGGGACTCGTACTCGTGCTTGAAGTATCTCAGGGTGGTCAGTACCGGGTTCGGGGCTGTCTGTCCGAGGCCGCAGAGCGAGGTTGCGATGATGTCCCGCGAAAGGTCCTCGAGCGTCTCCATGTCCTTTTCTGTCCCCTTGCCCTCTGTGATGTCGGAGAGCATGTCAAGCAGGATTTTGGTGCCGACCCTGCATGGGGGGCACTTCCCGCAGGACTCGTCCGCCGTAAAGTCGAGGAAGAATTTCGCGGTGCTGACCATGCAGTTATTGTCATCCATGACGACCATGCCGCCGGAGCCGATGATCGCGCCTGTCGCGACGATGTCCTCATAGGTCACGGGGGTATCGAGCAGTTGTTCGGGGATACATCCCCCTGAGGGTCCGCCGAGCTGTACCGCCTTGTATTTTCTCCCTTTCTTTATGCCGCCGCCGATGTCGTAGATGATCCTTCTGAGCGGTATCCCCATCGGTACTTCCACGAGGCCGACGTTGTTGACTGCGCCGGTGAGGGCGAAGACCTTGGTGCCAGAGCTCTTTTCAGTCCCGAGGCTCCTGTACCACTCAGCGCCCTGCAGTACGATGGGCGCTATCTGGGCGAGCGTCTCGACGTTGTTCAGTACAGAGGGCTTGTCCCAGAGTCCCTTGTGGGCCGGGAACGGGGGTCTCGGCCGGGGCATTCCGCGCTTGCCTTCGATGGAGCGCATCAGGGCGGTCTCCTCGCCGCAGACGAAGGC
>Ga0224495_10002647_pt1 | contig 11538 bp, 9 predicted proteins | sample SF_Jul11_sed_USG_FD_168128 | JGI IMG/M metagenome (GOLD analysis project Ga0224495, IMG submission 168128) | Sediment microbial communities from San Francisco Bay, California, United States - SF_Jul11_sed_USGS_4_1 | ecosystem: Environmental > Aquatic > Marine > Sediment | place: USA: California...
TTTCCGCGTCAAGTTCATTCTGTTGCAACAATATTGCCGCACCCCGCTCGCTCAGAAAGCGCGCGTTATGTGTCTGGTGGTCGTCTACCGCATAGGGAAATGGGATCAATATACTGGCCACGCCCGCCGCCGCCAGTTCCGCCACGGTCAATGCGCCGGCACGACAGATCACCAAGTCCGCATTTGCGTAGTAATGCGCCATGTCTTCCAGAAACGCTTTAACGTCAGCATTCACGCCCAGCTGTTGATAGCGTTCTTGCACGCTTTCAAAATGCTGCTTTCCGGTCTGATGCACCACTTCCGGACGATTTTGTTCAGGCAGTAATGCCAGAGCTTGAGGGATGATTTCGTTGATTGCCTGTGCTCCCAAACTGCCACCCACCACCAGTACGTTCAGCTTGCCGGATCGCGCTGTATAGCGTTGCTGAGGTTCGGGTAACACAGCAATCGCTTCTCGCACCGGATTGCCGCACCATGTCGCACCACGCAGCACATCGGGGAAGCCACTCAACACTTTTTGCGCGAGGCGTGCCAGCGCTTTGTTGCTTAGTCCGGCGATAGAATTCTGCTCATGTATCACCAATGGCTTGCGCAATAACACCGCCATCAGCCCACCCGGAAATGTGATGTAACCACCCATACCCAGCACCACGTCAGGACGATATTGGAATAGCGCAATGGCGCTCTGCCAAAGTGCCACTAACAAATTGAACGGCAAAGCCAGCTTGCGCATCAAACCCTTGCCGCGGAGTCCGGAAAAGCGCACCCACGCCATGTCATAGCCATGCTTGGGTACCAGTTCCGCCTCCATGCTGTTTGGCGCGCCCAGCCAGGTTACTTTCCATCCCCATGCGCGCAGGACTTCGGCGACCGCGAGTGCCGGGAAAATATGACCGCCGGTTCCGCCAGCCATGATCAAAATCGAGCGGTTCATGAAGACCTCCCGTGAGCGGCACGTCTATTTTCGTAATCGACCCTCAGCAATACCGCGGCTGCTGTGCAATTGGCAACGATACCGCTGCCGCCAAAGCTCAGGAACGGCAACGTCAACCCCTTGGTCGGCAGCACACCCATATTCACACCGATATTGATCATCGCCTGCGCACCAATCCAGACACCAATCCCTTGTGCGACCAGCGCGGAAAAATTTCGATCAAGAAGCGCTGCACGGCGACCAATCTGCAATGCGCGTACTACAAATACGCCAAAGAGCACAATCACAACCGATACACCCATCAAACCCAATTCTTCGGCAATCACCGCCATCAGAAAATCCGTGTGCGCTTCGGGCAGATAAAAAAGCTTTTCGACGCTTGCGCCTAATCCCACTCCGAACCATTCACCCCGCCCGAATGCGATCAGTGCATGACTCAACTGGTATCCTTTGCCAAAGGGATCCGACCATGGATCCATGAAACCTGTAATCCTTTGCATTCTGTATGGCGCGACAAAAACCAGTGCTGCAAGCGCAAATGGCAAGGTGAACAGTAACCCTGCGAAAACTTTCAGATTGAAGCCGCCCAGCCACAATGTGCAGAACGCAATGGTCAGCACAACGACAAATGCCCCCATATCTGGCTCCTGAAGCAACAGCCCGCCTACCAGCACCATGACCAATAGCATGGGCAAAAATGCCTTGGTGAACACATGACCGACTTTGCCTTTGCGCACGGTGTAATCCGCCGCATACAAAACTGCGCACAGCTTCATCAATTCTGAAGGCTGGAAGTTAATCACGAACAAAGACAGCCAACGGCGGCTGCCATTGACCTCACGCCCTATACCCGGAATCAGCACCAACACCAGCAATAAGGCACCGAACATAAACAGATACGGCGAGTAGGTTTGCCAGAATTGCATGGGGAACTGAAACGCTAATACACCGCACAACAGTCCGACCGCGACAAAAATGCCATGGCGAAACAGGAAATATGCCGGTTGATACCCGGTAAACTTATTGGCTTCTGCCGTGGCGATAGAAGCCGAATAAACCATGACTAGCCCAAGCATGAGCAAACCTATCATCACCCAGACGAGCAATTCATCAAATTGAGCCTGTGGTGGGCGGGCACGGGTTTTGACTAATGACGCCATACCCCCCCCTCCGGTTGCAACTCGCGCACAGCCTCTACAAACACTTCAGCGCGATGCTTGTAGTTACGAAACATGTCAAAACTTGCACATGCCGGAGACAACAGTACCGCATCGCCCGCTAAAGCAAGTTCACTTGCTTTCCATACCGCATCAGACATGGTTTCCTGCCGAATAACAGGTACACCGCAGCCCTGCAATGCAGTCTCGATCATCGCGGCATCCCGTCCAATCAGAACGACGCCGCGAGCATGGTTGCTTACAGCTGATTTGAGTGGTGAAAAATTCTGCCCTTTGCCTTCTCCACCGGCAATCAGGACAGACTTGCGGCCCAAACCCTCGAGCGCAGCGACCGTTGCACCCACGTTGGTTCCCTTGGAATCATCATAATAGGCAACATTATTAATAGCGGTAACATACGCGACACGGTGAGGCAACCCCTCATAGCTTCGCAATCCAGAAAGCAGCACATCCATCGGCAAATCGATTGCCCTGCACAACGCCAACGCAGCCAGTGCATTTGCAACATTGTGCAACCCTGCCACCTTCAAGTCGGCGGTTGGCATCAAAAATCGGTCACCATGCGTAATCCAAATCTCGCCGTCTTGTTGCATGATCCCGAAATCATTTTGACCACCCAGCGAATTCAATCCGAATGTAAACAGGTCAGCATTTGGGGTCTCCATTGCCATGCTGCGCGCGTCGTCCCGATTTAGAACCTGCACGTTCGCTCCCTCGAAAATTCGCCGCTTGGCCGCAGCATATTCGTCCATGCCCGCATAACGATCCAGATGGTCTTCGCAAACATTCAACACCGTCGCCGCATCCGGGTTGAGGCTTGCAGTTGTTTCCAGCTGAAAACTGGACAACTCAAGCACCCACACATCGGGTTGTTTCTCGCCGCGCTCGGACATAACATCCAGCACTGCGGGAGAAATATTTCCTGCGGCAACCGCATCCCGTCCGGCCGCCTTGCACAAGTGCTCGACCATGCTGGTGACGGTGGTTTTTCCGTTGGATCCGGTAATAGCCAGAATTTTCGGGCGCCCCGCTTTTGGCAGGGTCCAAGCGAACAACTCGATATCCCCTACAACCGGAATTCCGCATGCAATAGCACGCGCAATGGTCGGGCTACGCATCGGCACCCCCGGACTGATTGCGACCAAGTCAACACCCATAAACAGTTCGTCTTCGAAAGGGCCGCAAAAGATCAACGGCTTGATCACATACTTTTCCGCTTCCTCCAAACCTGGGGGTGCGTAACGGTTATCGGCAATGCTTACTCTTGCACCCTGCACCTTCAAATGACGAAGCATCGACAGCCCGGTCTCGCCGAGGCCCAATACCAGCACCGATTTGTTCTTAAGTTGCATCATCTGAGCTTTAAGGTTGCAAGACCGAGCAATACCAGCAACATTGTGATGATCCAGAAGCGCACCACGACCTGAGTTTCTTTCCAGCCTTTCAATTCATAATGGTGATGCAAAGGTGCCATGCGAAATACCCGCTTGCCGGTCAGCTTGAACGAAGCCACCTGTATCATCACCGACACCGCTTCCACCACGAACACGCCGCCCATGATGAATAGCACCAACTCCTGCCGCACGATCACCGCGACAGTTCCGAGCGCTGCCCCCAGCGCCAAAGCACCAACATCGCCCATGAATACTTCTGCGGGATAGGCGTTAAACCACAGAAAAGCCAGCCCGGCTCCGGCGATAGCACCGCAGAAAACCGCCATCTCTCCAGCCCCCGGAATGTAAGGGATACCAAGATACTTTGAAAAAACGGCATTGCCGGCCACATACGCAAATATTGCCAGCGCACTGCTCACCATCACGGTGGGCATAATGGCGAGCCCGTCCAGGCCATCCGTAAGGTTTACCGCATTGCTTGTGCCTACTATCACCAGATAGGTCAGCGCAACAAACAAAAATACGGGTAGCGGAAACACGAAAAACTTCAGGAAAGGTACGATCAATTCGGTCTGCGCCGGTAGAGTGGCGGTATTCCAAAGATACACACCAGCGATAAGCGCGATGATCGATTGCCAGAACATCTTGGCCTTTGCCGACAGGCCCTTGGGATTGCGATATACCACTTTGCGGTAATCATCCACCCAGCCGATTACGCCAAAACCCAATGTGGTCAGCAACACCACCCACACATACTGGTTATGCAGATCACCCCACAGCAGGGTCGTGATAGCAACCGAAGTCAGGATCAACGCCCCCCCCATGGTGGGTGTTCCCGCCTTGACCAAATGCGTTTGCGGCCCGTCATCGCGAACTGATTGCCCGATTTTGTAAGTTGTCAATTTGCGGATCATCGCCGGCCCCACCATAAATGAGATTCCCAGCGCGGTCATCGCAGCCATCACCACCCGCAATGTGATGTAGTTGAACACACTGAAAAACCTGATGTTGATGTCCTGTGCCAGCCATTGTGTCAGCGCCAGTATCATGCGTGCTCCTTCGTTGAAGCATGATTGAATTCACCCGCTTCCAGGCATTTCACTACACGCTCCATTTTCATGAAGCGTGACCCTTTGACCAGCACCGTGCTCTTTTCATCTATTGATTTTTCCAGCACGACCAACATGTCTTCTATCCGCTCAAAGCATCTGCCACCTTCGCCAAATTCTCTGGCCGCACCAGCACTCAGATCGCCTAACGCAAACAATCTCTCAATTCCTGCTTGTCGAGCTTCCGCCCCGACCGCTTCATGAAGCCGGGCAGCGGCATCACCCAGCTCTCCCATATCGCCCATCACCAGCACACGATTTTTCCCTGCCTGTGCCAATACCCTGATCGCAGCAAGCATCGAAGCAGGATTTGCGTTATAGGTATCATCAATCAGGTTTGCACCGTTATATGCCGTTTTGCACTGCATGCGCCCGGCTACCCCGCCGAACTTCTCCAGTCCTGCTGCAATCTTTTCCAGCGGGATATTCATTGCACATGCTGCTGTCGCCGCCGCAAGCGCATTCAGTGCGTTGTGCTCACCAGGAACGTGCAGTTCGGCAGCAAACATGCCCTGAGGGGCTGTTATATCAATATGCAATCCCTCGCCATACGGCTGCCATGTTCCGCTTACATCCGCATCCGGATTGAACCCGAATTCAAGTATCTGGTGTGCGCCGGCCAGCCCGCGCCACAAACTTGCATACTCGTCATCAGCATTGATCACTGCGGTTCCGTTCGCACTAAGGCCATTCAGTATCTCGCCTTTCGCAAGCGCTACCGCCTCAACTGAGCCCAATCCCTCGAGATGCGCACCGCTCGCGTTATTTATCAGCACAACATCTGGCTTGGCGATTTTCGCCAGATAATCGATCTCACCGGAATGATTCATACCCATCTCGATTACGGCGTAACTATGGGCGGTATTCAACTGCAATAGAGTAAGTGGCATGCCAATGTCGTTATTCAGGTTTCCTTTGGTAGACAACACTGCATCTTCATTACCAGTTGTAGTACGCAAAATACTGGCAAGCATTTCCTTTACAGTGGTCTTGCCATTACTGCCGGTAATTGCGACCAAAGGTATATCAAACTGACTGCGCCAATAAGCCGCGAGCTTCCCCAGCGCAAGTCGCGTATCATCGACCAGCAACATGGGACATGCGGCAGCCTCTCCACTATAGCTATCCGAATTAACCAGGGCTGCCGCAGCACCCTTTTGAGCTGCGGATGTGACAAAAGCGTATCCGTCGAAATTGTCACCACGCAGTGCCAAAAATAAATCGCCCTTGGCGACCTTTCGACTGTCGCTGGAAACCGCCGAAAAACTCACGTCACCACCAACGATTTTTCCGTTCAAAACCTGAGCGGCGACTGACAGCATCATCATGTGCCACCTCCAGTGTTTCCGTGATAACTGACAAGTGCATGCCGTGCTACCTGCATATCGCTGAACGGATGCTTCACTCCGCAGATCTCCTGATACGCTTCATGTCCCTTGCCAGCAATAAGCACGGTATCGTTGGGGCTGGCACTCCCAATAGCTCTCTGAATCGCAATGGCACGGTCATCAATAATTTCGTGATTCGTACCACTCATTCCTCCGACGATTTCATCAATGATGTCGCGAGGATTTTCATTGCGCGGGTTATCCGAAGTCACGATACAGTGATCAGAAAATCTTTCCGCAACCACACCCATCATGGCCCGCTTGCCGCGATCGCGATCTCCCCCGCAACCGAAAACACACAGCACCCTCCCTCCCGAAGGCGCACTTACTTCGCGCAATGCCAGCAATACTTTTTCCAGCGCATCAGGGGTATGCGCATAATCCACAATAACCGTAGGTTGCTGGGCTGCGCCCAGACGTTGCATACGTCCGGCAACCGGCTTGGCGGAACCAATCGCATTTACCGCATCATCCAACTCAATATCACTCACCAGCAATACGGCCAAAACACCCAAAAGGTTTGCCGCATTGAATCTGCCGACCATCTCGCTGGAGAACTGCGCACTTCCCCAGCTTGAATGCACATCCATCTTCATCCCACGCCCGCTCATCTCAAGCAGATTTCCATACACCATTCTTACGCCCAATTTCTCGGCGAACAAAAGTGCGCTATCGGTCAATCCGTACCCGATGATTTCAGCTTTTTCATCCTGCAATTGTTCCGCCATCTCGGCACCATAAGCATCGTCAAGATTCAGCACTGCATATTTCAAATCCTGCCATCTGAACAATTTATGCTTGGCCGCCGCATAACTTTGCATATCCCCGTGATAATCGAGATGGTCCCGGCTCAGGTTGGTAAACATCGCCACATTGAACCTGATTCCGTTCACCCGCCCCTGGGAAAGAGCATGAGAAGAAACCTCCATCGACACAGCCCGCGCGTCTTCGCGAAGGTATTCGGCCAGCAATCCATGCAACAGGATCGCATCCGGTGTAGTGTTGGCGCTCGAAATCAAATCATTGTCAAAACCGTTTCCAAGCGTACCGATCACGGCACACTTCTTACCCGTTTCGTTCAATGCATTTGCGATCCAGTGACTGGTCGATGTCTTGCCATTGGTTCCGGTAACACCCACCATCCAGAGCTTTTCCGAAGGCTCACCATATACACTGTCCGCAAGCCAGCCTGCTTTATGTCGTAAATCCGGCACACCGAGATTTTCCACCTCCCAGTCGTCTTTCCATTCGAATCCGTGCGCTTCCCAGATCACAGAATTCGCGCCTCTCGCGATTGCCTCCGGTATAAATTGACGTCCATCCGCCTTTTCACCGGGATAGGCGACAAATGTATCTCCCCACCGGATCTCGCGACTATCCGTAACCAGTCTTGCAATAGTCGCATTGAGATTCGCCAATTGATCGAAGGGGAAATTCATACTTCCTCCCTCATCACATCCACGGGGGTGACAATTACATTATCCAAAGGGGCATCATTGGGTACGTTGAGTGCATGCAAAGCCGCACCGACTATTTTGCTGAAGGCAGGCGCGGCAACCAGGCCGCCGTAATACTGTTTGTTGTTTGGCTCATCGACCATCACCGCCACAACAAGTCGCGGATCAGATACCGGTGCGAATCCGACGAAAGAGGCAACATAGCGATTGACGTATCGTCCGTTTTCCAACTTGTGCGCCGTGCCGGTCTTGCCGGCTGTACGGTATCCGGCTACCTGTGCCAACGGAGCCGTTCCATTTGCAGAAACCACCGATTCCAGCATATCCCTCATGGCACGTACCGTATTTTCTGAAAATACTCTCTTGCCGCTCGGTTGTTCTTCAACCTTCAACATCGAAATTGGCAACAGCTCTCCGTCATTGGCAAAAATCGTGTAGGCCCGGGCCAATTGCAACAGATTCACTGAAATACCGTGACCGTACGACATCGTAGCCTGCTCGATTGGCCGCCAGGTTTTTGCATCGTGCAACTTTCCTGATGCCTCGCCGGGAAAATCACTTCCGCTCCGCTCGCCAAATCCGCTATTCGAAAAATTTTTCCAGAGCAACTCAGGTGCCATCGACAAAGCAATTTTTGCCGAGCCAATATTGCTGGATTTTTGAATCACCTGAGCCACAGTTAACGCATGCTCAGGGTGGGTGTCATGAATCTTTCTCCCACCAACTGAAAATACCCCGTTTTCGGTATTAATCAGTGTATTCGGACGAATCTTTCCAGCTTCAAGAGCAGCGGCAATGGTGAATGGCTTCATCGTTGAACCAGGCTCAAACAAATCCGCCACCGCACGGTTCCGCATTGAGCGGATACTGGTATTGCTTCGGTTGTTGGGGTTAAAACTTGGGTAATTTGCCAAAGCCAGAACCTCACCGCTACGCGCATCCAGCACCACGACCGAGCCGGACTTGGCACGATTGCTGAGAACAGCATTCTTCAATTCCCGGTAGGCCAGGTACTGCACTTTGCCATCAAGACTGAGCGCGACATCCTTACCATGTCTTGGCGCCCGCAAATCACCCGCGTCCTCCACAATGTGGCCGCGCATATCCTTGATAACCCGCCTGCTACCCGGTTTCCCCGCAAGCAGTTCCTGCAGAGCCAGTTCCAGCCCCTCCTGCCCATTATCATCCTGGCCTGTGAATCCCAACGTTTGTGCGACCTCCTCGCCTGCTGGGTAGTATCGGCGATATTCCTGTTGCAGCATGATGCCGGGGATATTCAAATCGACCACCTTGTCGACCTGATCCGGCGGAAGCTGGCGCTTCAGATAAACGAAGTTTCTCGACACATTGAAGATGCGGCTTTTAATGCCAGCCACATCCATACCAAGAATCTGAGACAGCTTTTTAAGCTGACGATGATTTGCCTCGACATCAGAAGGACTTGCCCACACCGATTGGACAGGAGTACTTACAGCCAACGGCTCTCCATTCCGGTCTGTAATCATTCCTCGATGCGCGCTGACCTCGATGACGCGACTGTATCGAGCATCCCCTTTTTTCTGCAGAAAGTCGTTATGAATACCCTGCAGATAGATTCCGCGCATGAGCAATCCGATCAACAGGAGTAGCAGTGCCGCAAATAACGCAGTGGCGCGCCACCCGGGCAATTTCGCCGTGATGTCTGGATGTGCGCTAACCGCGTGATTCATGGCTGGTATTTTGTCTGGCCGTCAGGCTCTATCCGAATAAATTGAATCTGCCCGATTCCGGGCGTTTGCATTTGCAACCTGCGCTCTGCGACCTCACCAATCCGTCTTGGTGTGGCCCAAGTACTCTGCTCGAGTTGCAACTGACCCCATTCCACTTCCATCTGCTGCGCCAAATCCTTTTCCTTTCCCAATTCGACAAACAGTTTTCTAGCCTTGTGCTGTGAAGTAACCAGCCCCAAAGCGCACCCAACCACAGCAAACAAAAGCAATATGTTCAAACCATGACTACTCGGTAACATGAGTACGCTCCGCAATTCTCAACACGGCGCTACGCGCTCTCGGATTCGCTTCCAACTCCCCTTGGCTTGCCCTAATCGCCTTGCCGATCAAATCCAGCCTTCCCTGCGGTACTTCGCTGGCACGTATCGGCACATTTCGCGGCAGCTTGTCTCCCTCCGCCATATCGCGCATGAAGTGCTTCACAATGCGATCCTCCAGAGAATGAAAACTAATTACGGCCAATCGCCCCTCGGGCGCCAAAAGGCTTACACATTCTGGTAGCACCCTCGCAAGCTCCTCGAGTTCCTGGTTGATATAAATCCGTATAGCTTGAAAGGTACGCGTCGCCGGATTCTGCCCAGGTTCGCGGGTACGCACCGCTTTACCAACCAACTCGACGAGTTGCCGCGTGGTTTGGATGGGTTCGATTGCGCGTGCCGCAACAATCGCCCTTGAAATCTGCTTAGCAAACCGTTCTTCGCCGTAATCACGTATCACCTCCGCCAGTAAAGCCTCATCGACCGCCGCCAGCCACTGCGCTGCCGTCTCCCCTTTGCTCGTATCCATGCGCATATCCAGCGGCGCATCAAAACGAAAACTGAATCCCCTCGCCGCCTCATCCAACTGCGGGGACGACACCCCCAGATCCATCAAAATGCCATCCACCTTGCTCAAGCCCTGCTCTCGCAACACTTCTGACAACGCCCCGAACCCGCGATGGATAATGCAAAAACGCACGTCATCCCACCTTCTTCCCACCGCCACCGCGGCCAAATCCTTGTCCAGCGCGATTAGCCTTCCTTTGCTCCCGAGTTGCTCCAGTATTTTTGCGCTATGACCACCCCGGCCAAATGTGCAATCCACATACACGCCATCCGGTTTTATCGCCAAGGCCTCTACAGCTTCATCCAACAGAACCGCGGTGTGGGCCAGCCCAGCACTCACAAAGAGAAACCCTCCAGCTCCGGAGGAAGCTCACCGTCAATATGTAACAAACTTTTTTCCTGCTGGGCCTGCCACTTTGTCTCGTCCCACAATTCGAATTTATTGCCTTGACCGACAAGCATCACGCGCTTTTCAAGTACCGCGTAGTTGCGTAAGGCAGGAGAAATGAGCACGCGCCCGGAAGCATCCATGGCAACGTCTTCCGCATAGCCAATCAGAAGACGCTGCAGAGCGCGGCTTTTTTGATTAAACGAAGAAAGCCTGTTGAGTTTGTCGTATATCGGCTGCCATTCGGGTTGCGGATACATCAACAGACATCCATCCGCATCAGCGGTCAACACCAGATTGCCACCGCAGTGCGCAAGCAGCATATCGCGATACCGCGCCGGTATCGCGAATCTCCCCTTGCTATCCAAATTGAGTTGCGCCGCCCCTTGAAACATTCGTCCCCCACTATGACCCACATTTCACCACTTACGCCCACTATATTGAACAATTTATCTATGGTCAAGCCATTTTGCGGGGTTTATTCTTTTGCAACAAAGGGTTAAGCATCCAATCTAATATATTAAATTGCATTAATAAATAATAGATTGCGTAAGTTACCTAAAGTAAATTAATCAGAGTTGTGCTGAACTGTCTCTACTCTCCCGAAGGATTAGCGTAGATTTGTCGAGGAGATTTACATAATGAGCAGAGAAAACTTGTGTGGAAGATGTGCTCCATGAACAACATAGTGCGTTTCTGATAGTATTGAAGTATGTAGCCTGAGAGATGATCTCGGCACAATGAGCCACCGACTAACAATAATGGCTCGCTAGAACCTAGCGAGCCATTCTGTTTGCACCAAATTACCAATGAATCAGTCAATCGAAGAAACCATAGCCTCTACATCCAGCACCGTCGCGCGCGACGCTCTTATTGAAAAAGAAGTAAAACGCCGCCGCACTTTCGCGATCATCTCGCACCCCGATGCGGGTAAGACCACGCTGACCGAAAAACTGCTTCTGTTCGGCGGCGCTATCCAGATGGCCGGCACGGTCAAGGCACGCAAGAGCGGTCGCCACGCCACCTCCGATTGGCTTGAGATCGAGAAACAACGCGGCATCTCGGTGGCCAGCTCGGTGATGCAATTCACTTACGAC
>Ga0224495_10002648_pt1 | contig 11537 bp, 11 predicted proteins | sample SF_Jul11_sed_USG_FD_168128 | JGI IMG/M metagenome (GOLD analysis project Ga0224495, IMG submission 168128) | Sediment microbial communities from San Francisco Bay, California, United States - SF_Jul11_sed_USGS_4_1 | ecosystem: Environmental > Aquatic > Marine > Sediment | place: USA: California...
ATTGCCGAACAAGTTGGACTGCTTCCTGTTTGTATTCCTGACTGTATTTTCTGCGCTTGTGCATCGTTTACCTCCGAGTTTATTATCACTCTTAATGAGGTATCCGTTAAATCGGGGTAAAACCAGTATTCTAGAGCAAGAACCTCAACCAACAGCTTTCTTGAGCATGGTACAATCCCATCAAGTAAGCAAGATGGTGATGCCTAAAAATTGATGGAAAATGAATTTCATCAATGCAGTAAGTGAATTTATTAAATGTATGGCGATTAAATTCCATCACTGTCTTTGCGCTGTCAGTCTTAATTCAACTTCAATTCAAGGAAAAACAGTATGTCCAGCGTAGAAACCGTAAGCGCGTTAGAACGTCGCCTTAATGCATCTATCCCACAGCAGGCGATTCATGGTGAAGTATCTGCTCGCTTAAAAAATATTGGGCGCAATGCGCGCATTGCAGGATTCCGCCCCGGAAAAGTTCCAGCCAAGGTTCTCGATCAATATTATGGAGCCCAAGCTCGTCAGGAGGCACTGGGTGCGGCGATGCAACGATCATTTACTGAGGTTGCTCAAGAAAATAATTTGAAGGTGGTCGGATTTCCTGAATTTGAAATCAAAACGAAGGATTTGAGTGCGGATCAGATTGAATACAGCGCTACCTTCGAGGTATATCCAGAGGTGTTGTTGGATGATGTCGGTGGGGAAACTGTCGAGTTATCTGAGTTTGAATTAAGTTCCGCGGAGGTTGAAAAGACAATTGCAACATTGCGCAAACAGCGTGCTACCTACGTAAAGGCAGATCGTGTGGCACAAAATGAAGACAAGGTACGAATCGATTTCGTCGGAAATCTTGGAGGCGTTCCTTTTGACGGAGGTGAGGCCAAGGATTTGGAGGTGGTTTTGGGCGTAGGGCGCATGTTGCCTGATTTTGAGGCCGCCGTTATAGCTATGAAAGCTGGTGAAACAAAGTCTTTTGAGATGACTTTTCCCGAGGATTATCACGGGAAAGATGTGGCAGGGAAAAAGGTGAGCTTTACGGTAACTGTTCATGCCGTTGAGTCTCCAGTATTGCCTGAGGTGGATAGTGAGTTTGCTAAATCTATGGGGGTTGCTGATGGAGATGTGGGAAAGTTAAACGAGGAGATTCGCAGTAATCTGGCGCGTGAAGTTGATCGCCGTTTGAAGGCGCTTAACAAAGAGGCTGCCATGGATGTTTTGCTGAAAGTGGCCAAATTTGACGTTCCAAAGGGATTGATTGAAGCTGAATCACAGGCACTTATGCAACAGACCATGCAGGAAATGGAGTCGCGTGGAACGGCAATAAAGGATTTGCCGTTGTTCCCGGAATTATTTAGTGAGCGTGCCGAAAAGCGCGTTAAGCTAGGCCTTGTTTTGGCTGACTTGGTTCTGAAGCATGGTTTGAAGGCTTCGACTGACCAAGTGAAGGCGCTGGTTGAAGATTACGCTCAAAGCTTTGATGATCCTTCTGAAGTTGTAAATTGGTATTACGCGGATCCATCCCGCTTACAGGAGGTTGAAAATCTTGCATTAGAGGAAAATGTTACCGGTTGGGTGATGGCAAATGCCAAGACCGTACATAAGTCGATTTCCTTTGATGATTTAATGGGGAATTGATTGATGGATTATATTGAGCCGCAAAATATAGGTTTGATTCCTATGGTTGTTGAGACCAGCGGGCGCGGTGAGCGAGCTTATGATATTTACTCGCGCTTGTTGAAGGAGCGGGTGGTCTTTCTGGTGGGTGAGGTGAACGACCACAGTGCTAACCTGATAGTTGCTCAGATGTTATTCCTTGAATCCGAGAACCCAGACAAAGATATCCATTTCTATATCAATTCACCTGGAGGTTCGGTAACTGCGGGGATGGCCATTTACGATACGATGCAATTTATTAAGCCTGATGTCAGTACTTTGTGCATCGGCCAAGCAGCCAGTATGGGCTCATTTTTGTTGGCTGCGGGTAAAAAGGGGAAGCGATTTTGCTTGCCTAATTCGCGTGTGATGATTCATCAGCCGATGGGAGGATTTCGCGGGCAGGCCTCCGATATTGAGATTCACGCTCGGGAAATACTTTACTTGAAGCAGCGCTTGAATCAAATGCTGGCAAACCATACCGGACAGTCCATAGAAACAATTGAGCGTGATACTGATCGTGATAATTTTCTGAGTGCTGAAGATTCCGCCAAATATGGATTGGTTGATCAGGTGCTGGAAAAGCGCGTCTGACATTGGTTGTATACCGATAACTCAATGGAGTGAGTGACGATGACTGACGAGAAGAAAACAGACGAAAAATTGCTATATTGTTCATTCTGCGGCAAGAGCCAGCATGAAGTTCGCAAACTAATTGCTGGTCCGTCGGTATTCGTGTGCGATGAATGCATTACTTTGTGCAATGACATTATGCGCGAGGAGATTCAGAACGATGGTTCTAAAAGTGATAAATCCGAATTGCCGTCACCCAAGGAAATATGTTCGACATTGGATGAATATGTGATCGGTCAGGATCGTGCAAAAAAGATTTTGTCGGTGGCTGTATATAATCATTACAAGCGGCTGAAATGTAATGACAATGATGGAGTTGAGCTTTCCAAGAGCAACGTGTTGTTGGTGGGGCCGACAGGCTCGGGTAAAACACTGTTGGCACAAACACTAGCTCGGCTGTTGGATGTTCCGTTTGTCATGGCAGATGCGACGACTTTAACCGAGGCTGGATATGTCGGGGAGGACGTTGAAAACATCATTCAGAAGTTGCTGATGAGTTGTGACTATAACGTTGAGAAGGCGCAACGAGGTATTGTCTATGTGGATGAAATCGATAAGATATCGAGGAAATCCGATAATCCTTCAATAACCCGGGATGTATCCGGAGAGGGTGTGCAGCAGGCACTGCTGAAGCTTATCGAAGGGACGAAGGCTTCTATTCCCCCTCAAGGGGGGCGTAAGCACCCTAATTCCGAGTTTTTGCAAGTGGATACCACTAACATACTCTTCATCTGCGGTGGAGCTTTCGACGGTCTGGAAAAAATTATCCGCAATCGTTCGATTAAGGCAGGCATAGGCTTTGGTGCGACTATACATAGTAAGGATCAACGGAAAACCGGCGAGACTCTTCGTGAAGTAGAGCCTGAGGATTTGATCAAGTTTGGACTGATTCCCGAATTTGTCGGACGCCTTCCGGTTGTGGCTACGCTTGAGGAACTGGACGAGAATTCGCTGGTCAGAATATTGACCGAGCCAAAGAACTCTTTAACCAAGCAATATCACAAATTGTTTGCAATGGAGAATGTCGATCTCGAATTTCGGGATGATGCGCTACTCTCTATTGCCCGTAAGGCATTGGACCGCAAGGCTGGCGCCCGTGGTTTGCGATCAATTTTAGAACATACACTGCTTGACGTGATGTTTGACCTTCCTTCCATGGAAAATGTCAGTAAAGTTGTCTTGGATGAAGGTAATTCAAAAGGTGAAATAAAACCAATCCTTATTTATGCGGATGAGCATAAAGTGGCCTAGACGGAGTTAAGTGTCTGTCTTTAATATTGTTTTGATGGAGTTGCTTGAATTCCTTCAGGCTGCCCCCATCTAACTTGCCAATCAATAAAAGGATTACTGCCATGTTAGAGCAAGATACCAATTCAAAAGTTGTTGTGAGTAATCTGCATCCGCTATTGCCATTGCGTGATGTGGTGGTTTTCCCGCACATGGTCATCCCATTGTTTGTTGGTCGTTCGAAATCTATCAAGGCTCTTGAGTTGGCTATGGAAGCGGGGAAGAGTATTGCGCTTGTTGCGCAGAAATCCGCAACTAAGGATGATCCGGGCACTGACGATCTTTATGCAATTGGCAGCATGGCTAATATTTTGCAAATGCTTAAGTTGCCAGATGGAACAGTGAAGGTGTTGGTGGAAGGTACGCAGCGAGCAACAGTACAGCGTGTCTATGATGCGAAGTCACATTTTGATGCTGAAGTGCAAATTGTTGTTGCTGAAGATGGTGCGAGTAGCGAATCTGAGGCAATGCGCCGTGTGCTTATTAATCAATTTGATCAGTACGTCAAGCTCAACAAAAAAATTCCCCCGGAAATATTGACTTCGCTCGCAGGCATTGATGATGCCGGCCGCTTGGCTGATACCATTGCGGCACATTTGCCGCTTAAACTGGAACAAAAGCAGGAGGTTCTGGAAATATTCGGAGTGCGCCAACGGTTGGAGCATTTGCTGGGTTTGCTCGAGGGAGAGATAGATATCTTGCAAGTGGAAAAGCGTATTCGTGGCCGTGTTCGGCGCCAAATGGAAAAAAGCCAACGTGAGTATTACTTGAACGAGCAGGTTAAGGCTATCCAGAAGGAATTGGGTGACGGAGAAGAGGGTACTGATTTCGAGGAAATTGAAAAGAAAATCAAATCGGCGCACATGCCAAAAGAAGCTCGTAGTAAAGCTGAAGCTGAATTGAAGAAGTTGCGCTTAATGTCTCCTATGTCTGCGGAAGCTACTGTAGTGAGAAATTACATCGATGTGTTGATAAGTTTGCCATGGAAGAAAAGAACCAAGATAAGCGCAGATCTTAAGAAGGCTGAAGTGGTTCTTGAGGAAGATCACTATGGATTGGATAAGGTTAAGGAGCGGATTCTTGAATATCTGGCAGTCCAGCAGCGAACAGAAAAAATGAAAGCCCCGATACTTTGTCTGGTTGGGCCACCTGGGGTAGGTAAAACCTCTTTGGGGCAATCCATTGCTCGTGCAACCAATCGAAAATTTGTGCGGATGTCTTTGGGCGGTGTTCGCGATGAATCCGAAATCCGTGGTCATCGTCGGACCTACATAGGTTCTATGCCGGGAAAAATACTCCAGAATATGAGCAAGGTTGCGGTCAAAAACCCGTTGTTCCTGCTGGATGAAGTCGACAAGATGGGGATGGATATGCGCGGAGATCCATCATCTGCGCTTCTTGAAGTTCTTGATCCTGAGCAGAACAGTACATTTGTCGATCATTATGTGGAGGTTGAGTACGACTTGTCAGATGTCATGTTTGTAGCAACGGCAAACACCTTGAATATTCCTGATGCCTTGATGGATCGTATGGAGATTATTCATGTCTCTAGTTATATGGAAGACGAGAAAATAAATATTGCGACGCGCTATCTTGTTCCAAAGGCAATCAGAAATAATGGTTTGAAACCTGAAGAAATCAACATTACGGAAAGTGCGTTGCGCGACATTGTTCGCTATTACGTTCGCGAAGCTGGGGTGCGCGGCCTTGAGAGGGAAATTTCAAAAATATGCCGAAAAGTTGTAAAGGCGCTTTTACTAAAGGATCGTGAAAGCAGGGTAACTATCAACTCAAGGAATCTGGAGAAATATCTTGGAGTTCGCCGTCATTCTTATGGAGTGGCCGAGAAAAATAATCAGGTGGGTCAAGTTACAGGGCTAGCCTGGACAGAAGTAGGGGGCGAATTGCTTACCATTGAGGCTGCAGTGCTTCATGGGAAAGGGAAGACCACCACAACCGGAAAGCTTGGCGAAGTGATGCAAGAGTCGATACAAGCAGCTTTGAGTGTAGTGCGTAGTAGGGCGAAAAGATTGGGGATAGATGAAGAGTTTTATCATAAAACCGATTTGCATATTCATTTGCCTGAGGGTGCGATTCCCAAGGATGGGCCAAGTGCTGGTGTTGGAATGTGCACAGCCATGGTGTCGGTGTTAACTGGTATACCCGTTCGTGCTGATGTAGCTATGACTGGGGAGATTACGTTAAGGGGGGAAGTGTTGCCGATTGGTGGGCTGAAGGAAAAACTTCTTGCTGCTCAGCGGGGTGGAATTAAGATTGTACTAATACCCGAGGAAAACACTAAAGACTTGTCCGAAATTCCGGACAATATTAAAAACAAATTAGAAATCAACCCAGTCAAGTGGATTGATCAGGTCCTAGAAATGGCCCTTGAGAGGAAGCCTCAGCCATTGGAAGCGGTTGCAGAAGAGGTTGCGGATATTGCTTTGGCGACAGAGTCGGTGAATCCGGATTCGGTTTTAGCAACCAAACACTAGGCTGAAAACATAATATTTTATAAGTCCGTTGTTGTAAGCCATAAAATTTTACTATTTGCTTGACCAAAGCTGCAAAGCCTTGATATAAAGCCGCTGCAGGACTTTTCCTGTTTCTTTAACCACTCGCAAAGGGGACTTACGTGAATAAATCTGATTTGGTTGATGCAATTGCAAAATCTGCTGATCTTTCCAAGGCGGCTGCTGCTCGCGCGTTGGATTCTACTATCGAATCTATCAAGAAGGCGCTGAAGAAGGGTGATACAGTTAGCTTGGTCGGCTTTGGTACATTTAAAGTGGGTAAACGTGCTGCACGCAATGGCCGTAATCCACGCACTGGTGCGACAATCAAGATCAAGGCTGCCAAGGTTCCAAAATTTAGTGCTGGAAAAGGTCTGAAGGATGCTGTAAACTAGTCCGCTTTGCCGGGTGCTTAGCTCAGTTGGTAGAGCGTCGCCCTTACAAGGCGAATGTCGGCGGTTCGACCCCGTCAGCACCCACCAATAGTTTCTGGAGTGGTAGTTCAGTTGGTTAGAATACCGGCCTGTCACGCCGGGGGTCGCGGGTTCGAGTCCCGTCCACTCCGCCAACACGAGGCGAACGAAAGTTCGCCTTTTTTCATTGACAAAACTTCAATATCAACAGACTGGTGATTCGCTATGTTTGATTTTGTTCACAATAACAAAAAAATAGTGCAGGTGTTAATGGCGCTAATTATTCTACCGTTTGCATTTTGGGGGGTTGATTCCTATACAAGATCAGGAAAGTCTGAAGGGGCTGCGTATGTCAATGACATGAAAATCTCCCAAAATGAATTTGAATTCGCTTTGCGTCAGCAGCAGGCGAGGTTGCGTCAGCAATTGGGGGATAATTTTGATGCCACCATGATGAATGGTCCCGAAATGAGAAGGGCTGTGATGGATAATCTGATTGCGCAGCGACTGCTGATCGATCGAGCACGGAAAGAGAATCTGGTTGTGACTGACGATCAAATCGCTCGTGTGATTGGAGGGATAGAGGCTTTTCGCGAAAACGGAAAGTTCGATAAGAAGAAATATGTTGAAGTGTTATCTAGCCAGAATATGTCACCCGTTATTTTTGAGTCGCGCTTGCGCGATGAACTGCTTGGTCAGCAGGTTCAGGAAGCTTATTCTCAAAATGGTTATGTATCCGAGAGCGTGGTAGATCGCATCATTCGTTTGAATGAGCAGCAAAGAGTAGTCAGTATTTCGCAAATACCGAAAAAACAGTTTGAATCTCAGGCGAAGGTGGAAGTTGAAGAGATTAAAAACTATTATGAAACGAATTCAGAGGAATTTCGAGAGGGAGAGCAAGTTAGGATTGAATATGTGAAACTTTCAGTTGATGACTTGATGTCAAAAGTCAGTATCAATAAAAATGAGTTACTTGACTATTACGATCAGCACTTGGTCGAATTTGGCACGCCGGAGGAGCGGCAGGCAGCTCACATACTTATTTCAGTGAATCCAGATGCTTCACAATTTGATATTGATGCGGCAAAGTCAAAAGCGGAAAAATTGCTTAAACAAGTGAAAGAGAGTCCTTCGAAATTCGCAGAATTGGCCAGAAATAACTCCCAGGATTCCGGGTCTGCCACAAATGGCGGAGACCTCGGGTTTTTTGGGCGTGGAATGATGGTGAAGCCGTTTGAGGACGCCACTTTCTCCCTCAAGGTCGGTGAGATTAGCGATCTGGTGAAGTCGGATTTCGGCTATCACATCATCAAGCTGTTGAATGTCAAACCGTCAAGAGCCTTATCGTTTGATGAGGTAAGGGAGGGCATTGCAAATCAGCTTCGTTTGAAAAAAGCTTCAGATATGTTTGCGGAGTTGGCGGAAAAATTCAGTAATCTGGTTTATGAGCAAAGTGATACTTTAAAGCCAGCCGCTGAACTAATTGGCGGGGAAGTGAAGCAACTAAAAGAATGGTTGGTAAAGGAGGGCAACTTTACTGAGCCATGGCAATCATCAATTATGCCTGCGGTTTTGAGCGATGAGGCTATAAAGGATAGGCGGAATACAGCAGCGATTGAGGTGGCTGAGAATACACTGGTTTCTGCAAGGGTTCTAGATTACAAACCTTCTGCAGTTCGTGATTTTAAGCTGGTGCAGGATTTAATACGGCAAAAGCTGCTGCGTAAAAAGTCAGAAGAGTTGGCATTGAAGTATGGCGCTGAATTGCTTGATAAATTAAAGTCCGGAAACGGCGGGAAGTTGAAATGGGAGCCACCTCAAAGCATCACTCGTGCGAAGTACGGTAAAATTGATTCCGCTGTGGTCAAGCAAATATTTCAGGTAGATACCAGTAACTTGCCACGGTATGTGGGAGTTTTGGCTGGGGGTGAAGATTTTGTAATAGCGCGCATTGAGGCTGTTCTGAACGGGGAAATCATAAGCGATATAAAGCGTGAGCAGTATAAGCAGCAACTTCGCCAATTAACAGGTGAAGAAATGTCTGGTGCGTTTATGATTCAAGCCAAACAACAGGCCAATATTAAAGTGAATATGCCTGAGCTATAGTTTTATTAAGTAATATCATTTGAAAAAAGCCACTCTGGAGTGGCTTTTTTCTTTTATCGGTGGCCCCAAGCTATAACCATTCTTGTTTTACGTTGTCTCGACTTGCCTTAATCGGATATAATTTTCAGGTTAATAAATCTTAGGTTCCCTTTCATCATGCTGGAAATCAGCAATCTTTCTTGTAGTCGTGGTGATCATTGTTTGTTTTCGGGATTGAATTTCACTTTAAGTCCGGGGCAGATTATGCAGGTACAGGGACATAATGGAAGCGGGAAGACCAGCCTCTTGCGGACGTTGTGTGGTTTCATGATGCCGGACGATGGTGATATCGTCTGGGATGGGAGAAAAATACACGAACTTGCCGAAGATTATTATGCCTCGATGATGTATTTGGGCCACTTGAATGCTATCAAGGACGAATTGAGCGCTGTCGAAAATCTGCGTATTTCTGCTGGGCTTTCGGGTATGGAACTTGATGAGAAGGAAGCAATTTCTGCTTTGCGGCGTATGGGGTTGCGTGGCAAGGAAAGGCTACCGACAAAAGTACTTTCCCAAGGGCAGCGCAGGCGAGTTGCATTGGCGCGTATTTTGGTTAATGACGCGAAATTGTGGATTTTAGATGAACCTTTGGCGGCACTTGATGTCGGAGCAGTTTCGCTGATAGAGGAGTTGATTGCGGAGCACATAAGGCGGGACGGGATGGTGATTTTTACTACCCACCAGCCGTTAAAAGTTTCAGGCATTGAAATATGCAATCTGAGTTTGTCATGAAGATGGCTCGGTCATGAGAAAGTCATCAATGTTTAGTTTACTGGTGCTGGTCATAAGGCGGGATTTGGTGCTGGCTATGCGCCGCAGGGCGGATGTGCTGACAACATTGATTTTTTTTGTAATGGTGGTTAGTCTCTTCCCGCTTGGGGTTGGACCGGAAATGGAAATGCTGCGAAAAATGGCTCCGGGGGTATTGTGGGTTGCGGCACTGTTATCTTCAATGCTTTCACTGGTACGTTTGTTTTCGGCTGATTATATCGACGGGACCCTAGAACAAATGATGTTATCTCCGCAGTCGTTGTCGATGTTGGTTTTGGGGAAAATGGTTGCGCACTGGATGGTTTCTGGCCTTCCCCTAGTTTTGATGGCGCCAGTGCTTGGTCTGCAATTTGATATGTCTGCTCAAGCCTTGGGAGTCTTGATTATTGGTTTGTTGTTGGGTACGCCGGTGCTGAGTATGGTGGGTGCAATTGGTGCTGGTCTGACTTTGGGCTTGCGTGGCGGAGGGGTGTTGTTGTCTTTGCTGGTTCTGCCTTTGTGTATACCGGTTCTGATTTTTGGCGCTGGTGCTGTTGATGCCGCAACATCGGGTTTGGCAGTTTCCCCCCACTTGTCATTACTGGGTGCTTTGATGTTGTTGGCTCTTGCGTTTACACCTTGGGTTACTGCCCAGGCATTGCGCATTTCGATGGAGTAATTAAGTTGGCAATTAACTGGTTTAAGTATTCTGCCCCTACCACCTTCTACGGTCTGGCAGGGAAATTGATTCCATTGTTCGCTATTCCAGCGGTAGTGTTGTTTGCTGTTGGGCTATATATCGGTTTTTTTGTTGCACCGACGGATTACCAGCAAGGCGAATTTTATCGAATCATCTTTATTCATGTGCCGGCATCGATTCTTTCGATGTTTCTGTATCTTGTCATGGCAGGATATGCCGCGCTTGGTTTGATCTTTAAAACTCGCTTGTCAGCCATGATGGCGACCGCAATCGCACCAACGGGGGCTTTATTTGCCGTCATTTCGTTGTGGACCGGTGCGCTCTGGGGGAAACCAATGTGGGGGGCATGGTGGGTTTGGGATGCTCGACTGACATCGGAGCTTATTCTTCTGTTTTTGTATCTGGGCTACATTGCGCTTCACGCATCAATTGATGATCCCAAGCGTGCTGACAGGGCCAGTGCCTTGCTGGCTATAGTGGGGTCGGTAAACGTTCCAATAATCTATTTTTCGGTAAAGTGGTGGAACACGCTGCATCAGGGCTCTACGATTAAATTCAGTGGGACCAGTATGCACGTGGCGATGCAGCAGGCAATGTTTATTACATTGCTGGCATGCTGGTTTTACGCAATTGCGGTGGTACTGGCCAGAGTGCGCAGTATTATTCTCGAGCGTGAACGCCACACTACATGGATCAATGAATTGCCGGAGGTCAAATAATGAACGGTCTTGATATCTGGATGCGTGAAAATCCAATCACTTATGTGGTTCTGGGTTCTTATGCTGTTGCATTTCTGATCTTTGCGGTAGAGGTTGCCTTGGTCAGGCACAAGCGAAAGATAACTTTGCAGCAGATTCGTCTGATGCGCGAAGCAGGAGAGGATGAATGAAGGCTCGTCAGAAACGATTTATGTTTATTGCAATTGGTATCGCTGCCGTTGGTTTGGCAGTTGGTTTGGTATTGAATGCGTTAAAGGATAATGTAAGCTTGTACTTCACTCCTACTCAGGTTTTTAATGGTGAGGCTCCGCATGGTCGATCCTTTCGGATTGGCGGTATGGTTAAAGAGGGAAGTGTTATAAGAGTTGATGACGCACTGACATCGACTTTTGAGATCACGGATTCGCATAGGAGCATACCTGTTTCTTATAAGGGAATTCTTCCTGACTTGTTCAAGGAAGGTAAGGGTGTGGTGGCGCAAGGAAGAGTGGAAGCAGATGGCGTGATGTATGCAGATGAAGTGCTCGCCAAGCATGATGAGAACTATATGCCACCTGAAGCGGCCGATGCGATGGAGCAAGCCAAGGAATTGAGGGCGAAGGAGGCGAATGCCATGGGGTCTATGACTAAACCTGCGATCACCCCGATTGCTAAATAATCGAGAAAGAACACAACTATGATTCCAGAACTTGGCCAATTTACATTAGTGGTAGCACTGTTCCTGGCAATT
>Ga0224495_10002649_pt1 | contig 11535 bp, 9 predicted proteins | sample SF_Jul11_sed_USG_FD_168128 | JGI IMG/M metagenome (GOLD analysis project Ga0224495, IMG submission 168128) | Sediment microbial communities from San Francisco Bay, California, United States - SF_Jul11_sed_USGS_4_1 | ecosystem: Environmental > Aquatic > Marine > Sediment | place: USA: California...
CGCAGTTTACACGTTGCCTCAAAGGCCTGGCATATCTGAGCATTTTTCGACCCTTTTCAACGACGCGATGCGCCGCTCAGCGGATTTTTAGAGGTTCCCTTAAGACAATAGAAAGCGCAGCTTAACTCGCTGTTAACAACACTGTGAGAACGTTGCACCCACAGTGATCGTTCCCTATCCGAGCGAGGGGCTGCGCCGGTGAAATTTGCTTAACAAACGCTTATAACCCCCATCCATCGGCCAACGTCGCCGACCGCAGACATTCAGCTCGCATTCGGGAACATGTTAGAATATTGCAATGTTTTTGTCCTTATTTCAGAGGGATCAATTATGAATAGCGCCCAATCCGCGAAGGATTCTTTACTACATTTGTTTATGGGCATAGCGGATTATGCCGAGAGCGCGTTGATTTATGGGCTCCCGCTGGCCATTTTCGCATTTATATTAACGCGTTCACGCCACCAAACCACCGAACAAAGCCTCACCACCTTTATCAAGGTCAAAAAGGCAGGGCTTACCGAACCCGCCTCCTTGCACCCGTTGATTGATACCAATTTATGCATCGGTTGCGGCGCGTGTGTAGACGCGTGTCCGGAAGGAAACGTATTAGGCCTCATCAACAACCACGCCCATCTTATCAACCCCTCGCACTGCATAGGCCACGGCGCATGCAAGGTTGCCTGTCCGTTGGACGCCATTTCATTAGTCTTTGGCACCTCCAAGCGCGGGGTCGAAATACCGTTGTTGAAACCCAATTTCGAGACCAATCTACCAGGCGTGTTTATCGCAGGCGAGTTGGGTGGAATGGGTTTGATACGTAACGCGGTGGAACAAGGCCGCCAAGCAATGGAAGCGGTAAAAAACGCAGTGCGCGGCGCCGCCTTTCAGGCCCCGGTAGATGTGCTCATTATTGGCGCTGGACCCGCCGGCTTCTCCGCGTCGTTAGGCGCGCATGAGGGCGGACTCAAATACGTAACCATCGAACAAGACAGTTTGGGGGGCACAGTGTTTAACTTCCCTCGAGGCAAGGTGGTGATGACGGCGCCAGTGACGTTACCCATTGTCGGCCAGGTTAAAATGACCGAGACCAGCAAAGAAAAGCTGCTGCAATTTTGGCAGTCAGTGGAGAAAAAAACCGGGGTGCGCATCCAGTACCAGGAACGTATGGAAGATATTAAGGCAAACCCAGCGGGCGGATATGACGTAAAAACCAACAAAAACAGCTATCATGCGAAGACGATATTGCTGGCGATCGGGCGCCGTGGCACACCGCGTAAACTCGATGTGCCGGGCGAGCAATTGCCTAAGGTGGTCTATTCGCTGATAGACCCGGAACAATATCGTGGACAACATGTGTTAGTGGTGGGCGGTGGTAATAGCGCACTCGAGGCCGCGACCAGTATCGCGGAAGAAGAAGGCACCACAGTTACGCTATCCTATCGTGGCGATAGTTTTAATCGTGCAGCCGAAAAAAACCGCAACAAGGTAGACGCGTTGGTGGCGTCGAAACGCTTGCAACTGTTGTTAAAATCCGACGTCACAGAAATCCGCGTCAATAGCGCGCTGATCAAGACCGCTAACACCACCATGGAAATTCCGAATCAGGCGGTCATCATCAGCGCGGGGGGCGTGTTGCCCACCCCGTTTTTGAAGAAAATAGGCATCGATATCGAGACAAAATATGGCGCGCCGTAAAACCGCGCTGCAATGACACAACGTGCAGGACATAGAGATATTCTTGCGCGTTGTACTGCATCGCGCACGGCCGCGTAGAAGTGTGACGACCTGCCCTGAAGTTTTAGGTAAGCGCGCGCGGCTTGTGTTCTTCCAATGCCTGCGCTGCCAGTGCAAAACCCGCCGCCGCCGCCTTGCGTATCCATTTCAGCGCCAATAAACGATTTTTCTCAACCCCATTGCCGTGGGTATACATCTCACCGACACGGTATTGCGCCTCGACGTGACCCAGTTCCGCAGCCTTTAGCATCCAACGAAACGCCAATTTATCATTTTTGGGTGCGCCTTGCCCACGATAAAACATCATGCCGACATTAAACGGAACCGCACCGTCTTCGCCGGTTTCCGCAGGTAATGTAATCAAATTGTTTGTTACAGGCGGCGCAGGGGTTGCCACATCAGCATGTGTATCGACTGGTGGCGGTGGGCTGGCTGGGGTACCGGATACCATGTCCTGCACCATACCGATAGGAAACTCGGAAAACTGATCAAAACTGACGCGTTCGCGTGTGCGCTGCCCACGCGCGACATTGCGCGCGGAGATGTCATCGGGGTCTGCCGCCGCGAGCAAACTGTCCACTGGCAAACGTAAATCGGCATAATTAGGCCGTTGTGCTTGTTTCGCCGCCGCCGCGACGGGCGCTGGCGATGCTGGTTTCGCGGGTGCGGGAACGGGGGGAGGTGTGGTGCCATCCAAATTAAGGATAGGTGCCTTCATCACCAAGGCCCCGGTCTCCGGACAAATTTCAAACCCATCCGGCGTCGTCGCTGGCATCGTTGACGTCGGCATCGCAGTAATGTCCACCATCGCGTTGGCGATCATGACGGCAGGTGCCGGGGCTGCGGCGGGCATAGGTGCAGGCGCTGGTGCCGGTGCGGCGGTCAAATCTACCATACCGGCATTAATATCCACCCCACCGCCTGCGGGATGAGCGGGCGCAGGTGCTGTAGGCCGTGCGGTCGGCAACGGGGCCTCCGCACGCGGTGCGCGACTTGGCGCGACGCTTTGAGTTGCGCGCGTATCCTGCACCCAAATATCCTGCAACAATTGCATCTCCGTCACCTGCATTTGGGTAGGCGCAAGCCCGCCACCAAACAACCGGCGCCCCATGCCCCCCATTTGAGGCAGCGCCAATTTACCCAATTCCAAGTTGGCCGCAGGGCTGCGAAACAACATTACCAATACCGCGATTGCCGCAGCGGCCGTCAGTAAAATCCATACCCAGTCGCCACTCGCCGCCTGCGTGTTACGCGGTTGCATCCCAAAGGCAGCGCTGGTCGGACTTTCTAAGCCACCTTGGCCTTTGTCGGCCACTTTTCGGACTGCACTCGGATGCCCTGCGGCGGCGGCAACGCGCAACCAGTCGGCCGCGAGCGCCGCATCTTGTGTGACGCCGCGCCCAGCCTCATACACTTCGGCCAATTGGAACATCGCCTCAGAATCCCCTTGGCGCGCACCTTCCACCAGCCAACTCACCGCACGGCTTTGTGTCACGGAGGGGTCATTCGCGCTTTCTATCAGCCGTAAAAATGCGCGCGCACCCACATGCTGCTGGCTTGCCGCCTTACGCATCCACTGCCACGCCACATTTTCATCGCGTCGTACCCCCTTGCCCGCCAATAACAACATCCCTAATTGGAACTGCGCGTCACCTTGACCTTGGTTGGCGGCGGCGAGCAGCGCATCCACAGAGGTGGGTGCGCCACCGCCGTTCGCGAAATTAGAGGGCGGCGCTGCCGGGGCAGGCGCAGGGCTGGGTTCAACGGCCATTGAAGACGGGAAAACCACTTGACTGCCGTTTGGGCCATCCACTAAACGCGGCACTTGATCGTCGCGATCCGAAAGAAAGGGGGCCTTTGCTTGCCGTTCACGCAAGGTGCGCGACTCATTACTCAATCCACTTGGCTCATCAAAGCGGCGCGCCGGTACGTCATTGCGCGCCTCTGGCGCACGCGCGACGCTACGTTCAATCGCGTCGACATTGTTACGCGCCGTTCCGGCACCGCTCGCCAACGCCTCTTTGTCACGCAACAACGCGAGTGCACTCCCCTCGCTGTGCGCCAACGCCTCGCGCAGGCGACGCGCCATGTTTGCTTGAGTCTCCGCGTTCGGGCGTTGCGGATCCAAGATGTCTTGTACAAAGCGCTCAGCGACTCTATTACCGCCACCGGCCGCCGCACGCAGCAGTTTGTTACCCTCGCCTACGGCGCCGGTATCGCCGCGTGTCAAAAGCATCAAACCCAGGTGCAATTGGGCGCCATCGTGTTTAGCGGTCACCGCCTCGCGAAACCAACGCGCCGCTTCCATTTCATTGACCGCGACCCCCATGCCTATTTCGTACACCACACCCAGATTATATTGGGCTTCGGGATCCCCGCGTTTTGCGGAATCCAAGTACCAATCCAGTGCAACACTTTCTTCATTGCGTACCGTGCGGGAGGGCATGGGCGTAGGGGCAAGTTCCGCTCGCGGCGCGACGACGGGCGCTGCAACTGCGTGTTCAGGCTCTGCCGATAACCGCGCAGGTGTTGACTCGATACGAGAACGGACCGCCGCTGTGTTGGTGGGCGAAGGACTTACTCGCCCCGCGCCGGGGCTATTCGAGGGCAGGTTTTTGGCGAGTTCGATGAGGCGTTGCTTAGCCTTGGCATGGCCATGACGGGCAGCCGATTCGTACAAGGATTTGGCCTGTTGCAGATCTTTGACCACGCCTTCGCCGCGCTCAAACATACGCCCGTACAGATATTCGGCGTCGGCGACACCCTCGCGCGCCAATGGACGCACCAAGGTCGCCGCTTCAAGAAAGTCGTTGGCATCATAAGCGGCATGGGCATCTTCAAGATCCCCAGCGAATCCGGTCTGGCTGGCGCACAGCGCAAACCCCACTAGATACACTAACCAACTGATCTTTCGCGATATATACATTTATACCCCACTCGTTCTATATCTATTTAGGCGCGATGATTATATACGCCACTTTTGTTATGTCTGGCTGAATACTGACCCTATCACCCACAGAATTTAGAATTGTTCTATGCTATTATAGTAATAATATCAATTCTGTCACCACCCATTTAGGGTGGTAGTTGAAAAAAGGTAACTACCGCATGGACTTGTTGCTGAAAATTGGCGTGTTGATCGTGGGGATAGGTACGATTGCGGCGCCCGCAGCCGCCGTAGAAAGCATCCCTCCGCCGTTATCTACGCCGTTTCCGGCGGTGAATGATGCGGTACGCCCCTTCGATTCATGGTCACACCTACATCACGCAAGCTTTGCGGGCAATAATACGGATGTCCAGGCACTCATCAACCGTGGCGACCCCGTGGACGGCCGCGATGAAGATCAAACCACCCCCCTTATGTATGCCGCGTGGATGGGGCATACCACGGTTTGCGAAACCTTGCTACAAGCCCGCGCCGATCTAAACGCACGCGACAGCCGTGGGCATACGGCGTTGACGTGGGCCATCAAAGGCGGCTATCGAGATACGCTGCAATATTTGATCAGCCGAGGCGCGGATATCCAGACCGAAGACCGCAAGGGAAATAGCCCTTTATTTTTAGCCGTGTACTGGAATAATGCCGAGGCCGTACGAATCTTGGCGGCGGCCCGCGTAAATATTAACACACCCAACGCAAAAGGCATGACCCCGTTAATGACAGCGGTGCGCCAAGGCAACACCGCAGCGGTGCAGGCGCTGATTTCACTCGCGGCCAATGTCGCGGCGACCGACCAACAAGGTCGCCCGGCAGTATGGTTTGCGGTGGCCTACGGCCATCGTGATACGCTGGATATGCTGCTGCCCACCGCAAACATAGAACTCCGCGACAAATCCGGTATGACGTTGCTCCACACCGCTGCGCGCTACGGTAATTTATATGCGCTGAACGCCATTTTAGAGCGCGGTGGTAATGTAAACACGTTGAGTGAACACGGCAATACACCGCTGATGTTGGCGGCGGCACGCAGCTGCGTCGATTGTGTGCGTGCACTGGCAACGCGTGGCGCGGTCTTAGATGTGCGCAACCTATACGGAGATACGGCCTTGCACGTCGCGATCAACAATGGCAGCCCAGGCCTGGTCGGCATGTTAATCAACGCCGGTGTACCGGTGGGGATACGCAATAAACGCGGAGATACCGCACGTGCATTGGCCAACCGTCTACGTAAAAACGATTTGGCACGCCTTTTTGCACAGGAATAAACGTCACTCCGACATGTTTAACCGTTAAGGACAACCCGCATGCCCAAACGCCTGCTCGCCCCCGCCCTGGTGGTTGCGGTATGCGTGGGTCTATTGACGCTGGCCTACCTCCATCCGCCTGTCGGTGATTTCACGCAGGTCGGTGCGTGGTATAGCCTCCTGCCCCCGTTGATCGCCATGGCATTGGCCATCCTGACGCGCCGTTTGGCCATCAGTCTATTCGCCTCGTTGTTGACGGCCGGTTTAGTCCTTGCCTATGCGCAAGGCGCCGGGCCCCTAAGCATCCCCTGGCAGGGCGCGACCTTTGTCGTCGGCGCGTTAACCAAGGTCGTCAGCGATCCGTGGAGTTGGCGGGTCGCCGTGTTTGTGATGTTGATCCTTACGATGTCTTCCATCATTATCCTGGCAGGTGGGCTGACCGGTGTCGCGCGCCACTTAGAACGCTACGCGCAAGGCCCGCGCTCCACGCAGGCGGTGACCTTCCTGCTCGGCGTCATAATTTTTATCGACGATTACGCCAGCACGATGATCGTCGGTTCGACGATGCGTCCGATGTCCGATCGTCATCGTATAAGCCGCGAAAAATTTACGTTTCTCGTCGACGCCACCAGCGCCCCGATTTCAGGGCTGGCGATAGTCAGCACTTGGATCGCATTCGAAGTGGGCTTATTCGAACGCGTGTCCAACGATCTGCACTTGGGCCTCAATGGCTATGAAATGTTTTTTGATGCAATGAGTTTTCGTTTTTATTGCCTGTTTCTACTACTATTCGTAATCATCGCGATTGTCTCCCAACGTGACTTTGGCCCGATGTTGCACGCCGAGCGCCGCAGTCGCGCCAGCGGCCTGTTGGTGGCGCCTGGTGCGCAACCGCTGACCTCCACCACCTATTCGTTAGACCAAGCGCATCCCGGCGCCATTGCCGACGCGCGCACGGCGCTGGTACCCCTTGCATTATTGATAGGCGTCTTTATCGTTGGCCTGTGGTTGTCGGGGGGCGGCATGCACATTGCCGCGCAGAATGTAAGCAGCTTATGGGATATCCACGCATGGCGCGAAATTCTTGCCCACTCCAGCAATTCCGTGGTATTGCTGACGGCGACGATGACCGGATTACTCAGCGCGATTTTTTTTGCACTGCGTGTCGCACGCATACCGGGCGCACTATTATGGGTCGCAGTGCGCGGTGGCGCGCGCAATGCGTTATTGCCGATGGGCATCTTGGTGCTCGCGTGGGCACTCAAACAAGGTTTTGACGCAAGTCACTTGGGCGACTTTTTGCTGCACAGTATTGGCAGCGCGATCACACCGCAATGGTATCCCGCCATCGTGTTTGCGCTGGGGGCGATCATTTCCTTCAGCATCGGTACCAGTTGGGGCACGATGTCACTGTTGATCCCGATTGTAGTGCCACTGGCCTATACGCTGGACGGCAATCACTACGGCTTAATCACGATGATTTGCTTGGGCGCGGTATTGGATGGCGCGATCTTCGGCGATCATTGTTCGCCGGTGTCAGACACCACCATTATGAGCTCGATCGCGGGCGCCTGCGATCATGTCGATCATGTCAAGACCCAGTTACCCTATAGCGTGGTCGTCGCGCTGATCGCGTTTGGCGCAGGTTATCTGCCCGCCGCCGCCGGGACGTCGTTGTGGGTAAGCTGGGGCTTGGCGGTGACCGCACTGCTGCTGACGTTTGGCATCTTTGCAAAAAATCCCGCGCCACCGCCGATTTCACAAAAAACAGAAATTCGTTAACTCATATAGTCGAGAACACCAATGACCTTGACCGAATTACGTTACATCATCGCGGTCGCGCAAGAACGTCATTTTCGACGTGCGGCGGATCGCTGTTTCGTCAGCCAACCCACGCTCAGCGCGGCGATAAAAAAAACCGAAGAAGAACTGAATATTATTTTATTTGAGCGCGACAGCCGCGAGGTGGTCGTGACACCTATCGGTGAAAAAATCGTACAGCAGGCAAAGCGCATATTGGCGGAGGTCGACGCACTAAAAGACATCGCGTCGGAGGGCCAAGATCAGTTCGCACAACCGGTGCGCTTGGGCGCCATATACACGATCGGTCCGTATCTTTTTCCGGAATTGATCCCCGCGCTGCTTGAGGTGGCGCCGCAAATGGCCCTGCAGATCGAAGAAAATTTTACCGCGCAATTACGCACGCGTTTGCGGCACAATGAATTGGATTTCGCGATACTCGCACTGCCGTTTAGTGAACCCGGCGTCATCACCGAACCGCTGTATGACGAACCGTTTGTGGTGCTGCTGCCGGTCGCGCATCCGCTGACGCAAAAAGACACATTGAGCGCCGATGATTTGGTCGGCGAAAATATCCTGATGCTGGGCGCAGGCCATTGTTTTCGCGACCACGTGATCGCGGCGTGTCCAAAGTGCTTTACGCCCCACGAGCGCCATGATCGCACGACCATAGAAGGCAGCTCGCTGGAGACCATACGTTATATGGTCGCCACCGGCATGGGGATCACTGTGCTGCCGTGCAGCGCCGCAGGCAGTGAACGTTTCGCACAACGGTTACTGACGATACGCCGTTTTACGTCTCCGGCACCTGCGCGGCGTGTCGCGCTGGCCTACCGCGCGAGCTTTCCGCGCCCCCAGGTCATAGAACGGGTGCGCCAAACACTGATACGCCAGATGACCAGCTGTGTGAGCCCGTTGACATGATCCTTGAAACGGCGAACGAACAACATATTCGTAAATTTTACGTACACCCAAGGGGTGACATCGCTATGCCGCAGATTGCACGCCCCACGGCATTCAACCGCCGTTTCTTGGGTGATAGCCTGCGGCTATCAAATACATAGTATTTATCTATTTGATTTATCAAGCGCGGTAGACGATATTAAAGAGGTCAGACATTTCCCAACCAACTTAAAGGAGGAAAACCCATGGCGCAACTCAAGGGTAGCAAGACTGAGCAACACCTGAAGGACGCGTTTGCTGGCGAATCACAGGCGAATCGTCGTTATCTCTATTTCGCAGCCAAGGCCGATGTCGAAGGTTATAACGACGTCTCTGCGGTGTTCCGTTCGACGGCTGAGGGCGAGACCGGCCACGCCCACGGGCATCTGGAATATCTGGAACAATGCGGCGACCCGGCCACTGGCCTACCGATCGGCTCTACATCCAACAACCTTAAGAGTGCGATCGCGGGTGAGACACACGAATACACAGATATGTATCCGGGTATGGCTAAAACCGCACGTAGCGAAGGCTTTGACGAAATCGCCGATTGGTTTGAGACCCTGGCCAAGGCCGAGCGTTCACACGCCAATCGTTTCAAAAAAGCGCTGGAAGAACTAAAATAAACACTTAATGCGACAGGGCCGCCACGGCGGTCCTGTTCGTTCTTTCGCATTCACTTTGGAGCATGAACGTCATGAGCCGTCCCACACAAGGCAAACGCGAAGGCAGTTTGGAAGCGCCCACTCGCCATCCTATCGATTGGCAGTCCAAAGATTTTTACGACGAGAAATCGTTGTTTACCGAAATGGAACGTGTTTTCGATATCTGTCACGGCTGCCGCCGTTGTGTGAGCTTGTGCGAGTCATTCCCCAAATTATTTGATCTGGTCGATAATTCCCCGACGATGGAAATCGACGGCGTAGATAAAAAAGAGTATTGGCAAGTGGTCGATCATTGTTATCTGTGCGACCTCTGCTATATGACCAAATGCCCCTATGTGCCTCCGCACGAATGGAATCTCGATTTTCCGCACTTGATGTTACGCGCGAAGGCGCAAAAATTTAAAAAAGGTGACGTCAAAACGCGCGACCGTTTACTCACCAGCACCGATGCGATAGGTAAACTCGCGAGCATTCCGGTCGTCGCACAGACCGTGAACGCCATAAACAACACCCCACCGCTGCGCAAGGCGATGGAGGCGCTGCTCGGCATACACGCCGATGCAGTGCTGCCCGAATATCACAGCAATACGCTGCGCAAACAACTGCGCAATCACCGTTCCGTCGTCGCGGCGCAACCCGCCGGCCGCACGCGCGGCAAGGTCGCGTTATTCGCGACCTGTTACGGCAATTACAACGCACCGCAAATCGGCGCCGATTTGGTCGCTATCCTCGAACACAACGGCATCCCGGTCACCTTGGTGCCACAGGAACAATGTTGCGGCATGCCGAAATTGGAATTGGGCGACATGGCCGCCGTCGCGGCCGCAAAAGAGGCGAATATCCCGGTCATGGCGCGCATGATAGACGAAGGTTGGGACATCATCGCGCCTATCCCTTCGTGCGTTTTGATGTTCAAACAAGAATTGCCGTTGATGTTCCCTCACGACGCCGACGTGCAAAAAGTGCGCGCAGGCATCTTTGACCCCTTTGAATATTTAATGCTGCGCCACAAGGCCAACCTACTGAAGACCGATTTCAAAAACCCTCTGGGCAAGGTCGCCTATCACGCGGCCTGCCACCAACGCGTGCAAAACATCGGCGCGAAGACGCGCGAAGTGTTGGAACTGGTGCCGAACACCGAAATCATATCTATCGAGCGCTGTTCCGGGCACGACGGCACCTATGCGGTCAAAAAGGAATTTCACGAGGCGTCGATGAAGATTTGCAAGCCCGTCGTCAACAAGGTATTACAATCTCAAGTCGATCATTACGGCAGCGATTGCCCGATGGCCGGTCACCAGATCGCCAATGGCCTGCGTGATGAGCGCGAACCCGAACATCCGTTACACTTATTGCGCATGGCCTATGCAATTTAGCGTAGGCCCGACCCGATTGCCCGACAATAGAGCGAGGTGTGTTATGCTTAAAGTCACACGCAACGATTTAATGCCCTTAGAACACTACAGCGCACAGCGCGATGCGATACGCGCGCGCGTGATGCAACATAAACTCGCGCGCCGCATCGCCATCGGCCCGCACGCGACGCTCTACTTTGAAGATTTCACGACGATACAATATCAGATTCAAGAAATGTTGCGCGCCGAACGCATATTCGAGGCCAAGGAAATCGACAACGAAATCGCCGCCTACAACCCCTTGGTTCCCGACGGTCACAATTGGAAGGCCACATTCATGCTCGAATACGAAGACGTTGCGCAACGTCGCGCCGCATTAGCGGGTTTGATCGGCATCGAGCAAAATGTGTGGGTACAGGTCATCGGCCTTCCGCGCGTGATGGCAATTGCGGATGAAGACCTAGACCGCAACACCGAAGAAAAGACCTCGGCCGTGCATTTTTTACGCTTTGAATTATCGCCTGCGATGATCGCCGCCGCAAAAGAAGGCGCGGGCATCGCGATGGGCATAGAACATCCGAATTATCACTACGTCGTTTCCGCCGTCAGCGACGCGCAACGCGCGGCATTGGTGCGGGATCTGGATTAATGAATTGAATTTTAGCCAACAAATATTTATCAAGCAAATATCAAACTCAGACTTTTATATTTACTTGATGCAATCGCGCGACCTTGCTGCTCAAATTGCCTCTAGGAAACTGGCTTGATACTTGAAGGGTTGTTCGGTCTCATCCCCATTGAAATCAAATCCGGCTTTAATGTCGATACCAAACGTTTGCGCACGTTGGATGAGT
>Ga0224495_10002650_pt1 | contig 11534 bp, 12 predicted proteins | sample SF_Jul11_sed_USG_FD_168128 | JGI IMG/M metagenome (GOLD analysis project Ga0224495, IMG submission 168128) | Sediment microbial communities from San Francisco Bay, California, United States - SF_Jul11_sed_USGS_4_1 | ecosystem: Environmental > Aquatic > Marine > Sediment | place: USA: California...
AACCGTACCTTTCAAAATACCCTTGACGATAAGCCTTCCATTGGTAGAGACTGTACCATCTATAGTTAGGTCTTTATCAATGATGGAAAAATCCTCCGATATATTTTTCACAATTTATCTCCTGCAACAGTTCATTTCAAAGTAATGGTGTCTCCCTTTTCAACGTTTAACTGACGGCCGGCATTGTCGCAATTCAGTGCAATTTCAAGGTATCCGAAGCTCCCGATAATAGCAAGAGGACATCCCGATCCTACGTCTGTATAGCTGCGGGATAAACTTTTAATTACAGTTTTACCTATTTTGATTTCAAGTCTATCTTCAGAGCCGTTCTTAACAATTTTATTGAGACAATTTTCATTAATATTAGAAATACAGTTCCCAAATCGATCGATGGATATAATCGTCCCTATAAGTTCATCTTTATCAGAAATATATGGTTTAGGGATACTCAGACGGATAAGATCTTGCACGCCCAGGTGTGGGCCTAATTTTTCAATGGGAACACCCTTGGATATGTGGGAACCAACAGGCGCAAAAATATCCCGCCCATGAAAGGTCTGGCTTATGGAATTTAAGAAGTACCGGGTGTTCTCGACGCGAACGATCGCGTCAACCTCTCCTTCATCCATTAGAAGGGTTAACACACCATTATCAGGTGCAAGGAAAATATGACCCGACAATTTAACGGCAACGATTGAACGGTTCCCGCCAACCCCCGGATCTACAACAATGATATGTACCGTGCCTTTGGGAAAATATCTATATGAAGATTTGATGAGATAGGCCGCTTCGATCAAATCCTGCGGATCGATATAATGACAGACATCAACAACTACGGCAGAAGGATTTATAGAAAGGATTGCACCTTTCATGACACCGACATAGGCGTCTTCAGTGCCAAAATCTGTAAGGAGTGTAATAATCGACATAATTAAGTGGTGATGGCTTCGTAAGAATCCATTTTTTAATTTTTTACGAAACCAACCATCATTGAAACATTCTTTTCTGAAAGCTGAATCCGAGGTGCTTGTACGCCGCTTCCGAAGCCTTTCTTCCTGAAGATGTTCTTGTGACAAGCCCGACTTTTAATAGATAAGGTTCTATGACATCCACCAGCGTATCCGTTTCTTCCTGGAGGGTCGCTGCGATGGCTTCAATTCCCACCGGACCGCCTTTATAAAATTCGATGATTGTTTTCAGATATTTACGGTCAAGATCGGTTAAACCTTTTTCATCTACACCTTCCAGAACCAGCGCCGCTTCAACGGTCTTTTTTGTAATGATTCCGTCTGCCCGCACCTGTGAATAATCCCTGACTCGTTTAAGAAGTCTGTTTACAATCCGTGGCGTCCCTCTGGATCGACTTGAAAGCTCGTTTGCTCCTTCATCATCAACCGTGACCTTTAGCAGAGCAGCCGAACGTCGGATGATTTTTGCCAAATCCGCTTCATTGTAAAAATCAAGACTTCTGAAAATACCGAACCGGTCGCGCAGGGGTGCAGATAAAAGTCCCACCCGGGTGGTAGCACCAACCAGAGTAAAGCGATTCAAACGGTACTTGTGACTGCGGGCATGTATCCCCTTGTCAAATACAAAGTCCACGGCAAAGTCTTCCATGGCAGGGTATAAAAATTCTTCTACAATCTTGGGTGTTCTGTGAATCTCGTCGATAAACAGGATATCCCTGTCTTCTAAATGGGTTAGAATACCGATGAGGTCTCCACCTTTTTCAAGGGAAGGGCCGGACGTTGATGTAAGATTACCCCCCATTTCATTTGCGATAATGTGTGCCAATGTCGTTTTTCCAAGACCGGGTGGTCCATGAAAGAGGATGTGATCAACCGGTTCCTCGCGTTGTATCGCTGCTTCAATTGCAATTTTAAGCGCTTCCACAACTTCATTTTGGCCGACATAATCTGCAAATTGTTCAGGTCTTAAAGACAGGATCTCCGGCTCTTGATCCATCGGAAGGCAGGATCCTGTAAGAATATCCTGTTTGTCGGAAGAATGTGTTAGTATGTCATCCGTCATTTGCTTAACCGTTCTAAATGGATAGATAAAACTGCATGGTCATCGACCTGCCCGCTCGTGCCTTGCAATGGCAGGCGGGTCAGCTTCGAGCATCTTCCTCACGGTATACTTCTTCAAAGAGTTCTTCCGGGGTTGATATATTGCTGTTCCGTTTCATGGCATCGGTGATCATCTGTTTTGCATCTTTTATCTTGTAACCCAACTGATCTACAAGTACATCCAGAACCTGTTGAGACAAATCCTCGACGATGGGAATCTCTTCCTTTTGAGACTTTCGAATGAGCGCAAATTTATCCATCTTCCCTTCAAGAGTGGCAATAATCTTGCGTGCTGTACGGTCGCCGATACCTTTTAACTGTTTAAGCTTTTGAACATTTTTCGATTCGATGGCTCTTGCGATATCACGAACAGGAATATCTAAGGCTTTAACAGCCTTCAAGGCACCGACGGCTTCAACAGAAATGAAATATTGAAAAAATTCCTTTTCGACTTCAAGATTAAAACCGATCAGAACCGGCTTCGGTTGCCGTTCGGTTTGCTGGTGATAAATATAGAGAGAGACCGGGTCGCCCACAGACTTTGCCCTAAATGTGTTCATTACAAATGCAGGGAGCAAAACTTCATATCCAACCTGATTTGCCAGAACAAGTATCCGATCATCCCCCTTTCTTAAAAGTTTTCCTTCAAGATAGCCGATCATTGCACTTAGTTTTTTCCCTTTTGTACGGTGTCCTTTGCGCGAAGCGATCATTGTAACGGAATAATCCCAAAAGCGCCAAACCCATTGCATCGGAAGCGTGGTAAGGACGGATAGGCGTTGTCAGGTTCAATAAACTTCTAACGGTTTTTTCAAGCTGCATTTTAGTTGCATTGCCGTTTCCGGTCAATACCTGTTTGGATTCACGAACGGGAACTTCGATGACAGGTACCTCCATCCGGCATCCGGCAAGGAGGATAACACCTGTAACCTTTCCCAATGTAATTCCGGCATTCGGGAATTTTTCAACGGAAAATACATCTTCCACAACCATAAGGTCAGGTTTTTCGTCTTTTAAAACCGTAAGAAGATTTGAAAAGATTTGATCAAGGCGGCTCGGTAAAGGAAGATTTTTTGAGGTATGAATACTACCGAAGGAGAAGCCATCAACTTTGAGCCCCATTCCTCTGACGATTCCGACACCCGTTGCAGATAGGCCTGGATCAACACCGATAACTTTTATCATCCCATGCTCTTTTCTTGATACAAAGTGCCGGGTGTCAAGAGAGAGATACGGTCCGCAATTTTTGTATCATGTATCCTGAATCCAGCATCTGGTATCAAGCAACAACCCGTCAAGGTCCAATTCCTTTTAATTTGCGTTCGGCGATTTTTGCCTCATTTGATTTTGGGTATTTTTTAATAAGTTCTGATAAAATCAGACGCGCATTTGATTTATCTCCCAAATTAAAAAAAGCAAATCCCTGTTTTAAAAGTGAAGCCGTCACTTTATTCCCTTTTGGGTATTTTTCGATTACCGTCTGATATTCCAGGATCGCTTTCTCATACCATTTTTCACGATAGTAAATTTCACCGATCCAAAACTGGGCGTTGTCAGCGTTTTCTGACTTGGGAAATTCTTTTAGTAATTTTTGGAATCCTTCCCGGGCGGTGTTAAAATCACCTTTATCATATGCCTCTTTTGCAGACCTGTATACATCATTTTCTGAAAGTTTATGTTTGACTTGTTTCCCGGATGTTGTATTTGAAGCCGGCTTCCCTTTTTGAATGGCTGCTGTTGATTCAAAATTCAGATACTGCTCCAGACGTTCGATACGGTCTTTATTTAAACTTGTGGTCTTATCAATACCCTCTAATTTAATCTCTCTTTTTTCGGATAATTCTGCAAATGCGTTTATTTTCTGTTTCAATAAATAATCTGTCTCTTCAAGTTTTCCTTTTAATATTCTTATTTCTTCCTGGAGTTCTTCAATGGTTGCATTTTGGCCCGCAGTTTTGCTTCTAAGCTCTTTGTCATACTGCTCACGAACATTACGGTATTCCTCTAATTTTACTTCGAGTTTTTTATTTTTTTGTTCTGCTTCCGTATAGCGCTGTTCTGCTTGAGCCAGTCGATCATCCAGCGTCATTACATCCCTTTGCAGCGCGCATCCGGACAATATGATCGAACACAGTAAGAAAATGAATACCTTTTTTTTCATGGCAGGATTACACTTAAAGGGCTCAGCCCCTGTGGGGGATATTGGGATAACAGCGGTGTCGATCAAATATCCCAATATCCCTTTTTATTTTATATGCAACTGATCTTAAAAATAAATCTTTTTGTTTGTTTATTTTATTTTCGATCAATTAGAGTTAAATTAATTTATGGTAAAGTGGCATCTCCTGTTCTTTGCCCAGGCTTCTTCACTCTTTCCAAGATCTACCGGACGCTCTTCACCATAGCTTATGGTGGTCAGGCGTGATGCTGAAATTCCAAGGTCAACCAAAAAATTCTTTGCACTTGTTGCACGTCTATCTCCCAATGCAAGGTTATATTCACTGGTACCTCGCTCATCACAGTGCCCCTCAACGGTTGACATCGATTCAGGATTATTCTGGAGCCATTCTGCCTTTTTCTTTAAAATTAGCTGTGCCTCAGGGGTTAAAGTGGAACTATCGAATTCAAAATGGATGTCAGCATTTAGGAACATGTCCTTGGCCTCTTGCATAAGTCTTGCTTCTTCCTTGAGTCGCTCTTCTTCTAACGCCCGTTGTCTCGCCATCTCTTCTTGTTTCGTTTTTTCAGCAGCCTCTCTTGCTTTCATCGCCGCTTCATCTTCAGCCTGTTGAGTGGCCATGGTATCTTCCTTTACCGCCTTCTTTGCACATGAAGCGGTGAACAAGAATCCAGGAATAACAAGTGTCAGGGCCAAAACGATCCACAATTTTTTTCGCATTTTTGCCTCCTTTTAATAGCTTAATAGTGAATTGTGTGCATTTATCGACAAAAAATCTAAACTATACATTTCTCTATCACAAACGATTGGCGATGGGTTATATCGTCTTCGCTGGGTCGAGCATTTTATTTATCGGTCATTCTTGGTGACCATTTTGGCTGTGTTTGCTGGCCTTTCAAATCGAGTAACCGTCGTTGATCGGTTCCGTAGCCTGTCATGACATAGATTCTGGAAGGCCCTTCCCGTGTTGAACTAAAAACGATAAGGTTCCCGTCCGGAGACCAGGACGGTGACTCGTTATCACCTTCGTTGTGTGTCAATTGAATCGGACCCTGACCATCAATACCGATCACGAAGATATTGTTGAGACCTCCTTCCATGCTGGCATATGCGATTTTATCTCCTTTGGGTGACCAGTTGGGCTGAGTATTATAGTTTCCTTGAAACGTCAATCTATTTGCCTGATCAGAATCTAAATTTTTAATGTAAATTTGAGGAGTTCCGGATCTTTTTGAAACAAAGGCCATATTTTTACCATCCGGAGACCAAGCGGGTGATACATCAATGCCTTTGCTATTAGTCAATCTTTTAATAACTTTCCCGGTTCCGGTCAATAAATAAATTTCCGGATCACCCGAAAATGAAAGTGTCGCCGCCAGATCAAACTTGTTTGGAAACCAGGCAGGTGTTATGTTAACACCCTCTTTCGAAACCACAGTTCCACGTTTTTCTTTTAAATGTTTTATGTAAAGATCTGGTTTGCCCCTGGCATATGAGGTATAGGCAAGCCATTGTCCGTCCGATGACCATGCAGGAGTGAGGGTGATACTATTGGTATGTGTCACCCTATGGATGTTGTATCCGTCAAATTCACAGATATAAATTTCCTTGGTACCGGAACTTGTTGAAACAAATGCAATTTCAGTGTCAAAAATGCCCCGGTCGCCGGTCAGGCTATAAATCACATCGCTGCAGAAGCGACGGATGATTCTTCTCTGATCACTAACCCCCCCTTTATATCTTTTTCCCACCAACAGTTTTTCTTTAAAGGTGTCGTAGAGCCGAAGCTCAATTTCTAGCAAATTGTCTTTTACCAACACACCGCCGGTAACCAGAAGCTCCGCTCCGATACTGGTCCAGTCGTGAAAAATGACATTGGCAAAACCGGCATCCGTTTGCGGATTTACAAGAAAAGCCTCTCTGTTCATAATTTTAAAATATCCTGTAAAATCAAGTGTGTCAGCAAGTAAATCAGATAATGTTCTCGACAGCTGGGCAGTATCATCTCCAGTGGATATTTTTTTGAAATAAGGGACCGCGATGGGAAGTTTTCTTAAATAAGGTTGGGTGATGTCGATATAATTATATCCAGCCAGAGACACTCCTGGTATCGTCAGAAAAAATATTGATGTAAACAACCAAGCGATCGATGTTCGGCAAACTTTCATAACAGAAGCAAACTCCTTTAATCCTCAAATGTAACGTTTTTTTTGCGTCCTGCAAACCGTGTTCCTTAAACACAAATTATTGACTAATGCCTGAAGGTGTAAAGTGAAAACCGGCTTCAAAGTATGGGCGCCAATACCCTTTTGGGAGGGGTGGAAGCGGATTCGACTTTAGAATCGCTTTTTTTGCCTGTTCATCAAAATAGCTGTTGCCGGATCTCTTATCAAACCATGTATCCTTTATTTCGCCGTTCGGCATGACCTTGATCGCTGCCCAAGCTTCAAGATCCTTACGACCTCCGGCCAGTTGCTCGTTGAATGACCAGTTTTTTTGAATCCGAAAGGCTATTTCGACCTGATATATATCCATGAGTTCCAAATCCTTTTTACTGCCGGTGCCGGTTCCGCCGGGGGGGCCTTTTTCTTTTGTATCCTGCGGTTTGCTCAGGTTTGGGGGGCCGGTCTTTTCGACTTGATCTTTCAGACGGGCGATTGCCTTTTCGACTTGATCGGGTCTCGATTCTTCCACTTCTTTTTCGATTCGGGTGATGGCACTTTTAACCACTTTGTCAGCTTTGAATGTCTGTTTTTTAAGGGACTGCTTAACCTTTTTTTCCTTTGGCTTCAGAGAAATCGATTCCGGGGATTTGTTTTCGGTTTTCGGAATCGTTTTAGAAGAAATGGATACTTTTTGATCCTTTTTATCAACTGTCGTTTGTGATTTAAATTCAGCAGGTAACGGCGCATTGTTCTGTGAGGGTAATGTCACGAGGCTGACATTTATGACTGAAAGAGAGGGGTTTCTATCGGTAGCATAGCCGGGGGCAAAAATCAAAATAACGAAAAAAAGCAGATGGCATAAAAGAGAAACAGCAAAATTAGAAAAAAATTTCCGGCGCTCGTTTTCCTCATCTTGATAAGTGTGAGGATATGTTCTTTTGTTCATCAGTTTATTTTTTTAACATTGCAAACCCGGTTCTTTGGGCCAGGTCAGAGATAGATGGCTCTGCCCGAAGAAACGTTGCAAGAGTTTGAAGTGAACTAAAGTTTGAAGTGACCTAAAGTTAAGGAATTCTTTCAATTATATAAAATCAGTGGAGCAAAGCGACTCCATAACTTTAGGCACTTTAGCTCACTTTAGACACTTTTAACTTGTCCACTTTTCAGGAGAACAGCCCCTTTTTTAGGGGATAACCAAAGCATACTCCTCTGGACGAGGATATTGGCTTTTTTTGTTACTTACCTTTCTTTTTTTCACTAATGGGTTCCGTCACCATGCCCAGCTTGTCAACTCCTGCTGCTTTTATTTCGGCCATAACACGGACGACAAATCCGTAAGATATTTCCCGGTCAGCCCGAAGATAGACCTCCCGGTTATCCCGACCTTCCAATATTTTATTTAGTTTATCTTGAAGAAAATCGATTTCGACCTGATAGTTGTTAAGAAATATTTGGTTTTGGTTGTTGATGGTGATGACGAGATTCTCTTTTTTTGCAGCAAGCGGCTGTGAGGTGGTTTCAGGCAGCGCAACATCCACGCCCTGCATCATCATTGGCGCGGTGACCATAAAAATAACCAAAAGAACGAGCATTACATCAACAAACGGTGTTACATTAATATCAGATATCAGGCGATCGCTGTCGGATCCGAGTGCCATTGTATCTCTCCTTACGGGTTACATTATATCACGTTCAATAATATTTAGGAAATCTGCGGAAAAATTGTGCAGCTCCGATTCGATAATTCTTATCTTCTGCATAAAATGATTAAATGCGATGACAGCAGGAATCGCAGCTGCCAATCCGGCGGCTGTTGCGACGAGTGCTTCTGAAATTCCAGGAGCCACGGCAGCAAGACTGGCGGAACCTTTAAGGCCGATACTATGAAAAGAGCTCATAATACCCCACACGGTCCCGAATAATCCGATGAAAGGTGCTGTGTTTCCGGTTGTTGCGAGGAAAGGGACCATTCGAATCATGCGCGTTGTTTCAGTGTTAATCGCCCGGCGCAGTGCGCGTTTAACGTTGTCGATTCCCGTAAATCTTGCGCTCAAAGATATGTTTTCGCTCTCTGATGAACCTATCGATTCCTGTTTCTTTGAAGTGCCGGAACGGCTCAGATTTTTAAGTTCCCCATACCCTACACGAAAAATTCTGGCAACGGGGCTGCCGTGCAGTTGCTTGGCTTTGGAAAACGCGTTGGAAAGATTCCTGCTCTTCCAAAAAAAATCAATGAATTCAGCCGATTCAGCAAATGCCTTTTTAATATAGCGATATTTCATGATCATGATTGCCCATGATGTGATAGAAAAAAATAGCAGAAGAAGCAGCACAAATTTTACCATTGGGCCGGCATGCATGATCATGTTGAATATGTCGATATTTGTAGAATTCATATAAAAACTCCGTAAGTTATAAAATTATATAATAATAAATCATTGGTTGTCAAAAGGTTGTATTTTTATACGTATTTTGGTCAGCTTTGTAGGCGGTTTCGTGTGATCTTATTTAAAAAATATTTCTTTTTGCCTGCACACCGGGACGATTTAACAAATACAAACACTTTGATTCTTGAACTATATGAACCTGGTTTTGGTGTCAAGAAATTTGGTGGTTCCGACGACTTTCAATCATTTTTAGGTTGCTTTTGGAACAACCTGCAAATAGACATAAAAGCTGAAACAACGGCTCCTTTCGAAAAATAGGAAAGAGAAAAGAGGATAAAGGAAACCGCGGATGAACACGAATAAACACAAATTAAAATAATAATATTTATGTTCATTTGCGTCCATTTGCGGTTATCTATTTTCTAATTCCTATTTCCTAACGTTATTGCATTTAAAAAAAAAGGATCTTTTTATGAAAAATATCGCAAATCTACTGTTTCAAGCAAACATTTTAAAAAGTATCCCCAGGTCGGGTTACCATTTTCTGGGCGCAGGCAAGGAATCCGTAGCCGAGCATTCATTTAGCGTTTCATTCATTGCCTTTGTCATGGCTCAAATGGAGCCGGATATTGATGCCTTAAGGCTGATCGCCATGTGTCTGGTCCACGATCTTCCGGAAGCAAAAACCGGCGACCTGAATTATGTCCAGAAAAAATATGTGACGGCAAATGAAAATAAAGCGTTAAGGCATATCACCAAGAATTTACCGTTTGGCACCACACTCGCTGATCTGATAACGGAATTTAATGAACGTCGGACCATAGAGTCCAAACTGGCCCATGATGCGGATCAATTGGCACTGATATTGGATTTGAAATCGCTTTCCGACATCGGATACGACCCCCCAAAAAAATGGCTTCCTTTCGCTTTAAAGCGTTTGGAGACCAAAACCGGTCAGGCCATCGCCCAAAATATTATGAAAACAGAATGGGATGCCTGGTGGCTTGAAAATTATGTTGACAGTCCGGTTAAAAAAGAATAACTTTTTTTGTTTGATCTTGACGAGGTTTTTACTGTTTTTAATGCAATGTTTTTAATGGCTTAAAAGAAGAAGTTAAACCGGTTTTGTTCAGCCGTTGTTAATGCCATAACACATTCAACATATCGGAGGATAAAATGAATTGGCTCACCAATACATTCGGGAGTTCTGTAGGGAAAAAGCTGATGATGGCAGTTACCGGCCTTTTTTTCTGTGTTTTTCTGGTGTTGCATCTTGCCGGCAATCTGACCATTTATATAGGTAAAGATGCTTTTAATTCCTATGCCCAGCATCTTCATTCTTTAGGACCCCTCCTTACCCTGGCTGAATGGGGGCTTTTAATTTTTGCCGTTACTCATATTTCTACGGGCCTGCTCCTTTTTTATCAAAACTATAAAGCCAGACCCACCCGATATGCCGTCAATAAGCGTGCCGGCGGCCGAACTCTGGGATCGGCAACCATGCCGTACACCGGCGTTATTCTGCTTTTGTTTGTTATTTACCACCTGTTCAATTTTCATTTTGTGGATAAAACCCATACCACCATTTTTCAGATCGTATCGAATGCATTTGCACAGCCGGGCTATGTATTGATTTATACCTTTGCCATGATCATTGCGGCGGTTCATGTCAGCCATGGATTTTGGAGTGCATTTCAGACCCTTGGCGCCAATCATCCGAAATACACACCTTTATTAAGGGGACTGAGTATTGTATTCAGTCTGATTGTCGGGATCGGGTTTGGTTTTATTCCGGTTTATGTTTCGCTATTAGTATAAGGAGATCACCATGCAGCTTGACGCAAAAGTTCCTTCAGGTCCACTTTCAGAAAAATGGGATAAACACCGTTTTGAGCTTAAACTTGTCAATCCGGCCAATAAAAGAAAATATAGCATCATCGTGGTGGGTACCGGTCTTGCCGGTGGGTCTGCCGCTGCCTCACTGGCCGAACTCGGCTATTATGTAAAAAATTTCTGTGTTCAGGACAGCCCGCGGCGAGCCCACAGCATTGCCGCCCAAGGCGGAATCAACGCTGCCAAAAACTATCAAAATGACGGCGACAGTATCTGGCGCCTTTTTTACGACACCATCAAGGGCGGTGATTTCAGGGCCAGAGAAGCCAATGTTTATCGTCTGGCTCAGGTCAGTAATCATATTATCGACCATTGTGTTGCCCAGGGGATTCCCTTTGCGCGAGAATACGGCGGGCTCCTGGCCAATCGAAGCTTTGGTGGTGCTCAGGTTTCCAGAACGTTTTACGCCAGAGGCCAGACCGGACAGCAGCTTCTATTAGGCGCATACAGCTCATTGATGCGACAGGTGGCGGCCGGCCGGGTCACCCTGTTCCCTCGCCGGGAAATGCTGGATCTGGTGGTGATTAACGGACAGACTAGGGGCATTGTTGTGAGAAATCTGGTCACCGGCGATATCGAAAGCTATGCCGCCGATGCCGTGGTCATGTGCACCGGCGGATACGCCAATGTTTTTTATCTGTCTACCAATGCCATGGCCTCCAATGTGAGTGCAACGTACCGGGCCTATAAAAAAGGCGCGTTTTTTGCCAATCCTTGTTACACGCAGATTCACCCGACGTGCATTCCGGTACATGGAACCTACCAATCCAAACTGACCCTCATGAGTGAAAGTTTGCGAAACGACGGTCGCGTCTGGGTTCCCAAGACTCCCGGAGACAAA
>Ga0224495_10002651_pt1 | contig 11533 bp, 6 predicted proteins | sample SF_Jul11_sed_USG_FD_168128 | JGI IMG/M metagenome (GOLD analysis project Ga0224495, IMG submission 168128) | Sediment microbial communities from San Francisco Bay, California, United States - SF_Jul11_sed_USGS_4_1 | ecosystem: Environmental > Aquatic > Marine > Sediment | place: USA: California...
ACGTGCTCACCCACGCCTCTTCCGGTTCTACCGCGTGTGTCACTCCGCTTAAAAGTAACATTAACACAATACAACAAATACCAAATCCGCTTTTGACTCTGCTTACATCTGTTTCCATTTTACAACCCCCATTTTCATGTAAATTCTGTAATATTTGCTTCGCCGGAACTTATCTGAAGAATCTGTTTAAAAAATATTTTTTGCATCTATCGAAAAAAACCCTATTAACGATTTGGCAGCCAGGGGATATCAAGTGCCTGAGGCACCCATTCCCGGTGCCATTTCAGCAACCCCATATCAGGCAGATACACCCGCTCGACATGCCCGTCAATAAAGGAAATATTATTGCGGTCATCATGCCGGATGAAAACAAACCGCCCGATGTGATCACTATATTGGCCGGGGGTCGTTGTAAAATTCGCATTAGCCGCAGAGGTCGGATATCCACTGCGCCAGACATCCGGAGCGATCAACGGAACTTTAAAGGCCATCGGAGCCGTTGTTTTGCCAAGAAATAATTCTCTATTACCCCACACGTTGTTTTCGGGGTATTGGGCATACCCGTTCATTCCATAGCTGCTTGTATGTTTCTCCAAGTTAATATCCTGGACTTTCCAGTATTCATAACAGCTGCCGTCGGTCGGATCAATCTTTGCTCCCCGGCCGCCTTCCGGGCCCATTGAGGGATCGCTACCTGAGCCCCCCGTTGGCTCTTTATTCACAGACGGACACATTTTAATTTCAGGATCTTCGCAATAGTTCAGGATCGTGGTCAACCACATCTCATTATCCGAACTCATGGCCAAAACGACCCTGTCATCGTTCTCGGCGGCATACGAAAGATTGCCGGTTGCAAGCTGTTTCATATTCGAGCTGCACACCACCCGTCGAGAAGCATCTTTGGCATTTTTTAAAGCGGGAACAATAACCGAAATCAGCAATGCAATAATCGCGATGACCACCAGCAACTCGATCAGTGTAAAACCCTTTGTCCTTTTCATTCTTGAAATCTCCTGCAAACAAAACTACGCCTATAAGCCGCGATTCCTATTTTCCACAGAACGGGACGACTCTATCCCGCCATCCAACTTTTTATCAGCGTCATGTCAATCCATATTCAACCATTGAGAAGCTAAGATTTGCATATCCAGGACATCTACCACTCCATCCTCAAATAGATCGGCTCCCATACAATTCGAAGAGGCTTGACACCGATCATCACCCCACCATGCTGCAAACCTTGCGAAGTCATAAAAGTCTGCCCAGGTTTTTTCGACCAGTTCCAGTTCCGCCAGCTCGGTGAAGACACTTCCATTATTGGCAGTAATATTCAGACGATAGACTTTATAAGCCGCATTGTTGTTAATGGGGTAAGCCTTGGTCTGGTGTCGTGCCGTGAAGTCCTGGTTGGCCTGCGTGTCCAGGGTGTCCCAGGTCAGACCGCCATCATTAGAGCCCTGGAGCTGCCAGTCCTTGGGATCTCGGTTATCACCATCATCACCAGAGGTGATTCTGTATTCCGTAACTACCTTGACATCGGTACTGGTATAGTCATAAGCAATCCACCCAGTATTTTCAAGTGTCAGCCACGTTGTATATATATCACCATCAAAGGCCTTTTCGACGGTCTCATTGGGAGCATTTTCTCCAGAGGCAACCGATACCGGAAGCGACATGGCTGTATTAATCTTGAGCAGAGTATCAAAATTCACATCTTCAATCAGTGATCCTTGCCGGTTGAGACTCCAGCTGATCATGCCGCCGACCTCGACTACTCTTGTTGTCCAGTCGATAGCCTGTATGGCCGGGAACGGGTCTCCATAGTTCCACTTCCTTTGAAGGGGGATGTACATATGGGCCAGCACACCGTCGTATGGATCGGCAACCGGGTTACCGTTTGTGTCCAGCCACGGTCCGGCTTCGATGTTTTCGACCATGGCTAAATTCATCGGATCCCATGGCTCGTTATCTCTTACAGAGTTCGGATGCCCTGCTGAATAATCACACCATGGAGTGCTTTTTAGCGGAACTCCCGAGATTACCGGCACGGCGACTGCCGAATCGGGATTGCCGAGTCTGGCAGCAGTAAAATACCGTTGCTGATTCTCAGCGGAAATATTGTTGACACCGTCAAACCACCAGCCGTCAATTTGGTCGCCATATTTTAAAGAGTAATACGCAATTATCAATTCGGCCACCGCATGGTGGTGATCGGTATATCCCAGCGAGGCGATATAATTATTCCAGTTGTCCCAGGCACCTGCCGGGCAGGTAATCTCCCTGATCCCATCAGCGGCAAAATACACGACGATAGGACGGTAATCACCCCTTGACTCCAGCTCGTCAATCACTTCGGTTAACAGGTCACGAGTCGGAAACATATCAGCGTTAATGGCTGCAGACAACTCCGGATATGACGATACATAGTAAGTAGCAACAGCACCGTGAGCAAGGTTTAAGGATATATATGAGGCGGTGTTCAGCTGTTCCAACTGGTCCACAAAATCTGAGACATTAAAGTTGGCCATGTCCGTCGTCTCTGTGCCATTGATGTTCGTCGGCAGTTGTATTCGGGGCGCCCAGCCAGCCATATGCGCTGCCCGTGGCGGTGTTGGCGGTGGTGGCGGTGTTGGTATTAGCAGCGAGAAGTAACGCACAACGGAACCAACCCACCTATTATCGATGGTGTTATTATTGATCGTGTCCCAGTAGTAACCCACTGATGTAGCCCCCTCCACCGTGATCAGCGCGGCTTGACCGATCGTTTCCACACCGTTGACAAATGGAGTGAACTCGTACCAGGTTATGTCTGAGGCGCTACTGGAAATAGAAGTAAAAAAATTGGACATATCGAATTGACCGGCAACTTCACTTATATACCAGCTGCCGTCTTTTTCGATAAGCCACCTGATTTCGCCCAGATCGGTGGTATTGCGGTTCCTGACCTCGATCTCGAAACCGACGATGTCGTTAGGATCCTGGAAATCCCCTACCTCCCAAACGAGCATCCCCCGATAAGTGTTACCGGGCGCAGTATACGCATACATCCCGAGGTAATCACCGTCGCTGTTGTCATTGACCTCCACTTTTCTCGCAACCGTTCCTGCCCCGTAGAACACCGGATCACGGCCTTCGTCAGCCGGGCTGGCATAATAACCCACATCATCCGGGCTGGCAGCTAGGGTTGCGTCAAATGTTGTGCCGATATTATAGTCACCGTCAATACGTATGGTCAATATATCCGTTTGCCCCCCCGGCTGGCCCCACTGGACGATTGAGACAGGGGTCTCAGCTCCACTGGCACAACAGGAAAGTCCAAATGCAATCGCCCAAACTACAAACCCGTTCATTTTGGATTTATCCATAATTTTGCCTTAACTTTTCAAATTTTGTAAAGTTTTTGCGTTATAATCAAAACCACAGAGCTGCCCTTAACCGGCAGCTCTGTGATAAATCTGAATTAACTAAAACAAAAACCTTACCGTTTACGTCGCCGTAAAACCAGTGCACCCAGGCCCAACAGAATCATGGTCGCCGGTTCCGGCACAGGTGTGGATGCCGAAAACGTCTTTACATACGCGCCATGCCAGTTGGCATCTGTCGTCCAAGTCGAAGACGTATGGTAACCCACATAGTCAACATCGGTCAAACTCAGCGTCCCAACCGAAGATCCGATGGCAGACCCAATGTTTGCATTTTTATCAAAAGCAAACCATTCGATGGCCGTTGCATCAGACAGCGTCAGTGTTCTATACGCAGCACTGTCAATCGCTGCATCAACAACTCCACTGACATAGGTGCTGCCGCCTGCTTCGACAAACCACCGGAGACTTAATGTGTCTGTCGCCTGACGAGCTTTTAATTCTACTGAAATCCCAGTCAACACTTCATCAACACCGAAAGCCGACGTATCAAAGCCCACCAGGGTCGTATAGGGCGCTACACCGGCTGGGGGCAACACTTCATTGCCGCCGACAAAAACCTGGTCGGAGCCTGCATTGATCTGGGCAATGTTCCGGGCCCCCGGGGCAACCCCAAGCGCCGCCTTAAACGAGGTCTGGCTGCCCACGGCAGCGACAACCTCATCGGTGGTGGCCCAGACCGTGTCTCCGGCCTCCCAAACGCCCGGCGCCGAGTTAACGTTTGCCGCCAAGCCGCTGATATCGGTACTGTAACCATCCCACCCGATCACTGTCGCCTCGGACAACCCCACGCAGGCTGCCACTAACAGTAATACAATCATTCTCATTTTCATCTTTCGATCCTCCACAAATAAATTAACTACATCTTTCCATTTTTGCCGCCAAGGAACGCCCTTGACCGGCCCTAACAATACTTCGTACTACACACACACTTCATATTTCAGGATGAACAACGCATCCATCCGCAGTTAACAATACCACTGACTCTTTCACACACACGACACACATTTCACATCTTAAGAGTCCTTCCGGCGTCAGCATCGGCATACCCGCCGGCGAATCATTCCGGCAGACTTTTCATCCACGCCGGCCAGGGAGCACCCGGCCGGGTGTACGGATTGTCCGTATTATAGCTCGCATGCCATTTGAAGCCCCATAACTGCTTGAGAGGGACTTTCTTGACAGAGCCATCCACAAACACACCGTTAACACGCCCGTCATGCCGAATAATATTAAACCGCTGCATCTGATTCGGACCGATTCTCCAGGTGCTCATATCATCATAAACAGGTTGAGGTACGTCGGTCTCGAGCGGCCAACTGTCCACCCAAAAACTATCCATAAACAAGGGCACTGTATATGGCGCCTTGATATTCACGGACTTGCCCCAAATACGATCCTTTTGAGTGTGCCCAAAAGCACCATCGCCGGACATCAGCCATCCATTCGGCGACAGACTGCCGAGAATGCATTCATTTGTGCCGATCATAATGCTTGGTTCAGCACTGGGATTAGGATTATTCGTAGCCCAAGCTTCGTTGGGTTTTCGCGCATTTGTCCAACCATAAGCCGGTGGCGGCAGCGTGGCCTTGACGCATAACCGAATCTTGGGATCATTGTAATATGGACGCATTTTCTGCAACCACCAATGACCGTTACCCCCTCCCGTTTCGTCCGGAAAGTCCCCATCATTGTCTGAGGCATACAAAGACATAATCGGATGCCATTGCTTGAGCCGACTCTGACAAATCACAGTCTTAGCCTGCTCTTTGGCTTTTCCCAAGGCCGGCATCAAAACCGAAAGCAGCAATGCAATGATTGCAATGACCACCAGCAATTCGATCAGTGTAAAAGCCTTTGTCCTTTTCATAATAAGCTCTCCAGCAAACAAAACTACGCTTATAAGCCGCGATTCCTATTTTCCACAGAACGAGACCGAATCCCGCGGGATAAGATGTGTGGGGGGCCGGGGACCCCGGCCCCCACACATTCAACAACAAACTTACATTGACTTTTATTTCAAAGCAACGGGACGACTATATCCCGCCATCCAAAAGCCATTCGGCCGCCACAGCAGCAAAGTCGAGCATATCCACGGAACCGTCCGGCTGAACGTCAGCGTCAGAATCACCAATGCTGGTCCCATAAATGGTAATATCCAACTGGTCGATCAATGCTGAACCGGGTGCGGCGTTGCCAGCGCCACCAAGGTAAGCAGCTGATCTCAGCGTAAAACCACCGGCATTACCATCACCTTCATCGGTGTAAGGTATACCAAATCCCTGTCGGATTATTGTACCATCAGTTATGCTATAGTCATAGGTGTCCGTATCGTAGTCGTAATTAACATCGATCGTAAGGTAAGCATTCACGTTAAAACCGGTTTCTGAAACCGCAGGAACATAACCAGCTTGCTGACGAGATAAGCCATCCCATATCTCTACGGTCTGAGCGGTCCCAGCAACGTTTTGCATCGTGCTAATACCGACTCTTGACATACGGCCCGGAGCTTTAGACGTTGCCATGAAGATCCAGAGGTCTGTTGCATATTCATTGGTTGATTTGATCACATAATGAACATCCTTATCAAACAGACCCGTTGTGCCCGCATATTGCTGATCAAGCAGCAGCGTGCCTAACCCTGTTACGTTCAGCGTGCCGGTACCCGTGTCATTGGTCATGGTGTAATTGGCATTATTCGGGTCACCATCTCTGACCACAAGATCAAAGTCACCGGTGCCGACCGGATCGGTCGCCATATCAAAGGACCATGCCGCCTGGGTAGGCGTCTTAAAGAGCCACTCCTGGGCCACCAGTCGAAGATCGTCGATATTGACAGCACAGTCATTGGTCACATCTGCGTCTAAAACGAGCGGACAGCCGACCACGGTTGTCTCGTCCGCGACTGCATCGTAATTCACAAGCACACTGCCTGTACCGCCGTACCCAACAATCGATCCGCCGTCGATATAACCATTGACCGCCGCGGTGTCATCGCCTGCCAGGATCAGCGTTCCGCCGGCAAGGTCTATGGTATCACTGAAGTTGGGGTCGACAGGAGCATCCAACGTTAACGTCGATGCTGTCAGGACACCGCCCGTTAAATCAATCTTGCTTTCCGTAATACCTTTCATTAGGAGAGTGTCACCGACATTGACGGTACCGCCGCTGATGTTAAGCGTCGTGTCACCGCCGGACTGGTCACCGACATTTAAAGCTATTGAAACGTCTATTGTTCCATCACTTATATTGACAATCGCGGGACCCTGGTTGCCCAAAGCCAAACGCTGGACGGCCAGACTGCCCCCTGTCATATTCAGAACAGTCGGAACGACAACATTAGGATCGGCAATGCCCCAGCGGCACCAATTGCCGGTTGCAACCGCTTCCACCGTCGAATCGATCACGGCCGGACCATTTGCTGTAATATACGCTTGTGTACCCACGCCGGGAACACCCGCATCCCAGTTGGCTTCAACATTCCACAGATTGCTTCCGCCACCGCCTGTCCAGTTGGTAGTGCCACCAAGAGCGATCACGGTAAAGCTCCAGACAGGACCGTAATGGGTAACTGCACCGCTATCGATTTCATCCACAGCCCAGTAATAGGTTCGACCCTTGATGAGGGTCCCCGGAGCATAGGTCATCTCCGTCTGGCCTTCGGATACCAGTGTTAAGGCTTCGGGATCCGTGCCGAACCAGACATTATGAGTTTGAGCGTCAACACCGGGCGTCCAGGACAGCACCGGGGCAACATCCACGCCCGTCGCACCATCGGGAGCATTCGGATCGGAGGCGCTTCCCGGATCAATCGCGGTAACCAGGACCGAACCCGAGCCTTCAAGGCTATTTGAGTTCGTCGCTGTCAGCGTCAACTCATAGATGCCCCAATCGGGCAATGTCACCGTGGTCGTCAGGTCGGTCGGGGTACCAAAAGTCACACCCGCGGGATCTGAGGTCCAGAGATAGGTCATCGGCAGACCATTCGGATCCCAGGCCGTAGCCGTTACGCTCGTGCTCAGCGAAGAGATTGCCTGGTCACTGCCGGCATTGACTGCCGGACCAGGTGATGCCGTAACGGTCGTTTCGTCCGCGACTGCATCGTAATTCACGAGCACAGCGCCTAAACCGCCGTAAGCCACAATCCGTCCGCTGTCGATATAATTATTGACCGGTACGGTGTCATCACCTGCCAGGATCAGTGTTCCCCCGGCAAGGTCGAGGGTCGTACCCAGGTGGTTAGGATCGCCTGGCTGCAGAGTTATCCCGGTCGCCGTCAAAACACCGCCGTTCAAGTTAATGAAATTGGTCGTCGCGTTCACTTTCGAGCTGACCGTGGTGCCGACATTGACGGTACCGCCGTTGATGTTGAGCGTGGTGTCGCAGTTATCCTGATCGCCTATGTTTACATTAAGACTTGTGGTTACCGTTCCACCACTGATGTTCACAATCACCGGGCCGCCGTTACCCAAAGCGATACGCTGGACGGTAAGACTGCCCCCTGTCATCTCGAGAGCGATCGAGTCGTCAGTGGTATTAGGGTCGGTATCGGGAAGGCCCATCCGGAGCCAGTTGCCGGTTGCAACGGCTTCCACAGTCGAATCGATCACGGCCGGACCATTAGCTTGAATAAACGCCATAGAACCCACTCCGGGAACACCAAGATCCCAGTTGGCTTCGCTTGACCACAAATCGCTTCCAGCATCACCGCCTGTCCAGTAGACAGGGGTAGGAGCCGCTATAGTGCTAAAGCTCCAAACAAGACCGGAATAGGTGTTTGTGCCGTCATATTCATCCACAGCCCAGTAATACGTCGAGCCCTTGATGAGCGCACCCGGAACATAGGTCGTACCCGGCTGGTCATCGGAAACCAGCGGTGGGGGATTTGACGTGCCAAAATAAACGTCATGGCTGATCGCGCCGACACCGGCCGTCCAGGACAGGGTCGGGGCAAGAACCACGCCCGTCGCACCATCGGCAGGATTCGGATTTCTGGCCAGTCCCGGATCGCCAATCTCAAAACTCCACACATCGCCTTCCCAAACATTATTAGGATCGGTGCCAACGGCAACATTAGGGTCGTCAACTTCGTCAATTCGCCAGTAATAGACCCCATTAGGAAGATTGGGATCATTGGGATCGTAACTGGTTGCGGTTTGACGTCCCATATAAGCTACCGGCGGATTGACGGTATCGAAATAAACATCGTGGGCATTGGCATAATCGCCGGCCGTCCAGCTCAGAACGGGGGTATCAAGTACAACTTCCCCGTCGGCAGGATCTGGAACTGTGGCTTTAAACTCAGGCGTCGAGGCCGAAAATTTCGACACGAACACCCCGCGCCAGTTAGTCGTTCCGCTGGTCCATGTTTCCGTTGCGTAAACTCCCGCATAATCCACATTGGTCAATACCCTCAGAGAATTGGCATCTGAGATGGCCGATCCAATGTTTGCATTAGGATCAAAAACGAACCACGGTATGGCCGTTGCATCCGCCAGTGTGTATGAATGTCCGGCTGTGCCGGTAAACGTATCAACAACGCCGCTGACATAGGCGTCAGTGGCCGTCTGAACAAACCAGCGAAAACTAAGAGTGTCACCAGCATTTCTGTTTAGGATAGTCACGGCCATACTTTGCAATACATCCGTATCCGCAAATGCGGATGTATCAAATCCAATCATCTGGGAAAACGGAGAAGTCGCGTCAATCTTAGGGACCCCATCAACCAATTGCGCCGTGTTACCACCACCGCCGACATAAATCCGATCGAACCCGGCGTTAATCTGGGCAATCTTATGGTACTGTTGAACCTGGTCCATCGCAGCTTTAAAGTCCGCCTGGGTTCCTGGCGAGTCGATAATTAGACCGGAAGTATCCCAGACTGTATCTCCCGGACCCGGGGTGAGCTGGATGTTGGCCGTTAAATCGGTGATGTCGGTACTGGTGCCATCCCAGGAAACCGTCACCGCCTGTGTTGCGGCGGCCAACGCAACCGCCATCATTAACATCATCACTTTCTTCATCATTCCGTACCTCCACAAATTAAGTTTCGATTTACATTTCGTTCTCATTGCCATACACCTCCATAAAAAATGAATAATCTTGTTATTAAACACCTCATGAATTTTTTATTATTTCTAAGGACCCAAACAACCCTCGGTGCTGGTGCATATTTGAACAGATATTAATAAAATATTATCTTTATCACATAATTGGGACCTCTGAATAACTGCCGGACCTCGGAGAAAAACGGGCTTTATGACGCTATATAAAGCTTGGCGTTTTCATAATAAACCGAGTTATTCAGAGACCTCAATTAAGCATACCAGAATAAGTATATCGGAAATGCATCCTGCATGCCATACAATTATGCGTTTATTTTTTTACCAAATTGCGACATGTCGGCATAAATGTTGACCCGTATTTACCACTTCATCCCGCGTTGGCACCCCAACGCATCGTCCTGTTTGCGTATCGGAAAACTGCCGGATCATCCAGAGTCGATTCACTTGGTAAAGAGCGCCATTCAGGGTTTCCCACTTCAAAAACTCATTTCAACGCGTCCCGAAGTCATCTTCCGGCGGCAGTTTTATCTGGGATCCCCCCGTCAAGACTGCTTATCGGAAGCATTTGATCTTCGATGCCGCTTAAAGCCATGGGTGAAATGATCACGGAGCGTAATGTAAAACCTAACTTATTCTCAGAATTAATACTTTCCGGTTCAAGGGTCAACTCATAATCACCCGGCGAATCGAATTCGATTTGCCCTAATGCGCTGCCGATGAATGTTGCTTAACTTCCTTCATCCGTTTTAATGAAGTCCTTCTTAACAGTCTCTGATATCCGACGGTATCCGGAAGAAATTCGGATACGGTGTCCGCCATCCCAATTCATAGAGGATGCCGGATCGCCATCTTCTCTCTTGGCAGCAGTCAGAACGGAAACCTTGAAAAAGCCGGGTTCATGAACCCGAAATGCCCACTGTATCTTTGCCTGAGATGAAAGCCATCCCTGAATTGAACTGTGAACGCCAAGTTTCATGTCGACGTCACTTGATTGCGATTGAACTTCCCCCCGGCAGGCCTCGAGAATAATATTTCCATCGGCTTGCTGACAAATCATATTATCGACCGAAATGTCTTCGTTTAACTGCAAAACGACGACAAAAGGACTCGTATAAAAGCATGTTTGCGGGATTTGGACTGAAAGTGTCGTGATCGAGTGATCCTGCTTTGTAAGCTGGGTATATTTCAACGGGATGCCTTTTCGATCCAGCAAATGAGCGTTTGTAATTTTATTACGCAACCCTCTCATATCGATTCGTTTTGTGTTTGGATCGGTTATGTGCAGGAACAATGTCTTTGCCTTGGAAGTTACATGGCCCCATGGAAACGTTGCAGGAAAAGGAATCGGTCTTGTTCCAAAAACCGCATCACCGTTTATTTTAAGCCAGCGACCGATGGCGTCGGTGCGTTGGGTACTTTCGGATGGAATGTTCCCCTTCGCATCCGGGCCGAGATTGAGCAGGTAGTTACCGCCTTTGCTAATCACGTCAAGCAAGTTTTCGATCAAAACACGAGAACTTTTCCAGTTATTGTCATGGGTCTTATAGCCCCATGTGTCATTCATGGTCACCGGAACCTCAAAGGGATTTTCCATCGCCAGTGAAGGAATGTCATTGTCTTCTGTCTGGCCGTAATCGCCGATACCATGCCCCAGGCGACCGTTTACCAGGCATGTCGGCTGTAATTGATGAACCAAATCAAATAATTCCTGACTGCGTTGCTTTGAAATTTTCAGCGGTGTATCAAACCAAATCATGCCGATGGGACCATAATTTGGTTAACAATTCTGTGATCTGCGGCTTGACTTTTTCTTCAAAATAAGTTGAAAAATTCTTCTTTTGTTCATCATAATCCCAATCGTTGCCGGTTCCATGTGGATGATGCCAATCCTGATCCTGAGAGTAATAAATGCAGAATTTAATCCCGCGTTTTCGGCACGCCTGAGATAAGACCTCCACCGGGTCGACGCTAAAATGTGAGGCATCGATAGCGTTGTATTGATCTACTTGTGACCGGTACATCGAAAAGCCATCGTGATGTTTGGCC
>Ga0224495_10002652_pt1 | contig 11531 bp, 12 predicted proteins | sample SF_Jul11_sed_USG_FD_168128 | JGI IMG/M metagenome (GOLD analysis project Ga0224495, IMG submission 168128) | Sediment microbial communities from San Francisco Bay, California, United States - SF_Jul11_sed_USGS_4_1 | ecosystem: Environmental > Aquatic > Marine > Sediment | place: USA: California...
CTGAATGATTTTGCCCGGCATCGCCCCAATATAGGTTCTGCGGTGGCCTCTGATTTCCGCCTCATCCCGGATGCCCCCAAGGCTCATCCGGGCAAATTTTCTACCCACCGCCCGGGCGATGGATTTGGCCAGGGAGGTTTTGCCCACACCCGGAGGGCCTGCCAGACAGATGATCGGACCTTTCAGTTTGCCCTTCAGTTTGCAAACCGCCAGATATTCAATAATTCTTTCCTTCACCTTCTCCAAGCCGTAATGGTCTTCATCCAGAATTTTTTGGGCCTGATTCAGGTCAAAATTATCCTTGGTCATCACCGCCCAGGGAAGGCTGATCAGCCAATCCAGATAGTTTCTGCCCACATTGGCTTCCGCCGACATGGGAGACATCATTTTCAGTTTCTTTAATTCCTTTTTGGCCACATCCATGGCCTGTTTGGGCAATTTGGCGGTTTTCAGTCTTTCTTCGTATTCCTCGTATTCATCCCGGATGTCATCGGTTTGGCCCAATTCTTTTTGGATGGCCTTCAGCTGATCGCTCAGGTACTGCTCCCGGTGCACCGTACCCACATTTTTTTGAACACTGTTTTTGAGTTCTTTTTCCAGCAAACGGATGTGATTTTCCTCATCCATCACCTTCAGCACCTGCTTTAATCTTTCCAGCGGGTTGTTTTCCTCCAGTAATTTCTGTTTGGTCTCTCTTGGGGCATTTAACAAAGGGGCTATTTTGTCCGCCAGTTCATCGGAAGGGCAGGTGTGAATGGTTCTGGTGTCAATTTCAGCCGGATTTTTTTTGTTTTCCTGAAGGTATTCTTCAAACACCTCTTTTGTTTTTTCAGCCAATTCATGGATTTCCTCACTGTCATCCTGAATCGGAGAAAGGATTTCCACATCCGCCACATAATAATCCCTGCCCATGGACGCGCTGGCGATCCTGGCCCGGGAACCGGCCTCATACAAGGCTTTCAGGGTACCGTTGGGCAACCGCATAATCTGCAAAATGGTGCCAACCGTGCCTGTAGTAAACAAATCGCTGATTTCAGGTCGTTCAATGGAGGTGTCTTTCTGGGTAACCACAAATATACGCCGGTCACTGTTCAACGCCTTTTCCACAGCCTCCATGGATTGTTTTCGGCCGATAAAAAAAGGGATGGTCATCCCGGGGAATATGATGTCCTCCCGCATGGGAAGCATGGGCATGGTGATCGCTTGATCCTTGAATGACACCGGAATGGCTCCTAAAAAGGGTGAAGGGGTTTCCTTCATGATTTCTATTTAAACGGATTGATTTGCCTTTAAGGCTATCACAAACATCCCCACAGGCAAATGACACCCAAACCCTTCACGGAGCGGGGGGATTCCAGACTCAAAGTCCTCTGAATCCGGAAACCTGCACGATGAAAAGCGTGGAAATAATACACCCTGGAAAACCAAAAAAGCCCCTTAAGCCGGAATCATTTTACACCTGGCTCCCATCACGGTAAAATAACCCATGCATGAAAGAACAATTTTCAGGCCCGTTCTAAATGGCTTTTTCATGGGAATAACAAAAAATGATCCAATTGACCGAAGCCGCCGCCAAGGAAATTAAAAAGCTGAAAGCCGAAGAAGGATTGGATTTGTCGGTTCCCATTCGGATTGGCATCAAGGGGGGTGGATGCTCCGGGTTTACCTATACCTTTGATTTTGATTCAAAAAAATCAAAATTTGATTTGGAGTTTGAATCCCGGGGTTTGACCATTCTGGTGGATAGGAAAAGCCACATTTACATAGACGGAACCATCATAGACTGGAGTTATGATTTGATGGACCGGGGGTTGAGGTTTAAAAACCCGGCGGCCAAAGGGACCTGCGGTTGCGGAACCTCCTTTATCTACGAGCCCCCCGAGGGTGAAAAAGAGCTCCCCACCTTTGAACTAAATCTTTAATTCCCCATTGAACAATGGCTAAAATTTTATTGCTGAATGGCCCCAATCTGAATCTGTTGGGTGAAAGGGAGCCTGAAATTTACGGGTCCACCACTCTGAAAAAAATAGAGGGGGATGTCCGGTCTCTGGTGGAAAGCCGGGGTCATCATTTGTGGCATTTCCAATCCAACTCCGAAGGGGAGATGGTGGATTGGCTGCAAAATAACCGGGACAGTGCTTTTTTGTTGTTGAATGCCGCCTCTTTCACACACACCAGCGTGGCGTTAAGGGATGCCGTTTCCCTGTTGAAAATCCCTTTTGCTGAAATTCATATTTCCAATGTATTCAAAAGAGAGCCCTTTCGGCATCAATCCTACTTTTCCGATCTTGCAATGGGGGTGATCGCCGGATTTGGAGCCCACGGGTATCTGCTGGCGGCCCAATTTGCCTTAGATCATGTGGACCAATCGCATTCTGGATGAACCGTTGGAAATTGGAACAAATTCCTGGCCCCCCGATCATTTCAGTGATAAGAATAGTCAGGGTCGGCAGGGTTCAATGGAAGGAAGTCCCTCACGGCCTCTCCCGTCCTTGGTAACCAAACTCCAGAAAAATCGGGGAAGAAAACAACCTGGAAAACCGGGACTTCTCCACCGAATTCTAAGGAGAGCCTCGTAATTACAAATTCATTTTGGAGTTAGCGATTTAAATGGCAATTGAAACCACTTTGTCCATCATCAAACCGGATGGCGTGAAACGAAACCTGATCGGAGAAATTCTAAAACGGTTTGAAGGGGCAGGCCTTCGGGTTGTAGCCACCAAAAAAACCGCTCTCACCCTTCAAGAGGCCGAAGGGTTCTACAATGTCCACCGGGAACGGCCTTTCTTTGCCAGCCTGACCCAATACATGACTTCCGGCCCGGTGGTGGTTTCGGTTTTGGAAGGAGAAAACGCCATTTTAAAGCACAGAGAGCTGATGGGAGCCACCAATCCGGCTCAGGCTGCCGAAGGAACCATCAGAAAAGATTTTGCTTTAAACATTGAAGAAAACACGGTTCACGGCTCCGATGGATCGGAAACCGCCAAAGATGAAATCGGCTTTTTCTTCGCCGGCGCGGAGCTTATCCGTTCCCGAGGGTAGAAGGAGCCAAATCACCCTTTTAAAAGGAAGTAAAACGGTGATTTTATCCACACTCAAATCCCAATTTGTCTCCGCTGAATCCACAACCTTGGAGTTTGTGGATTTGATGCGTGTCACTTTTTCTTATTACAGCGACTTAAGAGGGCGGTTTTTCAGTTTGTTGCCCGCCAACACCCGGCAGGGCGAACTGACGAACCTGTTGACCGGTGATTTGCGAAGCCGCCTTTTGAACAAACCGTTCTGTGACCGCATCCAGGAATCCCTCAAAGCAGTTCGCCGGTCTGTGATTCGGCTGGAAGACCTGAGAGCACAACACCCGGCTGTTCCCGCCCTTGTCAACAATCTGCAAGCCCTGGCAAAAATCGCCGAAAGCGTGGAAAACCTGTATCAAAAACACTGGGAGTGCTATCGCTATCAAGCCCAGTTGTCAGAAAAAGAAACCGTTGAATTTTTAATGGAAATTGACCGAATTGGATATGACTGGGATATTTACCTTGAATCATTCACCCAGACCAGAACGCTGGTGGCGGCCTTGCAAGGCCGGGGGCCCGGCCAGGGAGAGGCGGTTGTTCAGGTAGGGTATCAAAGAGACAACCCGTTTCATGATTCGGCTGGCGGCCTGATCATCATTTTACAATTTCTGGAGGGATGTTACAGGTTCATTTGTGCTTTGTATCGGATTGACCCGGCTCAGCGTCCGCTTTCAGTTTTGCAGGTGGAAATAGACCAACCGGTTCACATGATGGTTGGCGTACCCGAACAATGTGGAAAGACATACCAGAAATTTCTCCAGCACCTTTTTTTAAAAGATATGCTTCAAAGGGATGCCCTGCTGAAATTTGTTATGGAATCCGTAAAAAAAGAGACCGGCAACGATCTTTCCCCCGCCACATTGTTGAAACACCAAAAAGAATTAAACGCCTTGATAAAAACTCTCCCTGAAGGTGGACAGTTCACCATCTCCGACCGGGTGTTTCCTGACGATTCTGTGGTGGTGATGCGTGAATTCATGGTAACGCTGGATCAGCAAAACATCTCTTACGAAAGCCTGTTGAAGGCCAGCGAAAAAATAAAAAAAACAACGGCCATGCGGGCCGCTAAGCCATCCATTCCTCCCGCTGCCGGAACCCATCCTTTTCCCACAAAACCCTCCATACCCTTGATGGCCAAGGATGGGTTCCGGCAGATTACGGCTTCTGATATTCCCAGCCCCCCTGAAGCTGACAAAACGCTTCTCCAAAACAAAGCGGCCCGCGAGCATATCCGTATTTTAACAGAGCGGGAAGGATAAATCGGGGCTGTTTTTCCGGCCAATGGGGGGGCAACCTTTTCCTGAATCCATTTTGAAGTTTCATTCGTTTGAATCAATCCGATTTTTATGGAAAAAAACAGCACCGTATTTGTGGCAGGCCATCGTGGGTTGGTGGGCAGTAGCATCATCCGAAAGTTGCGGGAAAAAGGATATAACAATCTGATTTGTCAAACCCGCCAGGAACTAGACCTGTTGAATCAGGCAGCCGTAAACCGTTTTTTTGCGGAAAACAGGATAGATTTTGTGTTTTTGGCCGCGGCAAAAGTGGGAGGAATTTTGGCCAACGCCACCCATCAGACTGAATTTCTGTATCAAAACATTACGATAGCCACAAATGTCATCCAGGCTTGTGCAGACCACAATGTGAAAAAGTTGTTGAACCTGGGGTCCTCCTGCATATACCCCAAATTGGCCCCTCAGCCAATCCAGGAGGAAAGCCTGTTGACCGGCCCCCTGGAACCCACCAATGAAGGGTATGCGATTGCCAAAATCGCAGCTTTAAAATTGTGTGAAATGCACAACCGGTATCATGGCCGATGTTTTATCTCAGCCATGCCGACCAATCTGTATGGGCCGGGGGATAACTTTCACCCGGAACTTTCACATGTGATTCCAGGGATGATGCGTCGTTTCCACCAGGCCAAAACAAAAAATCTTTCTGAAGTGACCGTTTGGGGGTCCGGAAAACCCCTGCGTGAATTCCTCCATGTGGATGATCTGGCGGACGCATTGATTCTGTTGATGGAAACCTATAACAATCCTTCCCATATCAATGTGGGGACCGGAAAGGATTGTTCCATCGCCGAATTGGCGGAGACCATGAAATCCGTCGTGGGCTTTACCGGAAGAATCACCTTTGATACCTCCAAACCGGATGGAACCCCGAGAAAGCTGTTGGATATCACAAAAATCCTAAAGCTGGGGTGGAGTCCAAAACATTCTCTTCAGTCCGGTTTGGATCAAACCTACCGCTGGGCAGTTGAAAACAATCAATTTTAAAGACTTACCTTAAGAGGTTTTACATGAAAAAGGCTTTGATTACGGGAATTACCGGCCAGGACGGGTCCTATCTGGCTGAATTGTTGATTGAAAAGGGGTATGAGGTGCATGGAATCATCCGCCGGTCCTCTTCATTTAACACCGGACGCATAGACCATTTGATCAAAGACCCTCACGAAAAAGGCATCCGTCTTTTTTTGCATTATGGCGATTTAACAGACGGCAGTTCGCTGGAAAAGGTGATTTATCAGGTTCTTCCTGATGAAATATACCATTTGGGTGCCCAAAGCCATGTGCGGGTCAGCTTTGATATCCCGTTATACACCGTGGATTCGGTGGCCCTTTCCACCCTGCGGATTCTGGAAACAGTACACAATCTGGCCGGGACCAAACAAATCAGGTTCTACCAAGCCTCCTCTTCTGAAATGTATGGGCTGGTTCAGGAAACCCCTCAAAACGAAAAAACCCCATTCTACCCCAGGTCACCTTATGCCTGCGCCAAAGTGTTCAGCTTCTGGCAATCGGTAAACTACCGGGAAAGTTACAACCTTCATGTTTCCAACGGGATTCTGTTTAACCACGAATCCCCCCGCAGGGGTGAAACCTTCGTCACCCGGAAAATCACCCGGGCTTTGGCTAAAATCATCGCCGGAACACAATCCAAGCTTTTTTTGGGAAACATTGACGCCAAAAGGGATTGGGGTTACGCCAAGGATTATGTGGATGCCATGTGGCGCATCCTGCAACAACCCGAAGGGGATGACTATGTGATAGCCACTGGGGAAACCCATTCCGTTAAGGAATTTCTCCATGAGGCGTTTTCATTGGTCAACCTGAATTGGCAAAAATACGTGGAAATAGACCCACGCTATTTCCGCCCCGCCGAGGTGGACCTGCTACTGGGAGACCCGGCCAAAGCCAAAACAAAACTGGATTGGACTCCCCACACCTCATTCAAGGAACTGGTGAATGTCATGGTGGCCGCTGATATGGTCAAAGAAGGGCTGGACCCCAACCAGTACTTTTTGCCTGTCCACCTGGACAACAACTAAAAAAGGTATCCCGTGAAAGTCTTCAATCTCCTTTTGGATCGTGCACAGGGAAAATAGGGCCTTGGTTTCCCAAATCGGATGCTCCTTCATGTCAGGGAAACCACTGACACGGGCTAAAATCATATTTTTCATACCATTTATTTTGTGTTAATCCCTATGGAACCCATATACGGCCTTATTGTGGCGGGAGGATCCGGAACCCGCCTTTGGCCGCAAAGCCGGTCCGGCCACCCCAAGCAGCTATTGGACCCCTTGGGATCAGGCGGCCCTACATTGATTCAATCGGCCTTATCTCGCTTTTTGCAGTTTATCCCCCCAGACAATATCCTGACGGTTGTCAATTCCCGTTACGATTACCAAGTCGCCCGTCAATTCTCAGAAATTGACTCTTCATATCCCCTGCAAAATATCCTTAGAGAACCCCTGGGTAAAAACACCGCCCCCGCCATATTGTGGGGCGCCCTTGTGGTGCGGTCCCTCCACCCCGATGCCTGTTTGGCGGTGGCCTGGGCTGATCACCTGATTTCCGGTGATGATGAATTCAACCGGGCGTTTCACACCGCCCTTCAGGCGGCAAAGGATGGCCGACTGGTATCCATAGGAATTCAACCCACCCGGCCGGCCCCTGAATTCGGATACATGGAAGCCTCCACTGAAATGAATCCGGGTGTGTTTGGAATCAAAAGGTTTATTGAAAAACCTGACCCCGCTTTGGCTGAGAGCATTTTTGGTGATGGAAATCATTACTGGAATGCGGGCCTGTTTGTTTTTCATGTAAACACACTGATTGAAGAATTTAAGAATCTGGCACCAGAAACTTATGGGGCTTTTGTTGGAAACACAACCCAAACCCGGGTGGATTTGTCCGACCCGGCGTTTGTATTAAAATGTTTTGAAACAGCTCCTTCATCCCCCATAGACACTCTTCTGCTGGAAAAAACAAAAAAGCTTTGCCTGGTACCCAGTCATATTCATTGGAGTGATTTGGGTTCCTGGGATGTGGTCTTTCAACAGTCTCACCCTGACGGAAACGGAAACACCTTAATCGGCAACACGGTTGCCTTGGAATCCAGAAACAATTTTATCAAAGGGGGAAAACGGTTAATCGCCGCGGTTGGAGTTGAAAATCTGATTGTGGTGGATACCGAGGACGCATTGCTTGTTTGCCACATGAAATCCGCTCAGGATATTAAAAACCTGGTATCGGTTCTTAAAACCGGGAATCACCCTGAGGTAGAAAACGGAACCACTGTGGAAAGGCCCTGGGGAAGTTACACGGTGTTATTTGAAGACTCTGGGTTTAAAGTGAAAATCATCAAAATCCTTCCGGGAAAAAGGCTTTCTTTGCAATACCACCACCACCGGTCGGAAGATTGGGCCGTGGTAGAAGGAATTGTGGATGTGACCTTGGATGACACAACCTCCAGGCTCGCCATAGATGATTTTATTCACATTCCCCCCCAAGCCCGCCATCGGATATCCAATCCCGGAACATCCCCCGCCAGAATTGTTGAAGTGCAGCACGGAAGCTATCTGGGAGAGGATGATATTGTTCGTTTGGAGGACGATTACCACAGGATTTGACGCCCAATCTTTTTTAATTGTGTCTTAAACTTTTTTTTTGTTATGGTAAGTGCCATTACCGTTAATAAGGGCTGCCCTATGAAACGATATCCATCCTACCCTGTAACCCCCTCTTCAACCGGAAGCCTTATTCCGGAATTGGATCAAAAAGCCGGTGACTTCCGCCAAGCGTCCATTGCGCCCGAAACAAAAAGAGCCTTGTTCAAAAACTGGAAGGGGTTTGAGGATTGGTGCCAGTTCAATCACCTTTCGGCATTCCCCAGTTCCATCCATACGCTGGAGGTCTACCTGACCTATCTGGCATTGCAAGGCAAAAAAACATCCACCATAGAGCAGGCCAAGTGGTCTATTGATGCCAGGCATAAAATGGCGGGTTATCCCCCACCCGGCCAAGCCGAAAGGGTAAAAGCCACCTTAAATGGGATCCGGCGAAAGCAGGGAATGGCCTCAACCTCAAAAGAGGCTTTGACCATAGACCACATCCGAACCATCCGTTTTGAATCCACTTTGGGTGGATTGCGTGATAAGGCGTTGTTGTTGTTTGGATTTGCAGGAGGGTTCAGAAGGTCTGAATTGGCAAACATCCGGGTTTCTGATTTGAGCCAAACGGATTTCGGTTTTAGGGTTCTGATCCAAAAATCAAAAACAGATCAGGAGGGGCGGGGGGAATGGGTGAATGTGGTGTCCTCATCCTACTCTAAAACAGATTGCCCGGTCCAGGCTCTTCAGGCTTGGCTGAAAGCCGCGAATATCCAATCGGGCCTCGTTTTTAGGGGGCTGACCAAGGGAGGCCATTTGAGATCAGCTTTATCCACGGTTTCCATTGGCCTTATCGTAAAAAAGGCGGCCATCGCATGCGGGTTGGATTCAACCCAATATGGAGGCCATTCCCTGCGGGCAGGTTGTGCCACCTATCTGCTGGATAAAAATATCCCTTTGAATATCGTGGCCAAACAGCTGCGTCATCGGAAAGCGGATACCACCCTGAGGTATGACCGAAACACCACTTCAAAAGCGATAAAAGGGGTTTATTAACCCCCTGGGTGGAACAGTTTAAATTGAATTACGACCGTTTTTGGTGTCTGGTTATGTGCTTATTTCACCCGAAAAGTTCGTTGCATCGGGCGTATTCAACAAATCAAGAATTTCCATCAACTCCTCTGACGTCAGTAATTTTTTGAGCCTACCCCTTACTCTGTATTTGAATTTATCATCATTGTTTCCTCCTTCGGTCTTTTCACACTGCAAAACCTTCAAATCCAGGATTTTATCCACCCTCACCCTTAGGGTGATGAGACGATCCTTGCTGATCCAGGATTCAGATAAAAAGGAGAGACCTCCTTGTGAAATGTCCAAAATCGGCAGCTCCATATATCCCAAATAAATGGGGACCAGCCTTGGCTCATTAAAAAAAAACCTCTTGTTTTTTCTGCGTTCTTTCGCCAGCGCAATTTTTTCCATAATCCTCCAGCCTAACTTTTCAAGGAATTGAGATTCAAAAAGGGTACTGAGTTAAACGCAGGAGAGAACATTTTGGCTGGGTTTTTTGAAAATTCACAAAACCATCACATTTTATGTCCACGGCAGATTGCTGCCAACCAACCAGGGGGTTTGGGCCCCATGCCAGCAACCGGTTTCTGAAAAAGTGTTGTTCTCTCGGCTATATTTAAAGTTATGAAATTGCCTGCCATTCTTCCTTTTTCATTTATTCCGGCATCCGGAAATGAACCTTGTTTTTTCTTTCTCAATCGGGAGACAATGTTACGAAAGGCCAATTCATTTGTTTGAATCGAAGTTTTGGGATGCCTTCTGGGCCCACCGGTTAACGTTTTTTCAAGGATCGCCAGCACATCCAGGGGAGGGGTCTCCTCAGGCAGAGATTCCACAACCTGGGGAAGATCAGAATAGAATACTGTTCCGTGAACCCTGGGATAAAGATGAATGACAGGCAAAGGTGAAACCTTGGCCAACTCCTGGGCAATATCTTGATTTAATTTTGGATTTCCAATGGTTTCAACCCAAAGAATAATATCGGGTCTTTGTTTTTTCAACAACTCCGCAACCGCGATCGGTCCCCGGGCCTTTAGACAGTGAAACCCGCGCCCTTCCAAAAGCAGAGCCAGGCTTTCAGAATCAGGCCGGTCATCCATCAAAAGAATGGATTTTCTATTTTTTCCCATATTCCATACCTGACGGGCACAATTGGTGAGGCTTCAACTGTTTGAAATCAACATCCATTCACCCCCCTATGTATGAACCATAAAAAATACGTTATTTTTTGAATATCTTCAATTATGGCTAAGCTTTCCTTTCAATATGTTTCAGGAATTCAATCTCCCGAATCCCTTATCAACTTTCTTTGTCGTCGTTTTAAATACAATGATGGTGATAAATGGATGGATATGATTTTACAGGGCAGGGTGACTGTGAACGGGGCCGCGGTGATGCCCCACTACATATTGGAAACCGGAAACAAAGTGCTCTATGAACAACCTGAGGGAGGAGAACCCGAAATTGATGTGCGGTATGATGTTTTATATGAGGACGATGACCTTTTGGCCGTATCCAAATCCGGCAACATCCCTACCAGCCCGTCTGGTAAATACTGGCACAATTGCCTGGTTCATCTTTTGCAGAAAGAAAAAGGAATCCCCGGATTGTATGCAGTCCACCGATTGGATCGGGAAACCAGCGGAATCAATTTGTTTGCAAAAACAAAACATTCAGCAAAAATCATGGGTAACAAATTCAACCAAGGAGAAATATTCAAATCTTACACCGCCATTTGCAAAGGGTATCTTCCTGAAAAGCAGGTGATTGTTTCCGGCAGGTTGGGGAAAGACCCTGAAAGCGGGATTCACATCAAACAGGCCATTGTCCCAGATGGCCGCCCGAGCCAAACGATATTTCATTTGCAAGCCTATTTTCCCCAGGCCAGCCTGGTGTCCATTTTCCCCCTGACGGGTCGCACTCATCAGATTCGGGCCCATGCCCAGCATATAGGCCATCCTATCGTGGGGGATAAACTGTATGGTGCCTCGGAGGAATCCTTTTTGGCCTGGTTGGAAAGCGGGGAAAGGAATTCAACCGACAGGCACTTGTTACACGCCACCCAACTTTCTTTTCAGCATCCCACCCAAAACAAAGAGGTTCATATAACCTCATCCCCAAAGGGCATTATCCAATTGTATTTAAATAACTTGAGACCTCTGCATAACTGCCAAAAGCTCCCGTTTTGATAAAAAAGCGGGGGTTTGGGGGCCGCAGGCCTCCAATCATATCAACCCCCTTCCCTTTGGGCAGGGGGCAGGGGGATGGGAAAAAACGAGTTGTGCAGAGGCCTCAACTTATCAAAGTTTTAAAATGTCAGGGTTGTTCATTTGAAATATCCGTAGATTGTTTCAATTGTTTTTCTTTGACTGAGGGGGGCAACACCTTCCGTTTGAACAGCCAGTAGCCCAGCCCCAATACCAGCAATGCGGACAATCCCATCAATCCGTATTTTTTGGCCAAATGAACATCCCTCAAGGCTTCATCCAAAC
>Ga0224495_10002653_pt1 | contig 11530 bp, 7 predicted proteins | sample SF_Jul11_sed_USG_FD_168128 | JGI IMG/M metagenome (GOLD analysis project Ga0224495, IMG submission 168128) | Sediment microbial communities from San Francisco Bay, California, United States - SF_Jul11_sed_USGS_4_1 | ecosystem: Environmental > Aquatic > Marine > Sediment | place: USA: California...
ACACGGGCAGGAGTATCCGTTTTGTAAAAATCGGTCATCAGTTCCGCACGTTCGGTGGAGATGTACGGTTTTGTATCAACACTAAGTTTGCGAAGTTTTGCCACTCTTTCATTCATATTCATTAGCCGCCTATCTTGACTTCCAATCCGAAATTGTCAAGGGTCTTGGCAATAGAATTCATTTTTTCCTCGTCGGGAGTTTCGGTTCGCATGAGCCTGGTGTCGGCCGAGAGTCGAGACGATTTCTCCATTCCGCCGCGATTGTAGGGCAAGATATCTATACCGCTGAGATATGGCAGTGACGCAGCAAATTTGCCTGTTGCTTCAATATTTGCCTGGTCGTCGTTAAAACCGGGAATGACCGGGATTCTGATTATGATTTCTTTGTTCGCCTCAGATATACGTTTAATATTATCCAGTATCAGATTATTTCCCACGCCGGTAAAACGTTCGTGCTTTTCGCTGTCCATGTGTTTGAGGTCGCAAAGAAACAGGTCGGTTTTTTTACTGATACTTTCTACAATCTCCGGCTCCGCGTAACAGCTTGTATCCACGGCCGTGTGTATCTGCTGTACCCGACACTGGTTCAGCAGCGCAAGAAGGAACTCCGGCTGCATCAGGGGTTCGCCACCGGAGAACGTGACGCCGCCGCCGGACTGGTCGTAGAAAATAATATCTTTTTCGACCTCGGCCATGACCTCGCTGACGGTTATCTGACGCCCGATGATTTCTCGTGCACCGGCCATACAGGCATCGACGCATTCGCCACACAGGTTGCATATGTTTACATCGGTCACAGGTTGGTCATCGGCGTACGTAATTGCCTTGTGAGGGCATGTCTCTACGCATTTACCGCACCTAATACATCTGCCCGTTCGGAAGCCGAGTTCCGGATGTTTCTTCCAGCTTTCGGGATTCTGGCACCATTGACAATTTAATGGGCAGCCCTTAAAGAATACGGTTGTGCGGATGCCGGGACCGTCGTGTATGGCGTACTTCTTGATATCAAATATAAATCCGGTCATCTGGAGCTCGGATTGTTTGGTTCGTGGCACAGAAGAGGTCGCTTCTAAATCAGGGATGTTTAGTATATCTGCCACAATCTATTCTCTTGCCGCTCTCTTTGCTGACGAGTCTGCATTTTTCTAATAAACAGGATAAAAATGTGTACATGCATGAATTTTTCTTTCATTAGTATACCAGATTTACCCTATAAATACAATATTATTGGCGGTTTGTTCGCATTGCTTTTATCCATAATGGCCGAAGCTGCAAGGTTTACTTTATCATATTTTGCAACTGTTTCTTGATGGAGGGACTTGCCCAGTTGTGTGCAGTATGGATTGGAGGGCTGCCGGTAAGTTCTGATCGGAGATTTTTCTCAGATATAAGAATAAAATGTGGCTTTATTATTTTATCCATGTCAAATCGCTAACCACCATTTTCACGGTGGAGTGTCGCTTTGAATTTATACCGACCATGACTGCCTTAATATTCTCCGGAGTCAACCGACCATCCGGGTCACGAGGTGATGAGGCTTGCCAGAGTCTGTTGTTGAACGTGGCCCTGATTCGCTGTGGCTGACGCACACCGGCTTTAAAGTTGGTTTCAACCGCGTAACGTGTGTCACTTTCCTCCACGAACTGGACGCGGACGATGCCTTCGCCTTCAAGCAATTGAACGGTTAATGCCAGGCCGCTAAATGAGCTGTCCGGAATCTCCTTATCTTTTAGTTTTAATATGGGATAACACCATGGATCAGCGTCGGCAAACTGCATCTTGAATAAGGTGCCTTTGGGCAAATATGGGTGATGGCTCATAGACGCACCGGGCACAATATTGTCCCGCCAGTTGCCGGCCGTATCACCGGAGGTTATGGAAATCGTATTGGCCAAACTGATGCTTACCACCGGTGAGCAAAGCGTAACACACTGCCCGTCTACCAGCGCCCGTGAAAGGGCTGCGAGTTCTAATTTTGAAGCCGAGCGTATTTCCGGGTGTTTGACCTCGATACGGTGAAATATTTCTGATTTTTCGTACGTAACCGGGCTTTCAAAGAGAAAATCTTTACTACGATTTACCTTATCATCTTTCTTTTGAGCGGGGGCATCCCAGCCCTTAAACCGATATAGCACTTGAGATGCGCCTGAAGGAGTTGCAGTTTTCCATGTAACCTGAGCGGTATTGAATTCCGGCTGGACAGTTACGATTACGTTTTTGAAGCCTTTGTCCGGAGTCAGAAGCCCGTCATCGGCAACCAGACGTTTTGTGGGCCAGGGGACCTCATAAAGTTCTACGCTGTCCCAGTTCATCTCGTAGATGGGTTTTTCAGCCGGTCTCTGCTGGGGTGAACAGTACAGAAGGGAGGTAATTGTGTCAGATTTGGCCTCGGCTGTTACCTCAAATTTACCCCAACTGTAGTAATCATGGTAATCAGACCAAACAGTTGTTTCGTCAATATCCTGCCCATCATATTTGTCGGTTTTCAAGTCATCGCCCACCCCTTCATCATACTTGGGCGCTGGATGTTTGCTTACATCGACGGAGAATTGCTTTGCCAGCGTGCCGCTTGGATCGATGCCGATTCTGGCGTTGGGCTGCGGTGCTCCGGCAGGCTGAAAGAATCCATAAGCCGTCAGTCGATACATGTGACCCGGCTCGACGCCAAGGACGTTTTGCAGAATTCCTGCCCGCCAGGCATAAGCCCACATGTGCAGACGCACGTATTCTTTTCCTGAGTGCGGCAGGCGTTTACCTACCGCATGTTCCGGTACATGTCCACCTCGTGTGAACCATTGATACCAATAGCTGGGTGACCAGCCACGAAACCGTTCATACCAGATGCCGTTTTCAAAATTGCCGTTCTTTATCAGGTTGGGGCCTATCGTGCCAACATTATCAGACTGACTGACCACTTGGGTTGGCTTTTCAGGAAATTCCGGTCTTTGATATTCACGAAAATCACCTTCACAGGTCCAGATAGTCGTAGGGCCCTGGATAGGCTTCATGGGGAGTCCTTTGGGCAGCAGGTATCGATCCAGGCGCAAATGGTCTTTATAGACCCACAGCGTCATAGCGTCACAGTCGCCGTATTGACCGGCAGCCATACCGGCAGCAGTTATATAAGTAATTCCGTCGCGCTGCTCATAACAATAGTTATGGTGGTCGCCCGATAAAACCAGCTTGACGTTATGGCGTCCTTTCAATCCATCGAAATATTTGGCCAAATCGTCCACTTCATGCTTGTGGTGCAGAACGATTGAAACGGAGCTATCGTCCGGCTGTGCGATAAGATTACGAATCCATTCTTTCTGCTCCTCAGTGTAGTAGGCATCGCAGACAATAAAACGAATTCCACCTCTTTTAAAGACATAATGATAGGGTGGCTCCGGATGCTGCCAATGTGCAGGTTTCTTGTTGGCGGTGATTTGCCAGGCAGGGTGATTGACTACTTCGGGATTCCATATTGGCCATAGAGGACCGCTGACATCTTCAGGTAAACGATTGTGATAATATCCAAGCCCGATAGCTGTTAGACCCGTATCTAAGCGATAGATGCCTTTTGTGGCAGCTTGACGTAAGTGAACTTTTAGCACTGTATTGTCATAATCGTGATTGCCTGGCGCCAGATGAAATTCGATAGGGGGCGTCACGACACGTTGCAAATCCACGGCATCCTTCCATGCACAACGATTGGCCCATTCGAATCTCGTATCGCCCGTATGAATCACTATTTTGGGTTTATTGGCGCTGAGACGGGCAAGCAACGTAGTAATCCATTCGCAGTCCGGCGTTTGGGTATCTGTAATCCAGGCTACGTTCCACAGCGGTTTTTCATCTTGTGTTTCTGCCTGGGCATGGGCTGCTAAGCAGATGCCTAAAGTGCATACCGTTAGGATTATTGTTTTTGGCAACAATCGAGAACACCGTTTCATGCCCAAATCCTCCTTACTTGGAATTTACCACATTAGCTGCGAACACATACTTTACCGATTTTTTTGTGCCGGCGCAACAACCGATACAATCGCAAAATATGTAGTGTGCATGATACTGATAATTATATACATAATCCCAGACTTTTCAGCAAGTTTATTTACTGCTCCATCAAGAGTAATCTCGGGATGACCTGTGGAAAAAGTAGTTAAATGATGTTTACTTTAAGGGGCTTATGCAGGTTGTAGTTTTCTGCGGTTAATGCTTAGCCTCTTTTTCTTATTAAAAGCGTTGCGCCGAGACCGAGTAGCAAAAGCGTAGCCGGTTCAGGCACAGCAAGATAAGTGAAGGTGTTTAAAGCGAATTGAGGATTGTCCGCCATGTAGAAACGTTCTTCGTATGTGTCAACCCATGACCACAGTGTGCAATCGCCAAGTGCTACTACCCTGCCCCGGCCATATTGAGCTACTGCAGCTATGTCTTTTTCGGTTACTTCCTGCCAGGCTACCGGGAAAGCGGGATTTTCAGCAGACAATTCCGATGCCGCGTACATAAATATCTCGTCGACGCCATCAAAAATAGGATGGTTAGTATGTCCTGCGGTAAGGATATCATAAGGGCTTAAATCAGAGAGTCCCAATGTGATGCCGAATTCAGATGCGACAGGTTGGATATTGGCATTTGGTGCAGCAAGCCGGTCTCCCATAATGAGCAGGCCGCCGCCATCGTTGACAAAATCAACTATACGGTCAACCTCATCGGATGTGTAGCTGCTATAAAAAGCGCTCGTGAGGCTTACGACTATCACATCGAAACCGGCGGGATCATCAGTAAGAAATCCTTGAGAGGTAGTACTTACAGTAAAGTTATTATTGCTTAGGTGTTCAGCCAGCCTCTGATAGTATCCATTTTGACTCGGCTGGTATCCGTCACCGCCAAATGTGGAAGAGACATAAACTCCGTGAGAAGTGTCCCACAAAACGGTGTAGGCAAACACGGGTGATGGTGTTAGCAAAACAAATAGCATCAAAATGGCAATTATTTGTATTAATGTTCTTCTCTGCATTATAAAAGACGAAGTGCCCTTATTGCGCAGAAATTGTGCAGAGGCTTTACTGTAAAGGATCTGACTGTAGTTGTGACAACTGAATATCATTTAACCCTACCTCTTCTGTTAAATCAAGACGAGGCGCTGAATCATAGTACAACATTAACAACACGTGCACGAAGCGCAGCAAATACGATCATATCTTTCCTTACACAGATATGGCGCAATAAACACCTTTCGAATTTTTTCCTCAATAATAGAAGTTTATTATAGCATTTTTCTGCACTATAGTCAAGGATTTTGCAGGCTTGTAATATAAGTGGATGGTCTTTATAGCCAGCAAATACGGTTTGTTCTATATAGAGATAACTGTCTAATTATAAGGGACTTATGAATGCACGGGCCAGATTAAACTCAAAGGGGTCCTATAAAGCCGGCGATAGACAGGAGATTTAGTGTCTATGAGGACATGTCAAATCTTTTTCTCAAGCTGAAATGTTACATCTTTTACATTTTCACCTTGCTTAATTGTCATCATAATATTTCGTTTGTCGCCGGACATTAGAAGCCGTCTAAGCTCCCACATGTCATATTTATCTGCATCCCTTTCGTTGATTTTAAGAATGATATCTTTAGGACCAATCCCGGCTTTCTGCGCGGGGCTTCCTTCATCAACCGAATAGACAATGATCTGTTTTGAAATACGAAGAAGGTGCAGGCCGCTCATATCGGTTTCGTCTTCCTTTTCGAACTGTTTACCTCTTTTAAGATAAATCCTGCTGTTGGGAAAATCGAGAGTGACTATATGGCGGGACAAGAAAGACAATCCTAAATGAGACCAATTTGCTTCACTGAAGATAAGTTCCTCGTACTCAAATGACCCAACAGAGAGGTTGTCGATGCGACATTCTCTGTTTCGTATCACACCGGAAGCTGTGGCAAATAGCGTTTCGGAAGTTTTTGGTTTCTTCTCTGATATAAGTTTTTCAAATATGCCGCTGGCTAATGCTCCTGTGCTATTTGAGCCGGTGTCAATCACGAAATTCACGTTAATATTATCGAGGATATTGCTTGTAATATACGGCCAGCCCAGCTTATCGTACCTTAATAGTAATTCTGTCCCCCAGTCGGGGTGTTGATTCTCAATAGGCTGAAGAAATGAAAGTGTACCATGATCAAAATCTATTTGGATGACATGTCTCTTTAAAAAATTCATACCAATAATTCCGCTTATTGTCTTTCCGTTAATCAGGCTGGGCATTTTAAGGTCAAGACAGCTGACCTCATTGGAATCCTTCAGGTTGAGTGCGCCGAGAAATGCTTCAGGTGCGTTAAAGATTTCTGCTTTGATTGGACTTCCAAGTGTTAGTGCTTTTTCGATTTTCTTAACCTTCCCCAATTCATGTCTTAATGACGTATCATACACTGTGTGTGAGCAGCCGGTGTCAAACAGGAACAAATATTCTTTTCCGATGAACTTGACAGGTAATAGTATCGGATCCCCGGTTTTTGGAATTTTGAATTCAGCTAAAATTTTGTGCTCGGCAGGGTCGGTAGAGGTTTCCTTGGGCTTATCCGCACAGCCATAGGTTAGGATAATAACGAAAAATAGAACGCCTGTCAGTACAGCGGAACTTTTTATTTCACCCATTTTGAAGTGATCCTTATTTTTTATCTTTTGCCTTACTCTATTGTTAAGCTGCACTAAAGTTATTTTGCCGGGCTGTTGTTAGCGTTTTGTGTTCAACATCATTGTTCTGACCGGCTTGCCCTGAAAATTTTTCATCTTTTCATACTTTATCCAATCGAAGATTAAAATGCCTCTGCCTACGCCGGCCGGGTCACCTCTTTTGGCGAATTGAAAGGCCATATACCGGCCATCATCGCTCACTACAGGATTTGAGGCCTTGTAGCCGCCGTATCTGCCGAAAAACGTAAGTCGTTTTGTTTTACCTGAGCCGTCCAGGGCCAGCTTGTAGATGTCAACATGCTGTGAACCCTTTGGATTGTGTTTGTCGCATTCGACCAATGTATATTTGCCGTCCGGGAAAATACCTTCCGGCTCGTCATACTGGTTTGGTGCTTTCGAATAGTTGACTACCTTGCCGGTTTCGATGTCGAGGCCCATGACTTCTGTGCCCTGGTAACCATAGGCGCTGAATATCAGTTCTTTTTCATCGGGCGGCCGAAAATTCTGTGTTTCGAGGCCGGTCTCAAAGGGCAAATCCCGCTTGTCCAGAATCTTGGTCTTGTTTGCGAGCTTAGGCCCTTCCTTTTCGTAGACTATATCCGCCATGTAGAATGCTCCACCCTGCGTCCATGCGATTCGCATACGTTTGCGCGAGACAGCCGGGCCTTCGGAGCATTTCTCGCCCAGAGGGACAGGCGGTTCCGAAAGGTCTTTCTTAAGCACCCACAATTCGGCGTTCTTTTCACTGCGACTCGGCCATGGGTTCTTCGCGTCGAATTGTTGAGAGCCTGAAAGCAAAATGTCGCCATTGCTCAGGTACAGTGCTCGTGTATAGCCCTCGTGGAAGTAATGGTGCGTTATTGGGCGGATAACCTTCGATTTAAGCTCTACCTCATATACATCACCAAAAGTCTTCTCGATAAATAAAATGTGCTTGCCGTCGTGCGACCAGTCCGCCCTCTGGCCGAAGTGTGTTAATCGCTTTATATGTGGCGGCAGGTCATCCAGTGGAGACCGATCTTTGCTATTTTGTAACTGGTCCGCACAACCTGAGATAGTGAAAACCGCCATAAATACAAACAAATGTGTACATGTTCTGTTCCACATGATTATTTTCCTGCTTAGATATTTTTGTTTTTACTATTTATAGGTGCGTCCGAGATATTCTACGATCACTTTTTTTAACTCAAGCGGATTTATCAGCCCCACCCGGCGATAAATGACTTCTCCGCCCGGCTTGACCAGAATCGTGTATGGAATTCCGCCCGGCGAATATGTATCTATTGCTGCCATCATCTCGTATTTGTTTTCCGAATTGAAGAGGTAATTTTTAGTGGATGCCTGCTTCTTTTTCAGAAATGAGAGGACTGTGTCCTTTCTATCGGGTGAATCGCCGCTGAGAGTAATCAATTCAAAATCCCGTCCCCTGTACATCCGGTTTATAGCTACGAGTTCGTTGAATTCTATAACGCACGGCCCGCACCAGGTAGCCCACACGTTGAACAATCTCAATTTCCCAGAGTCATTTTTTACGAGCTTTCTTATTCCCTCTGCATCTATCATTTCTACGCTGACGGGCTCCTTTGCCCAGTTTTCGAAGGCCTTTTTCACGGAGTCTCGTTTGTCCGACCACTTAATGGAACAGCCGAAAGTCCTGGTTTTTTGGACCGGCACTTCTTTGCCCGCCAGCAGCGCCTCAATCGCATTACACGTATCGCGGGATTTGACGCGTTTTGGCTTTTCGGAATCATCGATTCTGCCGACATAGCGCAGTGTGCGTTCTTTATCGAAGACAAAAACGTGCGGCGTCGAAACCGGACCATAAGCACGGGACACTTTTTGTTTGTCCCCATCGTAAAGATAAGGGAAATTGAACTTTTTGTCCTTAGCGCGGAATTTCATTTCTTCGAGCGAATCGCTCACGTCCGAGTAGCCCAGCTCATCCAGACGTACAGCTTTGGGGTCGTTCGGCGAAATAGCTACTACGGCAACGCCCTTGTTTTTGTAATCAGTAACCAGTTTCTTCAGCCGTTCTTCGTATGCCTGGGCGGTAGGGCAGTGGTTGCAGGTGAAAATGACGACAAGAATATTTGCCTTGTTAAATGTGGCCAGTTTATAAATCTTTCCATCCACGCCGGGAAGATTAAAATCAGGTGCCTTCGCACCGATTTCGAGAGTTTTGGGCATTTTAGTAGCTGAAACACCCAAACCTGCTGTGAACAGTACGATTGCTGCTATCAAGATGCTTTGTCTGTTTTTACTCATTGTTGGATCTCCTGTTTGTTAAACATTATCGGTTTTATCTTTGCCGGCCTACTTTTTTTGCCAGCCGGTTGCTTCTATTCTTCCAAATTCGCCTTTGATGTTTGTGCCCACATAGAATGAAAGCCAGCCGTGCAGCCGGTGCATCTGCCCCGGCTCTAAATCCGGAAACTTCGGGTCGGAATGAAAACACGGGCACTTGTCATTTCCCCACGGATTATTGCAATTCTCCCACGCAGTGATTATCCATCGTCTTCCATCACTATCTCGACAAGCAACGTAGGGATTAGTGAGGACTTTATTGTCGTTGGTTTGCTGTTCAAATCCCGCCGCCATCTTCGTCATAACGCAATTCTGTATCCGCAAATCGCTGAGCTTTTGGTTTGTACCATTTTTCAGCCATAATTCCATATCCACCGCCTCTTTTGTGGGCTTTACCTTTACGCCGAAGGCGATTCCGTTCGGCAGCTTTCTTTCAATATCGAGCGTCCCATCGGCACGACTGTTCCATTCCAGCTTCGGCAGCTCGATTCCCTGTTTCGTCCATATTGTGTCGATATGGGTATGTGCCAGATATGTCAGGCCGAGATTCGACCAGATAGCCTCCGGCACATCCACTACGACATAGCTATTCGCGTCCCACGGCGTGAACACACTGAACTTTGTCTCTCGCTGCGGGTCAATCGCGCCATCAAGAAATCCTATTCGAGGATGACGACCTCCCGGGTAGGGCATAACCAGAAGCGGTACATCTACTGCTCGCTTCGGCCGATTGTCTGTCCGAATGTTGAAATTCTCCTTCGCCGCGATGATCTCTTTCTCCGTCAGCCTCGTCGCGGCTCGTATTTCTTTATTGGTAAATCGATGATACCACACCATGTTTTTCAACCAATACTCCAATTCCTTATCATTTCCCGGCATCCGAGCATTTGTCACATTTGTACTTTCCTGAACTCCCCACTTTAATTCTCCGACTTCCTGCGGCTTAACAAATCTGACAGATCCGTCATTGAATAATACATTGCACCCTTTCCCTTTATGGTTTTCAAATGTCAAAATCTCCGGCCCACCAAACTGGTTCCAGCCGCCTTTAGTTTCGAATAACAGCACTACATCGTAAGGCGAATTTGGCTTAATATTCAGGTTGATTGCGTAGTGACATCGTGCTTCTTCGCCTGATCTGCAAACAAGGGCTTTCTCAGGAATATAATTAGATTCAATAAGTAATTCGCACCAATTATTCACTGAGGGATAGTTTTGATTGTTGTCATTAGCATAGAAATGTATTGCTATGCCAAGTTCTCTTAAATTCGCAGCACACAATATTCGGTAGGCGTGTTCGCGGGTATGGATGTGGTTGTGGCTATTAAAGAAGGCCACAGCCATTAGAATTAAGAGCGAGTTTATGACTATACCATATATCGATGGGGCAGCATTAACCGCTTTTTCCTTGTTCTTCTTAGATTGATATAGGCCAATTATTCCAAAGGCAAGTCCTATTATTGCAGCAGGAGCACCAGCAAAAAAGTCTCCACACAATCCAGCCATTAAAAGCGCGCCAAAAGCTAATCCCAGAGAGACGGTTGATGGTCTGAATGATTCCGGGCGTTGCTTTTGCGAATTATTTTCTTTTTCGCTCATTATTTCATTATCAGAATTTTTCTCAGTAAAGTTATCAAGGTTTTCGGTTCGAAATAGCCTGGCGCCAGATGTAAGTATACCGTTTTTGGGTCGGGAATTCTAATTTTACCTTTCACATTGGCAAAGAGAGTTTTTGCCTGAGCAGTTGCCTCTTTAGCAAATGAGAATACTACATTTTTTCCACTTGTGACAATGCTTTTTATGTCGTGTTTGCTTGCTGCGATGCGGAGTTCAGCTAATTCCAGCAGAAGCATGACTTCTTCAGGCACTGGGCCGTATACGTCGGTTAGCTCGTTTTGTATCTGTTTCAAATCCTCGGCGCCTCTTGCAACGGCGATTTTGCGGTACATATCCATCCGGTGCCTGTCGGCAGGTATGTAGTTTTTCGGGATGTAAGTAGCAAAACCCAAATCGATGACGGCTGTCGGTATCGGTGAAACCGGCTCGTCTTTTAGTTTACGGACGGCATCGGCCAACAGTTCGCAATACATTTGATAGCCCACCGTCTGGATATGGCCTGACTGCTCAGGCCCTAATATATTTCCCGCCCCGCGAATCTCTAAGTCCCGCAGGGCAATTCTAAATCCTGCGCCTAAATGCGAATACTCTTCGATGGCTTTTAAGCGTTTTGCAGCCAATGGTGTAATTGACCTTGAGGCCGGCAGCAGCATGTAGGCATAGGCACGGTGTTTGTATCTGCCCACCCTGCCTCGAAGCTGATGCAATTCGGCCAGGCCGAATCTGTCCGCATCGTTTATAAGAATCGTGTTTGCATTTGGAATATCCAGGCCCGATTCGATAATTGTCGAGCACACAAGTACATCAATCTCACCCATCACAAAATCGATCATTGTCTTTTCAAGTGCGCTCTTGGCCATCTGGCCGTGTGCGATAGTAACCTTCGCATCAGGAACCAGCTTTTGAATTTCCCAGGCCTTTTTATCTATGGTCCTGACC
>Ga0224495_10002654_pt1 | contig 11520 bp, 8 predicted proteins | sample SF_Jul11_sed_USG_FD_168128 | JGI IMG/M metagenome (GOLD analysis project Ga0224495, IMG submission 168128) | Sediment microbial communities from San Francisco Bay, California, United States - SF_Jul11_sed_USGS_4_1 | ecosystem: Environmental > Aquatic > Marine > Sediment | place: USA: California...
GATATTCCAGTCTTTCTCTCCATAGTTTCCGATATTCCCCAGAAGGATTTTAAGGTTATTGTTCCCAAACAAATACATCAAACCGGGGTCGAGATATTTTCAAAAGAAAAATTAACAGAAGAAGATGCTTTTTCCGGAGAGGTAATCAGACCGGAAGCCGATGCTCTGCTGACAAACAGGGACAATCTGTTTTTGGTGATTCAGATAGCGGACTGCCTGCCGGTTTTCCTGGTGGATCCCAGTTCAGAGGTTATAGGGTTGGCTCATATAGGCTGGAGAGGTGCTTTGCTGGGTATGGCAGAAAACTTTATCGATAATGTAATTAAAAACTTTAACTGTAATCCTGAAGATGTGAAGTTAGTTTTCGGACCAGCGATTGGCAAATGCTGTTATCATATCTCCGACAGTCTGGCCATTCTCATAAATAATAAATATATCAAGGAAAACGGAACGGATAAATACCTGGACTTGAATGGTTATGTGAAGGATAGATTTTTGAAAACAGGCGTTAGGGATAAAAATATATTTATATCTGGAGAGTGTACCTGTTGTGGAAATAAATTGTATCAGTCTTACAGAAGGGAGAGGGATAAGGCTGGCAGGATGATTGCCTTTATGGGTAAGGTAAAAAATAATTAAGGTTTACCCTTTTGATTACCGATAAATAATTAATAAAGGGGTAAAACATCAAAGAGGAGGAAAGATGAAAAAGGTCTTGGTTTTACTGGGTTTGCTGGTATTGTGTGCCTCTCCAGTCTACGCTATCACCGGAGTGGGAATAGGATTAAGAGGTGGATTTGTGCAGAATTACGATAATCCGGGCATTGATGAGTCTCCAATCGGGCTGGATTTGAAAGAGATGCCAATGCTGGGCTTTCATGCGACATTGGGATTTATTCCCTTAATCGAGCTGGAGGGCTCAGCTGAAATGGCCTGGAAGAAGAAGGAATTTACCTATGAGACCGTTAAAGCTGAGTTTACGGTAAGGGACTTATCTTTTAATGTGACTGCCAAGTATAAATTTAACCTTGTTCCCGCAGTTAAACCCTATATAGGTGCTGGCCTGGGCTGGCACTGGTTAGGTTATTCTGTTTCGGGTGATGGAATGGCTATAACCACCCCTCTGGATGAGAACAGGTTAGGTTATCACGGAGTAGGAGGAATAGCCCTGAGAATACCAGCACTTCCTTTTGAGCTTTTCGGTGAATACAGATATACTCACATTATGACTAAACAGGAAGAGCTTGACACCGAGGGAACGAACTTCTCGACCATTCTGGGAGGTATAACTTTCGGATTCTAAAAAAATTAAAATTGAGAAAAGGAAAAAGGCTTCCGTACGGAAGCCTTTTTGTTTTTTGGTAGAACAGACATCCTGTCTGTTCTTTTTTATATGGAAGGCTGAAGCCTTCCGCTACATTTTTCGAAGTACCAATAGGGCTTTTTCAATCGTGAAGTAACAACCTCAAAGTCAAATTTCACAAAAGGAAAAAGGAGAGAGGATTTTTCGTAGGGACAGAACCCGCCTTAGGCGGGTTCTGTCCATCGTACTCATAAAAGAACACACTAAAAGTTCTTTATATCAGGGGATAAATTTAAAAAGGAGTTGACTTTGAAGCTGACAGTAATTAAATTTAGTGAAAATTTTCTTAAGACTGGTGAGAAGGTGAGAACAAATGATATTAAAACCGTTAAGAGAAATTCTGCATCGAATCTATTTAAAGGGGCAGACTTAATTTTCTCACCATTCTGATTTTGACTCTAATCTAAAGTTAATAAAATCCAGAAAAATTATTAAATTAATGAAAATAATTATATAGAAAGGATTTAAAATGTCTGACAAAAAAACACCTCGCATTAGTACTAAACTTCCAGGACCGAAAAGTAAAAAGCTCATAACCAGAGACGAAAAATACGTTTCTCAATCCTATACCAGGGCTTATCCGGCAGTTATCGATCATGCCAGAGGAGCATATCTATGGGACTCAGATGGAAATTCATATATTGATTTTCACGCGGGTATTGGAGTTTGCTCTACTGGTAACTGTCACCCTGAGGTTGTAGCGGTAATAAAAAACCAGTCTGAAAAAGCGATACATATCACCACGGCTGACTTCTATCATCCTTTAGTGGGAAGACTGGCCGAAAAATTATCAATGATCTCACCCGGAAAAGGAGGTAAGAGGACTTTCTTTTCAAATTCCGGAGCAGAAGCGGTCGAATGTGCCTTGAAATTGGCAAGGTATAATAAAAGAAAAACCAGGATGATAGCCTTCATCGGAGCTTTTCACGGGAGAACCATGGGTGCGTTATCTTTGACCTGCAGCAAGCTGAATCAGAGGAAATTTTTTGCCCCGATGCTGCCGGAGGTAACTCACGTACCCTATGCTTATTGTTATCGCTGCCCTTTTAATCTGGAATACGGAAAATGCGAGATCGAATGCGTGAAGTTTATCGACGAGGTTATCTTAAAGCAGGTAGCTCCAGCAGAAGATGTGGCAGCCATATTTGTAGAGCCGATTCAGGGAGAAGGAGGATATATCGTTCCGCCGGATGAATTTCATCCCATGCTGAAGAAAATAGCGGAGAAAAATAACATCTATTACATTGTGGACGAGGTTCAATCCGGTATGGGTAGAACAGGGAAGATGTTTGCCATCGAGCACTGGGGTGTTATACCGGATATGATTACCATTGCCAAGGCTTTAGGTTCCGGTATGCCCATAGGAGCCTGTATCACTCCCAAAAGAATGATGTCCTGGATTCCAGGTGCTCATTCCACCACCTTTGGGGGAAATCCCATAGCCTGTGCAGCAGCACTGAAAACGATTGAGCTTATAGAAAATGGTCTGATGAAAAATGCTGATAAGATGGGGAAATACATAATGACCCGTTTGAAAAAGATGTGGGAGAGATATGATATTATCGGAGATGTAAGAGGAAAAGGTTTAATGATAGGGATAGAATTAGTTAAGGATAAAAAGAGCAAAAAACCCGCAAGTGATTATGCCTATGAAATCGAACAGAAGTGCTTTCAGAACGGGCTTATGCTTTTAACCTGCGGCCCGAATTCAGTCAGGTTCGTTCCACCCTTGATTATTGATGAGGAGATAGCGGATAAGGGTTTGAAAATTTTTGAGAAAGTGGTTAAAGGCATTTCCGAAAGGAAGAAGAAATAACCTCACCCTTACCCTCTCCTTTAGAAGGAGAGGGACAAATCGCAGGGGCGGAGTTAATCTCCGCCCCCTGCTAATCAGAGGATTTCATGAGACTTTACGAATACGAAGCCAAAAAACTGTTCTCCAGAGACGGGATACCTGTTCCTCAAGCAGAGATCGTAAAATCTCCTGAAGATGCAAGAAATTTTGCTAAGAAGTCAGGCAAACCGGTTGTGCTTAAAGCCCAGGTCCTCTCAGGAGGAAGAGGGAAGGCAGGAGGAATAAAGTTTGCCCTGAATCCGGAAGAGGCTAAAGAAAAAGCAGCTGAGCTATTTTCTCTTAAGATAAAAGGTTTTCCGGTTGAGATGATTCTGCTGGAGGAAAAAGTAGATGTCGAGAAAGAGCTTTACGTTGGCGTGACCATAGACAGGTTGAATTACAAATTAGTTATCATAGTTTGTACTGAGGGAGGAATGGAGATCGAAGAGGTAGCACGAAAATCTCCTGAAAAGGTCAAGAAGATAAATCTGGATATCGATGAGAAACTGTATCAATTTCAAGCTCAATCTCTGGTAAAGTGGTTGGGAGTAAAAGGGGAGCAGATTAGAAATGTGGGAAATATCATCTCTTCACTGTTTAAAGTCTTTAAAAGTTATGATGCCAAGTTAGTGGAGATTAACCCGCTAATTCTTACACGAAAGGGGGAATATATCGCCTGCGACGCCAGGATGAGTGTAGATGATGATGCGTTATTCCGGCACAAAGAGCTTTCAGAGATGGGTATCGAAAAAAGACACGAGGAAGGGGAGATGACCCAAAGGGAAAAGAAAGCAAGGGGATGGGAGATTCCCTATGTGGATTTGGACGGCGATATAGGGATGTTCCCCGGCGGTGCGGGGTTTGGTATTATGGGGAACGATTTCATACATTATTTCGGCGGAAAGCCTGCCAATTTTATGGATTCAGGCGGAGGTCCGACTCCGGAGAGGTTAGCTCAGATGTTAATACTCTTGGATGAAAATCCACAGGTCAAAGCTATCTTCGGGGCAAGGTTCGGAGGAATTTCCCGGTGCGATGATTTTGCCAAGGGTGTGGTTATGTTCTTAAAAGAACACGGACTTTCCAAGCCGATGGTCTTAAGGATGACAGGAAATATGTGGCAGGAAGGGGTAAGGATATTCCAGCAAGCTGAGAAGGAAAATCCTGAGATATTCAGGAACATAGAGATTCACGGGATTGAAACTCCAATTGAAGAGATAGCGAAAAGAGCGGTGGAGTTGGCGAAGAAAATGTAGCGGAGGTCTTTAGATCTCATTGAAGCTCAAGTAAATTACAATTAACGATTTAAGTTGACAACTTAAAGTAATGGTTAAATATAAAATAGTCGTCGCCTTACCGGAAGCAAGGTATAGTTGTGGGCAGTTTGCAGGACCGGTTTTTGCTTCCCCCAACCTGAGCAAGCAGGTCGAGTTCCTTTATTCACAGGATAAAAATCATCTCAGAAACCTGATTGGTGAGGCTGAGATTTTAGTTACCTTATCCATTAAAAAAGAGATGTTCTTACAGGCAAAAAAATTAAAATGGATTCATTTTGGTCTGGCCGGTGTTGACCGTTCTCTTTTCCCTGAGCTTTTAAAAAGCAGGGTACTGATAACCTCATCCAAGGGGATTCATCAGGTGACCGTTGCGGAGCATGCAATAGGATTGATCTTGGCACTTGCCAAGGGAATCGGTGAAAGTATTAAAGCTCAGATGAAAAAAGAGTGGGTTCAAAGAGAGCTTATTGACAAAAGGTTTACTCTGAAAGGAAAAGTATTGGGCGTAATTGGGCTGGGAAATATAGGATTGGAATTAGCAAAACAAGCTAAGGCTTTTGGGATGAAGGTGGTTGCTTTAAAAAATAAAGTTAAAAGAGGAGAGAAGTATAAGAATGTAGATAAGCTGTTTGGAAAGGAAAAACTAAAAGAGGTTTTGAGCCAGTCTGATTTTGTGGTATTGCTTGTTCCTTTGACTGAGGAAACCTACCATATGATAGGCGAAGAGGAACTTGGCTGGATGAGAAAAGAGGCTTATCTGATAAATGTCGGTCGTGGTCCAGTTATAGATGAACAAGCTCTAATTATCGGACTTAAGAATAAAAGCATTAAAGGTGCGGGTCTGGATGTTTTTGAAAACGAGCCCTTAGATTCTGACAATCCCTTATACGATCTGGAAAACGTTATAATCACCCCTCACATTGCCGGGAGTATGCCGGATTATTACAGAAGAGTGGGCGAGATATTCAAGAAGAATCTGGATAGATATTTTTCAGGAAAAAAATTAATTAATCTGGTGGATAAAAAATTAGGGTATTGAAAAATTTTCGTAGTACGACCCTTTAGGGTCGCCGATGCGAGGCTAAAGCCTCGCACTACGAAAGAAATAAAATCGTGGATAACATTTTAATCAAAGCTACGAAAGAATGTAGCGGAGGTTTTTAGACCTCCATTACAAAAAAAGTAAATATGGAAGGCTGAAGTCTTCCGCTACACAAAAAGTCCGAAGGATAAGAAAAATGGCGATATTGGTTGACAACAATAGCAAAGTTATCGTTCAGGGGATTACCGGTGGGGCAGGCAGGTTTCATACGGAGAGGATGCTGCAGTACGGGACTAAAATCGTAGCCGGGACTTCTCCGGGTAAAGGAGGGGAGAAGGTTTTCGATGTTCCAGTCTATGATACAGTCGAGGAATGCGTCAAAAATCATCAGGCAGATACCTCGATAATATTTTTGCCTGCCCGGTTTGTCATGGAAGCCTGTGTGGAGGCAATCTATGCCGGAATTAAATTTGTGGTGGTTATTCCAGAGCATATTCCTATCTTCGATATGATGCAGATCAGAAAAGAAGCCTTGAAGCATAATGCTCTGGTGATTGGTGGAAACACTGCCGGGATAATCACGCCGGGTGAAGTTAATCTGGGGATTATGCCGGATATCGCTTTTTCGCCCGGCAGGGTAGGCACGGTCTCACGTTCCGGTTCACTGACATATTATGTTGCAGATACGCTGACCCGCACCGGATATGGCGAGACCACCTGCGTGGGTTTAGGTGGTGACCCGGTTTTAGGGACTACTTTTGACGAGATATTATGGCTTTTCGAGAAAGACGAGAAGACCAAAGCGGTGGTCTTAGTCGGGGAAATTGGTGGGGTGTATGAGGAGAAAGCTAAGGACACTATAAGTAAGATGAAAAAACCGGTTATTGCGATGGTGGGAGGTCTTTACGCTCCTCAGGGTAAAAGGATGGGTCACGCTGGAGCAATTGTGGAAGGGGAGATGGGGACTGCCCAGTCCAAGTTGAAAGCTCTGGAACAGGGTGGTGCTCATATTGCTAAAACTTTTCTGGATATTCCGGAGATTTTAAAAAAGTTGGGGATTTAAAGTAGCCGAGATTTGCATGATTGGGTTCAAGGGAAAAATTGTAGTGCGACCATCCTTGTCCCGAAGTAAGCGGGATCAGGGTCGCCTAAGTTTGAAGTTGGTGCGGGAATTAGAATTCCCGAACCATATGTAACTCGTGCAGGAAATCCAATTCCTGCACGAACAGAAGAAAAGTTTTTCGTGATGCGATTCTTTCAGAATCGCTCAAGCGAGGCTAAAGCCTCGCACTACGCAATAGATAAAAATATGAACTCCATTTTAGTTAAAGTCTATCGAGGGAAAACAGTTGAGAGTGTTCACTCAGGCTCGGTGGTGGTGGTGGATGCTAAGGGGAAATTGATTTACTCTTTAGGCGACCCTTATTTTGTTACTTATCTCCGCTCGTCTGCCAAGCCTTTTCAGGCTATTCCCTTGATAACCTCTGGTGCAGCGAAAGAATTTGGATTTACTCAAAAGGAAATCGCCATAATCTCAGGTTCGCATAACGGACAGAAGATTCATACCGAGGTAGTCAAAAGTATCCTGAGTAAAATAGGGCTTTCGGAGAAAAACCTGCAGTGCGGCGCGCATATACCACATTACTATACTATTAATAATATCACTCCACCAAAAAATAAAAAGTTTTTTCCCATTCATCACAACTGTTCTGGTAAACATGCCGGGATCTTAGCCCTTAGTGTTTATTATGGCTGGAGTGTAAAAAATTATCTGGATAAAAAACATCCCGCACAGAAAATGATTTTAAGAGCTATCTCTGAAATATGTCAGTATCCGGAAAAAAAGATCGGGTTGGGAATTGATGGGTGTGGGGTAGTGGTTCATGCGTTACCTATTTATAATATGGCAGTCGGGTTTTCTAATCTGGTAAATCATAATTCAAAAGATGAAAAAACTGCAAAAGCCTACAAGCTGATAGTCGATTCGATGAAAAAATATCCGCAGATGGTGTCAGGTGTAGGCAGATCCGATTTGGGTCTTGCCATTGCTTCGAAAAATAATATTCTGGCAAAAGCAGGGGGTGAGGCGTTGAGCTGTGCCGGGATTCTGAATAAAGGGTGGGGCTTGGCGGTTAAGATAACCGATGGCAACAGAAGGGCTGTTGTGCCTGCTACTATAGAGGCTCTCAAACAATTGGGTTTGTTAAACAAGCAGCAACTCAAAACCTTGAAAAACTTTTACCTCCCTGAAATTTTTAATTTCCGAAAAGATAAAGTTGGTTATATTAAAGCTGAGTTTAAATTGAAAAAGGGAGAAGTGAGACGGAAGAAGTAAGACGAAAAAACAGAGAGAGAAGGAAATAAAAATAAAAGAAAGGAAGAAGGAAAAGGAAAGAAGGAAAAAACCTCACCCCCGCCTTTGGCGGGATTTTCAACCTGGTCCTCTCCTTCAAGGAGAGAAAACATTAAGACAAAAAGTAAAACATTAAATCAAAACTCTAACCTCAACAATTTTATGAGAAAAGATATTTTGAAAATCTTACCGGAGATAAGGAAGATCGAAAACAAAAAGCTAAGGGAAAAAGTCATAGCTACCTGGGAAGAGGGGATTAAGCTGGGTGGGTGGAAGATTTATGATTTGAAAAAAATTCCATTTAGCCTGATTCTCCCCAATACTAAAATCAGTATCATAGAGCATACTCGTGCCGTGACCAATACTGCTCTTGGAGTAGCGGATGCTGTTTCCAAAGCCTACGGTAGATTAATAAAGATAGACAAAGACATTCTGGTTGCTGGCGGGATTCTTCACGATGTGGGGAAGCTTTTAGAATATGTTAAGGTTGCGGGCAAAATCAACAAAAGCAAAAAAGGTAAATTCTTAAGGCATCCTTTTTCTGGCTCTAACTTAGCCTACAAATGTGGAATTCCGGAAGAGATCGTTCATCTGATTGCGGTTCATTCACACGAAGGTGATGAGGGTTTTCGCTCGGTTGAGGCGATTATCATCCATCATTCTGATTTCATTAATTTTGAAATTCTGGGTGGGAAAGCTTAAAATAAAGTTCAAAGGTTTAAAAGCTCAACTGTTCAAGGTTAAAGGATGACAATGCAGTATCGGGCTTTACGTCCGACAATGGGTAACGTCCCGCATTTTTGCAGGACGGAAAAAGAAATGTCGGGGATGAACCCCGACGCTACAAAAAACTAAGCGAGGCTGAAGCCTCGCACTACGAAAGAAATCAAATTAAAAAGTAGCGTCCCATTTTTGCGGGATGAAATAACCTGATGAGCATGTTCCAGGAGAAAATAGAAAAAAAAGAGAAAATCATTCTTCTCCTGGTTTTTATTTTAGCCTTTACAGTAAGATTTATCTACATATTGGGAATAAGCAGATTACCCCTGTTTGATTTTCCCTTTGCCGATGCACTTTACAATCTGGACTGGGCAAAGCAAATCGCATCCGGTGACTTGTGGGCAAAGGCACCTTTTTTCAGGGCTCCGCTTTACCCCTTCTTTTTATCTTTGCTTATTAAGGTCTTCGGGGAGGACCTTTACTTTTTGAGAATTGTACAGATACTAATAGCCTCTTTAAGCTGTGTTCTGATCTGCCTTTTAGCTCGGAAGTTATTTAATTTTAAAGTAGCTTTACTATCAGCCATCTTTGCCTGCTTTTATGCACCCTTTATCTTTTACGAGGCAGAGTTTCAGGATACTTTTCTCATAATATTTCTGGATATTCTTTTAGTCTATCTCTTATTTCTCGCTCAGAAGAAACCTTCACTTTTCAGATTTTTTCTGAGTGGGATTATCTTAGGGCTTTCCGCTATAACACGTCCTAATATTCTTCTGTTTGCAGTTTTTATTCCCTTCTGGATCTTTTTCTATTTCCGCAAGAAAATAAGCTTAAGAAGCGCCCTTAATTTCGCAGCCTTTTTTCTTTTAGGCATTTGTCTGATAGTCCTGCCGGTGATTCTGGTCAACTATTTTGCAGGAAAAGATTTTGTGATTATCTCCTGGCAGGGGGGTATAAATTTCTATCTGGGTAATAATCCTTATGCCTCAGGCTATAAGGTAGTTGCCTCCGGGATAAGAACAACCTGGGAAGGGATTTATTATGACGGTATCAATCTGGCAAATCAAATGAGCGGCAGGGAGCTTACATTTTCCGGGTCACAGAATTTCTGGTTCAAACAAGGTTTAAATTTTATTCTAAAGCAACCGTTTCCGGCTTTGAAATTATATTTGAAAAAGATTGCTCTTTTCTTGAGTGGGTACGAAATTTCAGAAAATCCTAACATCTATTTTTTCTGGGCTCAACCCCAGAATATTCTTAAACCTATACTCTGGAAGAACATTTTTTATTTTCCCACAGGGATACTTTTACCCTTAGGCTGGTTGGGGCTTTTCCTGAGTTTCAGGAGCTGGCGAAAGTTTTCCATAGTTCCGGGATTTATTTTTGTTTATATGCTATCTGTAATCATTTTTTTCGTTAATACCAGATTTCGGCTACCGATAATCCCGCTACTTCTTATCTTTTCCGCCTATGCGATTTTCAGGATAATAGAAGAGAAAAAAGTTAAAACTAAAATTATGATTATTTCTGCAGGTATCCTATTAATCCTTCTTGGAAATATTGACCTGACCAGGCAGATGGATCCGGTTTACAAGGCTCAACTGCATTATTTACTGGGAAACGCTTATTTAAAGCAAAGGTCATATCAGAATGCAGAAGATGAATTCACCAAATCTATACTGATCTCAAAGGAACAGGCACGCGGTTTCACCGGGCTGGGTGTCATTCGTTCTATACAGGGAAATAATGAGGAGGCTGAAAGTTTATTGAAAAAGGCATTGGAAATCGATTCTACGGAGGTATATGCTTATCGTTATCTGGGTGATCTTTTTATCAGAAAGAATGAATTTTCAACGGCCTTGCAAATGTATAAAATAGCATTATCACTTAATCCGGAATATGGAGAGGCATATTTCGGAGCCGGCTATGTTTATGCAAATTTAGGGGATTTAAAAAAAGCAGTTGAAATGTGGGAGAAAAGTTTAGTATATTCTCCTGATTTGCCCGGCACCAGGGAAAACCTGGAAAGGGCAAGGAGGATGCTAAAAGAAAGTAGCGAGTAGCGAGCAGATAGTAGCGAGGGTAATTCTACCTGAAGTTGAATTCCAGCTATCGAGTACCAAAAATAAGAATTTAAACCTAATACCTAAAACCTATGACCTACAACCTAAAATTCAGGAGGAAGGATGAGTCCAGTTAAAAGACAGATTGGATTGACCACAGACGAGATACCCAAGAGATGGTATAATATTCTGCCAGACCTTCCAGAACCTTTGCCTCCACCAAAGGATCCGGAAAGCGGTGAATCACGCATAAAAACTCTTCCGGAAATACTTTTGGGCGAGTGTTTAAAACAAGAGTTCTCCCAGGAGAGGTGGATAGACATTCCGGAAGAGCTTTTGAGTATATACGAGCAGGCTGGCAGGCCCAGGCCTTTGTTCAGAGCGCTTAATCTGGAAAAGAGATTAAAAACACCAGCCAAGATGTATTATAAAAGCGAGTTCTATTCGCCCACAGGGAGTCATAAGGTAAATACCGCCTTAGCTCAAGCATTTTATGCCAGGGAACAGGGGTTCGAAAGGTTAGCCACGGAGACCGGGGCAGGTCAGTGGGGAACTGCTCTGGCTTATGCAGCAAGTCTGGCTAACCTGAAATGCACTGTTTACTGGGTAAGAGCAGTGCATGACTGGAAAAATGACCGCAGGGGATTTATGCAGCTTCTGGGTGCAGAGGTTTATGCCTCACCCAGTGATAAGACCGAGATGGGAAGGAAACTTTATAATAAAAATCCAAATCATCCTGGTTCATTGGGAATTGCCATCTCCGAGGGAATCGAAGATGCTAAAAAAGATAAAAACGCTATCTACTGTTTAGGCTCGGTACTAAATCATGTGTTGATGCACCAGACTATAATCGGCCTGGAGACGCAGG
>Ga0224495_10002655_pt1 | contig 11515 bp, 4 predicted proteins | sample SF_Jul11_sed_USG_FD_168128 | JGI IMG/M metagenome (GOLD analysis project Ga0224495, IMG submission 168128) | Sediment microbial communities from San Francisco Bay, California, United States - SF_Jul11_sed_USGS_4_1 | ecosystem: Environmental > Aquatic > Marine > Sediment | place: USA: California...
CGCGCTCACTTCCTTATCCACCGCCACGGAACTGGCCAATAACGGCCGGACAGACTCTGTGACGGTATACGTCAACCGCGCGGCGGTGACCCGGGCGCTGGATGTGGAGTTCACCGCCGGCGCCAACACGCTGGTCATCGGCGGCGTTCCTGCGGAGGCGGAGGACAACTCCCTGCGCGTATCGGCCAAGGCTTCGGCGCAAGTCTCCATCCTTAGCGTGGACGTGAAAGCCACGGAGCTTACAAAACAGGCGGACCCGAAGGCAAAGGCCCTGGCCGAGGCGATAGAGGCTGAGATGGAAAAAGCGAAAACCCTGGACACCCGCAAGGAAGCCAGAGCCGCCCAGATCGATTTTTTGAAGACCCTGGCCCAGGCCCGGGCCAAGGACGCCCAGGATGACCTGACCTCCAGGGCGCCTGTCTCCAAGCCCACTCCCCAGGAGCTGGCGGCGCTTTTAGAGATGGTGTTTGAAAAACGCGTGGCGGCGGAGAATGATATCGCCCTGATCGAGAAGGACCGCCGGAAAATATATGAAGAGATCAACCGCCTGCAGCGCGAACTGGCGCAGATCCAGGGAACCGGCGCCGCCAGGACCAAGACCGTCACCGTGGCCTTCGACGCCCAGGCCGCGGGCAAGGGACGATTTGAAATGGAGTATATGCTGGCTGGGGCATGGTGGAGCCCGGTGTATGTCATCCGGGGCGACTCGGAAAAGGGAGTTGTGGATATTACCTATGGCGCCAGGATTCAACAGCGCACCGGCGAGGACTGGAAAAATGTGAAGTTGACCCTCTCCACGGCCCAACCGTCTGCCGGCGCCAAGGCGCCTAAGGTGGACCCGTGGTGGGTGGGAGTGCGAGAGCTTCAGGTCTCTCGATATCAGGAGACCTCCCAACGCGCTGGGGGCCGCATGGCAAAGGCTATGGCCCCGGCCCCGGCCGGCGCCCCGATGGAGATGGACAAACTGGCAAAGGATGAGGAGCAGGTCCTGGAAGCCAGGCAGTCGATGGCGGCGGTGGAGTCCTCCGGGCATGTGGTGAATTTCAATATCGCCACCCGGGCCGACGTTCCTTCCGGCGGCGAGGTGAAAAAAGTATCGGTGGCCCAGCTTACCCTCCAGGCGCAGATCTCATACGTCTGCTCCCCCGCCCTGTCGCAGAACGTTTTCGTGCGGGCCACGGCGCCCAACGCCAGCGAGTTTCCCATGCTGCCCGGCGAGGCGGACGTCTTCCAGGCAGACAGCTTCGTGGGCAAAGCCATGATGGAAACCGTGGCGCCCAGGGAGAAGCTGGAGCTTGACCTGGGGGTGGACCCGGCGTTTAAAGTGGAGCGCAAGCTGATAAAACGGGAGGCGGGCCAGGAGGGAATCATCTCCAGCAAGAAGACCACCAGGATGGTCTATCAGACGGAGATCCATAGCCTTTTGAAGGATACCCAGACGGTGGAAGTTTCGGACCGGCTTCCCATCTCCCGAGACCAGAGGCTTACCCTGGATGAGGTGTCGCTGGACCCAAAGCCGGAGAAGAAGGACGAGCAGAACATTCTGACGTGGAAGCTGCAGATAAAACCGAAGGAAAAGCGCAAGATCAGAATGGAGTTCACCCTCACCCATCCGGCGGATCTTGTTCCGTATGGATTTTAGGCTGGCCCACATATGAGCGTGTGGCTGGACGAGGAGCAGAGCCGGTTTTTTTTAACAGTGACGCGCAATTCGATTCCCATGACCGGCCAGATGACCGACCTTATGCTGCGCGTGGCGGACGCCTATGCGCCAAATCCGCTCTCCATCCTGGACCTGGGATGCGGAGCTGGCGCTCTAGGCGGCCAGGCGCTGGAACGCTGGCCCGGATCGAGCTGCGTTTTTCTCGATTTTTCCGATATGATGCTTGCCGAATGCCGCAACGCGTTGGCACAGTATGGTAAGAGGGCCCATTTTCTGCTCCAGAATATCACTCATCCGCAATGGGCGCAGGCCTGCCAGCCTTTCGCTCCTTTCGATCTGGTGGTTTCCGGATTCGCCATTCATCATACGCCTGATACGGTCAAACAGAGGGTGTATGAGGAGATATTCCAGATGTTGCGCCCCGGCGGCGTTTTTCTGAACATGGAGCACGTCGCCTGCCGCTCTATAAAGCTGGAGGATATATTCCGCCAGATATTCCGTGAAAATGTTTACGCAAGCATGCAAAATGAAGGTTCGACGCTGGACCGGGCCTCGATCGATAAAATCCTGGAAGCGCGGGCTCACAAGGACGAGAATTTCCTGACGCCTGTGGAAGACCAATGCGCCTGGCTGCGGCAAACGGGCTTTGTGGAGGTGGATTGCTTTTTCAAGATCACGGAACTCGCCCTGTTCGGTGGGGTAAAACCATTATAGCCGCCAAGGCTTTTTCCTAAAGTTGTTTGAGGACGCAGGCGGAATAGCATGAAATCATCGACGCATTATGGGCGTTGCATTGGTCAACCATAACGATGGATGGTAACGAAAAAGGGGAGATAAGAATCCTGTCGGCGCCGGTCAAGCCCGAAGAGTTGGCCAGGGCAGCGGACTATCTGATAAAAGTCCTGCGGAAAAAACCGGAGGAGAAGGCCAAGGCCGAAGCCGCATTGAGAAAAACTCCGCTGCTCCTTGCCCGCAACGTCACCCGGACCAACGCCGAAAAGCTCATCTCCTCGCTGGCCAAGCTTGGCGTCCGAGCGGTGTTCCAGCCTGCCAAACCCATCGCCCCAACCACTACCCATAAACCCGCCGCCTTGACCGAACCAGTAGCGCCCCGGCCGAAGCCGCCCGCCAAACCCACCGCCAAACAGAAGGTAATAGAGGCCGCGGGCAGCCCGGTCATCACAGAAAAGCCGCAGCCGCCTGAGGAGGTCTCGCCGCCAGAACGGCAAGAAACCCCACCCCACGGCAAAGCGCGGCGCAGGCGCGCCTCCATGGCTGGTTTGGCTATCTTCCTTGCCCTATGCGCCGCTGGATACTACTTCCTTTCCGGCGGGCCAGTGGCCACCACCAATCCCTCTTTTCCGGCTCGAACAAAGCCAATCCAGAACGTGGCCCTGACAGTGACCCATGACAGCGCCACCGCCCAGGAGCTTTTGTCGGCTTTTAACAAGGCTCATGCTCCATTGTTTGACCGGCGTCTGGCCGAGGGGCTGGCCGAGGGAATCCGCGCATACGCCAGGCTCTTTCCATCCGGACCAAAACCGGCCAGGGTGGAGGTCTCGTATCAACATGAGCAGATGGGGCCTTTGCTTTACCGGCTGAAGTTCGAGATCAGGACCGCCGAATCGTCCCACTATGTGGAGGTGGAGATAACCACCGACCCGGACAGCAACATGCGCAACATCCCTGCCCTGTCAACAGCCCTGGCCGAGGCGGTGGAGAAGCTCGGCCGGGATGTTCGCGCCCCCGGTATATTGATAAAGGAGCCCGCCGGAGCGGCGGCGATTGGGGCGCAGGCGATGGAGAAGTTCAGCGCTCCCGCCTTTTTCAAGGCGCTGGCTGCGTTGGGAGCGTTGGCCGGGCCAGTGAGCGTGGATCCGGACGCCCTTCTGGAGGCCGGGAATCTTTTCTCCTGGCTGGCATACGCCAAATCCGCGGCCCAGATTCCAACGCAGGCGGACATGCTGGCCGCCGACGCAGTGGCCAATCACCTTCTGGCCAGCCTGTTCATCGACCCTTCCGATGGGAAGCTGGCTCATGGCAGAGCCACCCTTTGGCTTGGGCTGGGCTATCCGGCCGCGGCGCTGGCGGAGCTGGAGGGGGCTCAGCCTGGCGCGCAGGATTGGGTGGCCATGGCCGCCGGCAGAAACGTGGAGAAAGCGCAAAAGGCCTCCAAAAGCCAGCCCGGCCACTGGCGTCTGGCCGCATATCTGGAGGCCAGGCTTCGGCACGAGGGCTCATGGATCGGAGATTCCGAGCCGGCGCTGCTGGAGATAATCAGGCGCGACCCCGATTTCATGATCGGCGTGGAATACGCCATCGCCGAAGGTAGCGTCACCACCGCCCGCCTGGCGCCTTTGTACCTGATGGAGTCGTCCAAACAGGGCCTGGACATGGTGTATGAGCTGGCCGATGGCGGATGGATGGAAAGGGACAACGGATTTATGGAACGCTCCGCCGCCATAAAGCAGGGGCAGGCGGGCATCGAGGATATGCTCAAGCTGGGCGTGGAGGCGCTCAAAAAGACATCCTCACTCAAGGATGGAGACAGGATTCTTACATACAACTTTTTATCGCGATATATCGCCGCGCAGATGATGGGTGCTGCGTACCTTTGTTTCCGGGCCGAGCAGAGCGTCTTCTCCAGGATGGAAGAGGCCGAATCCTATGCCCAGATGATCCAGCGAGCCTGGCCGGACTCCTCGGTGAGCCATCTGGCCAGGCTCCAGTATCTATGGTCCAGTGAGGGCTTTGAAAACGCGTATAAGTTCGCCAGGCGGCTCAAGCTCGATTCGGCGGACCGGCGCCTGCTGGAGGAGTTGGCCGAGATCCAAACCCGCGTCCCCCTGAATGATCCCGCGAGGGTTATCAAGCTTGCGGAGGCGCTGAGGATGAAAACCGATCCCAACCCCGCCTCCGCCCTGCGCCAGGTGGATATACTATGGCGGCTTGGCAGGCGCCCGGCCAGCCGTGACATGATCCGCCGGGCGCTTGGGCAGGACCCGCTGGACGCGCGGATCTATTGCCTTGCCGGACATCTGCCGGAGGCGGATTCAGTTTTCCAGCAGGCCCAGGGCGCGCTGCCAGGCTCCGCCAAGCTTTTTGTATGCGCCGGTGACTGGGCCAGGGAAGCCAAATCGGTGGATGTGGCCATTGGCCATTACCGCCGGGCGCAGCTGCTGACCAACACGGATATCGCCGTCACCCGGATGGCTGAAGTCTATCTGGAGATGAATGATTATGAGAAAGCTGAAGAGGTATTGACCCCATATGTGAAACGGGCGGACGACTCCTTCGGTTATGTGTATGTGAAAAACATGCTGGCCGACGTCATGCTGCGGAGGAATAAGGCCGACCAGGCGTATGGGCTGTTGAAGGAGGCCAAGGAGAGCTGGCAGATGACGGCCATGACGAACTTTGCAAGGGCGGCCGAAATGATGGGAGAGAAGGTGGAGGCGGCTATGTTTTACCGCATGGCGGCGGAAAGATATCCCACCGGCCTGGCGCCCGCGAAACTGGCGTTTTTCCATTTGCGCCATGGCGAGAGGGAGCAGGCGCTGGGCCTGATCCGGGATCATATGCGGTTCAACATTAAGTCTTATTACTTCCCCCTGGCCATAGACCATTTCAAACAGACGCAAAACCCAGAGGGTATTCTCGATTTTGTGAATTCTGTCAATAATGGGCCGATCGGGGCCGAGCTGACCCGTTCGCTGATATCCAGCCTGATGAGCGCCGGCCTGCCCCAGGTGGCCGCCAAAGCCGCCAAGCCATTGATGAGCGGCCCCGGCCCCGACCAGCCGTTCATCTTCGCCGGGCTTTTCTATCAGGCCGCTCTGAGCATCGGGCCGGAGGAGGCGGCGCCGGCCCTGGAGGAGGCGTTGCGCGCCCTGGCCGATGATAAAAAGAAATGGAGATATATGGGCGCCTGGCTTCATATGCGCGGGCTGTACAAGCAGGCTTTCGACGTTTATGACCGATACGCCGAGGCGGCGCCCCGGTATACCGCCGACACCACCCAGCTGATGGCCCCTGCATGGCTGCTATCCGGCGGCGGCCCCACAGGCAAAACCATCCTGGCCAGGAATATGGCCGCGCCCGCCTTGGGCCCCTGGAGCAAGACAGTGGTTGGCTACTATCTGGGCGAGACACCGGAGGAAAAGCTGCTGTACGACGCCAAAGGAGAACATCTGGTGGAGGCTCTGTACGCCGTGGGAGTCAGCCGCCAGGCCAGGGGAAGCCAGGAGGAGGCGGAGAAGTTTTACATCATGGCCGTGGAAAGCGGTGCGGACAAATCCGCCGAGTATCACCTGGCGCTCTACGCCACGCTGGGCGAGCAGGCGTTCACTTTGCCCTGATCTTCGCCTGGTTATTTTTTCAACCGCTTCGGTGTAATTATCTTTACAAGCGCTTCGCCTTCGGTTATAAATTCCTGATCGGTTTTGGGGAGACATATTCTATCAGGAGACGGTCATGCTTTATCTTGAAATGGGCGTTATCAACCATACGGCCATCACCCACGTAAACAAACGCCGGCGCCCTGGGGCGCCGGTCCCATCCTCCACGGCGCTGGCGCTGATCGGATTCCTGATATTCTGCCTCGGCATTTCAGAGCCTGGCTGGCCCCTTGAGGTAAATCAGGCGTTCGCCCGGACCCCGGCGTTGACCAACGATCCCATCCTTTCCCTGTTCCGTCCATACACCGCGCCGAAGGGGGACTTGATGGAATATTTCGCCATGGAGCACGCCCCTATCTATGACATGCGCATGGCGGAGGGATTGGTGGAGGCCATCGGCGAATACGCGCGGCTCTTCCCGGCTGGCCAGGCCGGGGCAGTGGGGGTTACTTATTCGCAAACCCACGTCAGCGTTAACGATTGGCTGCTGGCGTATGACATCAAGGCCGGGGCGCAATCGGCGAAGGTGGAACTGACACTCACCACCGATCCAGACCGGATAGCCTCCAACATCCCGGCGATGGCCAAGGCCCTGGTCGAGGCCGTGGAGAAGATGAAAAGTATTGTCAAATCACCTGCGGAAATAAAATTTAAAAAGGGAGACGCGGGAAAAATAGCCGCCAGGGCCATGGCCGGCTTTGACAATGCCAGCTTCATCGGCGCGTTGAATGATTTGGGCGCGGGGGTGAGCGCGGATTCCTTGGAGCCGGAGGCCCTGCTGGAGGCGGGGAATCTTTTCTCCTGGCTCTGCTATTTCAAAAGTATCGTTTTCCGGCCAAACCTGGGCCAGATAATTGCGCCCCATGCCATCGCCAATCATCTGACGGCGGGGCTATTCATCAAGGAGGGCGATGAAAGGCTATTGCGCGCCAGGGGGCTGCTGTTGCTGGGGCTGGGCTATCCCGCGGCGGCCATTACCGCCATGGCCGGCCTGCCTCATGTGGAGCGGGAACTGACATATGTGACAGCCACGCGGGATCTGGACCAGCTTGATCGGGCCGCCAAGGCCGCAGGCGCAAGCCCGCGGCTGGCGGCGTACCTGGACGCGAGGCTGACCAATGTGGTGAACGGGCACGCCGCCGTGATACCCAAATTCGAAAAGCTGGCGGCCAAGCCTACGTCATTTTTCGATTTCGAGTTGGCGATTACTCAAAGCGGAGTGCCCCTGGCCGGGCTGGCGCCCGTGCATTTGATTTTGACTTCGCAAAACAACATGAAGATCACAGAGAATATGTTTCTATTCGGAGCAAGCGCAATACCGCCAATCGCGCAAATCGCCTGGGAAACGCTGTTTGAGGGGAATTTCCATAAGATCGAAGTCGCCCTGAAACTGCAGACAAGCTTGCTCCGCGAGGCGAAGGGACTGAAAAACGCCACGGGAATCCTTACGCTTCCCTTTCTTTCAGATTACCTGGAGGAAGACGCCAAAAACGCCGCGTACCTATGTTTCATAAAAGAAAATGACACATACGCCAGGCTGGAATCGGCAAAATCCTGGGCGGATATAATAGGCCGGGTTTGGCCAGATTCCATGATAAGCGCCCTGGCGGCTCTTAAGTATGAAAGGAAATTTGACCAATACAACAGGATCGCGGTTCTCGTCAAAAATGTCCCAATGGACCGGGCGGACTCAAGCCTACTGAAGGAGTATGTTAGCTTTTATTACTGGAACAATGAAAACCACGATGTGATCGCCAAGGGGATCAGCGCGCTCCACGCGCTGAGATTGAGGACGGACCCCACTGCGGACAACATAACCTCAATGGCTTATTACTGGAAATACAGTTTTTTCAACCCGACATTTCGAGACTACATTCAGAGGGCCATCAAGTTGGACCCATACAATCCTTACAGCTATTACTATTACTTGCCCCCCGGGGCTGAAAAGTTGGCTTCCGCCAAGGGGCATCCTCTGGAACATTCCAGCGTATTCCTGAATTACGCCTCTTATTGGCTGGAGCTACAGGGCCGCCTTGACGAAGCGATCGCGCTTGAAAAAAAAGCCCTGGCATTGCCTGGCGTGAGCAAGTCTCCGGAAGGTTTGGTCAAGATTCATGAGAAGGCGCATAATTACGCCGAAGCGGAGCGGCTCATGAAGGAATATCTCAAGAATGATGATGGGTCCTTTATCTTTATCGAGCCAAAGAACATCCTGGCGCAGATATATCTGCAACAGAACAAGAGCCAGGAAGCCTTTGACCTGATGAATACGGCCAAGGATAGCTGGCAAGGTGGAGCGCTTATCAACTACGCCAGGGCGGCGGAGCTGCTGGGCAAGTTTGACTTGGCCGAGAAATATTTCAGCTATTCGGCGCAGAGATATCCGGCGGGCCAGGGGCCAGTCTATCTGGCGATGTACCATCTGCGCAGAGCGGACAGGGCCAAGGCCGTGGCGACGTTGAAGGAATATAAAAAACATAATCACTTCACCTACTATTTCAAACGGGCCGTATGGCACTTCAAGAAGGCGAACACGCCGGAGGCGATTATGGACTTTGTGACAGAGGTGGAAGGAGAGGCTATCAACCGGCGGATGATGAATGGAATGTATGACCACTTGATGCAAGCCGGGCTTTTTGAGCTGGCCGCCAAGAGTATGCGCCCGTTTATCAGGGGCGCCGCCAGGGAAATGCCCTATTTCGCCGCATTCGAATACGCCAACGCCGCCTCCAAGGCCAACCCGTCTGAGAGTTCCAACGCCATACATGAGGCAATTGAGGCTTTATCGGACAATCCAAGGAGTTGGATCGGCCTGGCTATGTTGCTCCATGAAAACGGGTATTACAGGGAGGCCTTCGACCTGTTTCCCGCATGGGGCGACGCGGTGGCGAAAAAACATGATGACTCCACGGTGATGATGGCGGCCTCATGGAAAGCCCTGGGGGGCGATCCCGCCCTCAAACCGGCCATCCTTGCCCGGCTGAACAAGCCTGGATTTGATCCATGGCGCGGGATGTTAACCAGGTACTACATGGGGGAAGTCACTGAAGCCGCCTTGACGTCGGAAATGACTGACAAGATACGGGCAGTGCAGTCCTTCTATGCCATGGCCGCTGAACGGATAGCCAAAGGGGAGACGGAAGAAGCGGAGAAGCTGATGATGATGACAATGGAAACGCAAATGAGCAGATATTTGGTATTCGGCTACGCCCGCAATTTCCTAAAGGAAAAATCGTGGGATGGACTCAAGAAACCGGCCGAGCAGGACCCGGAGGAAATGTGGTAGCGCTCGGCTTATTCATCAACTCGTTGTCGCCGGGCTGGCCGAAGGAGTAATATATATTCATGGATGAGCTCAACGGCGCCAAAGCTTGACATCACATATAGGTCAGCGCCCCGATGAACCAGGATTGGCATAAAACTTTCTTCTCCGGGCTGTGGCTGGAGTTTCAGCGCAACGTATGGCCCGCGGATAAAACGCGGCAGGAGACCGAGTTTCTGCTGAAAATTCTCCGCGCCGCCCCCAACTCCGAAATCCTCGACATCCCCTGCGGCGACGGTCGAGTCTCCCTGGAGCTTGCCCGAAGGGGCTACCAGGTCACCGGCGTGGATTTCAATTCCGAGTTCATCAACGCCGCCACCCTGGCCGCCCAGGCCGAGGAGTTGAACGCATCATTCACAACAGGGGACATGGCGGAGATCTCCTGGGAGAAAAGCTTCAACGCCGCCATATGCGTCTGGGGCAGCCTGGGCTACAGGACGCGCAAAGAGGACCTGAAGTTTTTCCAGGCAGTCCACAGGGCGCTGGTTCCCGGCGGTGTTTTTGTCGTGGAGGCGGCCACCGTGGAATCGCTCTTCGCCAACTTCCAGGAGACAGGCTGGCGGCAGGCGGGCGATATCGTGGCGCTGGAGAATCGCGTCTGGCGGCCGGAGACATCGCGCATCGAATGCGACTGGACCCTGATAAAGGGCGCCGTGGTGGACAAGAAATTCAGTTCCATCCGCGTGTATACCTACCACGAGTTGGTGGGCATGCTTTTTGACGCCGGATTCGAGGGAGTGAAAAGCTATAACACCATCGGGGAGGAGAGCAAGAGCTTCCATGAGCTCGCCCTCAACTTCAAGGCGCGCAAACCAGGCGCCTGAGCCCGCCGTCCGGCCGGCAAGGCCGATTTTCATGACAATTTCATGATAAAAGCGTGAACCTGCCATGACCCATTAAACCCCGCCGTTTCCTATCATGAAGCGAACATGACAAGGAGGCAGATCATGAAACGAGTGACGTATATCAGCGTTTTTATTTTGGCGGCTGCGCTTCTGGTGGCAATCACCATTCCGCAATGCGCGGCTTACAGAGCAAAGGCGCCAGGCTCCGACCTGGCGTATCAGCAGGTGATGTATCAGCAGATGCTTGAAGAGGCAAGCCCCTTGCGGCCCGTCAATGGCGAGCCCTACCCCGACATGTTCTTCAAACATTACGGCGTGAATCCCACCATAGACACAGCCGAGGAGAGGCTCTCCACTTTTGCAGCCGACGTGGACACCGCCTCATACACCATGGCCCGATCATACCTGCAAAGCGGCGCCTTGCCGCCGGAGGACGCGGTGCGGGTGGAGGAGTTTGTGAACTACTTTGATTATGGATACCAGGCCCCGGAGAGCAAGGCGTTCGCCCTCACGGCCGAAGCGTTCCCATCGGCCACCCGCAAAGGGTATCACACGCTGGTGATCGGCCTGAAAGGCCGGGTGATAGAAGCAAAGGACCGAAAGCCCGCCAACCTGGTATTCGTGATAGACACCTCCGGCTCGATGGATATGGATAACCGGCTGGGCCTGGTGAAACGGTCGCTCCATTTCCTGGTCAACAAAATGAGAGAAACCGACAGCGTGGGGATAGTGGAGTATGGCTCTTCAGCCCGGGTAGTTCTGGAGCCAACCTCCGGCGCCCAGGCGAGCCGGATCAAACGCGCCATAGATTCGCTGAAGCCAACGGGAGTGACCAACGCCGAGGCTGGAATCCGGCTGGGATATGACTTGGCCCATAAGGCGCTCATCCCCGGCGGTATCAACGCCATTATCGTGCTCTCCGACGGCGTGGCCAACTCCGGCGTCACCGGGGCCGATGGCATATTAAAGGTGATCTCCCAGCGTAAGAAGGAGGGGATAACGATCTCCACCATAGGCTTTGGCATGGGAAATTATAATGATATCCTGATGGAGCAACTGGCGAACCACGGCGATGGGAATTATTATTACATCGACCAGATAGGCCAGGCCCGGCGCGTGTTCGAACAGAACCTCACCGGCACGCTGCAGGCCATCGCCAAGGATGTGAAACTTCAGGTGGAGTTTGACCAGAGGAACGTCTCCCGGTTCCGCCTGATAGGCTACGAGAACAGAATAATGACCGACAGGCAATTCCAGGACGAGAAGGCAGACGCCGGGGAGATAGGCT
>Ga0224495_10002656_pt1 | contig 11510 bp, 9 predicted proteins | sample SF_Jul11_sed_USG_FD_168128 | JGI IMG/M metagenome (GOLD analysis project Ga0224495, IMG submission 168128) | Sediment microbial communities from San Francisco Bay, California, United States - SF_Jul11_sed_USGS_4_1 | ecosystem: Environmental > Aquatic > Marine > Sediment | place: USA: California...
CAGCGCCGAAATCGGCAGCAGGCGATAGGCGAGCAATCCCGAGAACAGGATCGCGACCATGGAAAGCGAGGTCGCGACGGGCCTGAGGATGAAGGGACGGGAGATGTTCATCCGGCGCGGTGCCCTGGATGGCGATCAGTTCGCGGCAGGCGGCCCGTTGCCCGGCGGCGGGCCACGCCATCCGCCGCCCTTCTTGCCCGCGCCGTTCCTCGGCTCCCCGGGGGGCGCGCGCCCGGCGGTATTCACCCGCGTGCCGGAGCGTAATTTATCCGCGCCATCGACCACCACCAATTCGCCCGGGGCCAGCCCGGCGTCGATCGCGATTCGTTCGTCCTGCGCGGGACCGAGCTTCACCGGACGCAGCTCGACGCTGCGGTCTTCCTTCACCACGTAAACAAAGGTCCCCGGCGTGCCGCGCTGCACCGCCGCAGCGGAGATCACCGTCGCGTCCTTGCGCAGCTCAAGCAGCAGCCGCACATTGACGAACTGGTTCGGGAACAGACTCAGGTCGCGATTCGCGAACTGCGCCTTGAGCCTCACCGTGCCGGTCGCCGGGTCGACCTGATTGTCGGCGGTGATCAGCATGCCCGAGGCGAGCTTCACCTTGTCGGCGCGATCATAGACGTCGACCGGCAGCCTTTCCCCGGCGCGCAGCTTCTTCATTAGCATCGACAGGTTGTCCTCGGGAATCGCGAATACCACCGAGATCGGCTGCAATTGCACGATCAGCACCATGCCGTTGGCATCGTTGGCGCGCAACATATTGCCCGCATCGACCTGGCGCAGGCCCAGCCGCCCGCTGATCGGCGCGGTGATCCGGCAATAGCTGAGCTGCAGCCTGGCGCTGTCGATCAATGCCTGATCGACCTTGACGGTACCCTCGTACTGGCGCACCAGCGCCTCCTGGGTGTCGAGCTGTTGCCGGGCGATCGAATCCTGCCGGAACAGCTGCCGGTAGCGCTCGACGTCGATCTGCGCGTTCTTCAGCAGCGCCTGGTCGCGCTGCATCTGCGCTTCCGCCTGCGCAAGTTGCACCTGGTAGGAGCGTGGATCGATTTCCGCGAGCAGGTCGCCGGCGCGCACCATCTGGCCTTCCCGGAACAGGATCCGGCGCAATTCGCCGTCGACGCGGCTGCGCACCGTGACCGTGGCAAGGGGCGTGACCGAGCCCAACGCCGAGACATACACGCCGACATCCGCGCTTCGCGCCGCCTCGGCCACCACCGGCACCGGTCGCGCCACGCCGGGTTCGCCCTTGCCGGCGCCCCTGAACCCTCCCTGGCGCGCGCCAAAACCTGCTTTCGCCTCCTCCGGCGGCCACCCCCCCGCTGGCCGCATCAGAAAGTAGTACAGCCCCCCGGCGACCGCGGCGAGCACGAGGAGCGCGAGAGCAACCGATAACCTCGGACGCAGCGCGCCCTGCATCCTGGAAAGCGACAATGGCTTGATCAAAGCGGGCGCCCGGGGAGCGTGTTCATCGGGATCGTTGTTCTATCGCGGCAACGCCGCGCAAGCGCCGGAATTGTGACACCGGCCGACGCGCCCCGCGCAATCAATTTTGCGCCTTTACATCGCAGTTACACTGCGCAGCCGCGGCCCGGATCACTCCCCCGCCAGCTGCTCTTCGTCGAGCGTCATCACGCTCGAAGCACCGTTGATCACCGTGCTCCCCAGGCCCGGCGCCTGCGACAGCACGTGGTCGGCATAGAAGCGCGCGGTGGCGAGCTTCGCCGCATAGAACTTCCGGTCGCCCGCCTGCGCGGCGAGTTTTCCCTCGGCGACCCGCGCCGAGCGCGCCATCTGCCAGCCGCCCGCGACAATCCCCATCAGCCTGAGGAATGGCACCGCGCCGGCAAACGCCGCATTCGGGTCCTTGCCGGCGGTGGCGAGAATGAAATCCACGCATTCGGCCACCGCGCGCGCGCCCGCCGCCAGCGCGCCGCGCAACGCCTGCACATCGGCGTTCGCCGAGCCCGCGAGCTCGCCATCGAACCCGCGCAGCATCGCGAGCCAGGCCTTCGCCGAGATGCCGCCTTCGCGCGCGATCTTTCGCCCCACCAGGTCATTCGCCTGGATGCCGGTCGTGCCTTCGTAGATGGTCGTGATGCGCGCATCGCGCAAATGCTGCGCGGCACCGGTCTCCTCGATGAAACCCATGCCGCCATGCACCTGCACGCCCAACGATGCGACCTCGATGCCGGTCTCGGTCGACCAGCCCTTCACCACCGGAATCATCAGATCGACCAGCGCCAGATTGAGTTTGCGCGTCGCCTCGTCCGGATGGTGGCGTGCGAGGTCGGTTGCCGCGGCCACCGCATAGGCGAGCGCGCGCATCGCCTCGGTCTGCGACTTCATCAGCATCAGCATGCGTCGCACGTCGGGGTGCCGGACGATCGCGACAGCCTTGCCGCCGGCGACCAGCTCACGCCCCTGCACGCGTTCGCGCGCATAGGCCACGGCGCGTTGCATCGCGCGCTCGGCGATCGCCACCCCTTCCAGTCCGACCGCGAAGCGCGCCGCATTCATCATGATGAACATCGTTTCGAGACCGCGGTTCTCCTCGCCCACCAGATAACCGGTTGCTCCGCCGCCCTCGCCCCCGAACACCATCACCGCGGTGGGACTCGCGTGGATACCGAGCTTGTGCTCGATCGACGCGCAGCGCGCGTCGTTCCGCGCGCCGAGCGAGCCGTCCGCATTCACCAGGAACTTCGGCACCACAAAGAGCGAAATGCCCTTCACGCCCTCGGGCGCGTCCGGGGTGCGCGCGAGCACCAGGTGCACGATGTTGTCGGTTAGGTCGTGCTCGCCGTAGGTGATGAAAATCTTCTGCCCGGAAATGAGGTAGTGGTCGCCCAGCTTTTCGTCCCTCCTGCGCTCGGCGCGCGCGCGCAGCAGCGCGAGGTCCGAGCCCGCCTGCGGTTCAGTCAGGTTCATCGTGCCAGTCCACTCGCCGGTGGACATCTTCGGCAGAAAGATCTTCTTCAGCGCATCCGAACCGCGCAGTTCGATCGCATGGATCGCACCCTGGGTGAGCATCGGGCAGAGCGAAAAACTCATGTTCGCGCTGCACCACATCTCCTCGACCGGCGTGGCGACGACCCGCGGCAGGCCCTGCCCGCCCCATTGGGCATCGATCGGCAGCGCCGCCCAGCCGCCTTCGACGAATTGCTGATAGGCCTCCTTGAAGCCCTTGGGGGTACTGACCGCGCCGTCCTTCCAGCGCGAGCCTTCCACGTCACCCGAGCGGTTGAGCGGATCGAGCACGCCACTGGCGAACCTGCCCGCTTCTTCCAGGATCGCCTCGACCGTATCGGGGCTCGCGTCCTCGCAGCCCGGCAGCTTCGAAATCGCTCCGAGGCCGGCCAGCTCGTTCAGCACGAACTTCATTTCTTTCAGCGGGGCGGTGTAGCGGCTCATGAAGAGACTCCTCCATCGTGGGAAAACCCCGGGACCACAACCGACGCGTCGGTTTGCTCTTGAATTATCCGATCTCCCGATCTTGATCAGTTGCGCTTTTTGCAACCGATCAAAATCGGGAGAAAAACCCCCTCAATCCATGCACCGTCTGAATACTGGCCAGCGTTTACCAACCCCTCGTCGTATCCCCCGACAGCGCGAGTTTGGATGCCCGGTTTTCGCCCCTTTTTGTACAGTTGCAAAGAACGCAACCGTACAAAAAGGGGCGATCGGTGAAAGTCCAACTCCTACTTTCCCAACTCCTCCACCAGCTGCGGCACAATCTGAAACAGATCACCGACGATCCCGTAATCGGCCACCTGGAAGATCGGCGCCTCTTCGTCCTTGTTGATCGCGACGATCACGCGGCTGTCTTTCATCCCGGCAAGATGCTGAATCGCCCCTGAGATGCCGACCGCGATATACAGATCCGGGGCGACGATCTTGCCGGTCTGCCCGACCTGCCAGTCGTTCGGCACGAACCCCGCATCGACGGCAGCGCGCGAAGCACCCATGCCGGCGCCAAGCCTGTCGGCGAGGGGCTCCAGCAGCTTGGTGAAGTTTTCCCCCGATGCCATGCCGCGACCGCCCGAGACGATGATCCTGGCCGAGGTGAGTTCGGGACGTTCGGACTTGGACAGCTCGCGCTTCACGAAGGAAGACAGCCCGCCGTCGGCCGGCGCGGCGAGTGTCTCGACCTTGCCCGCCCCCCCCGCTTCGGCAACCGCGTCAAAACCGGTGCCGCGCACCGTGATCGCCTTGATCGCGTCCTTGGACCGCACCGTGGCGAGCGCGCTGCCCGCATAGATCGGTCGCACGAATGTGTCAGCGCTCTCGACTGCGACGATCTCGGAGATCTGCTGCACGTCAAGCAGCGCCGCAACGCGCGGCATCACGTTCTTGCCGCCCGAGGTGGCCGGCGCGAGGATATGGCTGTAGCCCTTCGCGATCGAAACGATCAGCGCGGCGAGATTTTCGGCAAGAAATTCGCCTAGTTGCGGCGCGTCGGCGTGCAGCACCTTGGCGACACCGGCCGCCTTCGCCGCCGCCTGCGCAGCGGCGCCCGCGTTCGCACCGGCGACCAGCACATGGATCTCGCCACCGATCCTTTGCGCTGCGGCGATGGTATTGAGCGTCGCCTTCTTCAGCGTCGCGTGGTCGTGTTCGGCGATGACGAGAATAGTCATATCAAATCACCTTGGCTTCGTTGCGCAGTTTCTCGACAAGCGTCTTCGCATCGGCGACCTTGACGCCGCCCTTTCTCTTGGGCGGTTCGCTCACCCTGACGGTCGCCAGGCGCGGCGCGACGTCCACGCCAAGCGCCTCGGGCGTGATCGTCTCGAGCGGCTTCTTCTTCGCCTTCATGATGTTCGGCAGCGTCACGTAGCGCGGTTCGTTCAGCCGCAGGTCGGTGGTGATCACCGCGGGCAATTTGATCGTCAGTGTCTCCAGGCCGCCATCGACCTCGCGCGTGACTTCGGCCTTGCCGTCCGCGATCCCGACCTTGGAGGCAAATACCGCCTGCGGCCAGCCCATCAGCGCGGCGAGCATCTGCCCGGTCTGGTTGGCGTCGTCGTCGATCGCCTGCTTGCCGGCGATCACCAGTTGCGGCGCTTCCTTGGCGCATACGGCCTTCAAGAGCTTCGCCACCGCGAGCGGCTGCAATTCCCCGGCCGATTCGACGAGAATCGCGCGATCGGCGCCGAGCGCGAGCGCGGTGCGCAGCGTCTCCTGGCAGGCCTGCGGACCGCAGGATACCGCGACGATCTCGGTCGCGACGCCCGCCTCCCTCATCCGCACCGCTTCCTCGATGGCGATTTCGTCGAAAGGATTCATCGACATTTTTACATTGGCGGTCTCGACGCCGCTGCCGTCGGCCTTGACGCGCACCTTGACGTTGTAGTCGACCACACGCTTTACTGCGACAAGTACTTTCATGGGTGTTGGGGGCTCGATGAAAGCGTTGATGAGAGTGCCAGGAAGAGACATTCGAATTATACCGCGCGCCCTTCACGAGGGTGGCCGAACACCGGCGCCGGTCGACTATAATCGCCGAGCGTTTCACGTTTGACACCTTATCGCGGCGCCCCGAGCCAATGACTTCCCTTCATCGCATCGCCGTCGCATGAGCAGCATCGCCACGCCTCCCCCCGCGCTCCGCGCCGAAGCGAAGGTCATCGGGCTGGTGAGCCTCGCGCATCTGATGTCCCACTTCTTCGCCCTCGCGGTGCCGCCCGTATTCTTCCTGCTGAAAGAGGAGTTCGGCGTGAGCTACGCCGCGCTGGGCTTCGCCACCACCATGTTCTTCGTGGCGTCGGGTTTTCTGCAAACGCCGGCGGGTTTTCTCGTCGACCGGCTCGGCGGCCGGGCGGTTCTTGCGAGCGGTCTCGCGCTGTCCTCGCTCGGAATCCTGCTGGTGGGATTCGTGCCTTCGTACCCGCTGCTCGTCGCGGCGCTGATGATCGCGGGCATGGGCAACAGCGTATTCCACCCGGCCGACATGGCGATCCTCAACGCCAGGATCACCGCCGGCAAGCTCGGCTATGCATTCTCCGTGCACGGCATGTCGGGCAATCTCGGCTGGGTCATCGCACCGTTGTTTTCCGTGGCGCTCGCGAGCGCGTTCGGCTGGCGCGCGGCGATGATCGCCGCGGGCGCGATCGGTTTCGCGGTGACCCTGCTGATCGCGCTCCACCCGCTGTTGCGCCACCCGGCACGCATCAGGCCACCACGCCAGCGCGGCGCGCTGGGCGACGATGTGAGGTTGCTGATTTCGGCGCCGGTATTGTCGTGCTTCTTCTTCTTCGTATTTTCGTCGGTGTCTTCCACCGCGATGCAGACCTTTTCGATTCCCGCGATGGTGGGATTGTACGGCGTGCCGTGGGCGGCCGCCGCGGGAACCCTGACCGGCTATCTCGCCGGCGCGGCGGCGGGAACGCTGACCGGCGGCTTCGTCGCCGCGCACACGCGCCGCCACGATGTCGTCGCGGTCGCGGGGATCGCGGGCGCCGTGCTTTTCATCCTCGCGCTAGCCAGCGGCGCCGTGCCGGGCGCACTGCTGGTCCTGACGACGACGCTTGCCGGATTCTGCCTGGGCTCGGTGAACCCGTCGCGCGATATCATCGTACGCGAGGTGACGCCCGAACATGCGCGCGGCAAGGTTTACGGTTTCGTCTACAGCGGGCTCGACCTCGGCTCATCGATCGCTCCGCCGGCGATCGGCTGGCTGATCGACACCGGCCAGTCGCGGCTGGTCTTCCTGACGGGCGCCACGGCGCTGCTGATGGCTGCGGCAATCATGGCGATGCTCGGCCGCCGGGCACGCATCTGATCGACAGGCGACACGATAAATCGACGTGCTTTCATGACACCCGACACTTCACACCAGGAATTGCGCGACGCGATCCGCGCGCTGTGCAAGAGCTTCGACGCGGCGTACTGGCAGAGAATCGACGCCGAACGCGGCTACCCCGACGAATTCGTCGCCGCGCTCACCCAGGCCGGCTGGCTCGCCGCGCTGATCCCCGAAGAATACGGCGGCTCGGGACTGTCGCTGACCGAAGCGTCGGTGATCATGGAGGAGATCAACCGTTCGGGCGGCAACTCGTACGTCTGCCACGGGCAGATGTACAACATGAATACGCTCCTTCGCAACGGCTCTGAGGCGCAGAAGAAGAAGTTCCTGCCGCGCATCGCCTCGGGCGAGTGGCGCCTGCAATCGATGGCGGTGACCGAACCGGGCGCGGGCACCGATACCACCAAGATCAAGACCACTGCGGTGAGAAAGGGCGACCGCTATGTGGTCAACGGCCAGAAGGTCTGGATTTCGCGCCTGGAACATTCGGAACTGATGATCCTGCTCGCGCGCACCACCCCGCTCGCCGAGGTGAAGAAGAAATCCGAAGGCATGTCGATCTTTCTCGTCGACAAGCGCGACGCGCTCGGCAAGGGACTTGCGATGCGGCCGATCCGCAACATGGTGAGCCATGATACGAACGAGTTGTTCTTCGACAACCTGGAGATTCCCGCCGAAAACATGATCGGCGAGGAAGGCCGGGGATTCAAGTACCTGCTCGACGGCCTGAATGCCGAGCGCATCCTGATCGCCGCCGAGTGCATCGGCGACGGCTACTGGTTCGTCGAGCGCGCGGTGAACTACGCGAAGGAACGGGTGGTGTTCGATCGCCCGATCGGCCAGAACCAGGGCGTGCAATTTCCGATCGCCGAGAGCCACATGGAGGTCGAGGCGGCGAACCTGATGCGCTTCAAGGCCTGTGCGCTTTACGACGCCAAGGCGGCCTGCGGCGCCGAGGCCAATATGGCCAAGCACCTCGCCGCCAAAGCCTCCTGGGAAGCCGCCAACATGTGCCTGCAGACCCACGGCGGTTTCGGCTTTGCCGCCGAGTACGACGTCGAACGCAAGTTCCGCGAAACGCGGCTCTTCCTGGTCGCGCCGATCTCGACCAACCTCATCCTCTCCTACCTCGCCGAGCACGTGCTCGGCCTGCCGCGGTCGTTCTGACGATGTCCCGGGTGAGCAGGCGTTGGGCGCGTGGACTTGCCCTGTGCGCGGCATTGACCGCCTGCGCGGCGCGCGCCGAGCCCTCGCCCGGGATCGCGAGCCTCGCCAGCCTGATCGTACCGGGCCTCGGGCAGGCATCCAACGGTGATTACGCCGAAGCCGCGGCGCACTTCGGCATCTATGCGGTCTCCACCTACAGCGCGATCCGCGCGTCGCGCCGACCGGACTTCATTCCGGAGAACCAGCGCTATCAGTTCAACTTCGAGTACGTCAACCGCACGACGCTCATATTCGACTACGCGGCGCGGCTATCGACCGACACGGCACTGTATTCGTCGTACGGCGCATATCGCGATGCGCGCCGCAACAGCGATCGACTCTACCGCACCCCGGCACCCAGCGAGTCGCTCACCGATCTGGCGCTCGCGCCATTCTCGCTCGAATTCCTGTCGCGGCCGACGACCTATGTCCCGCTCGCCTTCCAGCTCTGGGGCGTGATGCACGCGCAAGGCGGCTACGGCATCTACCGCGGGCACGACGTCAGTCAGCGCGATCTGCACCTCTTTAACGCGACCGCGAACGAAATGACTGCCGTCGGCGAGGAGGCCTTCTTTCGCGGCGTGCTGAACAACAGTTTCAGCAACAGCTACGGCAACCGCTGGGGCCTGGGTATCTCCTCGACCCTGTTCGGCCTCGCGCATTCGGGCCAGGGGCAGACCGCGAGCATCGCGCAGGCGGCGCTCGCCGGCGCCTACCTGGGCTGGGTTCAGCAGCGCAACGACTTCGCGATCGGCCAGGGGGTCGCGATTCACTACTGGATGAACCTGCTCGCGGGCATCTCGGCGATCCGCAACGGCGGCAGCACGCCGCTGTTTACCCTGCGTCTCGCATTCTGATCTTGCCGTCGTCGCGGCATCCGATGCGCTACACTCGCCGCGCAGGCCTTACCCGCCGCTGCCGCGCACCATGACCGCCCCCGCCCTCACCCTCGCCGAAAAACTCATCGCCCGCGCCGCCGGGCGCCGCGCGGTCAGCCCCGGCGAGATCGTCACCTGCAAGGTCGACCTCGCGATGTTTCACGACTCGAGCGGTCCGCGACGGCTCCAGCCGATGCTCGAGCGGCTCGGCGCGCAGGTGTGGGATCCCTCGCGCATCGTGCTGATCACCGACCACTACCTACCCGCCGACGACGAGGAAAGCCGCTCGATTCAGGCGATCACACGCAACTGGGCGCGCAGCATCCAGCTGAAGAACTTCTATGACGGCATCGGCATCTGCCACGTGGTGCTGCCCGAAAAGGGCCATCTTCGGCCGGGGATGCTCGCCGTCGGCGGCGACAGCCATTCGCCGACCGGCGGGGCGTTCGGTGCCTACATGTTCGGTGTCGGCGCGACCGAGATGCTCGGCGTCGTGGTGACCGGCGAGATCTGGCTGCGCGTACCCCACACGATCCTGCTGGAATGGAATGGCCGCTTCGCCGATGGCGTCTCGGCCAAAGACGTCATGCTGTCGCTGTGCGCGCGATTCGGTTTGGATGGTGCGCGCTACGAAGCCATCGAGTACGCGGGCAGCGCGATCCGAGCCTTCTCCATGCAGGAGCGCATGACGCTGTGCAATATGAGCGCCGAACTGGGCGCCCAGACGGCGCTCATCGCACCCGATGCATGCACCCTGGAATACCTCGCCGCGGCCGGCGTACGCGAACTCGACGCCGCGCGCTGGCGGGGCGACCCTGGTGCGACGCCGCTCGAACACCATCGGTTCGATGCCGCGGCGCTCGAACCCCATGTCGCCGCGCCGCACAGCCCCGCCAACGCGGCGCCGGTGTCGTCGCACGCCGGCACCAAACTCGATATTGCCTACCTCGGCGCCTGCACCGGTGCCAAGCTCGACGACCTGCGCATGGCCGCGCGCGTGCTCAAGGGCCGCCGCGCCACGATCGAACTGATCGTCGCTCCGGCTTCGCTGAAGGACCGCGAGGCGGCACGCGCCGACGGCACGTTGCAAGCGCTGGAAGACGCCGGCGCAAGCTTTCTCGCCACTGCCTGCGGCGCCTGCGCGGGCTACGGGCAGGGATTCGCGCCCGACACGAGGATCATCTCCAGCACCGCGCGCAACTTCAAGGGGCGCATGGGCGACCCGACTGCGCAGGTATACCTCGGATCTCCCTACACGGTCGCCGCCGCGGCCGTGGCCGGCAGGATCGTCGATCCGAGGGAAATGCTGACCCGAAGCCGCAGCGCGAGAGAGGCGTGAGCCAATGATCGCGCGTGCCGGTGTCTTCCTGTTGTGGTTGCTGCATTTTCTTCCCTTCCGCGTGCAGGCCGGGCTCGGCAACCTGCTCGGCCTGCTGCTGCATGCTCTGGCACGCCGGCGCCGCCGAATCGCCACCATCAACCTGCGTCTGTGCTTTCCACAGATGAGCGAGGCGGAGCGAACCCGGCTGGTGCGCAGGACATTCCAGTCATTCGGGCGTGCCTTCATCGAACGCGGGATTCTCTGGTGGTCGAGCGCCGCGTACATCAGCAGCCTGATCCGCGTCGAAGGAGAGGAACATTTCAACGCGATCCGTGGTCAGCCCGCGATATTTCTGACCCCGCATTTCGTCGGCATGGATGTCGGCGGATCGTGGATCGCGCAACGCATGGACGTGGTCTGCGTCTACTCGCGGCAAAAAAGCCGTTACCTGAGCAATCTGATGCTCAGAGGACGCACCCGGTTCGGCAAGCAACGACTCTATTCGCGCCAGCAGGGATTGCGCCCCGTTCTCAAGGGGATGCGCGAAGGCATGCCGTTCATCTACCCGACGGACCAGGACCAGACCGTCAAGGACGGCGCTTTCATCCCCTTCTTCGGCGTTCCGGCGGCGACGATGACTACGGTGCCGCGCATCGCGAAGATGACCGGCGCGCGCGTCCTGCCCTGCATCACGCGGGTGCTTCCCGGCGGCGAGGGTTACCGGCTGACCTTTTATCCGCCCTGGGAAAACTATCCGAGCGGCGATGACATCGCCGACACGCGCCGGGTCAACGAATTCATCGAACAGCGGGTGCTCGAGATGCCCGAGCAGTATTTCTGGCTGCACAAACGGTTCAAGACCCGCCCCGCAGGCGAAAAGAGTTTCTATTGATTTCCGACACACAATGAATATCGAGCGCACTGAAACCGGCCGCGCCTGGGTGTTCGGCGACAACATCGATACCGATGTCCTCGCCCCCGGCCGATACATGAAAGCAGGCATCGAGGAAATCGCACGCCACTGCCTGGAAGCGGTCGATCCCGCCTTCGCACGAGAACTGCGACCAGGCGACGTGGTGGTCGGCGGACGCAATTTCGGCACCGGCTCCTCGCGCGAGCAGGCGCCGCAGGCCCTGAAACAACTCGGCGTCGCGGCCCTGATCGCCGAGTCCTTCGCCGGACTCTTCTACCGCAATGCGCTCAACCTCGGTCTTCCCGCGCTCGTCTGCGCGCACGCGAAGCGCCTGCGTCCCGGGGACCGGCTCCGGGTCGATGCGCAGGCCGGACGCAT